>Ga0193963_1000100_pt1 | contig 41665 bp, 36 predicted proteins | sample FB_6_MG_FD_140359 | JGI IMG/M metagenome (GOLD analysis project Ga0193963, IMG submission 140359) | Microbial mat bacterial communities from the Broadkill River, Lewes, Delaware, United States - FB_6_MG | ecosystem: Environmental > Aquatic > Freshwater > River > Microbial mats | place: USA...
TATTTACCCTCTACTTCTACTAAGATATGTGCTGTTGGTTTTCTGATACCTGAAGCCATACCACGAGCACGTGGACGGAAACGTTTAAGTACTGGACCATTGTCAACACGACATGATGTAATTGTACAATCTTCAGCTTCATTACCACTATTAGCTACTGCAGATGCAACAACTTTAGAAATAATTTTAGCCGCTTTGTTTGGAGTGAACTCTAATGCTGCTAATGCTTCTTCAGCGTTCATACCTTGAATCTCTCTAGCGATTAAACGAGATTTAATTGGTGATACACGAATAAATTTTAATAATGCTCTAGCCATGATTATCCCTTTCTCTGAACAGAGCCCTTGTGGCCCTTAAATGTACGAGTTGGAGCAAATTCACCAAGTTTATAACCAATGTGATTCTCTGTAATATATACAGGAACAAATTGACGACCATTGTGAACATTTAATGTTAAACCAACGAAATCAGGAAGAACCATAGATCTTCTTGACCAAGTTTTTATAGGTTTTTTGTCGCCACTAGCTTTCGCTGTAGTAACTTTTTTCATTAAATGATCATCTACGAAAGGACCTTTTTTTACAGAACGAGCCATATTATCCTACCCTTTTAGCATTTGGTTTACGACGAGTAATAATTAATTTATCACTTGCTTTTTTACGACGAGTTTTAGCACCCTTCGTTGGTTTACCCCAAGGAGTAACTGGATGACGACCTGAATTCGTTTTACCTTCACCACCACCGTGTGGGTGATCAATTGGATTCATTGCTGAACCACGAGTTTGTGGACGGATACCCATATGACGTGTACGACCAGCTTTTGCAAATACGATGTTAGAATATTCTTCATTTCCAACCGTACCACAAGTAGCTAAACATTCACCAAGAACTAAACGCATTTCAGATGAAGGCATACGTAATGAAACATATTTACCATCACGACCCATAATTTGAGCAGATGTACCAGCAGAACGAACCATTTGTCCACCCTTACCAATTTTAAGCTCAATGTTATGTACTAATGTACCAACAGGGATGTTCATAAGTTTCATAGTGTTACCAGGCTTAACATCTAAACCAGTAGCTGAAGACTCAACAGAATCACCTACATTTAAACCTTTTGGTTGAATAATATATCTTTTCTCACCATCAGCATAAGTAATTAATGCAATACGACAGTTACGGTATGGATCATACTCAATAGCGCTTACTGTACCAGGAATATCAAACTTATTTCTTTTGAAATCGATGATACGGTAAAGTTTCTTAGCTCCACCCTCTTTATGACGAGAAGTGATACGACCATTATTGTTACGACCAGCGTGAACAGGAAGCTTAACTAAAAGACTTCTTACACTAGCTTTTGCAGTAATGTCTGAGCTATCAATATTAGTATAAAAACGACGTGACGGAGTTATCGGTCTATAAGTTTTCATTGCCATGTTATACCGCCAAACTTTCTATTTGTGCACCTTCTGGCAATTTAACATAAAACTTTTTGAAGTCATTTTGTTTACCAGCTACACCACGGAAACGTTTAACTTTTCCGTTTTGATTAAGTGAGTTTACATTTGTTGGAACAATTCCAAAGTACTCACGAAAAACCTCTTTAAGACCTGTCTTAGTCATACGAGGAGATGTTTGTACAACGATAACACCATCTTCTTGCATACCAAGAGTCTTCTCTGTATATAGTATAGATTTAATATCTGTAATATCAGCCATTATTTCGCCTCACCTACTAGAGTTTCCCATACTGCTTTTTCGATCACGATTGAACGATAGTTAGCAGCTAAGTAAGCATTTAATTCATTTGATTCGATAACATAAGTATCAGCAATGTTTTCAAATGCTAAGAAAGTTTTTTCATCTAATAAAGACTTAACAAAAAGAGTATCTCTTTGGTTAAGTGCTTTAAACATTGCAAATGCGTCTTTAGTTTTACCAGACTCAATAGCAATAGAATCTACGATGAATAGACTACCATTTTGTGCATGCTCATTTAAAGCAAAGTTTAAAGCAAGTTTTTTCTGCTTTTTATTTACTTTTAAATTGTAGTTACGGTTGTTTTGTGAACCAAAAGCTTTACCACCACCTACGAATATTGGAGAACGACGTGAACCAGCACGTGCACGTCCACCACCTTTTTGAGCCCATGGTTTCTTACCACCACCTCTTACATCACTTCTACCTTTAGTAAATGCTGTATTAGCACGTGCTGCAGCTTGTGCAGACTTTACATATAGGTATAAGTTATGAGGGTTGATACCCGCGAAACTCTCAGGTAGTGCTAACTCAGATGCTTTTTCCATTTTTTCATTTAAAACGATTGCGCTCATTATTTAGCTACCTTTACACGACCTAATGAACCATTTGCACCAGATACTGAACCTAAAACAGCGATAACACCATTTTCAGCATCGTAAGAAACGATCTCATTTTTAACACTGTTTTGTGTATTTCCATATTGTCCAGGCATTTTCTTACCCTTCATAACACGACCTGGCCACTCAGCATTACCGATTGAACCTGTTCTACGACCAAATCTATGACCGTGAGATGCAGGACCACCACCAAAGTTCCAACGCTTCATAGCACCAGAAAAACCGCGACCTTTAGTAGTAAATGTAGATTTAACGATTTTAGCTTCTGCTAAAGGAGTTAAGTCTAAATCACCAGCTTCAGTGTTTGCTACTTCTAAAGTAACAAAACGGTTAAACTCAGATGAAAGGCTATACTTTTTCTGTTGACCTTCAATTGATTTATTCATTTTTTTACCGCTATTGTAAGCTACAACTGCAGTGCCATCGTTAACTTCACATACTTTTTGATCTAATACTTTTAATAAAGTAACAGGTTTACTTGGTACTGTGATAGTACGGCTCATACCGATTTTTTCAACAATATATTCCACTACAATCTCCTTACTTATCCATAGAACGTACTTCTACGTCTACTTCTGGTGCTAAGTCAAGTTTCATTAATGAATCAACAGTTTCTGGCGTAGCAGAAACGATATCAATCATTCTAGCGTGCATACGAATTTCAAATTGCTCACGTGAACTCTTGTTAACGTGTGGTGATTTTAAAACTGTATATTTACGAATTTTTGTTGGTAAAGGTATTGGACCACGGATAACCGCACCAGTACGTTTTACAGCCTCTACGATTGACGCTACTGATCTATCTAAAACACGATGATCGTAAGCTTTCAATTTCAAACGAATTTTTTCCATAATTTTCCTTCTAAAGAACTCGTTAGCTATTTCATTTTTTAATGCTAACTATTTAAGGGAGCGGAATTATATCCATTTATCCTTAGTTATTCAAGGATTTTGGGGGTAAAAGTGAAAATATTTATAATTTTATTTCCTTTTAAAAAGGAAATGCTAAAATTATGAGATGCAAATATTACTTGAAGAATTTTATAAAACCGATCTAATTGTCAATAAATTTCATTTTAGAAAATTATTTTTAGAACAAAATACAAGTTACCAGATCAACGGAATATCTCAAAGTGGAAAAACAAAGTTGGTCAAAAATTATCTACTTGAGCTTAAAAAAAGCTCCTACCTGTACATTGATTGTTTAGATGTTAGAATAGATCTTCATTCATTTAATACATATATATCAGATTTTTGTACACAAAATAAAATTGATGTTCTTGTGTATGACAACTATATGGAATCGTTTAAAATTCCTAATGTATCTCAACTTATACTAACTTCTCAACTCCCCATTGATAATCAATACCTAAAGCAACTCACCTTATACCCTTTGGATTATGAAGAATTTTTAGCCTATGAGCATAAATATGATTCTACTGCTTTAAACCATTTCTTTCAACTTGGAGGTTATCCCAGTATGCATAAGGTCAATTCAGATGAGAGAAATATATATATACAAAAAAGTTTACAATATGCACTTGACCCTCAAGAGTTTGAGATCTTAAAACTGTGTGCAAAAATGGCAACATTAAAATTGTCTGTGTTTTCTTTATACGAACGGCTTAAACAAACACAAAAGGTATCCAAAGACAAACTCTATAAAAGTTTTGATACCTTGATTTATAAAAACTATATTCATCTACTTAGTAAGTTTGAACATCAACGTGCCACAAAGAAGGTCTATCTGTGCGACATCTCTTTAAAGTCTGCACTGAGTTCTGAGAAACATTTTGGTAGAGTGTTTGAGAATATGCTTTACCTTGAACTACTTAAACATCAACATCAACTTTATTATGCGGAGGGAATTGAATTTTATCTTCCTCAAAAGAATGAAGTGATTTTATCTATGCCCTTTGCCGATGAGCGAACACTTTTTAAAAAAGTAGAAGCCATTGAAGCGTTTATTGTAACACATGGTGTTACACAAATTACTGCTGTTACCATGAACCATGAATCCAGTCTTTCTCATCCTTTTTCAAGGATCGAGATGATACCATTCGATATATGGGCGTTAGGAGATTAAATGTTATGCGGAATAGATGAAGCAGGTCGTGGACCTTGTGCTGGTGACTTAGTAATGGCAGGGTGTATTTTACTCGATCCAGTAGAGGGATTAAACGATTCAAAAAAACTTAGTGAAAAAAAACGTGAAGAGTTGTTTGAGTTAATCATTAAAAGCTCTCTTTATCATGTTGTAAAGTTTTCTCCTAAACAAATTGATTCTGATGGAATTTCAAAGTGCTTGGCAAAAGGCTTACAAGAGATCCTAACTTGCTTGGATGCGGATGAATATCTTTTTGATGGCAATTCCACTTTTGGAGTCAATGGCCTAAATACAATGATAAAAGCCGATGGAAAAATAGCCGAGGTAAGTGCTGCTTCAATCATAGCAAAAGTTACACATGACAGAGATATTATAAAAGAATCTAAAAAATATCCACAATGGGAGTTTCATACCCACAAAGGGTATGGAACTAAGAAACACGTTGAGCTTATAAAAAAACATGGATATAGCCCAATTCACAGAATGAGTTACAAAATAAAAGAACTGAGAGAGCCTAGTCTTTTTTAACTCTTAGTCAGTAAAGTGGTATAACTAGTTAAACTTTTTATTTTTTCTTGTATTATCCTAAAATTCAACATTTATAACAACTTTAATATTCAATCAAATTTAATTTATGCTATAATTACGCTAAGAAGTAGGTCTTCTGGTATAAAACCATCGGAGTTCGTTTTGGACGTTAAGCCAGAGGTTGCATCTGCAAAGCATTGGCAAACACCCCTAGAGAAGCAATAGTTTTTGGTCTATTGCTCTTCTTTTATAAATATCGTTTTTAACTCTAATCTTTTTTTCGTATGTATCTTTAGCTTTACAAGTTTGACTGTATTATCACCATATTTTTTTACAAAATTCAAGGTTTATAAGTGATGAACCTCTTTTAAAATCCTTTGTTATACTCTTTTTGACACTATAAAAATTTTCAATTATCTCTGGTATCTCACAAATATAGTTTATATCATCAGGGTGTCTTTTTTTACATGTCTTACATCATGACTTTTTATAATGCAAACATAATTCTTTTTTAAAAAGTTTATTTTTTTCTTCTTTTTGGAATAAGTATAGAGTGACTTTTTGAAAATAGTGAAAAACCTTGTTTCTTTAAATTCAAAACTAATTTAATTTGCTCCTTAACTCCTATACTTAATGGATCGTCTTTATCAGAGGTCTATAGTATTAGACTATCATATACACCTCTAGCTGTTTTGAATAAATCATATGTATTCTACCAAAAAAGGTTAAAAAATCTTTTACGCAGTAGCACCTGAGCGAATAGCTAAGGTCGCCATTCTTTTAATATAATCCAATGAGCTACTTTTTTGTTCTACTACTTTTTTAAGTTCATCTATAAAATATTGTTTTGTTTTGTCATCTGCAAGATTAAAAGTATAAAGTACCCATTCTGGATTCAGTTGAAGTTTTTCTCCAGCAACATCAATTTCAAAAGACCTATACAGATTCATCTCACTTGACCTTAGCAAGTCAATCACTTGTGAATAAAATGCGTTAAGTTCATGTTTTACTAAAGAACTGATCTCATTTAAAGGTATAGAAGCTTCTAGATCTTCAAAAGAATCTCTTCCTAAAATCAACGCATCCCCAATGACCAACTGTTCACCAATAAAGTACGCCTCTTTATTTTTCTCAAGTGCTTCCGCATCTGTGTACACAATGTGTTCGTTAATACATGAGAGTTCATCAATCAATATAGAATTAAAAAATGTATAAACCGTATTGGCTTGTAAATGGATCTCTATCTCTTTTGACTCTTTGTTTTGTGCATCTATAGATAAAGCTCTCATTAAAATCCTTCCAACGAAATTACATTCACATAAGTACCCTCATCTAGGTCCCCATCATCTTCACCACTTACCATTAAAGCACTCTCATTTAAAAGGTTTGTCAGAATTGCTGAGCTTCCAACTTTTTTATCTTTAAAGTTTACAAAGTACTCCCCATCTTCAAGCACTAAATTACACGCTGTAAACTCTGTATTTTTAGAGCGCTTTTTAAAGTCTTGTGAGAGTTTTGCTTCGACCATTTTATAAGGTTCTTTTTTTCCAAGCATTTTTGACACAAGTGGTAAAGCGTATAACAGAGCTGTTACGGTTGATGAATAAGCAAAACCCGGTAGTGCTAAAATAAACTTATCCTCTTTTTGCGCTACCAATATATGTCGCCCAGGTTTTATAGCTACCCCTTTAAACACAATATCTGCACCCAAACGTGGAACAATGTCTTTTACAAAATCATAATCCCCAACACTAACACCACCTGTACTTACAAGTATATCCACACCTTCAAGGGCATCTTGAAAGGTTTGCATAATTTTGTCTTTGTCATCTCCAACCGTACCGAGTTGAATAGATTCAGCTCCTGCTGATTCAAACAAAGCTGTTAGTGTGTAATTATTTGAACTTCTGATCTGAGCTGGATTGTCACTGTCTTCACCTAGATCTAGTATCTCACTGCCCGTTGAGATCACCCCAACTCTTGGCTTGAGTGCCACTTTGATCATTACTCTATTAAGTGCTGCCATCACCCCAATTTCAACAAAGCCTATTTTTGTCCCTTTTTTAATCAGAACATCTCCCGCTTTATAGCCTTCTGCAATAGGACGAACCGATGCGTTTAAAGCCACTTTCTCATTAATTATAATTTTTGCATCATTCACTGTTACGTTTTCTATTTGAATTAGAGTATCGGCACCTTGGGGCATTTTTGAACCCGTAAATGTTTTAATACATTCACCTTTTTCAATTGCTCTAATCTCATTTTTTCCAGCTGGGTTATCTCCTAAAATACGAAGTTCATCAAGATCTTGATCTTCATACTTTATTGCATAACCATCCATTGAAGCCGTTGGAAATTGCGGATCATTGTATTTTGCCACAATATCCTCTGCTAAAATTCTACCAAGCGATTGACTCAATGGTAAATTTTGCGTTTTTGAACCGTTGATCTTTAACAGCCCCAACATATCTTGGCTTGTTTCATAACTTAATAAACTCATGCTAATATCCCTGAACCTTTTATTGCCGTTGAACGATCTTGTGCATAGATACGCTCACCATTTTTTAAATCGTACTTCCATATTGGAGCTGAAGCTTTAAAGTCTTCAACAAACTCATCAATAAATTCTAAAGCCACACGACGTTTAGGTGAAAAAACAGCAGCGATATAAGATGATTCATGTAGCATAACATCTCCACGAGAATGCGCCATTTTTATAACAGCACCTTTCTCTTTTGCTTTTTGTACCCAAGCTTTATACCAAGTTTCCAGTATTGGCTCATACACATCAAAACTCAATCCATCAATATTGTCTTCATCTCTAATAGTACCAACAAAAGGGATGTACGCTCCATAGTTACTTTGTTCTTCTTCTTTATACCATCTTTGCAATATACTAGGAACATCTAAAGAACCATCATAAAGTTCTAGCATCCTATCCACCACACACAGGAGGAAGTAAAGAGATCTTGTCACCCTCTTTTAGATCTACATCCAAAGAAGAAACCAAGGTATCGTTTAGGGCTACGGCAGAAGTTTTTAACCAACTTTGCATCTCTTGATCTTCTTGTAAGATTGTCGCTAATTGTTTTAAATTTGTAATCTCTAATGTTAATGGCTCTTTTTGTATGGGACCTAAAAATTCTACTCTTACCATGCTATTGTATTCCATTTATCTGTATTTTATTAAAGCGATTATACTAAGATAAGTTAAATTTAGTATAATTCGAACATGGTTTTTGGAAAAATAGAGTATTTAAATTTATTACCTTTTCACGTTTTTATGAAACGCTTTACTAAAAGTACTCAACAATCTATGAGTATGCACTATCACCGTGGAGTACCTGCACAAGTCAATAAAAAGTTTGCATCAAGACGTGTAGATGCTGCTTACATATCAAGCATCGGTGCTAAAAAATTTCAACATGTGAACTTAGGCATTATTGCAAAAAAAGAGGTACAAAGCGTACTCGTTATTCCAAATAAACAAAATAAAAAAGATTCCGAATCAGCCAGTTCAAATGTCTTGGCAAATATTTTAGATATTAAGGGTGAAGTACTTATTGGGGATAAAGCACTAAGGTATTACCTCAGTGGTGCTAAGCATGTAGATCTAGCAGAACTTTGGAACAAAAAGTACAACTTACCTTTTGTTTTTGCACTTTTATGTTTTCATAAAGATAAAAAACTCTACAAACAGATAGAAAGAAATTTTTTAAAACGTCCCATAAAAATACCAAACTACTTACTTACCCAAGCAGCTAAGAAAACCAATATAAAAGAAAAAGATATACTTAAGTATCTTAGCTATATTTCATACAATCTTGACAAAAAAGCTCAGCTAGGGCTGAAAGCTTTTTATACCAAAAGTGTTGCTAACTCTTCTCGATAAGCTTTCATATCAAAGTTTTCAACCCTAGCTGAACCACTATCAATTGCTGCTTGAGCAACCGCAGCTGACACCTCAACAATCAATCGCTTGTCAAAAGGCTTAGGAATAATATAATCGGCTCCAAACTCTAACTTTTTACCATAGATCTCATGTAAATAATCAGGAACTTCCTCTTTTGTTAAAAGTGCCAATGCTTTAGAAGCTGCCAATTTCATCTGTGTATTGATCTCTCTTGCACGTGTATCCATTGCTCCACGAAAAATAAACGGAAAACCTAAAACATTATTTACCTGATTATCAAAGTCACTTCTTCCAGTTGCCACAATAGCATCGGGTCTAACTTTTTTAACTTCATCTGGAAAAACTTCAGGTGTAGGGTTTGAAAGTGCAAAAATAATTGGGTTTTTATCCATTAACTTTATATCATCGATGCTAAATGTTCCAGGTTTTGAAAGACCCACCACAATATCTGCATTTTCAAAGATCTCTTTGTGTTCCATCCAATGCTCAACCGCAAATTCACGTTTATAATGGTTTAGATCACTTCTTCCCTCATGGATCAACCCACGAGAATCTAACATATAGATCTCGTCTGCTCCGAGTTCTTTGTAAAGTCTAGCACAAGAGATAGCCGCTGCCCCAGCTCCAACAATAACAATTTTAAGATGTTCCATGTATTTGCCTGCTATTTTACTTGCATTGATAATTCCAGCCGCGGAAATAACTGCCGTTCCATGTTGGTCATCGTGCATAACAGGTATGTCCAATTCTGCCACTAAACGTTTTTCAATCTCAAAACATTCAGGTGCTTTTATGTCTTCTAAATTGATCCCTCCAAACGTTGGTGCAATTGCTGATACTACCGAACAAAACCTATCTACATTATCCGTATCTACTTCTATATCAAAACTATCAAGTGCTGAAAAACTTTTAAACAAAACACTTTTACCTTCCATAACAGGCTTTGAAGCTAATGCCCCGATATTTCCAAGTCCAAGCACTGCTGTACCATTAGATACAACTGCTACAAGGTTTTTCTTTGATGTATATTTGTAAGCATCTGCTGGATTCTCAGCAATTTTTAAACATGGAACTGCAACTCCAGGAGTGTACGCTAAAGAGAGATCTTTTTGAGTTTGAACTTTCTTTGTTGCTTCTACTGATATTTTCCCAGGTTGAGGAAACTCATGGTAATCTAAGGCTTCTTTTTCTAGTTTTGTTTTGTTTGGCATTTTTATCCCCTTATAGATTGTTTTTTTGAATTATATCTAATTTAACTCTTGTAAAAAGTCTTTCATTAATTCGATTTGTTTTTTATGTTCTTTCTTTTTAGCTTTTGAATCACTCTCTTGTATTTTGTCTTTTAAAGAAAGTATTTTGTCTTGTAAAGCTTGTTTTAGTTTCTCTTTTTTCTTTTGCTTTTTTTCTTGCTCGTCTTTATCAAGTTCAAAAAAGTTTTCCACCTTTTTAAAAAGTTTTTCTATACCCATTATTGACCCCTTCCTAAAGTTCTAATATCTTTGTCTTTTACCCATAAGGTGATGGATGATTCTATTAAGTTAATCGCAATATTGTGTGTAAACACATTGTCATTGATCAATGATGTTGCACCTTTTGAATCAATCTTATTCTCACGTATAAGTCTATCTATCTTTCCATTTTGTATATAATCGAGCTGTTCAATCTCATCTTTTAATACTTTTATTTTAGAGATAATATCAAGGTCATCTTCGAGTGAACGAATGGTGTAGATAGTGTCTATTGTTTTTGCAATATTTTTTCTTAAATTATTATACTCACTTCGTATATAATCATTTTTCCCATATAAAAATTTGTCTATGTTTCGTTGAAGTTCTTTGACGTACTTAATCGCTTCAACAATATTTCTACATGCAATTTTTAATCGGTATATGTTGTCTTGTTGCTGAGAGTCCATCTCCTCTTGTGCCAAAGTACAAAAATACAAGATCTCGCTGTAAAGGTCTTTTATATTTTGTTCATAGTACAGGTCTATGTCCGTTTCAATTTTTGTAAGGGATTCTTCAATTACACACGAGATGTCATCACTTCCTATGTATTTGTGTCGATGTAATGAGAGTGCATGAGAAATAACCTCAACACTGTTGTCATAGAGATGTTCCACCTCTTTTTGAACCGCGCTAAGAGCTGCTTCGGGTGAGTTTATAACCGCTTTATCCAAGTACTTTGCCGTAACATGGACACTTTTTGTTTTAAATATACTTAAAAGATATTTGACCATTATATTGGTAAAAGGTGCCACAAATAAAACACCCAATACATTAAAAATAGTATGAAAAAGTGCTAATTGCAAAATATAGTCATCGCTTGCAATACCTAGCTTAGAAGACAAAAACTGTACCAGATCTGCCAACTCATACAAAAATACAATGGCAACAACTGCTGTAACAAGATTAAATATTAGGTGTGCTACGGCCAATCTTTTTGCATTATTATTGGACTTAAATGAACCAATAATCGCTGTCACTGTTGTTCCTATATTGGCACCCACTGCTAAAGATAAAGCATTATAATATTCTATTTGTCCAACTGCCAATGCGGTTATTATTAAAGCCATAGTTGCCGAACTTGACTGTATCACTACCGTTGCAATCGCACCCACTCCAACATAGATCAAAACACCTAAATAACCCTCTACCGCCAAAGAAGCTAGATCTATGGCATCTTTTAAAGACTCAAAGCCACTTTTCATATAGGCTATGCCTAAAAAAACAAAACCCAAACCAAGAAGGATGTTTCCAAAACCTTTGTAAGATTTTTCATCTTTAAAACTTAATACCACCCCAAAGATGATCATTGGTAATGCGTATTTTGCAATATCTATTTTAACCCCAAAACTTGAAACTATCCATGCCGTTGTGGTTGTTCCAATATTGGATCCAAAGATCACACCAATAGCACCACTAAGGGAGATCAGTTCTGCACTTAAAAAAGAGATAATAATAATGGTCAGTAAAGATGAACTTTGAACAACGGAGGTTGCTAAAAAACCTGAAAAAATAGCCTTTGGTAAACTTGATGTCGTTTTTTTAAGTACCCTTTCTAGTATCCCGCCACTAAAGAGTTTAAACCCATCTTCCATAAAAACCATACCTATTAAAAATATGGTAATACCAGCAATAATCTCTTTTGCATTTTCATTAGCAAGAATTAAAAAAGCCAACAATAATAAGAATAAGAAATAAATATATTTTTTATACATCCCACAAGAATACAACTTTTTAAATAAGTTTTAAATAAAATATACTTATTTGATATAATTTGACAATTTTTTCATGGAGAATAATTTTGGCAAACTCAAAAGCAGGTAAAACAGTTACTAAAGATGATCTAATTAATATTGATCAATTAATAGAAGCATACTACAAAAATACCCCAGATCTCAGTGTTGATGAGAACAAGGTGGTCTTTGGGACATCTGGTCATCGTGGATGCTCACTTAAAAACAGTTTTAATGAAACACATATTTTAGCTATTGCTCAAGCACTGAGTGATTACAGAAAACAAAACAATATAGAGGGAACACTCTTTATAGCTAAAGATACCCATGCACTCTCAACTCCTGCTCAACGAACAGCATTAAGAGTGTTTGTAGCCAATGGGATTGAATGTTGTATTGCTCAAAATGATGGTTATACACCGACACCTGTATTATCTTTTAGTGTCATTCAAGCAAATAAAACTGCCAAAAAAGCTTGCGATGGTGTGGTGATTACTCCTTCTCACAATCCACCTGAAGATGGTGGATTTAAGTACAATGGCATAGATGGTGGACCTGCTGATACCGACATCACCTCTGTTATAGAGTCAAACGCTAACCAATACATAGCCAATGATCTACAAGGTGTAAAAATGGTTGATGAGCAGACGGCTTTGGCATCTGCTACAACATTTGACTTTATCACCCCATATGTAGAAGCACTTGATGACGTGATAGATATGAAATTACTTCAAAAAACTAAGCTTAAAGTTGGTGTCGATCCACTGGGTGGATCGGGGATAGAGGTTTATAAAAAAATCAACGAGATCTACGGTCTTGAACTAGACATTGTAAATGACAAGGTAGATAAAACTTTTAGCTTTATGTCTTGTGATCACGATGGAAAAGTAAGAATGGATTGTTCATCGCCTTATGCAATGAGTTCACTGATCTCATTAAAAGACACTTATGATTTAGCTTTTGCAAATGACCCTGATTTTGATCGTCATGGGATTGTAACTAAAAATGGTCTTATGAATCCCAACCATTATCTTTCCGTAGCTATTTGGTATCTTTTTCAAAACCGTAAAGGTTGGAGTGCTGATCTAAAAATAGGAAAAACCTTGGTTTCTTCTTCTATGATAGATCGCGTGGCTAAATCTATTAACAAAGAGGTTTTTGAAGTGCCCGTTGGATTTAAATGGTTTGTAAATGGGCTTAAAAATGGTTCTCTTGGCTTTGGTGGTGAAGAGAGCGCGGGAGCTTCATTTTTAACAAAAGATGGTTCGGAGTGGTCTAATGACAAAGATGGGATTATTTTAAATCTTTTAGCCTATGAGATCACGGCAAAACTTCAAAAAGATCCTTCTGAGATCTACAAAGAATTAGAGGCTGAATTTGGGGTGGCTTACTATGAAAGAAGTGATGCTCCTGCAACAACCCAGCAAAAAGCAAAACTTAAAAAACTAAGTCCTAGCGACATTACCTCTACAACTTTGGCAGATGAGCAGATTACAGAAATATTTACCAACGCCAAAGGAAATAATAAAGCCATAGGTGGATTAAAAGTGCTCACAAAAAATGGTTGGTTTGCTGCTCGTCCATCAGGTACAGAAGATATTTACAAGATCTATGCTGAGAGTTTTGTATCTCGTGAACATTTAGCTAAAATTCAAGAAGAAGCTAAGAATATCGTCCTTAGCGTAATCAAATAATAAGGAAAAACAATGACACAATTAAAAAACATAACCCTAACAAAAGAAGCAAATATTTACTACGACGGTAAAGTAACAAGTCGCAGTATTGTATTAGAAGATGGTACTAAACAAAGTTTAGGAATCATGCTTGCGGGTGAATACACTTTTGCAACTAATGAAGCTGAAATAATGGAAATGATGAGTGGTGAATTAGAGATTAAACTTCCAGGAGAAGAGTGGAAAACTCTAAACACGCCAGAAACATTTAATGTTCCTGCAAATTCTTCGTTTGATCTAAAGATTAAAACAGTGACAGACTACTGTTGTAGCTACGTCTAAACACACTTTTGGGTTTTTCCCAAAAGTAAACACTCCCCCTAAAACAATATAAAATTATAAATACTAATATAAATTATTATTTATATTTATGATACTTTAAAGGATAATTAACTAAAATACGTTTCAATATTAATACCGTGGAATTAATTTGAACTTTAAATTAAAATACTTTTTATACTCTTTTGTAATTTTTACAACCTTATCTTTTGGCTTTTATACCTTAACCAACAACAACTCAGTTATGAGGATACAATCTATTCTCGACAAACACACCAACAGCCTAAAGATCCACTATGACATCTTTTTATACAATCAACAAAGATTAGCAGATCAGATCCATCAACAAACCATACTCGATCCCGTGTTTGTTAGCATATTTTCACAAGCATATAAATACAAAAACAAACCAGAAAAACTCAACAAAATAAGACACGCCCTCAAATTACATTTAGACAAAGCCTATGCTATTTACAAAAAAAATGATCTCTTACAGTTTCAGTTTATTTTTTCAGATAATTCTTCATTTTTAAGAATGCACAAACCAAATAAATACGGGGATAACCTAAGCAAAGCCCGTGAAGACTTTGTCCATGTTAATAAAACAAAGACTCCTGTTCATGGTTTTACACAAGGTAGAACAGCCCATGCCTTTAGAAATGATTACCCTTTGTACGATAAAAACGGCATTCATATTGGGGCTATGGAAGTGTCCTTTCCCACCGAACTTCTGCAACACTATCTTAATAAAATAAGTACTCTACATTCTCACTTTTTAGTCCATAAAAACGTGTTTACAACCAAAGCATGGAAAAGGGATGACCTTATTCTTAATTATCGACAAAGTATTGAGCATCCAAACTTTATGGTTACCATGCCTAAAGAACATATCTCTAAAAAATGTTACAACGATATACCCAATAAAATAAAAGACATTACCAACGATATAGATATTAATATGAGAAAAGGTGAAATGTTTTCAAAATACTTACGTGAAGACAAAGAGTCTAAAATTATCTCTTTTTTACCTGTAAAACATGCTATATCCAAAGAAAATGTTGCGTGGATCGTTGCTTATGATAACAACAATATGATCAATATCATACAAAAAAATTTATTCATCTATCGCATCTCTTTTACGCTTATACTTTTGGTCACGCTGTTTGTGATCTACCGATTTATTCTTCAAAGGGTTGTCTTAGCATCAGCAGAAACAAAATTCAAGACAATATTTAACACTTCTTTAGATGGGATCTTGCTTATAGATCCAAGGACAAACAGGTTTTTAGAGTTTAACACCAATGCTCATAAGATGCTAGGCTATACAAAAGAAGAGTTTGCAAAACTCACCATCAGTGATCTTGATGCAAATAACAATACCATAGAGTTAAATGAAAATGCCTCATATAAATACACAACCCGTTACAAAGCAAAAGACGCTACTATTAAAGATGTGGACATAACCATACTCCCTTTAAAACTAACCGATAAAAAACTTTTACAAGCAACTTTTCATGATATAACCACTCAAAAAACACTTGAAAAAAGACTCAAAAACGAAAAAATTAAAGCAGTCAATGCCACAAAAGTCAAAAGTAACTTTTTAGCCAATATGTCACACGAGATTAGAACCCCTATGAATGGTATTATTGGGATCAGTTATTTACTCTTAAAAACACATCTAAGCTCGAAACAACAAGATTATCTTCAAAAAATAGACAACAGTGCGAAGTCACTTCTTGGAATCATCAATGATATTTTAGATATATCAAAAATAGAAGCTGGTAAACTCACTATAGAAAAATCAAAGTTTAATTTAAAAACGGTTGTGGATAACCTTGTTAACATAATCAAGATTCAAGCCGATCAAAAAAACTTGTCTATTGTTTTGAACTCTAGCCTAAATGAAAATACCAATTTTTATGGGGACAGTTTACGCTTATCACAAATACTTACTAACCTAATGGCAAATGCTGTTAAGTTTACAGAAAAAGGTTCCATTGAGCTTAGCATAAAACAAATCTCTCATAACAGAGTCTATTTTGAGCTATCCGACACGGGGATAGGGTTGTCCAAAAAACAACAAGAAAAACTTTTCCAATCTTTCTCTCAAGCAGACAGTAGCACCACAAGGAAATATGGTGGCACAGGACTTGGACTTACAATATCAAAACAACTTATAGAGCTTATGAATGGGGAGATCAACCTAAAAAGTGAGCTGGGCGTTGGAAGTACTTTTAGTTTCGAGATAGATCTACAAGAATCAAAAGAAGAACAAAATATTCCACTCAAAAAGTGTGAACAAGAAAACAATACAGTGCAAACATTTAACCAAGAAAATGTTTTAATTGTTGAAGATAATAAAACTAACCAAATCGTCCTTTTAGGTCTGCTTGAAGGTTCTAATCTAAATATAGAGATTGCCAACAATGGTCAACAAGCGGTTGATAAATTTTCCCATAATAGATCTAAGTACCAACTTATACTTATGGATATTCAGATGCCCATACTTGATGGCTATGAAGCTACTAAAAAGATCAGAGAACTCGATCCAAATGTTCCCATAGTTGCTTTATCTGCTAATGTTATGAAAGAAGATATTGAAAAAAGTTTAAGTGCTGGAATGAATGATCATATAGGAAAACCTATAAACTTAACTATTCTTTTTAATCTCTTAGCAAAATACTTAGGTTCGCCCGCTCAAGTTTAAATAGTTTTATGTTAATATAAAACTATGTTTTACACTTAAAAAGGTTATGAGTGAAAGTTTTATTGGTATTTTTATTACTTATAACTACGGCTATTGCAAATATAGTAATACCACAAAATATAAACAAAATTCACAATTTTAAAATAGAATCATTTTATGATAAAACCAATTCTTTAAACATACAAAATGTAAAGAATGAAGTTTTTAAACAAACACCAAGTCAATTCACTTTTGGATATAAAAAGGGTAACTTTTGGTTTAAGTTTACTATATTAAATAAAAGTAAAAAAAATAAATTCATACTATTCTTTAATGAACCCTATTACGAACACCTAAATTTATATACAAAAAAAAATGCTGTCTGGATTGAAGATAAAAATGGTGCTTCTATTAACCTTAAAAATAGATCCACTCAATATTATAATCCTGCTTTTGAACTAACAATAAATCCCAATGAAACAAAGACATACTATGTGAAAGGAAACTCTAAAATTACTTCCTCAGGAGAATTTGAGATATTTGAAAAAGAGTATTTTAACTCGTATGGAAGATCGTATGATTTTCTTTATATGTTTTACTTTGGGATCATCACGTTCATAACTCTTTTAAGTATATTTATGTTTCTTAAACTTAAAGAATTGGTATATTTATACTATGCTGGATATATATTTTTTTACGCATTGTGGGTAGCTGGGTACAGTGGATTAATCTTCTATACATCTTTAAGTCTGCACTACCATAAATATTTAATGGTTACATCAATGTGGGTTATGTTTCTCATACTGTTCTCATCTGAGTTTTTAAATGTTAGGAAGTATCTTTTAAACATATATAAACCTCTAAATATTTTTGGATATTTGTTTGGTGTTTTAGCTATTTTAATAGTTGTGAGTTTTGAACCTTGGTTTGAGATTATGCACGCTATTTCTTCTTTAGTTTTTATTATTTTATTTACTATATCTCTTATGATTTTAAGACAACAAAATGATAAAAATATAAAATACTATCTTATTGCGATGAGTGTCTATATGCTAACCATGACCTTGATGGCTTTCATGTCTAATGGTTGGATAGAAAATAACGATATTAACAGATATTCTTTTCTTTATGGATCACTTTTTGAGATAGTATTTTTCACACTTTTACTTACAAACAGGTTTTATATTTTTCAAAATGAAAAATTGAGTATCCAAAAAGAACTTCTTGATTTTAAAAGTAAAAATGAAGTTATTTTAGAAAACAAGATCCAGCAAAGAACACAAGAAATAAGTGAGGCATATACAAAGGTTGATAAACTTTCAAAAGAAAGAGGCATTTTACTAAAAGAATTACACCACAGAGTAAAAAATAATTTTCACATGATTATGGGACTTTTATGGTTTGAAGAAAAAAATACTAATGAAAACAAAGCAAAATTTCAAGATATAAGAAACCGTATAAAATATATGTCTATGTTGCACGAAAAACTATACGTACCAAATGATCTTACAAACATATCTATTAAAGAATATTTAGATGATATTATAAATAACTATAAAAATATGAAGATGCAAATTTTATTAAATTACGATATTCAAAATATCCTTCTACAACATGAAGAAGTGCATTCATTAGGGATCATTGTCAACGAAGTTATAAACAACAGCATCAAACATAACCCATTATTTGGAAAACTCTCACTAAATATAAGACTTTACACAAAAGGCGAAAAAGTTATTCTATCTATTAAAGACAATGGTTCAGGTTTTAATAAAAGCATATTAAACGAAGGAATGGGGTTTATATTAATCAAAAATTTTTCTAATAATCTTTTAAATTCATTTTACGAATTTAACGTAGAAAATGGAGTAGAGTTTAGACTTACCTTTGAAAGTGCTAAACCCTCTGGATAAAAATTTAAAAAGAGTAGTTAAAGCCCATACTAAGAACATGGGCACTCTCTAAAGAAACTTTGTGTGTACTAGATTGAATAACTTCTGAATTTTTGGCATTTATAATTTTATACCTATACCCCAATTCTAACTCTACATTTTGGGGGAATTTGTAACTAGCAAAAGGAATATTCTTTAACAATACACCACCTCTTAATTCATAAGCGATGTTTGAGCTTGACTTATCTGTATGATCCTCACTAAAGTTTAAAGTACCTACCCCTAGCCCTCCATAATACTTTACTTCTTTATAGTTATAAAGGTAATCTCCCGCTATTTTAAATTCTGTATAACTTGCTTTATCCCACTTAGCTTGTTCTATATCCAAAGATACTCTGTAGATCTCTCGCTCATAGATACCTTTGATTGTGACTCCCAATGTAGGTGATTCTTCTATTCCATTACTAAACTCTGTTGCACTCCAACTTGTATTTGCAGACGCTAATACAGAATTTAAAGAGATACCAAACTTAAGCGTATAATTTTGTTCGCTTTGAAATGCCATTGCATTTGACACAAGTAAAGTGATAGATACTATCGCTTTTATTATTTTATTCATCTTTATACCCTCTACTTATTTCACTAAAGTGTAGTCGCCTCTTAAAAGAGTCGCCGTACCACTTTTTAGAGTTACCCACTTAGTATCATCACTGAGTCTATGTACAACATCTATATTTGCTGAACCATCTGGTACCACCTCATCACCTTCAAATATTTGAGTTGCTTCATCAACAGCCAAAGCACTGCTTGCTCTGCTCTCATCAAACTTACCTTCACATCCTATAAAAAAAGCACTAGCAACAAAAGCTAGTGTTATTTTTAAGATTTTATAATTTAGTGTATCTCTCATTAGTGTCTCCAAAATTTAATTGGTTTTGTAATAGTTGCATTAATATCTATATACATATCAGAACCATCACTCTCTTCTCTTACATTTACTGTATTACCACTCTCAAACGGTGTTTTAGAATCTATTGTTGGACTTAACATCTCTTTTTCACCCGTTGTTTTATTTATACGTATAAACTGAGTAAATGTTTCACCTAAGGTATCGGTTGTCACTTGTGCTTCTACCATAAAATCCCCAAGTTCCACTCTTTTAGATCTAGCGGTTGTTGTAACTTTTCCATCCGAAGCTATAACGGTACTATTCTCACCATCTATTGATGACTTAGCTTTTGTTTGTTTACCTGTTGCATACATTACTATATGTTCAACTGTACCATCAGAATTTATAGAAGCATTTATATCACTACCTTGTGTAGATATACTTGAAGTAGTCCTACCATCATTTGCAACTTTAGTATTAGTTCCTGCTATATGACTCTCAACTGATGAAATAATTGTGTTGTTATTATCATCTACGAACTCAGAGTTAGTTTGGGTAGTACCATCCGTGTTTAGATAGTTTTTGATTTTCTTATCTCCAATAACTACGGTTTGTTTTACGCTCTCTTCATCTATTGTTTCTTCAAACTCTAGATCTGTGTCAAACTCTACTGTAGTGTTTTTGTCATTACCATCTTTATCTTGTACTTGTACTTTTACTTTTTTAGCCTCTTGTATCACTCTTTTAAATGTAGTTCCAACATCCTCTTGAGGTTTTTCTTGAAGTACACGGAATCTAAACTCCTTAGTAACTGCTACATCATTTAGAGTAAATGTTGCTGTAAAAATTACATACTTATCAGTTTTATCTGAACGTGTAACATTTCCATCATTTGAGATAACACTCCCAATACTAGAACTCCAAGTAATAACTGAACCATTTGGGGCAGATGATGGAAGAGGATTTTGCAACTTATACTCTATGTTATTGTTATCTTTGTTTTTACCTAAAATATCATCGTATGTTAGCCACTCTTTATCCTTAGCTACTTTATCAATGTCGCGACTAGGTAGTGCTACTACTGTTAAGTTAAAGTCTTTTGTAGAGTCGGCTTCAATTGTTGCAGATATTGTAATATTTGTATCACCCGTAGATCTAGTTACAGTTCCATCTGCAGAAATCACACTGGTATCACTACTGATCCAAGTTATACTTTTACCAGCTATAGAGTTTATTAAATCAAGGTCACTTAAGATTTTAGATTTTACTCTATTGTCCTTTTTAATCATTTCAAAGGTAAGAATTTGAGATATATCATCGTTTGTTATAGTAGCTTTTCTAACCGTTAGCAAAAAGCCTTTTTTAGTATTTGCACCATCATATGAAACTGTTGCAATCAATGAAACTGTTTGGTCATCCACACCTCTGCTTATTACTCCCTCATTAGTAATTACACTTGTATCACTACATTCCCATGTTATAGTTATATCTCCACACGCACTAGTTTTAGAACTAATTGGGTCTAAGTCATTTGTTACAAACAGTTGGTTTATATTTGAACCTTTTATCTCATCAAATGTTATTGATGTTATTACATCTTCTACACATTGTTCGGCTTGTGTTGATGGGATATCAGTTGGAGTATCACCAACTGCTGGTGTTGTTGGTGTTGGTGTTGGTGTACCTCCACCCTCTGTTGGTGTTGTTGGTTCACTTGGATCTGTCGGTGTTGTTGGTTCACTTGGATCCGTTGGTGTTGTTGGTTCACTTGGATCTGTCGGTGTTGTTGTACAACTACCATCGTTTGTAACATTTATATCAAACACTTGGTCAACACTTTGAATACCATCACTTACACTTAGACTTATTGTATGTGTACCTATATCACTACACTCTGGATTTCCACTAAGTATTGAACTAAATGTTATCTTTCTAATTTTATTATTAGAAAAATCACTAACATATAAATTTCTCCTACTATCAAGAGCTATTGCGTATGGTTGATGAAACTTAGAAAGAAGAGCTTCCCCATCAATATCTCCAACAGAATGCAGTCCTGCAACTGTAGTTACACTTGCATTTGGTGTAATTTTTCTTATTTGATTGTTACCTAAATCAGCTAAAAAAATATTATCATCTTTATCAATAGTCATAAAATGTGGATTATTAAATGATGCAGTTATTCCTTCTCCATCTGTACTCCATGCTGTTGCACTTCCTGCAAATGTACTTACAACTCCACTAGATGTAATCTTTCTTATTTTATTTTTGTCTGTAACAAAAATATTATCACTACTATCTATTGCGATTCCTACTGGCCAATCAAATTCTGCAATATCACCTGTACCATCTGCTGAACCTTGTGTTCCACTTCCTGCAAATGTACTTACAACTCCAGAAGGTGTAATCTTTCTTATTTTATTGTTCAATCTATCAGTTACATAGACATTACCAATACTATCTATTGCTACACCCATTGGCTGATTAAATTCTGCCAGATCTGATGTAGCATTTGTTGAACCTTTTGTTCCACTTCCTGCAAATGTAGTGATATTTCCATTTTGTGTTACTTTAAATATCTTTTGGTGAAAAGAATCTGCGAAAAAGATATTATCATCACTATCTATTGCTAGAGCACCTGTAAAATACATTGAATCATCTGAATTTTCTACAAACTTACTCACAACTCCAGAAGGGGTAATCTTTCTTATACTAGTGGTCTGTGCAACATATATATTACCACTACTGTCTATCGCTACTCCTTTAGGATAATCAAAAGAAGCATCAGTTCCTATACCATCGACCGAACTTTTTGTTCCACTTCCTGCAAATGTAGAAACAATAGCTTTGTTCTGTAAACTTAGCCAACTAGGAAGTGTTGTACCACTTTTTACACTCCATGTTAAGCTGTCATTGTCAGTATCTTTTGCAGTTGGAGTATAACTATACTCTACACCTTTTGTAGATGTAGTTTTTGCTGTACTTATAACTGTTGGAGTATTGTCATTTATATTTGTTATATCTATAGTAAACGTTTTGTCAAAATTTGTACTTCCACCATCTGTCGTTCTTAAACAAATACTATAAGAGCTTTTTTGTTCATAGTCAAATACTGTACTTGCTTTTAGATTGTTTGCACTTATACTAAAGTTGGCATCATCACTTCCACCACAAAAAGTATAAGTAAATGTATCTACTAGATCTATATCTATAGAGTTTAGTGAGCCTATAACTACACCACTTGTATTGTTTTCATTTATACTATTTGATGATAAGCTTAGACCTGTTACTGGATCGTTTGTATTTACTACAGTAATAGTAAAATTATGCTCAACTGTAGATGTTCCATCACTTAAATTAAGGCTAATATTATGCTCACCTACATTATCATTTATTGGTGTTCCTGTGAGTTTTGTTATTGGTGTATCTATTTTTCTAATAGCATGATTTCCTAAATCTGCTATGTAGATATTTCCACTACTATCTAAAGTCACTCCAGATGAACCATATAGTTTTGCATTTATAGCTTCTGCGCCATCTCCTGAATTTCCACTCCATCCTAAAGTTCCTGATATAGTAGATATATTTCCATTTTCATCTACTTTTCTAATAGCATAATTATAAGAATCAGCTATATAGATATTTCCTTTATTATCTACTGCTACTCCATCTGGATTGTTTAGTGTTGCACTTGTAGCGACTCCGCCATCTCCTGTTGCACCACTTGTACCAAGAGTTCCTGCAATTGTAGAGATATTTCCTGTACTTATATCTACTTTTCTTATTGCATGATTCTGACTATCACTAAAATAAATATCTCCAATTTTATCTATAACTATTCCTGTTGGGCTATCAAGTGTGGCACTTGTAGCAAGACCTCCATCTCCTGTGGCACCACTTGTACCAAGAGTTCCTGCAATTGTAGAGATATTTCCTGTACTTATATCTACTTTTCTTATTGCATTATTATTTCTATCTGAAATATAAATATTTCCACTGCTATCAAGTGCTACTCCTTGTGGAAAATTTAGTTTTGCATCTGTAGCAAGACCTCCATCTCCTGAGGCTCCACTTGAACCAATAGTTCCTGCAACAGTAGAGATATTTCCGGTACTTATATCTACTTTTCTAATTGCATTATTAGCTCTATCTGCTATATAGATATTTCCACTTGTATCTAGTACTATACCCATCGGATAATTTAGTGTTGCATTTGTTGCAAGACCTCCATCTCCTGTGGCACCACTTGTACCAAGAGTTCCTGCAACAGTAGAGATATTTCCTGTACTTATATCTACTTTTCTAATTGCATTATTACTTGTATCTGCTATATAGATATTTCCACTACTATCAAGTGTTATATCTTGTGGAAAATGTAATTTTGCATCTGTAGCAAGACCTCCATCTCCTATAAGTCCCGCAGAAGAAATAGTTCCTGCTATGGTATTTATCTTTGTGCTTGATGATAAACTAAGCCAAGATGGTAGGTTTGTACCACTTTTTACACTCCAAGCTAAATCATCCCCCTCTATATCCACTCCTGCAAGTGTATAACTATACTCACTATCTTCATCTACACTTGTAACTTCTGTACTTGTGATAGTTGGCATATCATCTACATTGTTTACATTTATAGTTACTGTATGCTCTGTTGAGTTTAGATCCCCATCACTTACCTTAAAGTTAAATGTTGTGTATGGTGTACCTGATTCATTTGCTAATGGAATATACTTTAATAACCCTATTTGTAAGGGGACTAGCCTTTGGTTGAGTACTACATTTGTATCACTAAGGGTAAGTGTACCTTTTGCTGGTAATGAAGTGATATACATAGCATCTAAAGTATCTCCATCAACATCTTGGAAATTTATAGCAATAGCTTCTGTATTTCCAAATGTTTTAGGTGTATCCTCATCTATTGTTAGTGTTATATCACTTGCTGTTGGCATATCGTTTACATTTATTACAGAGATTTGGAAGTTATGTTCTACTTCATTTATCCCATCACTTAAAGTTAGGTTTACATCATGTACACCTACATCTGCATTTGTTGGGGTACCACTAAGTTTCGTAACGCTTTGCACTTTTCTAATAGCCTGATTATTTCTATCTGCTATATAAATACTTCCACTGTCATCTACAAATACTCCTGTTGGACTATTAAGTTTTGCACTTGTGGCACTCTCTTCATCTCCTGTTCTTCCACTTGCACCAAGCGTTCCTGCAACAGTTGAGATATTTCCTGTACTTATATCTACTTTTCTAATTGCATTATTACTTGTATCTGCTATATAGATATTTCCACTTGTGTCTACATTTACACCATATGGGGCATTTAGTGTCGCACTTGTAGCAAGACCTCCATCTCCAGTTACTCCACTGATTTCTAATGTTCCTGCAACAGTTGAAATGTTTCCTGTGGTTATATCTACTTTTCTAATAGCATCATTACCTTTATCTGCGATATAAATATTTCCACTTAGATCTACATCTACACCGTATGGATATTTTAGTGTTGCACTTGTAGCAAGACCTCCATCTCCTGTTGCTCCATCGCTTCCTATTGTCCCTGCAACGGTTGAGATGTTTCCTGTGGTTATATCTACTTTTCTAATAGCATGATTACTTTTATCTGCGATATAAATATTTCCACTTAGATCTATAGCTATATCATAAGGAAAGTTTAGTGTTGCATTTGTTGCAAGACCTCCATCTCCTGTGGCACCACTTGTACCAAGAGTTCCTGCAACAGTTGAGATATTCCCCGTACTTATATCTACTTTTCTAATAGCATGATTACTTGTATCTGCTATATAAATATTTCCATTTGTATCTACAGCAACACCTGATGGATCGTCGAGGGTTGCACTTGTAGCTACTCCGCCATCTCCAGTTTCTCCATCGCTTCCTATTGTCCCTGCAACAGTAGAGATATTTCCTGTGGTTATATCTACTTTTCTTATAGCATGATTTCCTCTATCTGCTATATAAATATTTCCATTTGTATCTACTGCTACTTTATATAGATTGTTGAGTGTTGCACTGCTTGCAAGAGATCCGTCTCCAGTGGCACCACTTGTACCATTCGTTCCCGCTATTGTATTAATATTTGTACTTGATGATAAACTTAGCCAAGATGCTAGTGTAGTTGCATTTTCCACACTCCATGTTAAGTTATCTGCGTCTACATCATCTCCTATAAGTGTATAACTATAAACACTGTCTTCATCAACACTCGTAATAGCTGTACTTGATATAGTTGGTGTGTCATTTACAGCAGATACCATTATGTTTAAAGTATCAGCATCTGTACCACTATTTCCATCATCTGTTTGCATTTGTAAAGTTGCTGTACCGTTGAAGTTTGCAGTTGGTGTAAAAGTTAGACTATCTAGTGCTGTATTAACGTTGGCAAGCGTTCCATTAAATGCTATAACCATATCATCTGTTGCATCTCCTGTTGTGAGCGTAACACCAGTAGTTATCATAGACATAGTACCGTTTGTAGATCTAAGTGTTACACTTTGGTTGTCTGAATCTGTATCTGCGATAGCTATATCATCAGCAAAAGCGACATTTGTATCGTCTTCTTGTACTGTTGGGGCTGATGGTAGGGTATTTGTAGGAGCTGTGTTTAAAGAGGGAGCTTGTGCATTTGCAATAGTAAAACTTTTGAAATCCATGTTAACACAAACACCCCCTGAGTCAACACCAGAATCATCAGTATTGACAAATTGAATCTCAAAACTTGTAAGTTGTACACCATTAAAGCCACTGAGTCCAAAATCTGCTGTATTAAAGTTATCTTTTGTTGAATCAACAGTACCAATATTAATATTATCTGCATTTATCGTAGCACCCGTAGTAGAAGTACCGACTAAATTTACATTGTAATTACCTACACTAGATTCATAATCATTTGCACTAATACCTGTTAACTCAAAACTACTTGTATTTGTACCATCTACTAAAACTTTATAGACACAAGATACATTTTTCTGAGCATCTTCAATATCTGTACCATATACAACACCACTACCAAAGTTCATATTCATAGATGCAGAGTTTTCACTACCTGTTATTCTAAAATGTTCATGGGATAAAGTTATGCTTCCACTACCACTCCATCCACTGCTAAAACTTACTGTACCATCACTTGCAGGTATTGCATATAACATAGAACTAAGTACAAATAACCAAATGGCTATCAATAACTTTAGACGTTTAAACTGAGTCATTGTTTTTTCCTTTTTCTAAATATTTTCCTATGAAAATATGATTTTTATTAAAAATAAATTCCAATTGTGTATCCTTTTGTAAATCTAAACTCCAAATAAGATGTTTAAACTGATCTTTTTTACCGCTTAGAGTATTGAGTTTATGAGTTTGAAAATCAAGCTCATACCATAGGGCTATTGTTGTTGAATTATTCTTTATGTAGTTTGGTTTTATGATTTTATGATCTAAATTTTGAGGATTATAAAAGTCAAAATCAAATACTTCAAACTTTTGGGAAGTCGTTATATGGTCTATCTCATTTAAGTTTTTATAAACATATGGGTCTTCATATATATCAAAGGTAGACATATCAAATCCATACTCTTTATAACTACTATTTAAAAGTGTCGTATTTATAGTTTTAGCATATATCTTAGCTTTACTTGGTATAAATTTAACGCCACTATGTACAAAATTATCATTAATAAATCTAATATCACTCATAATATTTTCATTAATTAAACCATCACCAAACTTATCAACAATAACAACATCTACTTTTATATTATCTATTAAAAATAAAGGTTCTTTTATAAATTCTACTTTATCACCATATCCATTACTTCTAATAATTTCTTGTATTTGAGTTGATATATGCGTATCTTTTTGTATTAGATATACTTTATTTGCACCCGCTTTTAATGCCATCATAGAAAAAAGACCACCGTCATTTGCATAAGTCAATACCGTCTTATCTTTTACATTTTCATCTATCGCTTTTTTATACGCATCTGTGTATGATTTTTCCCTTATCTTAGAAAAGTCATACTTCTTTTTGATATAGCCTGAATTAGCTTTTTTTATCTTTGAAAATGTATAAAAATCCATTGGTAAAGATTTTAAGGACAAATACATTTTATAATGTTCTGTAGATTGAATAGGCATATCTAACTGATAATATATATCAGCAGCCAAAAGTTCTAATTCGGCATTGTCTTTTTTCATATTCAATGCTTTATTGATATACTGTAAGCTATGATGATACTCACCTAAATCATATAAAATAGTTATAAAGTTATATAAAGTATTAAATGAGGCTTGGGTATAGTTAAGTACCCTATCATAATGTAAAATAGTTTTTTTGCTGTCTCCCCTTCTAAAATAAATATCCCCTAAAGTATTCCTTGCAAGAGTATTATTGGGTTGTATTTGTAAAACTAGCTCAAAAGTATCTATTGATTTTTCTTCACTATTAGAGAGATAAGCTATAGCTAAGTTGTTTAGGTAGTTTATATTTTCAGGTTCCATTTCAAGAGCTTTTTTGAGATAAGTTATACTGTTTGTACTATCATCTAAATTGTAATATGCCATCGCTAATATATTGTAAGCTTCTGTATCTTCATAACTTTTCAAATATAAAACCAATATCTCTATCACTTTTATAAATTCTTTTCTCTTATAGTATTCAATTGCACTTTCTATTGTATTTTTCATTACACTCTACTTGGATATATACCACATATACATATTAAAAATTTTAGTCCTATACTAGGCTGTATATTGTCATGTGGGGCAGAGCTTCCACTGTAGCCAATAGTTTGTTCATCTAATGGTTTAATTTCTGTATTATTTTGATATACAATTGTATCTTCATGAGAATCTTTCATATAGATCTTATTATCATCTTTTTTATAACTATTAATTGGTGTATTGCAAAAAATAGCATCTTCAGAAGAAACTTGATTTGCATAACTATCACTAATATTTATACTATGCGTATGTAGCGGTATTTCCTCTTTTTGCAAAGAAATGCTTTCTTCTCCAAAGGTTTCTCCTAGTTTATAATTTTCCGACATCCCAACGGGTGCTCTACCTCTAAAATCTGGTAATTTAAAAAAAGAGTGTCCATCTCCACCATATTTTGTTTGTATAACTGAATATAATACTTTATATTTTTCACCCATGGGCAATGACCTACCATCGCAAGGTAACCAATTTACTGGTGCAAAGTTAAATGCAACCATTCGAATCTCTCCTACATAACCTATCATACTAATTCTCCTTTTTTATATTATGATCTATTTGGGAAGTCACCATCATCAGCGATACAGTAGTTAATAACTAAAGAAGGTTGTCTATTTTCATGACTTTTATCTTCTCCTTCATATGATAAAGCAGATGAACTCATAACTAAAGATTTATTTTTCTCATTTAGATCTTTTGTGTACATAGGAATTGGGGTTTTACTTCTTCCTTCTCCTTTTAATGCTCTAGCAAGATACTCACCTATTTTTGAGTTATTTGTTGTTGCACTATCAGTGGCTATGTATAATAAGTGATTATGAGATGGCAATTGTTCTTTACTTAAGTAAATATTTTTATATCCTCTATATTCTCCCATATTTACGTTAGTGGCATCTTGAGCTTGACCTCTGTGCATAGCAGTACAGCCTCTTAAATCTGGTATAACTGCATATTGATACGTACTAGAAAAGTTCGTTGCCAATAAACTATAAAGTACGGCGTTGTCACTAAATTTAATCTCTTTGCCATCTGCTATTATGAATCCATAAGGTGCATAATTTGTAGTAAACATCCTTATCTCGCCTATGTAAATATCAAAAGCCCTACTATTTACTAAAGATTCATCTATCTCTTCTTGGTCTGTACTTCTTTTTGTATAACTACCCATTGTTGCTATACAGTAATTTATCGCCAATGAAGGCATCATATTATAGTGCTTAGTTGAATTTTCATCATCCTCAATAGTGCTTATAAGTTCAGGGTTCATGTATTTATAATTGGTTAATTCTTCTTTTTTAATATATATACTATCCTCTTTTGATGTGGTCGAAAACAGTGCAAATTCTGGAGAATTACTATCTGCGGTTTCGGTACTTACATAAAATGTATGGTTATGTTTTGCTAAATGTTGCTGCTTTAAAGTGACATATTCACTTCCCCTCATTTGGCCTAATTTCCACTCTCGTAAATTATTGGACTTCCCCGTACCTACAGGTATTCTTCCTTTCATATTTGGAATTCTACATTCTGAAAAAGGATGTCCTCCATAAATATTCTCTATTCTCGAATATAACATAGGATTTTCACTTATAAGTATTGAAGAACCATCGCAAGTCATAAATCCCATTGGGGCATAATTAAACGCAAACATATGTATGCTTCCTATTTCCATAAAATAGCCTTTTTAATATCATTTTTTTTCATTTTTCAGGTCTTAATTAGAAGAAGGTAACTCAATAATTCCTATATTTGAAGCACAACCGCCTTTATAACTATTTACTCTTGATTGTAGTTTTATCCCATGTGTTTCTTCACTATAAAAATTAACTTTTCTATCCTTATAAAGTTTATTAAATTCATCTTTTAAACTTCTATTTTCATCGACTACACTCATAGCTACACCATTATCTGCATGGTAGGGGCAAGCAAACATAACAGCAACATTCGTTTTTCTTTTTTTAGTCTTAAGGTAAAAGATACCCTCCGCACCATATCCTCCAAACTTTTTATCTGCAAAATAAATACCGCCGTAATAACATGAATCAGAAATATCCTCTTCATCAATATACCCAGCCTGTATTTGGATCTTTTCAGAAGCTAAGGTTTCTTGATCTTGCATAAACAGATTCATGGTACCTGCATTCATCCATATTTTTTGAGTATCATCACCATAGTTTTCAACAATTAAATCGTCTTCACTTTTATTGATAATCAAACCAAACATATTTTTAGGATTATCTGCTAATAACCACCATAAAAATTTAACCAACATAATCCCAACCGTTACAACTATGCTTCCAACACCCATACTTTTTACGCCTGCAATCACAGCTCTTTTAAGAGTAAATCCAATAATTTTTCCTTTTATTACTTGAATTCCGGCAGCAACAGATAAAGATAATAAGCCTGAGGAAATTAGTTGTGTTGCAATTTTTGACGCACTTGCATCTTCTGTCATTTGTTCAAATCTTTTAGATAATGTCCGTATATATGTTGATATTTCATCCCCTTTATACTCTTGTATTATCTTTAAATCAGCAGGATTAAATAGCCAATTTGGCTCACTTTCAATATCAGAAGAGTTTAACTTTTGTTCAAGTAATTCTTGATCTATCCTTGGACCTAATTCATCTTCTGCTAGATCTTTTGATTCTTCATGAAACTTAAAAACCAAACCTTCAACCAGCTTGCGTCTAAATTCTAAAAAAGATTCATCTTCTATACCTGTTTTTGTTATATATACTGAAAGATCTATCCCAATATTTTTACTAATACTAGCAACTATACTTTCTCCCAATTCTCTATTTGACAGACTTGAGATCTCTTCAATCTCTTGAAACCCACTTATATATTTCATACTTAAGCCTTTGTACATTCTTAAATTTTTTTACAGTGAAAGTATCTTAACTAATTGATGACGGAATGGTGATGGAAAAAGAATTTTATTTATTGTATTAATTTAGAAGAGAGAAAAGGGAGATAGAATTAAGTTTTAAGTATATATCCATGATTAATAACATTTTCAATGTTTAGATTTGGCGTTTTTCTTTTTAGTCTGGATATAGTGTCCCTAATAGTTGAATTTGAAATATCTTTATTTTCCCATACCTTTTCTCTTAAAATATCATAAGACATGTTTCGATTGAGGTTTGTACAAAAAAGGTGTAAAACATTTAATTCCATTTTTGTTAGATCTATTACCACATTATTAATATAAAATGTTTTAGTAAAAGTATTGTATTTTTGTCCTAAACTGAGTGAGATAGAATCATCTTTTTTGATTGGTTTTATTTCTTCTTTAGATTTAAATTTTTTAACTCCAGCTAAAGATATGAGTAGCGTAGCTTCAACATCACTTGCTTCAAATGGTTTAATAATATATCCAAAACTATTAGTATTACTCGCTTCTAATATTGTTTGCGAATCAGCATAAGCTGTTGTAAAAATTATAGGTACAAAGCAATATTCATTTAATATATTTGCACATTGTATGCCATCCACAGAACCATTAATATTTATATCCATAAAGACCATGTCTATCTGTTTACTACGCACAATATGCAAAGCATCTTCCATATTTTTTGCATCATAAATGTTTTTATAACCTAAAGACTCCAAAATACTCATTAAGTAATGAATACTCATAATTTCATCTTCAACTATTAATATATTTAGTTCTGATTGATTCATTGTTTACTTCCCTCTTTAAATTGAAGCTCGAACTTTGTACCATTTGTAGAAGAGTACTCATATAAACTCTTAGGTAACTTCTCACAAAATTGTTCTATGAGTTTCAACCCAAGACCTTTTATTTGTGTATTGAGGTTAAATCCACTTCCATTATCTTCAATAGATAAATATCTTGTATTTTGTTTTTGCATCAACTTTATTTTTATATAAAAACTGTCTGTATTTTTGTTATGTTTTATAGCATTGGTAATGGTTTCATTCAAAATAATTCCTAAAGAAACAGCATTATCAAACTCAATACTCATCTCTTCAATCTCTGATGTAATAAGAACTTTTTTATAACTACTTCCTATATTATGAATAATTTTGTCTAAGTACTCTTTAATATTAATATTTGTCAAATCCTGAGAATTATACAAATATTCATGAATCATAGACATAGATTTTATGCGATTTATTAGTTCTTTATAATTTTCTACATTTACATTTTCTTTTTGACTTTCAAACCAAAGCATACTGACTATTACATGGAAATTGTTTTTAACCCTATGATATACTTCTTTTAAAAGTAATTCTCTTTCTTGAACAAGTATTTTTAACTTATCTGTTCTTTGAGCTACTTCAAGTTCTAAGTAGTGCTGAATATTTTCTTTTATATCATTGTACCTATTTGCAAGCATCAATGAAAAGATCATCACCTCTACAATAGTGGCAATCAAAAAGCCGTATCTACTAAAATTGGAATAATCTATAGTTCCGTTTACCATAAATGTAAAAAAAACAACAAATACAAAATACATTAACATAGCAAAAATATAATACTTTGTTTTATTATGTCCTTTAAAATATATAATAGTTGAGATCAATATTAGAAATATACATACTAAACCTGCTAAATTGTTTATAAATTTATTCCAAGGTTGGTAAGAAATTACAACTAGTACAGCAAGTATAAAAAAAGGTATAGCTAATGACTTAAATAATCTATTTATCTTTGGAAGATATATATTGGTTTCAAGGTATTCATAGGAGAATAATACTAAAAAACCTATCATTAAAGAAGCCGAAAATTGCAATTCATAAAGATACTTTTGTAAACCTACATAAACTAAATACCCACTTATATTAATGACATATAATAGGTTAAAAAAACTATAACCTACATAATATAAGTAAATTTTTTCTTTTGCTTTTATGTATAAAAGAAGATTAAATAGGATAATAATAAATATAATACCAAATACAAATATATAAATAGTATTTATACCAATTGTATTGTGAAAATAATAGTCTGACTTTTCATAAAGCTCAAGATTGCCAAAATAAGCATATTTTCCTTTTAATTCTACGTAAAATGTTCTTTTTTCATTTTCTTTAATACTAAGTTCATAAGATAAGTGATTTGTTTTAATCTCTCTATCTTGTATATCCTTAAATATACCGTTTGATTTTTTAATCCATTTGTTGTCATAATAGTAAAGGTTTGCAACCTCATAAAAACTTTCATTTAACGTTAATACAAAATTTTCTCTTTGTGTTTTATTTTCAACATCAAATTTTAGCCATAAACTTCCCTTCATATAACCCAATGTAAAACTGTTAGAACTTTTGAAAGTAAATTTTTTTTCTGAAATCTTGTTAATATCTAGGCGTGAATCTATATCTTTTAAGTAAAATATTTTAAAATCATCATAGATACTTTTTTTATCTATAACAATGTTAGTATCAGAAAATAATAAAGGTGTAAGAATAAATAAGAATATGATTAATTTTAACACTAAAATTCCTTTATATAATTATTTACATAAAGTATACCAATTTAATGCACTAAAACTAAAATTAAGCCTAACAATACAAAAATTAATTAAACTAATAGGTAAAATTACACAAAAATTTAGGTTAGAAAAGTTAGTTATAAAGAGATTTGTTTAAAAGATGGTGCGGATGAGAGGAGTTGATTAGTTAGAAAAAATCAACTTCCTTAAACAAGGAAAAACTACCAATAAATCCCTAAATATAGGCTTTTTATAACCTTACTTTAAATTAAACTATTATATACTTTTTCAATGTTTTACAACCTAAGGTTAGAAATAGGTTAGAAAAAATAAAGGTTTTCAATGGCTCTCCAACAAACTAAAATTACTCAAATAAGAAAAGAAAAAAGAACAATTCACAAAGAAGATTTTGCAAAAGAATTAAATGTTTCAGTTGCTACAATCAATGAATATATATTGGGTGATAAAGAAATGCCTAATGATATGAATATCATACCAAAAAAGAATGGTATGGTTTTAGTTGAAACAGAGAAAAAACTTATTGTTCCAAAATATGAGGGTGTTTTCTATAATGAAATAAGAGGCGGTAAAGATAAGACTTTTTATATAGTGTATAAAGATCCAAAAACTAATAAAAAAACAGACTTAAAAATTGGTAGAGAAAGCCAAGGATACACTGAATTAAAATGTCATAATGAAAGAAAAAAACTTTTAGACGAGTTAAGAACTGGAAAATCTCAAACTAGAATTATGAATAAAAGGGTATTTAAAAAAATAACCACACTTGATATTGTTGCTGAAAAATACCATAAAGACAGAGAGTTGTATTTAACTAAACAAAATCTTCAAAAATCAAAATCTTTATATGAAAGAAGATTAAAACCCTCTATTGGAAATAAAGATATAACGACTATTACAGATAAAGATATCAAAGATATAATGCATAATTTAAAGGATGAACTTACAAATAGAAGTATAAATATAGTAGTTGAAAAATTATCTACTATTTATAACTTTGCTATAAAGGAAAAATTATTTGTCGGAACTAATCCAGCAAAATCTATTAAAAAATTGTCTGATAAAAATGAGAGATTAAGATATTTAAGTAAAGAAGAAATAGAGCAACTTATGGAAGCAGTTGATGAAAATAACATTTTATATTTATTTACATTTTTAGCTTTAACTACCGGTGGAAGACTAACATCTTTATGCAATATCAAAGTTCAGGATATTGATTTTACCCATTCTACAATAAATCTTTCAGACGATAAAAGTGAAGAATATTATCAAGCTTTTTTAAAAAAGGATGAAAAATTTATTTCCAGACTGAAAGAACAAATAAAAGGTATGTCTCCCATAGACTTAATTTTTGGAGATAAAACAGTTATAGGACACAAAAGATATATGCAAAGGGAACTTTCAAAAATATTTACAAAATTATTCAATCAAAAGTTAATTGATAAAGAAAAAGATAATGATAAAAATTTTAATGCAGAACTGCGTAGAAATAAGGTTGTTATACATACTTTAAGACATACATTCGCCTCTCAACTTGCTATAAATGGAACTCCAATTTACACAATTCAAAAACTAATGAACCATAGTGATATAAAAATGACTGAAAGGTATGCTAAATTAAGTAAAGACAGCGGTAGGGATTTTGTGGATAGTATTTTTTAATTACAATATTATAATCAAAGTATAATTAAGTTTTATGTTTATTGAAGCTTTTTTATATAATAATATTTTCTAATTGTTTGACAAAAATTGACGATTTAAATATAATTCCGCTCCATAAACTGTAAAGGACTGTATAATTAAATGAATTTCAACAATATCAGTGTAAAATCAAAACACAATTATCAATATGATAGAAATTTTGTAAAAGCACATACTGATAATGATTATATAAGACCTACTGGCTCTGTATTTCCTGATGATGAAAATACTAAGTCATACCACCCATATGAAAAATCAAATATCAATCCTAGTGAAGCTGAAAATTTATACAATAAATTATTAAAAAGTTTTTAATTGAGCCTCCCTCAGAAACTAGCAATAACTTATTATGCTAATGTATTTGTTCCAATAGAATCAAAATTATCTTTTTTAAATAATAGTAGAAAATATGGAAAGCTTGAAGACTCTATAAAAAACTGTTTTATTTTTATATTCAATGATGATTTATTTTCTGATGAAAATTTAGATTTTTTTCTAAATATGATATTTGATTATCAAATAGAATATTATCAACAATTAAAACTATTAACAAATGTAAGTAAAGAGAATGAAAAGGAGTTTCAAGATATTCAAAGAAACTTTCCTCTTAATGAAAAAATAATAGAGTTAAAAAAATTACTAGATTTAATTGATGGAACTGAGTGTAGTTTTGTAAAAAATATTTCTATTGAAGAAGAAAACACAAATACTATTGAAAACCAAGAAGAACTACTTGAAGATATATTTGAAAAATATTCAGTTGGTTTTGAAAAATATGCTGAGATTATAAATAAATATTCAGTATTAGGAGATCAGGAAAGAAACAAATTAAAATTACATACTTCTGATACCTTTATAAATGAATTCCATCAGTTTTTAACTCATTATTCGTATGCACAATTTGCTTGGGCTAAACAAGAAGATGATAAGCATACAAATTTCACAAACTTTATAAATAAAAATGTTGATAGAGCTATTAAGCATTTAGAAAGAGCTGTATTAGATATATATAAAATAATTTCAGTTATATTGATGAGAAATGAAAAAGACTTTAAAAAACAAAAGTTTAAAATAATTACAAATGCTAGAAACTTTGAAATTTGTAATATATCAAATTCACTCGAAGATAAAATAGATTATTTTATTAAAATAGTTGAAGAAAATATAGCAGAATAAGTTCGGAGACCAATCCGAAATCTCTTATCCCGACAGCCGAACTGCTACGGGCGTCTATCACTCATTGCCGAGTTTCCTCAACCGTAAGCGTATGGGAGGTCGCTTTCCACCTCTTAGTCTGCCTTATGAAAGAATTATACCATAATCTTTGATAATTAAAGTTTATGGTAATAAAACTTACATAGTTATTTAATACTTAAATTATATATCTATGCACATCTTTTATTGATAACGCATGAACTAATCCATACAACTTTACCATTCTCATAGTGTCTATAATGTCCGTTTCTAATGTGTTCTATTGGTGATTTATGGAACCTATGACTACCATTCAAATTTGAAGTATATTTGATTTTTATAAAATTTTCTGCAATATTTGAAATTGAAAATTTTTTATTCTTTCTTTTGTATTCGGTATTATTAGCAGGGTTTAAGTTTTTCTCTCTTTCATCTCTAATACCCGTTTTTATTTGATTTAACAATATCTTATGATTAGTTTTTAACTTTGATTTTACCTCAAACTCAACACCTGATTTAACTATAAACATAGATAAAAAATGTTTTATCCTAGACACTGTTATTTTTTTATCTTTAAAGATATAGAAAAATAGCAGTGATATGATATTTGAACCTATTATATTTTTAGGTTTCTCATCCATTAGAGAATAGATAATATAGTTTTTAAAATTTCTGTCCTTTAAAATATAATGTATGAAATCCTTTATATTGGTAGGAGAAACTTTAAAAGATACTTTGAATAATGGATTGTTAAAAACAATAGATAAGAGGTGCTCTATAAAGTTTTGAAGTTCTATGATAATTTCAATATCAAATAGTAAATTTTCAGTGCTTACCTCAATATAACTGTTTCCTCTTTTTTGAAGTTCTTTTTTTACAGATCTTGGTAGTGATTTGTATTTCTCTATATGAACAGCAACTTTTTTATTTTGATTAAAAACCATACCCTCTAATTTAGATACATTGTTCAAAGATACTTTATTTAACTTTTTCATTATATGCTCTCCTTAATAGTTTCAATAGCAAGGTTTAGTTCTTCATAGTTTAATTTATCACTTATGTATGAAACACCATCACCAGTTATAGAGTTGTCCAAATTTAACATATAAACAACTTCCCTATATGTAGGGGTATAAGTTGTGTTTTTTAATATAAATACAACTCCAAAATATAAATGTTCTGTATTATTTATCCATAACATTACGTTCCAATTTTCATAGCTATCCCAACCTAAGTATTTTTTATTATCATTATTAAATTTTTTCAATTTATCTCCTTTTTTATGATACTTTTTGAATTTCATTTGGTATATAATCATCTCTATTTAATTGTAATTGTGAAATTGAAGTTCTATCACTATACATAAGAATTTCAACACATTTTCTACCCTTTTTTCCATTTTGGTAAATCACATCCATTTTCAAATAGTTAAGGTTATTAACATTTGAAAACTCTTCAATAATTGGGTTATGATTGTTGTAGTAGATCACTGGGTATTTTGAATTTTGAATTTTTTTAAGAAGAGGTTCCTGTTCAAAGTCATCAACTCCATAGTTATAACCATCAGTTTTAAGAACTTTCTTTTTAGCAGTAGTAAATTCAGCGTAAGGACTATCATGCAGAACTAATACGTTTGTTTCGTTTTTGATTTTATTATGAACTGTTTCATATTTTTTAATAGAAAAGTTGATATTAGCAACGTTAAAAATTTGGTGGAAAATTTCAACTTTATTGATAAGAAGTGCAACTTTTTTTAGTTTGTTTTTATCAAATATATAAGTCATTTTATTTGTTTTAGTATCCATATCATATTTCAACATACCACCTTGTGTATTTGATATTAAATACATAAAATATGCAGCTCTTTTAGGGTTCATTTTGTTTTGAAGTTCAAGTTTAGAAAATTCACTATGGATATAATCAAACAACTCTTTACCATCTTCTTTTGTTTCAGGGTGGTATTTTCCAAAAAATTGAAAACACTCTAAATCAATAGAAGCTAAATGTCTTTGAACTTGTTTATGGTTTTTTTGAACTTGTCTATACATATTGATAAGAGATTTATTTATATCACTTAAAAATATATCTTCGATACCATTTTCTAATAATATTGGTAGAGAGTTATATACAGAACCAAAACCACCTACAAACATTTCATAGTAAGCGTTTATATTTGGATTACTTAGCAAAAAAGAAGCAACCAAACTTTGTTGTTTAGTTTTATGGTTTTGTTTTCCACCACCATATACAATAAGAGGAAATCTTTTTGTATCACTGTCATCTGAAAAACTGTCAAAGTTAATAATTTTATTGTCTTTGTTTTTTAAATATCTTCTTAACTCCTTTGGTTTCATAGACATTATTTCATCTAATAAATCTTTATCTTTGGAGTATTTCAATAATGATAAATTAACATACATTCTTTGTGAAGTAAGGGGCTTGTCAATTTCTTTTTCTATAAGTGGTGTAGTTTTTTCAACCACTTTTTTTTGAAAAATTTTAAACCCTTTTTTTAATATGGTTCCAGTTTTGTAAGATATTTTCTTTTTTACCGTTTGTAGTAAAGATTTAGCCGTAGTTATATGTTCCATTTTAATTCCTTTAATAATAAATTGTTCAACAAAAATTTTTTACTTATGCAACTTTGATTGTGTTAGAAAGATAATCAACGACATTCACAACTGGGAATAAAACTTTTCCGTTTTTACCAGTTCCTACTTTTACATATTCAGGGATACCCTCTCCCTTAACTATGTATGTGTTGATTGACGAAACAGATACTTTTAGAACTTTTGAGAGATCCTTTTTTGTAAGGTTTAATCCATACTCTGAAACCAGTAAGTTCTCTAATTTTTCTTCGTAAAATCTATTTGACATAAGCTTCCTTTTCTGTTGATACAACAATTTTAATGGAGCTATTTCTCTGACTTTTACTTAAAAAATTTAGGTGTTATATTTTGTGTAATGCGTGTTTTATGGGCTTAAATATCTCATATGGTTGATTTAGGGTATTAATTTTTTAAGTTTAGGGTAAGAATAAAAAGTATTTCTACATTATTTTTTTGTAGGTGTTTTTACTAAAAAAAGTAAGTTTGTGGAGTGTTAAGCTATCTAATTAGCTAGTATGAAAATTATTTAATGAATTATTTTTAATAAAATCATTAAATTGGTTTATAGTGATGTCATCTCTAAATATTTCTATTTCACTTGCAATATCTTCTAAATATTCAACTTCTTCGCCAAATATATGTTCGTATGGTATCTCTATACCTTGCTCTTTGGCTTGTTCCTGCCAATCATTTCCCTCAATTCCCATAGTTATTAAACTATTGAAAAAATCTCTATTCACATTAAAGTCATTATGTGAAGTATGCTCAATTTGAGCTTCTAATGCTTCTAAATCGAATATCTTTAAAATAATCTCTTCATTTGAGTATAGATTAGTAAATTGTCTGTCTGATTTATCATATACTTTTTTTAGAGCTTGTTCTACCTCTGGTTCCATATTGTATGTATATTCTAAATCATATAAATTTATTGTGATAATTTCCCTCTGAAATACAGAATAAATGTTTTTAGAATATGTTTTTATTTTTGGTGGAATTTTGCCTTGTTTAATAAAAATATCTTTATTAAGAGAATAATGTTTTTTATATACCTCTTTTATAAGTGTAGGTTTGGCGGTTTCAAACTTTTTGTTGTTTGAAATTAAGTGCTTATAATCATCTATAAATAAGTGGGTTAGTTCTTTTATTTGTTCCTTTTGAAGATAAAGCTCAATATTTTTTCTTCGAAGCTCTTGCTTTTTAATTTCTAACAAAACTTTAAATTCATTGGAGTTAAGATAATCATTTTTTAATGTTTCTCTCTCTTTCAATGTAATTGGTTTAGGTTTGTTTTCTACTACCTCTTCATCATTTTTATAAAACTGTTCCTCTTTTTTTAGTTTTGATATTTGTTTCTTAATCTCACTAATTTGGATATCAACAGGGGCAATCTCTCTTACGTCTATGAGTTTTTGCAGTTTCTCTTTTAATTCTGATATCTGTTCTTTTATATAGAGTAGGTTTTCGTCAATTTTTATTTCTACTTTTTCAGGGTTAAGATGGTTTGTAAGATACTTTTGAAACTCTTCGATTTTAAAATTTTCAAGCTCTTTCATATCGCCTTTTGTAAATGAATAATCTACTAATTTATTTAGCTTCTTTTGAATGGTGCTTAACTTTGATTTTATGTCGTCAGTCGTTTTTTTAATTATGGCAATTTCATTTTCTATAATTTCAGCATTATAAAGAAAATCTTCAAAGGTAGGATAATCTTTGTTTAGCATATCAACAATATATGAAAACTCTAAACTATCAATATAAGATAATTTGTTCTCTTTAATACTTTGTAAGTATTCTATATAGTTTTCACTTTTTTTATGATATTTTTTTGCATCATATATAACTATATATAGGTGCTTTTTTAAATGATATAGATATGGTTCTATATTTTGAAGGACTACTAATTCAGAGCTGATTTGATTATCTTTAATATGAAATCTAATCAATATGTAATCAAAGTGGTTAATTAGTTGATGGATCAATGTCTGATACGTTTTTTTATTGATAATCATAAAGTGATTATATCTTTTTGTTTTGAAAGTATTTTTTAAATACTTCATAAAATCGGATACCTATACACAAGAAAATATATTTATATTTTCTAATAATTTATACACCAAAGGTGACATATAAATTATTAATGTGCATAGGTATCCTATTTTATACAGTCTATGGATGTGTGGCTGTTTCCTTTGCAAAAATACAATTCAAAATACTTCTTATAATAATTTCTAAACAAAGGAAATAATTATATGAAAAAATTGAAGAATTGGTTTGTATCATTTGA
>Ga0193963_1000104_pt1 | contig 41253 bp, 38 predicted proteins | sample FB_6_MG_FD_140359 | JGI IMG/M metagenome (GOLD analysis project Ga0193963, IMG submission 140359) | Microbial mat bacterial communities from the Broadkill River, Lewes, Delaware, United States - FB_6_MG | ecosystem: Environmental > Aquatic > Freshwater > River > Microbial mats | place: USA...
CTAATCGCTCTTGTTCTTTAGGATTTAAAATCATCCAATTGGAGAACCACCCTGCCACCTTGAATTGGACCCAAGGGCAAAGGCGTTATAACCAGAAAATACAAGCTGAATCTATTCCTACACCATCGACGAAGGCATTCACAGTCTATGTCGATATTTATTCAGATGGACATTTAGATACTTACTTTAAATAAATTTTAATACGTATTTTTTGATAATGAAGAGAAGCTAGATGCTGGCTCTTCTTCTTCGCAAATACTGCAAGCGATTGTTTGGTTGGCAGATATGAATGATTTTGCCGAGATGAATGCCGTTTGGGATGAATGGATTCCACAAGGTGAAGCACCTGCACGGGCGTGCGGTGAGGCACAATTAGCACGAGATTCACTTAAAGTAGAAATAATTATCACTGCTATGTACTAGTAGCTTAGTGGTAGAATACTACAGTGTGAGCACAAAAAATATAGCGTGTTCGCGCTGGCAGAGGCGCCTTGGAGCATTGTTATAAAGCATATTAACTGTATGATTTAATTGGTATTCTATCGATTAGCATCAAGCTATATTGCGTACACTGTGCTGTAAATATGTAAATTCTCGGCAGTGTTGTATGTAGTATTACGCTATTACCTTACATTTATCTTCGTGTGTTTTAATCATTTTATTGTTTAATAAAATACATGGGATAGTGAAAATGAGCAGAATACTAATGATTACGGGTGATTTTGTTGAGGACTATGAAAATATGGTCCCGTTCCAGGCGTTAATTGCGATGGGGCATAAAGTGGATGCAGTTTGCCCTGATAAAAAAGCTGGTGATATGATTGCAACGTCTATTCACGACTTTGAAGGTGATCAAACCTATACCGAGAAGCGAGGCCATAACTTTTCTCTGAACGCAACATTTTCTGAGGTTAAATCCTCTCTCTATGATGCACTCTATTTACCCGGTGGACGAGCACCAGAGTACTTGCGCCTCAACCCGTTGGTGATTAATCTGATACGTGAATTTGTAGACGCTAAAAAGCCTATAGCGTCGATTTGCCATGGACCACAGCTATTAACGGCAGCTGGTGTTGTAAGTGGGCGTAGTATTTCGGCTTATCCAGCTTGTGAGCCAGAGGTAATTGCAGCAGGTGCAACTTATATTTCTCTGGCAATGGATGATGCCGTAACGGATGGGTTATTTGTAACCGCACCGGCCTGGCCTGCACACCCTGAATTTTTAAAGCAATTCCAGTTATTATTGAATTAACAACATAATTATAATGTTGAGATGAGAGGTAAATATGTGTGGCTTATTTATTGAGGCTGACGACAGTTTGTGGCGTTCATCTACTCGATCTATACGAATTGATGGCGTTGTCACTTCGATTCGTCTAGAGTCTTTTTTTTGGATAACACTCGAAGAAATATCCGATCGAGATGAGCTTTCGGTTGCTCAACTAGTGACTAAGTTATACCTTGAGGCAATAGATGCCCAACATGACCTTGGTAATTTCACTTCTTTTCTTAGAGTATGTTGTTCAAGATACTTATCATTAGTGGCCGATGGGCGCTTAAAGCGAGATGCACTGACGCCATTAGCATCGGTCAATGCAACACCACTGCTTGAGTTGGAAGCAAACGATATCTCTCAGCGGCAGCATGCTATTACTTTAAGAAGAGCCAGTAATGATTCGTTTAATTGTTAGCTCCAAGCCTTGCCCTACTGTTGAATTTAAATTATTTAAATTAAGTATTGGCATGACACAACGGTAGCCAGCAGATCTAAATGCTAGCTTACCTTCGTGATCTTATAGGCTTTTATTGCAGGAAAAAGACTCATAGGGAATACACTGAGTAGCATTACTAATAGCGCAATACTACTTGAAAGAGTGATTATATTAAGCGAAAAGTACATACCCGTAAATGTGCTAAAAAAGTAATTTGCGATGGTTATTGCAATCATTAACAATGCGATTGCTAGTATGGCGCCGACGATTAAAATCAATAATGCTTCACAGGTCAACAGCCAGTAGTTCATCCAAGGTGAGGCACCTAGTGCACGCAAAATGAGTAGCTCTTGTTCTCGCTCACGCATAGAGCTAAGTAACATTGCTGTTATACCAAAGAGGGCTGCAACAAAAACTAACGAAGATATAATGGTTAATATTTTTTCAATATGCCCCATTGTTTGCCATAGCTCCATTAGTGTTACACCTGGTAAAATGGCCATTAACGCTTCATTAGGATAATCATTAATCCAGCGTTGCATCGAAAATGTGGCTAATTTCTTATTGAGCCCGACCATAATGGCTGTAATATATTCTGGTGTAAGGTTTGCTTTTTGTGTATCACCAGACTGGTGAATAGCTTCAATGCCTTCAAGTTTTACATATAGCGCATTATCTACAGGCGTGTTTGTTGGTTTAAGTATGCCAACGACATTAAAGGGGTGGTTATTGTGTAGTGTAAAACTGGTCTGAGCTATACCGTGTGCCAAAATAAGTTGATCACCCACTGTATAGTTAAGCGCTGCGGCTACTTGTGAACCTAATACGACATCGCTTACCTGTTCGAAGGCATTACCGTGAAGCCAACTAAGCGGTTGCTGCTGACCATAGCGAAAATGCTTAAAAAAATCATCGTTAGTGCCGACTACTCGAAATCCATTGTGTGAATCACCTAGTGACAATGGTATTGTCCAACGTACTTGTGGGTGTTGTTTAATGGCTTGAGCCGATTTCCACGTAATATTATTTGTCGGATTACCGATACGAAAAACCGAATAAAGCAATAGATTAATTTGACCTGTTCTAGGCCCTGCAATTAGGTCAACACCTGAAACGGTATTGGTAAAGTGTTGACGTGTCTCATGGCGAATATGTTCTATGCCAAGTAGTACAAAGACACTCATGGCTACGGATAAAATAGCCATGATGACAGCGCCTTTACGATAAATAAGGCTTTTATAGGCGATATTAACTATTGTAAAGAAGTATGGCATGTTGCCGCCCTTACAGTATTAAGTTTGGCAAGCTCGATAGACTGATCAAAATGTGAAGCGAGGCTTTTGTCGTGACTGACAAATAGTAATGTACCTTGTTGTGCTTCAAGTAGCAGAAACAGATTGTTAATAAACCGTTCTTTATTTTTATCATCCAATGCCGAGGTGGGTTCATCCATCAATAAAATAGCAGGTTGGTTAATCATAGCTCGCGCAATAGCGACCCGCTGTTGTTGACCGATACTCATGTATTCAATAGCTCGGTTTTGTAGGGCCTTTTCAATGTTTAAATCATTCAATAGCTGAGATACTTTTGCCTGTATCGTTGGCCCGTTTTTTTTAGCGAGCACTGAGGCAAGCATCACATTCTCACGTGCCGATAAATAAGGAATTAAGTTAGATTGTTGATAAAGCAGCCCCATATTATGCGCTCGAAAGCGATCGCGCTGCGGTGTTGAGAGTTGGGTTATATCAGTATCATGTATGATAATTGAGCCTGACGTCGGTTTTGTTATACCGGCTAGTAGATGAATCAATGTGGACTTGCCTGACCCAGAATCACCATATAAGAATATTTTTTCACCCTTATATATTTGCCATTGTTTGATATCTACAACAGGCTTATCGGCATAACGGTATTGTAAATCAGTCAGGCTAATCGCTATAGATGGTTCCTTGCGTGTGTGCTGCACTGGTATTGTTGCCTTAATCACGATGGGTAACCCTGAAAGTAACGATATTGGAAATAACAGCGTCGCTTTATTTGACAATGTTATGATGATATATTATATCATCATTTAAACCTAATCAATTGCAGCTAATCAATATGAGCGTTAAATACCGTAAAATCACTGCTGTGTTAACTCTTCTTTGCCTAGGGGCTGCCTGCTCTGATCGAGGTGGCGATTTTTCATCAAATACACCAGTAACCCCCCTTCACATTAGCAGTGCATTAATACCTGCCAGTGAGGCGGCAACCGTACAATACCGCACTATCGAGTGGGTTGATCTTATTCCTAAACAAGACTTAGACGTGTTGATGAAGCCACCTGAGTATTTGAATGAGATTGAAGATAACGCACTAGAGGATCGCATCAGTAATCAGATACAGATGGCCATTTCTAGCGCAAAAGACAGTGAATATCAAAGGGCATTAACCTCAACACGTATCAAACCAGAATATAACCAGCAGCGTATTCGCATCCCTGGGTTTATTGTGCCGTTAACGTTTGATGAGAACAATCACGTAACCACATTTTTTCTAGTCCCTTTCTTTGGTGCGTGTATTCACCAACCCCCTCCTCCACCTAACCAGATTATTTATTCAACCTATCTTGCAGGGAAAAAGCAGGGGGCTCTCTATGACCCCTTCTGGATTGAAGGCACAATACAGACTACCTTAGTGGAAAATGACATGGCAACTGCCGCGTATTCTATGCAGGTTGATTCTATTAAGCCATACACAGAGTAATAGCACTAAAAATAAAATGTTTTATTTGGTGCTAACTGTGTCTTTTTACCTTGTTTTCCATGAATAATCCACTGTAGTTCAACATTTTCAATCCGGCTAAATTCACGTTGCAATGAAACGCTAACACCGGTTAATAGTTTAGGTTGCTGACACTGATACTCATATTCACTAGTAAAGTTGTGGTGTTGATCTTTTTCTTGATGGCCGTGTTCATGGTCGAGTGCTAACGAGGTAGATACATGTGCGTGTACAAGACTGCATTCTCCTCCGTTTAAAGCAATCCATTTACTGACGTTTTTAAGTTGTGCCAGTGCCGTAGTAATTAATTGTTTTTGTTCCGGTGTTTGTGGTTGGTGCTCGAAGCCAATCAGGTTTTCTGCCGGAGAGGCAACCTGTATTTGTAAGGTTTTAGCATCCAACACCATAGTGATGTCCACTCGCCCATGGATATGAGCTTCTGCTGATTTATTTTCATGTTCGTGTTCGTCTTCATGCTCGTGCTGATGCTCATGTTCATGCCCGTGCTCATTTGCCACTGCTATTATAGGCATGGCTAGTAATAATAAGGCTATGATTGCTGACGATAATACAATGGTTGATGATAAATAGTATCTCTCAATAAGGTACATTAATATACGCCTCAAATATCAGTAGGTTAAATGGTTGATGTTTATGCTTACTGCCAAACGGGAAATGGATCGGGCAATTGCTGCCATGCCAGTTTTCCTGCGAGCATTTGAGCTTCGCTAAGCAGGCAGTTGTCGAGTGCGTTTATAACCTGTTCACGATCAAGGTTCTGGCCAATAAACACTAACTCCTGGCGCATATCACCAAAAGGTTCTTGCCAACTTTTTTCAATAGAGGCAAGGTAGTCTTCGTCACTCGGCCAATCTTCTTTAGGTACTGCTTTCCAAAACATACCGGCAAAACCGTAGCGTGCTATCCCCCCAGCTTGATTCCATTGGCCTGCAAATTCGGGGCGGGAGGCTAGCCAAAAATAACCTTTTGAACGAATTAATTTTCCGGCAATATCCTGACTGTGAAGAAAGTGATAGAACTTTTCAGGGTGAAAGGGCCTGCGTGCACGGTAAACAAAACTACTAATGTTATACTCATCGGTTTCTGGAATATGCTCTCCGCGCATTTCTTTAAGCCAGCCCGGTGATTGTTGGGCGCGCTCAAAGCTAAATTTTCCGGTATCGAGTATGTGCTCTAGCGCTACATTACCATTCATTATCGGTGTGATAGATGCTTCAGTGTTTAATGTACGCAAGATAGCGGTAACTTCTTCAATATGCTGAGTGCTGACTAAATCTGCTTTGCTAATAAGGATGGTATCGGCGAATTCAACCTGGTCAACGAGTAAATCGGCAACACTGCGCTCGTCTTCTTCTCCAAGGTTTTCATCGGTATCTTGGAGAGAAACAGCTTCGTTGTAATCATTTAAAAAATTAATAGCATCGACAACGGTAACCATAGTGTCGAGTTGTGCAATATCATTAAGGCTCTTGCCTTCTTCGTCAGCGAAGGTAAAGGTTTCAGCCACAGGTAATGGTTCTGAAATACCCGTCGACTCAATAACAATATTATCAAAGCGCCCTTCTTGCGAGAGTTTTTGAATTTCAACCAATAGATCTTCTCGCAGTGTACAACAAATACAGCCATTACTCATTTCAACGAGTTTTTCTTCACGATGATTAAGCGAAAGGTTGTTTCCAATAGTTGCTGCGTCAATATTAACTTCACTCATATCGTTAACAATAACAGTTACGCGCCTATCTTCTCGGTTGTTGAGAATATGGTTGAGAACAGTGGTTTTACCCGCCCCTAAAAAACCTGAAAGTACAGTAACAGGTAATTTTTTTAAGTGCATTGTGGCCCCTTATAGCGAGTGAGATTTCGATTGAGTAAGTGAGCTGCTATTAGTAGTAAACCCGCTGTTACAGCAAGGTAAGGTACTAGCGCTTCTTCTGCAAATAATGAGATAAGTATGAGTAGCACTGTGATACTGCCAAAAATAATGGGAGGCCATTGTTGGTATGTTTTCCATCCTTGCGGTAGGCTCCACAGTGAAAAAACAATGATTGGCAGTGTTAGAGCAATATGTATCCGTTCGCTTTCCAATAGCGATACCCCGGCAATAGAAATACCAAATACCACCAACAGCGGTACAAGTAAACAGTGAACAATGCATATTCCAGAGCAAAAAGATCCTAATAAATCTTTCATCGTCTATTGAGTAAACCCTTGAAATGATATGTTGTATCATTCTAAGGATTTATGCAATAAAGTCAATTGCAGAAGACAACATTATCTTGCGATTAATACATAGCGATTGTTAAGAACAATAATAAGGTATACACCAGTATTTAAGTCGACACACATAGGGTAGGAATAGATTGTGTAAATAGCTGTGGTGAAAGGACGACGCTGTTATGCAGCGTTTGTAATGCACTGCTCACAGAGGCAGTCAAGTTCGAGTTGTGAATTCATAAGGCTGTAGCCTGCTGCGCTGACATTTTGACTCAATTGCTCAATAATACTACGGGCAATAACAATTTCTTTAACGGCGTTACAGTTTCTACAAATTAAAAATTGCGGTATTTCGTGAGGGTGATTACAGGCTATATGTGAGCAGGCAATGTATTTATTTTCAGAACTCAATTTGTGGGCGAGTTGCTCGCTGACGAGAAAATCCAGTATGCGGTAAGCCGACATAGGTGGCATGGGTTGATCCGTTTCTTCGTTATATAAATCAACGACTTCGTAGGCTGAAAGAGGTGTGCTCGTGTTTACCAAACATTCTAAAATACGTGATCGTTTAGCGGTGAGTTTACTCCCCGTTTGGGCGCATTTTTCTGCCGCTTTTGATAACACATGTTTAGCGTGATTAGTTGACATAATAAAACCTCAATATAAGCCAGGATGTACTTCAGGCTAACCCATTAATAACCTGTTTAGACCATTATTCTATTTCGATGCTGGTGATATTGCCACTTTTATTCAGCTTCAATAAGTGCTCCAGCGGCTCGTTTACGCTGAAATAGAAAATACAGTGTGCCAAATAAGGCCAAACACCACGCAATCAGTGCTCCAGAGGGCAAATCAAGTAAGGCTGATGCAATCAAGCCGCAGGCATAAGCACTAATACCTAGCACGTAAGCACTCAGCAATGCACGTTTACTGGTAAGGGTCGCTAGTGCGGGAATGATCAAACTGGCAAATACTAAATAGACGCCGACCATCTGTGTTGATAGTGTAATAGTAATAGCAAATAGAGGGTAAAACCCCCATTCACCTAATCTATTGCGCAAAAACAGCCAAACCATCAATATTGCACTGTAGACTAAGGCTGTTACCAGTAGTGTAGCGGGTTTAACCCACAAGATTTGCCCTATAAGTAATGCTTTTAAGCGCTCGCCTGCATGGGGATCTTTTGCTAATAACAGTAAACTGCCGGTCGCGGCGAGCATAAAGAGCACGCCAATTAAGGCCTCTTGTATTTTGGCCGGAGCGTGACGAAATTGGTATAGCAACATAGCACCTGCAACTGCCGCTGTAATTGCAATGGCTTGTGTTAACCAAGCGCTATGTTGATCCTGAGTTTCGATACCGAAGGCACTGGCCAAGACTAAGCCAAGTGCAGCTATTTGGGCAATGGCTAAATCGAGGAAGATAATCCCTCGTTTGAGCACTTCTTGCCCCAAAGGGACATGAGTGCTCAGCACCAATACCCCGGCTAATAATGCTGGCCAGAGTATTTCACTGTACAGGATCAGCTCATCCATTTTAGTCGCCTGCTGTACTTAACAAGGATAATGTATTTTGATAAAGCGCAAATAAATTATCCGCTTTTTTATTACCGCCAACGGTAAATGGGAGCGATACGACAGGAATAGCGCTTTTTTCAGATAGCCAACGTGCACTTTTGGTATCTTGATAGGCCGCGACTAAAATAAAGTCAGGTTTTTGCTCCTTGACGGTTTTTAATAAGCTGACCAGATGTGCGCTTGTGGGAGGCAGGCCCGGTTTTGGTTCTAAGTCGGCAATAGCATCAATCGCTAACCAGGATAATAAATAACTCCAGTTGCGATGATAGACTACGGCTTTTTTACCTTTTAGCGTGTCTGCAATCACTTCCCACTGTTTTATGGATTGGCTCCAACGTTGGTTAAAGTCAGTGAATTGTTGTTGATAAAACGTTGAATGCTCAGGATCAATGGCTTGCAAACGCTCAGCTAATGAACGTGCTATATGCTGTAGACGATATGGGTCAAGGTGAACATGGGGGTTGCCTGATGCATGTATATCGCCCATGCTTCTACTGAGTGTTTCAGGCACCTCTAGGCGTTCAACTAGGCTTGAGGCTAAAAAGTAACCCGGTTTGCCCTCTTGTATTGCCGCATTGCCTGATTGCCTTAATAAAATAGGTAGCCAGCCAATTTCCAATTCTGAGCCTGTACATACGACAAGATCAGCTCGGCGTGCCTTTGCAATTAGTGAAGGTCTGGCCTCAATATGGTGTGGGTCCTGGTAGGCTGTTGTTGCCGAAAAAGCCTTAACATGGTCTTTGCCAAGCTCTTCGACCAGTGCTTTCCATTCAGGCTCGCAAGTGAAGACATTGACCTTGGCGGTTGCCGTTTGGGCAACCCCAATAGCAACCACCGCACAGCCGAGTACTAACCACTGTGGTAGTATTTTAATCATGACTTAAGCCTTAAAATGTGTGTGCAGAATGTGAGCCTAAACTCATGGTGTATTGCAGCGTGATGATATCATTTGTATCTTCATGGCCATTATCGAGCTGGCTGTACTGCAAGCGCAATCGGCTAAAGTGACTCGGTGAGTAGTCTATCATGATAGTCTTCTTTTCTGGGTCATCTTCAGTGCCTAAACTGGATTCTTCCAAAAACTCATCTTCATCAATACCATTGGTTACAATGCTGGTCACACTGTTGTCGGCTTCTAAACGATCATAGCGTACACCAACACGCCATGCGGGCATAAACTGATAGACCGCTTGTACGTAAAATCCTTTTTGTTCACCATCGTAATCAGCGGTAGCTGTATTTGCGTCTTCCGTGAATTCGGCATCACCGTCTTCATCGCGAATAAAGTATTCTGCCTGTAGTTTAAAGTTTTGTCTTTTTGAATTGCCGTTGGGCGCCCACTTATAAATGAAATCGATACCACTAACACTCACTTCACCATTGAGTAGTTCGTTGTCTGCGGCTTCTTCTTCACCCCCATGGGCATGGGCACCGGCCTCTCGGGTATCAAACTCAGCCGTATAGTAGCTTGCGCCTAACTGCCAACTGCTGCTGGTATTTATATCGCTGCCGGTTTTAATAAAAAAGGCTCTACCTTTGTTGTTGTCCTCATTTTCACCACTTGGGTACTCGCTGCCGCGAGTGATTTCTGCACCAACGCTAAGGTAGAAGTCAGTCGGTGCAACCCAGCGAAATTGTACGCCGGTTTCCATTAAGTGTCCGCCAAATAATGCATCGTAAACCAGTGGCCTATCGGCAAAGTCATGGGCGTGATCATGGATACTGTTTAAATAACCAATACCTGAGAAGAACTTACCACCTTTAATGGTTAAACCGTGCCCTAATCCTAATGTTTCAATAAAGGCTTCTTCTAGTTCAACCTCTGTTTCACCGTCTTCTTCAACAATAGCGACATTCATTGAACCGTAAAATTTATCATCGATATTCGCAGAAATGGTTAATTCATTATGGCCTGTTGAAAAGCCATTATCAGGCAAGCTGGCCTCACCACCGAGCTGAAAGCCAGGCAGTTCAAGGTCACTGCTATCAATATCACTGTAGCGGCCATCAAGAATAAGGCTAATAGCAGGGTTGAATTCATTACCTGATATTTTACCAGTGGATTGCGCAATAGTGTGTTGGCTGATACCAAGGCTAAGCATAGCCAATGGTGTGATAAGGTATTTCAAAACAGACTCCTATCGGATCAAAGTTGTGTTAAAAGAGTAATGGGTGTTGGAACTAGAATGGATAATATAAAGATATGATATATCATATCTTTTGGCGGGTAAATGGATAAAGCTATTAATACTCACCTGATTATTACTCTGCCAATAGGCTACTATCGCGGCATAATAGCCGTATCCGGTAATGGCTTTTGTTATGGTTTCGTAAGAATGCTTTCCTAATACGCGTAATCAATGCTTAAATGTATCCTCTTTTATGACCAGTATTATCACCCGTTGCTATGGTATTTTTTAATTCGGTCTACCAAGTGTTTATTAAATGCTCAACTTTATTGGTGCTAAGCCTTTTTTTATTGTCGGCATGTCAGGTGCATCAGGTTGACGATGCCCCTGAACCCTCGGTGAGGCCGGCTGATCGTTTCGCATCACAGCCTTCATCACACATCTCTTATAATACAGAGGCCTTAACTGCGCCTTGGTGGAATGACTTTAAGCGCCCTGCTCTTGCGGATTTAATTCAGCAATCGTTTATAGCTAACCAGACATTGCAGCAGGCACGAGCACGAGTACAGCAAGCGGCGGCTATTGCACAGCAAACACGCGCACAATTATTACCCGAGATTACACTCGATGGCAGCCTTCGCAGCGAGTGGGAAGGTGCCAGCCGAGAGCCCAGCACAAGGTCTGTCGGGGCGGCACTACAATGGGAAATTGATCTATTTAACCGTATTCGCTCGCTATCGAAGGCCGATCAGCTCACATTGCACGCAGCCGTGGCTAATGCTCAACTAGTGCGCTTAACACTCAGCGCTGAGGTCGCGTCTGCTTATTTTGGCGCTGTTGCTGCACAGCGCAGACTCAGTCTTTTAAACCAGCAAATTCAGGGCGATAAAGACTTATTGGCATTGTTACAGCTGCGGTTTGATAGCGGTATTGGCACTAATGTCGATGTACTGCAACAGCGCAGTAGAGTTGCCGATAGCGAAAGCTTGATTCCCGATGCGCAGGCCGATTTAAGAGTGTTTGAAAATCAGCTGGATGTTTTACTCGGTCAAATGCCCGATGGTCATAACCGTGTTGCAGCAAACGATACGTTAGGGTTTGCTCGCCCTCTGCCAGCCATTGGTGTGCCCACTGACCTGTTAGTGAATCGTCCTGACCTGCGTATGGCCAGGGCCGAGTTGGTTGCGGCCGACTTTGCAATAGGCAGCGCCATTGCTGAGCGGCTACCAAATATCGTACTGAGTGGTTCTTCCGGCACGGTGACTACCGATAGCTATTCAGGCCCTTTAAGTATCTTATTGGGCAGTTTTGTTCAGCCGTTGCTCGATTGGGGGCGCAGAAAGGCTGAGGTTCAGCGCAATCGAGGCGTTTATCAAGAGCGACTTGCTCTATTTACACAACAGTTCTTAGAGGCAGTAGCATCGGTTGATAATGCCCTTTATCAAGAAGACCGGCAGCGAGAATTTATTTACCGTCTTGAGCGGCGCCGGGATATTTTACAGGAAACTGTTGCCGAAACAGAGGCACGCTATAAACAAGGCGTGGATGATTATTTACCGGTACTTAATGCGTTGCAGGAATTGCGCGACGTTGAACGTGAGTTATTGAATGAGCGTTTACAAATGGTTACTTTTCGAATTCAACTTTATCGTGCAAGCGGAGGGTTTGTTGGTGTTAATAATGAAAGCCATTAAATACGCCTTGAGTCGTAGTTTATGGCGCCTAATATATGGCTTTGTACTGAGTAGCCCACTGTTTTTTTGCTCAGCTATTGCTCAAAGTAGTAACCCTACACCAGTGTTTGTAGCAGTGGTTGAACGCCAACATTTCGTCGACAAACTGGAAGCGTTGGGCTCATTAAAAGCCAATGAAAATGTTGAGCTGACATCAACGGTAACAGAGTTAGTGACACGTATTAACTTTGAAGATGGGCAGCGAGTTGTTAAAGGTGACGTGCTGGTTGAAATGGATGCAGATGAAGAGTTAGCTGAACAAGCGGAGGAGCAGTCACGTATTGATGAGGCGCAGCGACAGGTAAACAGACTCAAACCACTGATTGCTCGTGGTGCGGCCTCCAAGTCAGCATTAGATGAGCGCCAGCGTGAGCTACAAACGGCCCGTGCGCGTATGAAGGCGATTCTCTCACGTATTAATAAGCGCCAGATTACAGCTCCTTTTGATGGTGTTGTCGGGTTGCGCAATATCAGTGTAGGGTCGCTGGCTCAGCCTGGAACACAAGTAACCACTATTGATGATGACAGTGTCATGAAACTCGATTTTTCTGTGCCTGAGGTGTTTTTATCGACCCTGCTTGCCGGCGTGAAAATTGAGGCAACCAGTGCCGCTTACCCCGAGGATGTTTTTAGGGGTGAAATTGCCAGTGTTGATAGCCGCATTAATCCAGTAACACGTGCCATTATTGTTAGAGCACACCTAGATAACGCATCGCAAAAACTCAAGCCGGGGTTACTGATGCAAATAGCGTTACAGAAAAACCCTCGGCAAGCCCTCGTGGTACCTGAAGAGGCTGTGATTGCCAATGGTCGGGAAAATAGCGTGTGGCTAATTGTAGAAAAAAACGCAGTAACAGTAGTTGAGCGCAGGCCAGTGAGTATTGGTGTACGTCGCGATGGCTGGGTTGAAATACGCGATGGCCTTATCTCCGGGCAGCAGGTGGTCACCCACGGCACTTTGCGCGTACGCCCCGGTGCTGAGGTATCGGTGATGGCTGTTGAGCGTGATAATGAAAGCCTTACTGAGTTGTTGCAACAATCAACTTCGCAGGGAAATACGCCATGATCTTATCCGATATTTCGGTAAAGCGGCCTGTATTCGCCTCTGTTATTTCGCTCTTGCTTATTGCCTTTGGCTGGGTTTCCTATGAGCGTTTGTCTCTGCGCGAATACCCCGATATCGACTCTCCGGTGGTTACCGTTGATGTGACCTACCCCGGTGCGCCTTCTAATATTGTAGAAACACGAATTACTGAAATTATCGAGGAACGTATTGCGGGTATTGAAGGCATTGAATTTATTGAGTCTTCTTCACGAGATGGCCGCTCAAGTGTCACGATTGAATTTTCAATTAATCGTGATATAGATGCCGCTGCTAATGATGTACGCGATCGCGTTGCGGGGATAACTGATGATTTGCCCGAAGAAGCCGATCCGCCTGAAGTGCAAAAAATAGATAGCAATGACGATGTGATTATTTGGCAGAATCTTGTCAGTGACCGCATGAGTGTCCCTGAACTGACTGACTATGCTGCGCGTTTTCTTGTTGATCAATACTCTACCCTAGACGGTGTGGCGCGGGTACGTATTGGCGGCGGGCTGAATTATGCGATGCGAGTTTGGCTCGATCGCAAAGCGCTAGCTGCTCGCGGTTTGAGTGTAGGGGATGTTGAGCGCGCGTTGCGTGCTGAAAATGTTGAATTGCCGGCAGGGTCACTGGAAACCGATGAGCGTTTATTTCATGCTCGTGTCGAGCGCAATTTTAAAGAGCCCGATGATTTTGCCCCGCTGGTGTTGGGTGAAGGCGACGACGGCTATTTAATTCGCTTGGGCGATGTGGCTCGTGTTGAGTTGGGTGTTGTCGAAGATCGTACTTTTTTTCGAGGCAATAAAGTACCCATGGTGGGCATTGGCACTATTCGCCAATCGACAGCTAACACCATTGATGTTGCCAATGCCGTTAAAGAGCTGAGTGCACGTTTAAATAAAAATCTGCCAGAGGGCATGTCTATTGAGCAAAGCTACAATGCGGCTATTTTTATCGAAGCCTCTATTGCCGAGGTTTATAAAACCTTATTAGTGGCTATTGCCTGTGTAATTTTTATTATCTATCTGTTTTTAGGCAGCTTCAGAGCGATGATTATCCCTGCGGTGACAGTGCCAGTATCGTTGGTGGCAACCTTTAGCGTGATCTATGCCTTTGGTTTTTCGATTAACCTACTGACACTGCTAGCGCTTGTTTTAGCTATCGGGCTGGTGGTAGACGATGCGATTGTTGTGCTCGAAAATATTGTTCGCCGTATACAGGAAAAAGGCGAGTCACCCTTAGTTGCCGCGTATTATGGTGCTAGGCAAGTCGGTTTTGCCGTAGTGGCAACGACCTTGGTCTTGGTGGCCGTGTTTGTGCCACTGACCTTTTTAAAAGGTGATATTGGCAGGCTCTTCACCGAGTTTGCCTTGACAATTTCAGCGGCTGTTGTTTTTTCATCACTAGTAGCACTGACCTTATCACCAATGCTCGCCTCTAAGTTGTTGCAGGCAAAACAACAAGAACACAACCGGTTCGTGCGCGCTATCGATAGTGCTTTTTTAGCTATACGCAAACGTTACAGCAGCGTTTTATTAAGGGCTGTAAAAGCACCGTTAGTGATGTTACTAATTTTTGTAAGTTTGGTGGTGGGATCTGGATTGATCTACCCTAATATCGCGCAAGAGTTTTCACCAAAAGAAGATCGCGGTGCTTTTTTTCTTATTGTCAATGGGCCTGAGGGTGCAAGCTATTCTTATATAGAAGAGTATATGACCGAAATAGAGCGCCGGTTAATGCCCTATATTGACAGTGGCGAAATGCAGCGGCTGTTGGTGAGGGCTCCTAGATCATTTGGCAATATTGAAAATTTCAACAATGGCATTGTAATCGCACTACTGGATGATTGGGACAACCGTCGCCCGGCAACGGTTATTATGAATGAAATCAGACAAAATTTAGCGGGCCTACCGGGTGTGCGTGCTTTTCCTGTTATGCGCCAAGGTTTGGGTGGCGGCACTCAAAAACCGGTGCAATTTGTCATCGGTGGGTCAACCTATGAAGAACTTGCACGTTGGCGCGATATTCTCATTCAACATATTAATGACAATAACCCCGGCTTTCGCGGCCTCGATAACGATTATAAAGAAACTCGCCCACAACTTGATTTTCAAGTAGATTATGAGCGTGCAGCCGACCTTGGTGTCACCATTGCTGAGATAGGCCGAACACTAGAGACGATGATGGGCGGGCGCAATGTCACTACTTTTCTTGATCGCGGTGAAGAGTACGATGTGATTTTAGAAGGTGAGCGAAATACTCAGCGCTCGTTCAGCGATATTCAAAATATCTACGTGCCTTCTGAGCGCACCGGGGAGCTAATTCCAATAGCGAACCTAGTCAATATTAAAGAATACGGTGCAGCCCAACGCTTGGCTCGCTATAACCGTATTCGCTCAATTACGCTAGAGGCTAATTTAGAAGAAGGCTATTCACTCGGTGATGCGTTGGCATACCTCAATGATGCCGTTGATGAACTTTTACCCAGCGAAGTTATCGTAGACTATAAAGGCCAGAGCCGGGATTTTGTACACTCTGGTGGCTCTATTTTATTTGTGTTTGCTTTGGGGCTTTTAGTGGTGTTTTTAGTACTGGCGGCACAATTTGAGAGCTATATACACCCCTTTATTATTATGCTGACTGTGCCTTTAGCGATGGGTGGTGGCTTACTCGGACTTTATTTAAGCGGTAGCACGTTGAATATTTACTCACAAATTGGTTTGATTATGTTGATTGGCCTGGCGGCCAAAAATGGGATTTTAATTGTAGAGTTTGCCAACCAGCTGCGCGATGAAGGTGTCGCTTTTGAACGTGCAATTATACAGGCTGCTCAGACGCGTTTTCGCCCTATTTTAATGACAGGGTTAACAACGGTCGCGGGTGCGGTACCACTGATATTGTCAAGCGGTGCCGGTGCAGAAACACGCGAGGTTATTGGCGTTGTTGTGTTGGCTGGAGTATTAGCCGCGACACTGTTTACCTTGTTTATTGTACCTGCTGCCTATAGTGTTATTGCGCGTAATACGGGGTCAATAAATGACGTTGCAAGGCAATTACAACGTGAATATAACGGCCATTAGGCCTGAGACTCCCTGAAAGGATGAACACTAATGAAAAAACTATTGCTTGGCACACTGGCGATTACAGTCACAACACTAAGTTGTAGTTTGTTAAATGCGCAATCTGACTACAGCTCGATGCCTGATGGCCTCTACCACCTCGATAAAACCCATGCAAGCCTGACCTGGAAGGTCTCGCATTTGGGGTTGTCAAACTACACAGCACGTTTTACGCATTTTGATGCGAGTCTGAATTTTGATCCCGAGAACATTGAAAATAGCAGCTTAACAGCCACTATTGACCCTAGGTCACTAACCACAGATTATCCGCGCACCGAAAAAAAAGATTTTGATAAGACGCTTATCAATAGTAAACGGTGGTTTAATGCAACGGTATTTCCTCGTATTAGGTTTGTTTCAACTGCCATTACATCACTGAACGAGACGAACGTACTGGTGACAGGCGAGCTAACATTTTTAGGTGTCACTAAGCCTATATCATTGAATGTGACCTTTAATGGCGCTGTTGCTGTACAACCTTTTAACGGCAAGCCCACCTTAGGTTTTTCTGCAACGGGAGTGTTACAGCGTTCAGAGTTTGGCTTAACAACCTATATTCCCAATGTGGGCGATAAAGTCACACTGCTGATCGAGGCAGAATTTGCTAAAGGCCATTAGTGAATATTTTAATGTGCCCCTACTTTGAGCAATCACACTCAACCATTATTGGATAGAATAACGGGAGCAACCTATGCCGAGGCTATGGTTTATGCTGATTATCGTTGTCTCGTGGTCAGTACAGGCTAGCGATTATGTGGTGGATAAGCAAAAGAGTTCAATAGTGTTTGCCGGTAGTTATGATGGCGACGTATTTGAAGGTCAGTTTACCCGGTGGACGATGGATATTGCATTGTCTCGCAATAATATCGGCGGTAGTCATTTCAGTGCTATATTTTATACTCGCTCGGCAAAAACTGGCCGTGTACTTTACAATACGACCCTTCCTCAAAAAGGTTGGTTTTATAGCCAAAAATACCCTAAGGCTGTATTTAACAGCACAGCCGTTCGTGCACTTGGCCCGCATTCTCTAACGGTAATCGGTGACCTAATGATTCGCGGTCGTACGCAACAGGTCTCATTCTTAGTGGAATTAGATGAAAGCTCACCGGACAATAACCACGATCTAGTGATGAAAGGCACATTTGATATTGATCGTTTAGCGTATCATATCGGTAGGGAAGCCGATGAAGATGCCGAGTGGGTCAGTCGTAAAATAGCGATAACATTTAACGTTGTAATGACTAAAAAATAAAAACAAAATCTTTAAAATCAATTATTTATAGTTTTATTTTAAAGTTGATTATATATTAATTGCAGGCTTAAGCTTCTATTATGATACTCGCGCTTGGCTCTCTAGGTTTATCGGTTGATCTATACTAGTATCCGATCAATTCGCATTTTATTTATAGGTCAATTATTGCCCAACTCGAATGCCATTTTTAACATGACTGGCACTTTTGATGTGCTAAAAGGTCCCATAAGAAGGCGTGTGCTTTCAACATGACCTCTTGTGTGATAATTTGATGATTATTAAGGTAAAGTTTCAATTAACCTATCAATTGCTGACTGCTATAGCAGGTATTGAGTTCTCTATGATAAAAACACTTTGCAAGACACCGTTATTGATAATGATGACGTCTCTAAGCATAAACGTGGCCGCATTGAATCCTGTTGAGATTAAAGATTCTGCTACACAACAGGCCACCACCGTTGAAATTCTTAAACAGCTGGACTATCGCCATTACAATGACGTTGACTTTGATGATAAATTATCCAGTAGCTTCCTCGATAACTACTATAGTGCGCTTGACCCTAACCGGGTGTTCTTTTTTCAACAGGATATTGATGGGTTTGAACAATACCGGTTCAAGCTTGATGATATGTTAAAAAAAGGCGATAACAGTGCGGGTTTTGCTATCTATCAGCGCTACCGTCAACGCCTAGTTGAACGCTTAGAAGAAGTTGTTGCACTCCTATCGAATAAAGAGTTCAATTTCAATTTTGCCGTAGATGAGCACTTAGCTATCAACCGTGAAGATGCCCCTTGGCTGGAAAACAAAGAACAAGCTGATGACTTATGGCGCAAGCGTATTAAGTCGACGATTCTCAGTCAAAAGCTCTCTGGAGATACGATTGAGAAAGTTAGAGAACAGCTAACTAAACGCTATCAAAACCAGCTTAATCGCGTTAAAAAACAAAATAGCGGCGACGTGTATGAAATCTTTATTAATGCGCTAGCTGAGCTTTACGACCCGCATACAAATTACCTACCGCCACGGCAATCAAAAAACTTTAATATCCATATGTCGCTCTCATTGGAGGGTATTGGTGCGGTATTGCAAACGGAAGATGAACATACCAAAGTCGTTAGAATTGTCACCGCAGGTCCTGCGGCTAAGCAGGGGCAGTTAAAGCCGGCTGATAAAATTACAGCGGTTGCTCAGGGCGACACTGGCGAAATGGTCGATGTGGTTGGCTGGCGTTTAGACGAAGTTGTCGATTTAATTCGAGGCCCTAAAGGCACCGTCGTTCGATTACAGATTATCCCCAGTGAAGGTGCCACCGGGCAAACTGAGCTGGTGCGTATTAAGCGTGGCAAGGTGAAGCTTGAAGAGCAGGCAGCTAAAAAGGCAGTCTTTAACATTACTGAAAATGGCCGTTCTTTTAAAATAGGTGTGATTGATGTCCCTGCATTCTATTTGGATTTTGATGCATGGCGTCGCCGAGACCCGAACTTTAGAAGCACCACGCGTGATGTCTTGCGTTTATTAGGTGAACTTAATAAAGACGGTGTTGATGGTATCGTATTAGATTTACGTGACAATGGCGGCGGCTCGTTGCAAGAGGCCACTACATTGACGGATTTATTTATTGATAAAGGTCCTGTGGTACAAATACGCCAAGGTGGGCGCGAGTCCTCACGTAGTGGTGGTACACGTTCTTATGCACCTGCGGTATACCGTGGCCCGATGTTAGTATTGATCAATCGCCTAAGTGCTTCCGCATCAGAAATTTTTGCCGGTGCAATACAAGATTACCACCGTGGCTTAATTGTTGGCTCACAGTCTTTTGGCAAAGGCACCGTACAGTCATTGGCCCCTATTAATGACCGTGGCCAATTAAAAATTACTGAATCTAAGTTTTATCGCGTTTCGGGTGACAGCACTCAACACCGTGGTGTTATTCCCGATATTAAAATGCCCGAGCTGATTGATACGCAAGAAGTCGGTGAAAGCAGCTATGATACGGCCCTGCCCTGGGATCAAATTCGCGCAGTGCCACACGAAAAATATTTTTCGTTTTCAACTGTAATGGCACAACTGCAATCGCGCCATCAGCAACGTGTTAACCTCAACCCCGACTTTGTTCATATGCGAGAACAAAAAAGTCTATTGGATAAATACGACGAGCGTGAACACTTGTCGCTCAATGAGAAAAAACGTTTAGAAGAGCAGCGGCAACTAGAGGTCAAATCACTACAGTTGGAAAATCAACGCCGTACAGCGAAAGGGTTAGTTCCTTATAAGAATGTTGAATCCTTGAAAACTGCGAACGAAGAGCGTAGAGAGAAACAACGGGCCAATGCTAATGTCACTACAATAGAACCCGATGATGACCCTATTCTTTATGAAGCAGGCCATGTACTCAAAGACTTTATTCAGTTGTTTGTTGAGCAAAAAGATAATAAAGTCGCTAATTTTTAATCATTAGTAAGCTAATTCTATGATCAAAGCTATTTCGTTCAATGTTAATAGTGTGCGTATGCGCATGCACCAGTTACAGTTGGTAATCGATACCTATCAGCCGGATTTTATCGGGTTGCAGGAAACTAAAGTAACCGATGAAGAATTTCCTGTTGCCGAGATCGAAGCAATGGGATATCACGTACACTTTCATGGCCAGAAAACCCACTACGGTGTTGCACTGCTGTCTAAAATACCCTTTGAATCCGTTCAAAAAGGCTTTGCCAGTGACGATGACGATGCGCAAAGACGGTTTATTGTCGGTGAGTTTGCATCGCCATTTGGTGGCAATATAACGGTAATGAACGGTTATTTTCCGCAGGGAGAAAGCCGTGAGCACCCCACTAAATTCCCCAATAAAGCACATTTTTATCGCGAGCTTACATCACTGCTCAATGATAAATACAGCCCCGATGATCAGGTATTAGTAATTGGTGATATGAATATCTCACCTGAGGATATTGATATTGGTATTGGTGAAGACAACCGTAAACGCTGGTTGCGAACGGGTAAGTGCAGCTTTTTACCCGAAGAGCGTGAATGGCTCGAAACACTGAAAAACTGGGGGCTGTACGACACATATCGCAAGCACCACCCAGAGAGTAATGATACGTTTAGCTGGTTTGATTACCGCAGTAAAGGGTTTGATCGTGACCCGAAACGCGGCTTGCGCATCGATTTAATACTCGCGACAGCACCGTTACTTGAGCGTTGTAATGCCGCAGGTATCGACTATGATGCCCGCGCCATGGAAAAACCATCAGATCACTGCCCTATTTGGTCTAGTTTTCAATAATATCAGTTATTATCTTCCGGGAGGTTAGTTTTATGCTGCCTCCCTATCCACCGGCTCAGTAGTGTTCTTAGTGTATCTAATTGTATGGGTTTTTCGATGTGCCCATCCATTCCTGAGGCAAGACAAAACGTTTCTTCGCTATCAGTAATATGGGCGGCTAATCCTAACACAGGAAAAACCGTCTCTTGCTGTTGTGATTGCTGCTGTTTAATGGTTGTCACTACCGCTTTGATATCGGTGTCTTTTAAATGACTTTCGGTAATAAACGCATCAAAACTGTGTTCACTACTCTGTGCAATCGCCGCTTCTATTGTTGTTACAGATGTGACTGAGCAGCCTAGGTTTTTAAGCATACCTTCTGCAATGACACGATCAATTTCTTCTGTTTGTAATAATAAAATGGCCTTGTTGTCGAGCCAGTTATCATCTTGTTGGCGATTAATGGGGACGCTTTTCTCAATCAACAACTGTTTAATGAGCTGTAAAACATTGCGTTGTTTAATGGGTTTTAATAATGGATGCACATAAATATGTTGGTTTAAATGGTACTGTACTGCCTCTATTGTTTGTTGTACTGGGCTCATTACCAGTATCTGAGGTAAGGTGCGGTAACTATCGTGGCTTGCCAAGTGTTCGGAAAACGCCAGCGATGCCAATGAGTTTAGTTGCGTATAAACAATCGCAATATCAAAGGGGTTAGATGCTGCGGTAGCACCTTGTAATTTAGCAAGCCCTTGTTCTTGCTGGTTAACAACCTCGATATCCATCCCCCAGTCATTAAGTGTATGGATAAAGGTTGATACAATTTTTTCTGGTGGCTGGTAGAGCAGTACACGCTTTCCGTTGAGCTTGGGAATATTAATCGTATCGGGGTTACTTTTAGTCACAGTTTCCACTTTGATTGAAAACCAAAAACGCATCGCTTTATCGTTGGCATAATCAATACCCGCTGATCCTCCCATGCATTCTGCGAGCCCTTTTGTAATAGCCAGGCTTAAACCAATATTCATATCCCCTGCTCTATTTGCATTAAATGCATCAAACAGTAACTGCTCGTCTTCTGATGTGTTCGATGGCGTCTCATTGACGATATCAATAATGAGTTTACCGTCGATATCATCGAGCTGCTGGTAGTTAACATTAATGACCAGCTCCCCTTTATTGCAGTATTTAAAAGAGCTGGTTACTAGGTTTGTAACCATTTGTTCGATACGTGTTGCATCGGCTCGCACACGTATGGGCAGTTGTGTTGCATAGGTTGAATAAAGCTCAACGCCTCTTTTATGCGAGGCAATACTGATCGTTTCAATGGCCCTTTCAATACTGCTGCGCGGGTTAATAATGCTGGGGTCAGTAACGAGTTCCCGGTTCGTGATTTGAGAAAACTCCATCACATTATCCAAGATCGCCATTTGGCGAACATTCATTTGCTCTGCCAGTGTGACGAGTTGTTTATCGTCTTTGCTGAGCTGTGAGCATTCCAGTAGCCGCAAGGTGCCGGTAATTTCTTGGAGTGAGGATTTTAATTCCTGGCTTAAATTGTTTAAAAATGTATTACTGTTAGCAATTGAGCTTTGGGTGTCAATTCGCTCTGCTTCAAGTGCGTTGGCGCGTTTGGTCAAATTGTAATTAGCTTGCAACCTGTCCCAATAATTTCTGCAAATAACACTGCCCTGATTATTTAACAGTAAAAATAACACTAACATAATCAAGCCATAAAATAAGCTCATTGGTTCAGCAAGCCAAATTGCAGAGAATGCTATTGGTACTATACCAATAAACAAATACATACTTAAGAAACGTTTATAGGGGGCAAAGGCATGGGTAACACTGGAGTAAAATACAGTAGAGTAAAGCCACAAAAGTGGGGTTTCATGTTCTATCCCAACGGCAAGTGTGACTGAGGCGACAGAAAAGCTCCACCATGCAGCACCAATCAAAGAGATGAAAAAGTAGGTATTTCGCCAGCGGTTAGGCCCGCGTGAATAGAGTGTATCAAAGCGGAATAAGTAATAGCCTCGAATCAGTATGAGTAACAAAAGCACGACACACAAGGTGATAGTCATCTGCGGTTTGAGGTGCTGATATTGGCCGATAAGCATGCAGATCGCAAAGGCAAGCAATGTAAATAATAAGCCTCGGCGGCTGTATTTGGCCACGCGCAGATCTGTTTCACGCATAATGCCGCGATGCTTTTGCACTTTAATCTCAGGAACAAAAAAATTGATCATAGGAGTTATCTAAAACCTGTTATCCCGTTAAGTCACTTATTATTTTATATTACTCGATCATTTCCACGAGAACAGTTTTAATAATAAAGCCTAATAAACCAACACCTAATGCAAGGAAGAGTATAAAAGTGCCAAGCTTGCCAGCATTTGATTTTTTCGCTAAATCCCAGATGATAAACACCATAAATCCAATTAAACCGCCAATACCGATCACCAGCGCAATATTTTCAAATTCTTCGATCGTCATACACTCACGGCCTTCTTAATACTGATTGAGTGGTTTTGTTTCATACAGCACGGGCTATTATTAGCCTCAGCTCTACCAAGAAACGTTATAAAGTCGTACTCTTCAACCACTCGGCGCTAAATCTATGGTGATTCGCGGCAATAGTGTGTTGAGAATCCCAAAAACTGTAAAACATCTGTTGAAAGATTTATTACAGTACTCACACGTTGTATTATGCCGCCATATCGCCTAAGAAGACAGATAACGCGGTATATTCATACACTCTTTGTACACAATAGTGTAATTATCTCAATGGAGAAAGGCCATGAAAAACATATTTGCAGTACTATTTACCTCTTTTGCCCTATTTTTAGCGGGTTGCTCCAATGACCAAGGCTCTGCTGAGACTAGCACCCCGGCAGAAACAACCACTAATGTGGTTGAAAATGTACAAGATAGCGCCAACGATACTCTCAATGCGGCTAAAGAACAGACAAACGAAGCGATACAAGATATAAAAGACCAAGCGGGTCAAGTGGCAGCTGAGGCAACACAAACACTGGAAGATGCTCAAGAAAGTGCGCAAAATGCAGTTGACGAAGCGACTGCGACAGTGGCAGAGAAAACGGGTGATTTAAAAGATTTACTGCCTAAAGAGTCAACAGCTGCGGGCTCATCAACGGATGAGTTAAAAGAGCAGGCACAAGAAAAAGTAGAAGAAAACGTTGGTGATATGATGAAGAAACATCACTAAGTAACGCGTTATTTACGAGGGGCTGTTATACAGCCCCGCTAAGCTAGCTCCCCTCTCTTCCCTTACAGAAAACCCTGTCAAAATAGCCTTAAACGCTATCATTGTTGCAAAACATCATTTATTATCAGCTCAGATATAGTCATTTTCAGACTAATTAGAACACCTTATTACAGACATAATAATAGACTGACTGATAGGTAATCGTAAGCATAAGACCGATTAAAAAATAACCATAACGTGATGGCAACGACTATCGCTATAATTTTAATGCGCTTTATTGATAAGCCCTAAATGATTGATCATGAGGTGAAATAATGACTGAGTCGTCATCAGTTGAACGTGAGTCCATGGAATACGATGTGATTATTGTTGGTGCAGGCCCGGCTGGCCTTGCCGCTGCGTGCCGTTTAGCACAACTCAATAGTGATGTCAGTGTGTGTGTTGTCGAAAAGGGATCAGAGGTGGGGGGGCATATCCTTTCTGGTGCGGTACTTGAGCCGAGCGCATTGAATGAATTATTTCCCGACTGGCGCGATCGCGAAGCACCCCTACACACGGCGGTGACGCAAGACAATATTTATTGGCTACGAGATCAATCTGAACATATTAATATTCCGCATTTATTTGCACCAAAAACATTTCATAATGACAATAATTATATTGTTAGCTTAGGCAATGTCTGTCGTTGGTTAGCTGAGCAGGCAGAAACCTTAGGCGTGGATATTTTTCCTGGCTTTGCCGCTGCTGAAATACTATACAATGCCAATGGCTCTGTTAAAGGTATTGCCACCGGTGATATGGGCATTGCCGCTGATGGATCTCACAAAGATGCGTATACACCGGGTATGGAATTACACGGTAAATACACCTTATTTGCTGAAGGCTGCCGGGGCCACTTAGGTAAGCTGTTGATTCAGCAGTTTTCTCTTGATGCAGGTAAAGACCCGCAACACTATGGCTTGGGCATTAAAGAGCTTTGGCGCGTCCCTGATGACCAACATCAGCCGGGGCTTGTCGTACACACGGCAGGCTGGCCTTTAGCGCAATCAAATACAGGCGGTGGTGGTTTTTTATATCACCTTGAAGACAATCAAGTTGTCGTGGGTCTAATTACCGATTTATCCTATAGCAACGCCCATTTAAGCCCTTATGATGAGTTTCAACGCTATAAGCATCACCCCGCGATTGAGCGATATCTGCGCGGTGGTGAACGTATTTCTTATGGTGCTAGAGCCATTGTTAAAGGTGGTTTACAGTCGCAACCTAAAATGACATTTCCCGGCGGGTTACTCATTGGCGATGATGCCGGGACATTAAATAACGCTAAGATTAAAGGCAGTCATACGGCGATGAAGTCAGGTATGGTTGCCGCTGAGGTTGTCGTTAATGCGCTGGCGGCCGGTCGAGAACAAGATGAAATAGTCGAGTATAGTGACGCTTATCAATCGAGTTGGGCGTGGGCTGAGTTACATGAACAGCGAAATTTTGGCCCGGCAATGCATAAGTGGGGCAATTTTCTAGGAGGGGCTTATACCTTTGTCGACCTCAATCTATTTTCAGGTAAGCTACCATGGACACTACACGATCAAAAACCTGACCATGCGCAACTGAAACCCACCTCTGCTAGTGCGCCCATTGAATATCCTAAACCCGATGGCAAAATTAGTTTTGATAAACTATCGTCGGTATTTCTATCAAATACTAACCATGAAGAAGATCAACTGTGCCATTTACAATTGCGTGACAATAACATTCCGGTCAGTGTTAATTTGGCGCAATATAATGAACCTGCACAGCGTTACTGCCCTGCGGGTGTTTACGAGATTGTTGGTGAGGGTGAGAACACACGGTTGCAAATTAATGGTCAAAACTGTGTGCATTGTAAGACGTGTGATATTAAAGACCCCAGTCAAAATATTACCTGGGTAACACCTGAGGGCGGCGGTGGCCCCAATTATCCCAATATGTAATAGATCGTCAATAACCCTGTGACACTAGCGTGGTGTTTAGTGAACTAAACGCCGCGCACTTAAGTTTTTGGTATAAAGACCAATCGCTCGATCAAGAATATCTGGATAAGGCGCACGTCCTGATACCCAACCTGAGCGGGCGTGTACCACGGCTAGATCCAGTAGTCGTTCACTGTGACAATCATAGAGATTAAGTTTTATATCACTACTATCGCGATAGAGCTCTTTGTGCCAGTATGCTTGCTTTTTTGCGGCCTTGCGGTCCAGGCTCATATCTTTATCTAATAACTCAGCCACAATTAAGAATTGGGCATTAGTCAGCCGTGCTTGTTGCAGTGCTGCACGTAGCGACTGTGGCTTTTTGAGTATACGTACCGATGCAAATAGTGGTTGTAATTGTTGGCTGACACTGCCGGCAAGTTGGAAGTTTTCAGGTAATTGCGCTTGAGTGGGTACGTAACTGACAGCGATGTGGCTGTTGGCAGGTAGTGTAAATTGTCTCTGCCGGTGAAGCTTGGCGTGATAGCCTATGCCCGCCTCCCCTTGTAGCTTATCAGCGCTATCAAGTGTGTGTTGAATGGTGCAACCCGATGATGATAATAACCCAGCGGTAATAGCCAGCAGTGATAAATAACGTTGAGGTATAAACAGAGTAATAGACATAGACGCCTGCTATAAAAAAATAAGGTATACCGTTACTATATCGGCGAGTACAAACAAAGGCTTAATCTTTATTCTAGCACTAGATGTTAAGCTCTGTACGCTTTTTAATCATATTGTTGTGGCTAGTATTCGGTATTTAGCTGTACTTGGCGCTTGGTGTTCGTCGGTTTTTTATCATAGGTCTAGCATATAATAATCTGTGTTAGTGCATGATAAAACCGGCACGCCGAAGACTTGCCGGCTGCGGTGAAAACGACTAATATGACCTCTTACGCTGATATGTCAGTGTCCCGTCCGTGGAAAGGGCTGCGCCCAACAAACATTATCTTTTTTGTGATTTCCTTACACCTGCAACGGACACAGGAATGTACGGGAGATTACTATGATTGAAAACCTAGCCCAATTGCGCGGGCAACTGATTAAAAACAACCCCGATCTCAAACAGCCATTGATGAGCGTCTTTGACCTATCCGTCGACGACCCTCGCCATATGCCACGCCTCTCACTGGAACAACAGAAAAAACGCGCGAAAGAACTACTGCGGGCACTTAAACGTGCTGATACATCAGCGCGTACTCGCGCTTATGAGGCCAGTTTACGTATACGTGATCTATCGGCCAGAGATAGGCTCTATGGTGAGCACAAACCCGCAACACTGGCTCAGTGTCAGCACATTATTGCCAGTGAGCTTGGTTTTCGCCAATGGCGAGACCTTAAAAATCATATTGAGCATGCCACTATTGCACAGCAAGCGGTTGAAAACGGCGAACCGACCGCGTTAGATGCGACTAAGCGAACGCTGCATATTCGGTGTGGTACCGACATTAAGCATCCATTGGCTATTTCGGGGTTTTGTGGCGACTTTTTAGCGTTTACTGACCCCTACTGTCAGGGGCCTGTTATTGAGACTGATACCGAGTCAGACTTTATTGATGCACGCACTCTCTTTATTAGCAGCGCCTATCACTTACCTGATATTCATACACTGCGTGCAAGCCTAGTGGAAGAGTATCACTCGTTAGCACTTGCTAAAGATTATGAAAGAGTCAACATATGGTTAGAGCACGATAGTTACGATCAGTTGATCCTGGCGAAGTTACTCGATTATTTTAGTGAGCCAGCCTATAGGCCTTGCGATCTACAACTCATTACGGTTGAAGGTTTTCCGGGTATTAAAGTGTTTAATGGCATTGGCGCCCTACCCCCTGATGCGTTTCGCATACTCTGGGGTGAGTTCAATGGTGTGACTGATGAGGTACTGTTTGTCGGCAAGCAAACCTGGCAAGCACTTAAAGCGCCCTGCCCGACGGTTCTATTGAATATTGCATTGTCAAATACACCCGCACTACCGACAATGGCTAAAGCCGTTGCACGGCACTTACAGGAGCTACCAGGCCTTCATAACGGGTTAAGCCTAGTTGAGGAGTTAACATTAACCATTCTCGCTGACAAAGGGGCAATGAATGCCGCGAAATTATTTGGTTGGTATACGAATCACTACGAACCGCTGACTTTTTTAGGTGATCTTCAGTATTGGGATAATATTACAAGGCTTACTCTCGCTGATACGCCAGCTATTACCCTGACTAAAACAGGTGAGCACCCTAAAGACTGGCAGGTTGCGTTGACTGATACAGGCCTTGCACTATTGCAAGGGGCCGTCGATTGGCTCAGTAAGGTATCGGTTACCCGTTGGGTCGGCGGCATAGAAATAAACCCTACTGAGAATACTCACTGGCGTGTTGATCGCCAGTCGCACCGGTTGCGTATTCAACGGTGCTAAGTAAACAGTCTATACAATTGCACAGCAACTTGTCTGATAGGTTCTATACTCATTAGTGATACGGCTATTGGTGGTACATGCCAATAGTTTCATTATGCTCACTGGTTAGTCGAGTATCTCTATAGACTGGAGTTTCTATGCACACCGCACATACTATTGCCTCGGCAATTCCTATGCTGGAAGAGTTCTTAGCCATTTTAGAACAGGCCTATTGGGAAGCCAGCTCAATGTCAAGTAAAGACTATCTCTACGATAGTATCAGTACCATTAATAATGAGTTGTCAGAGTTGGCAAAACTCAGTATTCAGGATCATGACCTACTTTATGAACCTATTAGCCCTGAATTTAAAGTTACATTAAGCCGCCTGCCCCGCTTTCGTGAATCAATGAATGACTTTATTGGTCGAGGCACAACAGTCATAACACTAGATATGGCAATCGCAGCTATTTTAGAGTTAACAAAAGAGAATACGGCAATGTAGTTGCTGCAATGCTCTTTGTGCTTGCGAGACAATATGCTTATGCGACAGGTATGCGATGTATTATTAAATAACGAATATTGCGATCAATCGTATTTTATATTCTAAAATTGTGTAAAAAAAAGGCATGCATTAGTAGCGTATCGAAAAATATAGACCATACTTAACAATAACGGTCATGCTTACCCCTAACAGCTAGCCGTAAGGGCAATGTCCTTGAGAGGGTATGTTTTATCCTTAAGTTTCACTCCTAATGGTCTTATCCAGGCGCTCTCCCCCCAGACCGCCTGGTTTTTTTTGTCTGCTGCTTTCTTCTATTTTACATGTTCATAGTGGTGTATTTTTTGCGTTGTAATTATTGGCTTTAAGCATTGCATGCCATCTTGGACCATCGACAATATCCCCTTGCGCATTTAATGCTGGGTAAGTAATCCCTTTAGCATCACAGAAGGCCGCTAAGGCGGGGTAGCCCCAACGAAACAACCGCTGTTGGTAGGATGCATCAGATAGCCGTTGATATTCGTACAAGCCCGCTTGCAGTCTCTGATATTGAGCTTCTGCCAAAATCATTCCAGTTGCCACTGATACATTGAGCGACTCAACCATGCCCTGCATAGGAATCGTGATACAGGTATCAACCAATGCCAGTGCTTCGTGGCTAACACCTTGTTTTTCCGTGCCCAGTACAATAGCTGTCGGCTGGGTATAATCTATCTCGCGATAGTCCATCGCTGTACTCGTTAGGTGGGCGGCAATAACGGTATGTTGCTGTTGCTTGAGCTGTTTGATTGCTGTAGTGACGCTGCTATAGGTATTGATATTAACCCACTTTTGGCTGCCTAGCGCTGTACCACAGTAATGCCGATAACCTGCTTTAGGCACGACAGTGTGAATCGTATCAATACCCACTGCATCGCAGGTACGAATAAGGGCTGATAAATTGCGCCCTTTATGGACTTCATCGGTGATTAAGGTTAGGTCTGGTTGTCTGCGCTTTAAAACAGTGGTTATTTTTTGATAGCGATCAGGTGTCATTTTCTCTATTCAATAATACGGATGTCTGGTCAATAATTTGACTCATTATCAATTTTTCCCGCTCCTTGATGTTTTCCACAGTTTCTGTGGATAACTCAGTGGATACATATTGGGAAAAGCCCTTATAGCCCATTAAATGGGGTGTTCCTACAAATTGTATGTTTTTTGATCAGTGATATTTTTTTCTTTATTATCAATGGGTTATAAATGTCAATAGAGCTTTATTAAAAATATAAGCGTTTCTCGATGAGACATATGACAAACTTGTCACACATGTGTATAAAACGTAAGTGTCTCTTAACTCTACACGGTCCAACAACCGGCATAATGGCATTCTATAAATCTTGATCCTATAGAGCTATAGAACTGCCAATAACCCGACAAATATAATTTAGTGCTAATTGAAAAAACGGGTTTGCTGTAAACGATCCACAATACTGGTTAAGGTTTTATCAATGGATGACTGAACACCTATGCCGAATTTTTCAGCAATCGTTTTTTTCTTGGTGTAACTTACGTGATAAATATCAGACTCCGCTTCTAAGGCTGAAATATAATCATCACTTGTCTCTAACGCATCAACAAGCTGCATGTCAATGGCTTTTTGCCCGTACCAAACTTCTCCGGTAGCAACAGTTTCTATCGTTACCTGCGGCCTATTTTCGTTGACAAAGTGTTTAAATAGGTCATGGGTTTTTTCAAGGTCTTCGACAAATTTTTCTCGCCCTTTGTCTGTGTTTTCACCAAATAATGTGAGTGTACGTTTGTACTCCCCTGCGGTGAGCAACTCAAAGTCTATGTCATTTTTTTTCAGCAACCGATGAAAATTGGGGATTTGCGCAAGCACACCAATTGAGCCAATGATGGCAAACGGGGCTGCACAAATTTTATTCGCGACACAGGCCATCATATAGCCACCACTGGCGGCAACTTTATCAACACAAATCGTCAAGGGAATATTGCGTTTTGTAATGCGCGCTAACTGGCTTGCGGCTAAACCATAACTGTGCACCATTCCGCCACCACTTTCTAAGCGCACAACAACCTCATCTACGGGGGTTGCCAGCGTTAAAATTGCCGTGATTTCCTGTCTAAACTGCTCTGTCGCTGCGGCTTTTATATCACCGTAAAAGTCCAGTAGATATACGCGCTTTTTCTCAGGTTCATCCTCGGTTGATTTTTTATTACGTTTTTTTTCTTCTTTTGCTTGCTTTTTTTCTTCTTTGTGCTCTTTCTTTAACTGAGCCTCATCATAAACTGCGGCTTTTAATGTCGCTTGCATGGTTTTAAATTTATCGTTAATTTTCACCACTTCTATATTGCCGGATGGCTCATTTTTACCTTTCTGACTGGCGCTTGCAATTAATCCAATAATGACTGCAATGGCAATGACAAAGGTAACCACCTTTGCTAAAAATAAACCGTACTCCGCTAAAAATTCCAAAATGACCTCCAAGTGAAATGTATTGATAGTGCAGATTACCACCGGCAAATATCAAATAAAATAATTTAATGTGCTATTGCTTTATCGTAAGTCTATGAGGGGTGCAGGGGGGCCTGCCCTACCGTGGCTTGGGTAGTGTATTTACTGCCACTGACTGATCGCTGCCTCAGCGGCTTTGTTAAGAGGCCGTGCTACCAGACCGGCATTTGAGAGTGTTATTTGATACTGCCCCCCGTCAACCATTGGTAGATAAGTTGCACTACCATAGCGTGCGTCGAGTAACGGCAGCCAGTGCTCAGCTTCTTTCGTCCAGGCCCAGACATCAATGCCTGCGGTGCTGCTGGCGAGAGAGTGAATGCTACGAGGTTTGTTGTGTTCATCTTCAAGTGATAAATAGCGCCCGCTTAAGCGATCCAGTCTGTAACCTGACTTAATACCCCATCGGTGCAGATAGTTAGGCCATTTGAAGATACGTGCATCCAGCTGCCATTGGTCACCATACAGCTCATAGATACGCTCGCTGCCATCAGTGTATTGCAGTGTTGCATCGTAGTATTGGTCGTCGCGTTTAGTGAAACTGATGGTCGCTATTTTAGACTCAGCCGATAGTTGGCGATAGCTGAATATGTCCCACGCGGCGATACCTAACACTAATACCGTAGCAATAAGGCACAATCCGGTGGTACCGCGCAACCAGCCTAAAAACCAGCTGCTGCGTACCAGAATTACACTGGCCCAAAAACCTAAGATAGCAGCGAGTACTAAAGTGAGTAGTGAAAGTAAGGTATAAACCATTATGGATATCCTGGCATTTGTTGTCATTCCGATGGTGGCGGTTTATTTCCACAATTCTAACTAACTATGGGGTCAAATGTCATGAGAATTAACAAAGCTGTGGATGAGTTGGCCTGATAATGTGTAAATAGGAGGGATTACAGGAAGGTCTGTGTAGTGAAACCAGCGAGCATCGGCAATTTCATCCTCATCGATAACAATATCCTCAGGGCCACCCTCGGCGGTATAGCCTACCATGAGCTGTCCGGGAAAAGGCCAGCTTTGGCTACCGAAGTAGCGCACATTACTCGCGGATAGCCCTACTTCCTCTTTGACTTCTCTGTGCAGTGTTTGCTCTAGGCTCTCACCAGCTTCAACAAAACCAGCAAGTGCAGAGTACATAACATCGCTATGGTGTTGATGGTGTGCGAGCAGGCAATACTCTCCTTGTGTAAGCAAGACAATAATACACGGCGATATACGAGGATAAAAATCAAGGCTGCATCGGTGACACTGATAGGCCATCTCTGTGGTGAGCCGCTCTATCGGGCTGCCGCACTGACCACAAAATTGGTGTTGTTGTCGCCATAGATTGAGCTGTAGTGCTTTACTGCCCAGCAAGTACAAGTGATCATCAATACTGCCTAAGTGCTGCCGTAGGCTGGTTAGGGTCAACCCTTGGTGGTACTCGTCAATCAGCTCAGCTGCATAGCAGGGCTGTTGCTGATAACAAAGCCCTGTGTCGATCAGTGAATGTGTCTGTATTGCACCTAGCCACGGTTTTACCGGCCACGGCTGCCAAGGCTTATCTGGATGCGCAAGCAATTGCTGCTTGTTCATTAGTACAATATGGCCTTCTGGGTTGATCGTTGTTTTTGTCGTTGTAGACATGGTTAATGCCGTTGGCTTACCTATCAGTTATTCACGCTTGGTGGGTGCTAGTTATACCATCAATTGTGTGTCGTGTCGCACAAAGACTTAAGTGCCTGTATGGCTTACACCGTAACCTAATGCCGATAAGCTCTCCTCGGCCACGGTTAAGATATCGTCATCCACATTGGCGTCGATTTTCAAGCAGTCCATATAATACTCTAAGCCAATCAAAGCATCGGCAAAAGTCTCTAACATATGTTGCAGTGCTGCTGGCTGGTTAGTGGGCAGCAGTGATTCTTCAATAAACTGTACACAACTGGTTACAATCGCGGCAGCTCTTGACTCTTCCAGAAGTATCATACCACCCCTGACACCTGATAGTGTTGCAGGTACATTGCGAATATGTGCCCGGTCATAATCGGAGTCACTAAATGAGCTAAGTGCACGTTTAATCATAGCTAAACCCGATTCAGCTTCCTCCAGCACCACTAGTTGTGCTTGTGCCAAATGGCTAGCTACAATCATTTCTTGACGTGTAATCTGGTTGAGTTCACTGAGCCTTTCATCAGAGAAGTTAAGTTTATCCAATCCGTTTAGCGTACTCTCAACATATAAGAACGCATCGGCCATCTCAAGCAGCTCAGCAGTATCGGCCTCTTCTGCGCCTTGCTGCCAGAGTTCCATTTTTGTCAATTGTTGCTTCATGGTGTCAGCGGCGGAAGTTAAACCAACGATATCCAAAATATCTTTAATTTTAGTAGTTTTCGCGAGCAATTCTTTGTGGTTGTTAATAGCACTGGTATCACTTTGAGAAGCCACCTCGATAATTTCTTTAACGCTTTTAAGCTCTTCCTGAAGTGTGCCTACAACTGAACTGACGGTATTTGCACTGGGGCCGGTTAATGCCTGTTGCTCTTGTTTGCGTTTGACCTCGGTATAGCTTAACGGGGCAAAGCCAAATTGTTGTTGTAGCTGCTGGTATTGTTCATTCTCGGTGCCTGCTAAGGCTGTGTGATAAATAAGCTCTTTAGTCAGTATTTGTGGATGCTGGGTAAATGCATCTACTCCAGAATTTTGTAATTGCTTAAGCTGGCGATCAATTTGGCCTAAAACGCGTTTGCGCTCACGGGTCAGTTCTAGTTCTGCCGAGTCAAAGACCGTGATAGCTCCTTTTGCTATGGCCCAAAACCCCTCCGCATGGTGCCCTGCACAGGTTTGTTGTACTCTCTCTAATGCCCGCTGCATCATATTGAAAGAAGGCTCTACACGGGTTTGCTTAAATAGACCTAATAGACCGACCTGGTACATATGCCTGAATCGCCGAATCGCCGCTGCTGAGTCTTCGGCTATGGCCTTGTCCGAGAGTGGCTCAAATGTATCGGGCAAATCGATCTCAAAAAAGTAACTTTCAGGCATTAAGGGCTTATTCCCGACTGCGCGAATATCATTAATGTAGGGGACCATCAGCACAGGCATTCCCTTTTGGCTTTGGAATGCATATTCAAAATAGCGTGACAATGTAAAAAAGCTGCGTGTCAACGCCGAGAGCCCTTCCTCTACTGGTGGTTGGTCACCAACGGTAATATCATTTGCCGCATCTAAAATTTCTTTCGCTAGCTCCTGGGCGCCATAGAGTTGTATTAAATCGAGGCTGCCAGAGATTTGTTGTAAAGAGTCAATACACGATTGCAATAGTTTGGGGTTTTCTTGGTCTTCAACAAACGATTCAAGGTGCGTCGCCGCTTGTTCAATCGTGGCAACTAATTCTTCTCTGATGAGGTTTAATGAAGTGAGATTAACCGTTTCTTTATGAGTCAAAACTATATTCCTACGTTATCAGCCTGTATGGATAGCTAACCATCAATTACGTGGTTAGTGATCTTGTTCTTTTTGATACTTCTCAGTGTTTTGTAATGCTATGGCGACCTTAAATAAGGAGCTATTTCTATTTGCCGTTTACTGTGTCAATCTTTGCTTACACGTTGTTCGCATGTATATTCGACGATTAGCTGCTACTAATTGACAGTATGAAACGCATTTGTAGTTTGTCAAAATAGTACTTGGAACTTTATGAATATAGTGTCAAAGCCAGCGGGTTTTGTCTATTAGCCCGACAGCGGCACATAATGTTTCTTTGGCGATTTTTTGTACTTTGGCAATCAATTGTTTTAATTTGAACAATTTTCTGACGATAGCCCGTGTAAAACGCCATAATATTCGTCTATTTGATGATTCATGCGTCATTCAAACAATTGCCTGCAATATGTTATATACTGCGCGAAAAATTAGCTAGATCTTCTTGAATTAACTACATTTTCACTCAATAAAGCAACGTTTTTGGGATGTAGGCTGTACGTGGCTATTAAAATTTGGGGTTTTTGCCATTTCTCTGATTTGGCGAGCACCCTGATGTCGCGTAGTTATTTGCAGTTACAAACACTTAGCATTGCATCAATGAAGGAATACCTATGTCATACACACTTAGCCAAGCGTTTGCCCGAAATTTTCTGGGTAACGCGCCAATGTGGTACAAACAGGCGATTATCGCTTTCTTAGTGGTTAACCCACTATTGCTAGCCGTCTTTGGGCCTTTTGTTACTGGTTGGGCACTCATTGGACAATTTATTTTTACCTTGGCGATGGCATTGAAGTGCTACCCCTTGCAACCTGGTGGTTTATTAGCCATCGAAGCGATTATTATTGGCATGACCTCAGCTGATGCGGTCTACCATGAAGTCGTCGGAAATTTTAAAGTAATCTTACTGCTTATGTTTATGGTAGCAGGTATTTACTTTATGAAAAGCCTACTATTGTATGTGTTTACCAAACTGCTTGTTAACGTTAAATCCAAAACAGCACTATCGCTGTTATTTTGTCTTGTATCAGCCTTTTTATCCGCTTTTCTTGATGCGCTAACAGTAACTGCGGTATTAATTAGTGTTTCGGTTGGGTTTTACACTGTTTATCATAAGGTGATATCAACTGGCGATGATATGAGCCAGGATGATGAACACTATGAATATCACAGAGAAGATTTAGAAACCTTTCGCGCTTACCTTCGCAGCTTAATTATGCACGGTGCTGTAGGTACTGCACTTGGTGGTGTTTGTACTACTGTGGGTGAACCACAGAACCTGCTGATTGCCGGTGTTGCTGGGTGGGAGTTTATAGAGTTTGCCGTGCGTATGGCACCGGTGACAGTGCCTGTATTTGTGTGTGGCCTGCTAACGTGTATTGTCCTTGAAAAAATGGGCTGGTTTGGTTATGGCACAAAACTGCCGGCTGCGGTGCGTACTATTTTGGAAGACTTTGCAAAGCAAGAAGATGCCAAGCGTACATCGCGCGATAAGGCCGAGCTTATGGTCCAGGGGGTTATTGCGGTATTATTGGTATTGTCGCTAGCCTTTCATGTTGCTGAGGTAGGTTTAATTGGCTTAATGATCATTGTGCTTTTAACGACCTTTAATGGCATTATCGAAGAGCACCAGATTGGGCACGCCTTTGAAGAAGCATTACCGTTTACTGCACTGTTGGTTGTCTTTTTCAGTATCGTTGCGATTATCCATTCGCAACATTTATTTCAACCTATTACCGATGCAGTATTGGGCTTGGATACGAGCTCTCAAGCACCGATGTTATTTGTGGCAAATGGCATACTCTCAATGATCAGTGATAATGTCTTTGTGGCCACTGTTTATATTAAAGAAGTGGAAAATGCCCTAAATAACGGCACTATTACCCGTGAACACTTTAATACACTGGCCATTGCCATTAACACTGGTACTAACTTACCCAGTGTTGCAACACCTAATGGTCAGGCTGCCTTTTTGTTTTTGCTGACCTCAGCGATTGCTCCATTAATTCGCCTATCTTACGGTCGTATGGTCATCATGGCCCTGCCCTACACGATTGTCATGGGTGGCGTTGGCTTACTTGGCGTGATGTTTTTTATCTAGCAGCGCTATTGAATAAGGTACAGGTAATCTGAGGCTAGCGCTCAGATTACCTTTTTAATACCTGCCCTACACTTCTCTCTTATCAATGCCAGACCACTGGCGCGCAAAAATCGTGGACCTTTGTTGGAGGCGTTACACTCCCATGGTCATGAAGATTAAATATTCACTCTCAACATATTCAGTCTTTCTATGCATGTGTTTCTGCTTGGCCTTCTTATATTTATCAAACCTTGGATATTCTCAGCCTGTATCTGAATTAATGGCAATTACAGGTCCTATGCTATTATTTGGGTAGTATCAGGCCTGTTTTCGTTAGGTATATCATATTATGGCTAGTCAAAAGCCTAATCAGTTTATCAACCATCGCCAGACAAGCTAGCTGGATCGCTAAAAACGCTGCTTTACAGCAACGCGGCTGGTTATAAAGGCATTAAGCCATAAAAAACAATTAACAGGCTTGTTATAGATAGCAAAAAAAGGTGAGACAGCCATTGCGCTTACTAAATACTATATTCTCTCTTATGGAGACTTATGTATGAGTTGGTTAGAAAGAATGAATTCGGCGATTGAATATATAGAGGAAAATATCACTGGGGAAATTGTAATTGAAGATGTTGCAGAAATAGCATGTTGCTCAAAATACCATTTTCATAGAGTATTTTACTCCTGTTTCAATATTACTTTTGCCGAATATATAAGAAGGCGTAAATTTACGCTAGCTGCTGTTGATGTGGTAAGTAATCGAGAAAAAATTATAGATATCGCATTAAAATATGGGTATGACTCCCCAAACGCATTTACTCGAGCATTTCGCAATATACACGGAGTAAACCCTAGTGAAGTTAGATTATCTCAAGTGAAACTCGCTACATACAATCGAGTTTTCTTTCCCTCTGACACTATAGGTGTAGAAAAAATGGATTATCAAATAGTAGAAAAACCTTCCTTTACAATTATTGGTAAAAGTAAAAGCTTTGATTTTGATGAGTTTGCTAAAAATGGCAAAAAATTCTGGAAGGAGTATGTTGGCTCTGATGAGTATAAGGCACTGTGTCAATTGACCAATGGTAAACCTGGGTTATTAACAGGCGCTCCGTTGCTTACGGCATATTTTCCTAAAGAAAACAGTAAACTCGATGAATTTTTAGATGTACTTGGTATAGAATTTATTTCTGATAGTCATGCAACATCATTTGAAATTCATACTGTGCCATCTGCAACTTATGCTGAGTTCGAATGCTCGTACAGAAACGCTATGAAAACAAATAGATATATTTATGGAGAGTGGTTCTCTGCCACTGGTTATGAGAGGGATGGAGATAAGCCACAGATATTGTAGCTTATTTTCCAATGCCTTATAGGCATTTCAGCGAGATGAGTGTTCGTTGGTGGGTTCCTGTTATCAAGAATTAACTGATCTTCGTCAACTTAAAGTCCGTAGTGACTATTATCTCTATCAATATTACTTCAAAAAGCAATATTTGGTGCCAAAGCCCGTTTCGTGGGTACAAATTAAAGGGGATTGGCTCAATCAAGCAGATTTTGCCATCGGCATTCCCTTGTCAGTTCAAGTGCAAAACGGTTGTATCATCATAAAATCTCAAGCTTCCACAACGTAGCCATATGGGTTATATTTTAGTTTTTATCACTTCCATAATCGAGTTGGCATAATAAAGTCGTCAACCTGATAAATAGGCATGAAAAAACTACGTTCCGATCTGCTAAAAACACAGCTGTTTACTACGGCATTATGTTTATTTAAGAGGGTTAATGAATGAAAAATATATACCTTTTAACAATTGCTTTTTAACTCTTAGGTTGTGCGGTTGGATATCAAAAAAACACTCGATAGAGTGGTGTTAGAACACCTATTAATTCAGCATATAAAATGGACAAAGATATTGCAGAACTCATTTCAATTACAGGCGCTAAGGCATTTGGTGAACTCAATGCGATACTACCATTTTTAGAAGAGCATCTGTCAAATGAAGAATACAAATGTTGGCTGAACACAATAGAAAGCATCTGCGAAGATATTGATCAACACGTATCGCAAAAAATTTACAACGAACATTCTGATGTTAAAAAAAAGGCTTAAAGTAGGCTAAAAATTTGATACATTGTTTTGATGAATTACAGCTTAATAGTTGATTCAAATTCGTCCTAGATGGAAAATACGCACGCCATCAGGCAGCTTACACTAGGTTTCGTTTGCTGAGTTAGACGTAATAGATAAATATACTAGGTATAGTGATATGAATTATTTTAAAAAAATGATCGAAAATTTCATCTCTATAAATGATAGAGAATGGCTTGAAGCTAAAGAAATTTTTAAGAAAACCTCAGTTAAAAAGGGAACGATTGTTCATCAGGCAGGTGAAGTATTTAGTACAATTTGGTTTATTAAAAGTGGTTTGGCTAGATCATTTTTTATTGATGTATATGGTAAAGAATATACTTGGCAACTTTATTTTCGTGGAAAAAGTAAGCATGGTTTAAACCACTTTATGGACGATAGTGTTAGTTTTTACGAAAATACAGGGTCAATGTTAAGTTTTGAAATACTCGAAGACTCTACTTTCTATGTGGCATCTCTTAAAGATCTTGATGAGTTTATATCAAAAGATAAAAAATGGGAGTATTTAACACGCCTTTGGCTACATGATACATATTACTCCTCAACCTACAAAAGAGTCATATCTCTTATGTCCGAAAGCGTAGCTGAAAGATATGAGCGTCTACTTGAAGAATACCCTTCTATATTTGATCGCGTTAAGTCCTACCATATTGCCTCATATCTTGGGATTGCCCCACAAACCCTAAGCAAATTAAAAAATGAATCTAGGTGAAGGAAAACTAGTATTTAACCGTTTACCATTTGTTTTTTTAATGGGAGCGAGGATGAGGTTTGAAAAACGTTAAATACAATACTTTACTAAGAATCCACAACATATTGGCTGTTACTGGAGGTAAAATGCGAGAATTACAAAAATCATTAAAAACAATATGTGTACTAACAATACTTGCCGTATCTTTTACTGCGATTGCTGAGGAAGCAGCAGGGCCAAGTTTATTCGATAGAATGGGCGGTGCTGAAATAGCGCATAAAGTGGTAGCTGATGCTTGGGAAAATCATATAACAAACCCTATTATAAAAGATCGGTTTGTCAATAGTGATCCTGCCTATTTTAAAGCTAAAGTGTATGAAATCTTTGCTGCCTCCACTGGCGGCGATGTAAAGTACACGGGCAAAGATATGAAAAGTACACATGCGGGTATGAATATTAATGAAATGGAATTTAATGCAGTCATTGATGATGTATTGGCCGCTTTAGATAAAAATGGAATAGCGCAGCAAGAAAGAAACGAAGTTTTAGCTATTTTATGGTCTGTTCGAGGTGATGTCGTCAATCCGCATCTTATTACTAAACACTTAAAAAAATAGTTATACTTAGCCACCATATATCATTGGGCTCTCAGAGATAGTTGAGGGCTTTTTGATTTGGAATAATTTGTATATATTTCGTCATTTTATTTTCTTTAATAAATACGCTGCTTAGGGTCTTTAACTAACTTATTAAAGGCTACAGCTGAAATGTTATCGTAATAGAGTGTAAAAATGCTTTATACTAACTGTTAATCGGATGTTTAAATAATTTGAACAGTATCAACATTCAATACTATAAAACGAGTATCGGTGAACTGATTTTAGGTTCAAGCAATCAGAAACTGTGTTTGCTTGATTATCGCTATAGGAAAACACGTCAGCGCGTTGATAATAGACTCCAAAAAGGTTTGATGGCAAACTATATCGAAAAGGATGATAGCTTACTCTTTGAAACTAGAACACAACTGGATGAATACCTGAGTGGTATTCGGCATGATTTCACTATTCCTCTTCAGATGGTAGGGAGTGAATTTCAAAAAAGTGTATGGAAAGCTTTACTGAAAGTACCTTACGGCGCTACTTCTACTTACTCTAATATTGCCAAAAATATTAATAATACAAAGGCTGTTAGAGCTGTTGCTAGTGCCAATGGCGCTAATAGCATCAGTATTATAATACCTTGTCATCGAATAATTGGTTCTAATGGTAAACTCGTTGGTTATGCCGGTGGTTTACCCGTTAAGAAGAAGTTATTGAGCTTGGAAAATAATGACGATTTATTTA
>Ga0193963_1000106_pt1 | contig 41054 bp, 38 predicted proteins | sample FB_6_MG_FD_140359 | JGI IMG/M metagenome (GOLD analysis project Ga0193963, IMG submission 140359) | Microbial mat bacterial communities from the Broadkill River, Lewes, Delaware, United States - FB_6_MG | ecosystem: Environmental > Aquatic > Freshwater > River > Microbial mats | place: USA...
AAAATTTAGATGTTGAATCTATTGATACAAACATAAATAATGATATATTTTCAATATATGCTTTAATATTAAGCACGACTAGAAAAAATTGTGATAAATTTTTACCATTAACATCATTTAAAACTTTTTGCCAACAATTAAATGTTAAAACACCTTCTAATATCAGTGAATTAAATCACTTACAACATAATATTGTAGAAAATATTAAAGAAACAAAATCAAAAGAATATATAGATACATTACATGAATCTTTTGAATATCTTAATAAATCAGAAGTTGTAAATAATGACGATTATCAAAAACTAATTTCATTATTTGATCATAAAGAACTAGATATTAATAATGAAGATATACCTTTAGAAAATGATGTTATTGAAAATGCAAAATTATCATTTAAAGAATTAAAACCAATGTTAGAAGAGATTGTAGAAGAGATTAGATCTTTAACAAAAAATGAAACTACTTTAAGTGAATTAACTCAAACAAATGATTATCTAAATAATCAAAAATTCTCTATTGGAATTACAGGTGTTATGAATGCAGGTAAATCTACTATGCTTAACGCTTTAATGGGTAAAGAGATTTTAGGAAGTGCCGTAGTTCCAGAAACTGCAAACTTAACAGTTGTAAAACACAATACTCATGAAAAAGCAAAAGTATTTTATTGGAATACTCAAGAGTGGAATAAAATCGAAACGGCTGCTTTAGAGCTTGAATCTATGAGAGATTATGTAAATGAAACAATTGCAACATTTGGTGATGAACTAAACTCTTATATTCAAAAAGAGTCAAGATTTGATGAAGTTGATATAAATGATCTTTCATTATATACATCTGCTGAAGCTGAGGGTAAAAGATGTAATCTTGTAAAATATGTAGAATTAGGTTCAAATTTAGACTTCTTATCAGATGGAATTGAAATAGTTGATACACCAGGTCTTGACGATCCTGTTATTCAAAGAGAAGAAATCACTAAAGAATATATTTCTCAATGTGATATGATGCTTCATCTTATGAATGTATCTCAAAGTGCGACATTAAAAGATGTTGAGTTTATAATTGATGCCCTACTTTATCAAAATATATCAAAACTATTAGTGGTAATTACAAGAGCAGATACTGTTTCAAAAGAACAGTTAGAAGAAGTAATAACTTATACAAAATCCTCAATTGAAAAACAATTAAAAGCTCAAAATAAAGATTCACAACTTGATTATATTTTAAAAACAATTAAATTTATTCCAATCTCAGGAAAAATGGCTTTATTGCATAGAACAGGTAGAGAAGAAGAAGCTTTGGAAGCTGGATTTACTTTAGAAGACACTGGAATTTTAGAGATTGAAAACTATTTAAATGAAACACTTTTTGGTTCTAGTTCACAAAAGGGTGAAATTATTATCCAATCTGCAAAAACTCAACTTTTAAAAACATTAGAAAAGAAGAATTTATCTTTAAACTATGAATTAAAACTTTTATCAAAATCAAAAGAAGAATTAGAGCTTGAATTAAAAGAGTTTGAAAAAAAGAAAATAGTAAATAAAAGAATCTTTGATGCAATGAATGAAGATATTATTTATTATAAAAATGATGCAAAAAACTATATTGACTCTCTTGAAACATTTTTAGAAAGTGAATTAGTTGATCTTCAAACAGTTATAAAACAAAGAGTTATTTCAGATGTTAGATATAGTTTTGAAAAAACAAAGAGGAAACCAGAAAACTCAAGAATAAAAGTAATAATTGAAACTGCAATTAAAGATGGAATTATTGATGTAATTAGAGATTATAGATATAAATTTATTTTGAAATCTCAAAGTATTGGTGAACAATGTGAACAAAAATATCAAGATTTTGGTTTTGTAATGGGTCATAAAAATGATAACTTTGATGCTAGAGGATTTTTCCAAGATGATTTTAAATCAGGATTCTTAACTTCAAATAATGAAATTTTAATTTCACAAATAACAGGAGCTGTTTCTAAATCAAAGGCAGCTAAGTTAAATGAATTAGATAGAGAAATAGAAAATTTTATTAAGGGTCAATTTAAAGGCATAGAAGAGAATATAAAAACTAAAGCAAATAAAGTTTCAAATCATTTAGTAGAAACATTTTTTGAGACATTAAATGCACCATTAAATCGAGTTAAACAAAAACTTGAAGATGAAGAAAATATCTTACAAAATCAAATAAAATCTTTTGAAGACAATGATAAAAATAGAGCAAATTTATCTATAGAAATACATAAAAAAATAAAGAATTTAAAGCAAATTTCTTCTGATATTAAAGGACTAAAATAATGAGTGCAAATTTAAAAATATTAGATAGTTTTATTAATGAGTTTAAAGATACTTATAAAGAAATTGAAATAATTTATGATGAAGGCTTATTAGGTGATATCAAAAAAATCGAAGACCAACTTCTTAATCAGAAGTTTTTTCCTTCAAAACAATTAGAGAGTATTTTACAAAAGCAAATTAGACGTGCAAGATTTCCAATGGAAGTTGCTATTACTGGACAATTTTCAGCTGGTAAATCAACATTTTTGAATGCCCTACTTTCAAAAAATATTCTTCCAACTGGAATTACACCAGTTACTTCAAAAGTAAACTTTATTAACTATGGAGAAGAGTATAAACTTAAAATCACTTATTATTCTGGAGCTCAAGAGTATGCACCAATTGAAGCTATTGCAGATTTTACTGATCAAAGATCTGAAGATATGAAAGATATTAAATATCTTACTTTATATGCACCTATGGATATTTTAAAAGAGATATCATTTGTAGATACTCCAGGACTTAATTCGCAATCTCAAAGTGATACAGATACAACAAGAAGTGTATTAAGAGATGTTGGCGGAATTATCTGGCTTACACTTATTGATAATGCAGGGAAACAATCAGAAGCAAAAGTACTTGAAGAGTATATGCAACTTTTCAAAGATAAATCTTTATGTGTTTTAAATCAAAAAGATAAGTTCTCACAAGAACAAGTAGAAACAACTACAAAATACGTATCAGAGAAATTTGGAAAATATTTTGCACAAGTAACTCCAATATCAGCAAAAATGGCACTAGATGCAAGAGCAGTTCAAAAAACAGTTCTTATTGAAGATTCTATTGATTCTATTTTAAAAGATTTTAAAAAAGATTTAAATGCAAATTTAAATGCCGATACTTTAGATTTCTTTGAAGAAAAATATGATGCTTTTCAAAATAAATTAAAAGAGATTAAATACTCAGATATATCTTCAAATTTAAAACTATTACAAGATTCAAATATTCAAGAAGTATTAGATTTTATTGAAAATGAAATGAGACCAAAAGCAGCAGAATCAAAAGAATATGCAATTAAAAAAGATTTAAAAGGTATCTGCGATATTTTAATAAAAGAGTACCAAACAATAATTGGGGTATATGATGCATTATGTAATGTTTTAAAATCTTGTGAAGAAAAAGTACTTAAACAATTTGACGAAATTCATAGCAAGCATTCAAAAGAATTATTTACTATTTATAACTCATTAGAAAGTATTATGGAAAAAGTAGCAAATGAAACTTATAAGAATATTCAAAGAAGACCAGCCTTTAGATTTGAAGAATCATCAGGTGGGTTTTTAAAATCTGAAAAGATTCAAAAAATTGAGTTTGAAACATATTGGATAAATGCAGATAATATTTATAAGAACTTATTTTATGATGATCAAACTATTGATAAAATGTTTAAAAGATCAATCAAACTTCTTAAAAATGTTGAGCTAAATACAGATGAGGCTTTTAGAGAAGTTTATAGACATATAAAAACAGAAGTACAAAAATGGCAAGAGCCTTATGAACTTATTAAAAAAAACAGAGAAATTGCCTCAGATACTGAGTTTTCAAATACAAGACACTTTGCAGCAAAAGTATATGAAAATGTACTAAGATCCTATCATAGAGCTATTTTAGAAAATATTTCTGCTTTAAGAAAAAAGTTTGCTTATTTTAATGGAGCTTTATCTTATTCATATATTCAAACAACACAAGCAACTATTGCATATTTTGAAGAACAAATCAAAGAATCTGAAGAGTTATATAAAAAAGAACCAACTAGATTTGCAATACAACATCCAAGAGAAGATGAAATCCTTGCAAAACTAAAAGCAAATTTTGGTTTTGATAAAATCGAAGATTTCTTAACTTCAAGAAGAAACTATTTATTTAAAATTGCTAAATATTCAAAAGAGCAATATTTAGATATAAATGAAGATAGAATCAGCTTTGTAAAATCTAAAGAAGCAGAATATATTCAAAAAATTAAAGACCTAGAAAAAATTAAAGAAGAAATCTAATCTTGAGATTTCTTCTTTTTCTAGCTATATTTTTAGTTTTAAACTTAAATGCCCAAGAATCAAAACTTAGTGTTAAGTTTTTTGGAACACTAGGTGGTGTTTATAATGATAATCAAAAGTATATATTCACAAAAGGTCCTCATAGTAAAGATGGTTCATCAAAAAAAATAAATACATATATAGATAGCGTACTTGGAACTCAAGCTACCTATAAATTTAATGATAGTTTATCTTTTATAACACAAGCCATCGTAAGAAAAAATGATTTTGGTGATATAAAACCATCTATTGAATCAAGTTACTTAAGATATGACACAAATGAAAATTTTATTTTTAAAATAGGTCGAATTAAACTACCTTATTATAAAAACTCTGATAATAATAATATTGGATACTCTAAACTTATGATTAGAGAGCCAATTGAAGTATATGGACAAATGCCATTTGATATATATGATGGTGCAGAATTTATTTACTCTAATATTATAAATGAATATTTCTACACAATTCAAGGAAGTTATGGTCAAGAAAAATTTGATATTCCTATACAAACTTTAAATGAAGTATTTAACAATGAAATAAAAGAGTTAAAAGCAATAAATTTTACTTTTGGAAATGATATTATTGAAGCTAGAACTTCATACTTACATGGAAAAATATCAACATCTAATTCAAGTATTGACAAACTATTCTTAGGTTTAAGACAAGCTAATTTAAATAATTTAGCTAGTAAATATGAAATGAAAGATAAAAAAGCAGAATATTTTGGATTAGGTTTATTTATAAATTATGAGAAATTTATTTTTTCTAGTGAATACGGTAAAAGAAAAGTTGATTCATTTTACTTAGGTACTTCTGGCTATTACACAACATTTGGTTATAGATTTGGATCTTTGATACCATATTTTACGTATGCAAAAGTTAAAATGGATAAAAACACATCAATAAATACTAATACACCTTTAGATAACTTAATAGGAATACAAAATGTTGCACAAGATACAAGAACATTAGGTTTTAAATATCATATAAATCAAAATATGGATTTTAAATTTGAATATCAAAGAATTAGACCTAAAGGTCTTAATGGAGGATTTAATCTAAATTCAACAGGTGATTATGAAAACTCAAACTCTAATATCTATTCTTTTGTAATAGATTTTGTATTTTAAGAGCTTTGTTATGAAATTAATTCCATTAATCTTATTATTTACATTAACAACTTTACTTTATGCAGAAATTATAGTTGTTACAAACAAGAATTCTGATATAAATAACTTAACTAAACAATCAATTAAATATTTATACTTAGCAAAAGTAAATAAAATCAATGATATAAGAATCAAACCTTTTTTATCAAAAGATAAGAAATTACATGAAAGATTTATTAATAATATAATAGATAAAGATATAGAACAATATAGTAGTTATTGGGCAAGATTAGTTTTTACGGGAAGAGAAGCCATTCCTAGAAGACTTAGTTTTAAAGAAATAAAACAGAAACTAAATGAAAAAAATACAATTATATATATTGATAAAAAAGATATGAATAAAAACTGGAAAATAATATATGAAAAATAAATCTATAAATTTTTTTAAAAAATTAGTCAAATATTATAATTCATTGTCAATTCTTAAAAAATTTTTAATACCTTCAATGACTGGTTTTATGTTTTTTTTACTCTTTTATTTATATATTTTATCTAATACTACATATATGAAAAAAACGATCTATCAAATAAATAAAGAAACTATTCCTATTTATGAAACTATTTATAATAATGAATTTTTATTACAAAAGATCTCTTTTGAACTTCATAGTGCGGTTGTTGCAAAAGAATTAGATTGGGTAAAAAAAACAAATACTTATGCAAATACAATTCAAAAAAGTTTACAGAATCTTAAAAGTACTACTTTTAAAAATAGAATATTTGAAATAGAAAAAGCATTTAATGAGTACTATATAGAGGCTAGTGAATTATCAGAAGATTTAATTAAAGACAATAATACCTATGATTATATACATATAAAAACACTTTTAGTTGTAAATAAATATAACAAAATTTTAGAACTTTTTAAAAGCACAAGAGAAATAATCAAAGGCGATATCAAAAACGAAGTTACATTAATTTATTCAACATCAAGCAGAGTTTTATTTGATAGTAGTTATGCTTTTATTTTATGGTTATTTTTATCTTCATTAGGACTTTATTATATCTATAAAGACATGAGTTCTAGAATAGAACAAATTGTAGAGGAAGCAGAAAATATTTCTCAAGGAAAAGCAAATTTTCATAAAAGGTTATCTTCTATTTCTACAGATGAATTAGGACTTATTGTAAATTCAATTAATACTTTTATCTCAAAACTTGAAAAAAATCATGAAGACTTAGAAGTAGCAAAAAATGACATCAAGCGTTTTATTGCAGATACTGTACACCAAATTAGAACTCCTTTATCTAGTATTTTGATGAATGCAGAAATGATACGACATTTACAAAAAGATGAATCTTTTACATCCTATATTGATTCAATTGATGCTTCTATAAATATGCTATCAAATTCTTATGAAGATTTGTCATATATAACTTCTTCTGATTCAATTAAATATAATCCTAATTATCTATCTTTAAGTGAAATGCTTGAAAAAAGAATTGAATTCTTTGAAACTGTTTGTAAAATGAATTTAAAAGAAATAGAATCAAGTATTGACGCAAATATTTATGCCTATATCAATATCGTTGAATGTGAAAGAATAATTGATAATAATATAGCAAATGCAATCAAATATGCTGAAATTGAAAAGCCTATTTATATTAATTTATATAAATCAAAAAATAGTGATAAAATTATCTTAGAATTTAGAAGTTTTGCAAAAGAAATAAAAAATAAAAATAAAATATTTGAAAAAAACTATAGAGAAGAAGAATCAAAAAGAGGTTTAGGATTAGGTTTAAATATTGTAAAAAACATATGTGATAAATATAATATTTTATATAAAGCAAGCTATAAAGATAAGCAGAATATTTTTACTTACACTTTTAATAAAATACTAAATGATAGGATTAATTTAAATTGAAATTAAAGTATATACAACACTATCCACAAGAAATACAAAACCAAATACAAGCTTTAATAGACAAAGATAAATTAGGTGATTATTTAAGAAATAAATACACAAAGAAACATGAGATTAAAACTGATAAAGCTTTATACGCTTATGTAATGAATTTTAAAAATGAATATTTTAAAAAATTTCAAGTTTCAAAAGTTATGTATGATGGAAAAATAAATGTAATAAGTAATGCACTTGGAATGCATACAATTATTTCAAGAGTTCAAGGAAGCAAACTAAAATCAAAAAATGAAATACGAGTTGCATCTATGTTTAAAAATGCACCTCTTAAGTTTTTAGAAATGATTATAGTTCATGAGTTATGTCATTTTAAAGAAAAAGAACATAATAAAGCTTTTTATAATTTATGTACGTTTATACAAGAAGATTATCATCAAGTTGAGTTTGATTTAAGGGTTTATTTAATTCACTTAGATTTATATGGAAAGTTGTATTAACTCTCCATATTTATTTAATGTTTAGTAAGTTTACTTTTCTAACTCAACAGTATTTAAGTACTCTCTAAAAGAGTTTTGACCTAAGTTATCATTTCCATAAGAAGCAATTAAATCACCAACAAAATTAACAAGTTTAGAAGCTTCAACTTTAACACCTGTTTTATGAGCAATTCTACTTCCTTTTGCACCTTGAAGCTGTCCGCCTAATAAAACATCATAACCTTCAACTCTTTTTCCATTTTCATCTCTTACTTTAGTTCCAACAAAACCAATATCAGAGATTTGTGGGTGTGAACATCCATTTCCACAACCTGAAATTGCAATCATTACAGTTTCTGCAAAATCAGGATTTTTTTCTTCTAATTCTAATACTACTTTTTTAGCATACTCTTTTGTTTCAGTAATACCAAACTTACAGAATTCTCTACCTGTACATGACTGTAATCTTGCTCTAAAAGGACTCGGAGCATAAGGATATCCTAATGCATCAATTTCATCTGCTAAAACTTGAGCATCAGCATCTTTTACACCATAGATAATGAAGTTTTGAGTAGAAGTTAAAGCCATTCCACCTGCATTATATTTATTACAAATATCACTTATTGTTTTAAAATCTTCACCATCAACTCTTCCTGAATTTGTAGCAAATCCAATAAATGATTCACCTTCTTGTTTAGCTTTATGAATACCAAAATGGTTTCTATTTTCTAAAGGAGTAATTTCTGGTTCTTCTAAACCATCTTGTAATTCATAGCCAATAACTTTTTCAATTTCATCTACAAATTTTTCTAATCCCCACTCATTTACTAAGTGTCTAACTCTTGCTTTATTTCTATTTGCTCTATTTCCATAATCTCTAAAAATTTCAGCACATGCAACTGCTACATCTTTTACTTGTTCGGGTTTTACGTACTTTTTTGCTCTTAATGCAATTTGCTTAGATTTTGAAAGTCCACCAGCAAGCGTTAAATCAAAGAGAACTTCACCTTTTTCATTTTTAAATGCAGTAAATGCTACATCTTGAATTTCATGCGCAGCAGCATGTTTTGAACATCCAGAAATTCCAATTTTATATTTTCTTGGGAAATTACAGAATCGATCTTCGTTTTCATCAAAATAAGTATCAACTTCACGTGCAAGAATACTAGCATCAATAATTTCATCAGCATCAATTCCACCAACAGGAGAAGTCATAATAGGTCTAGGACCATCACCAGAAGCCATTCTAGAAGTTAATCCTACTGAATCTAAAAGTTTAAAAATTGCAGGAATATCTTTGATTTGAATATAGTGGAATTGAATATTTTGTCTATCTGTAATATCAACTAAACCTTGAGCATATTCAAGTCCAATCTTTGCCATTACAGCTAATTGTTCTTGATTCATTTTAGTATCAGTTAATTTGATTCTTTTCATAAAGTATTTTTTATCTTCAGTTTCATCTGCATTAATATGTGGATACATACCATACCATTTTAATAAGCCAATATATTCATCACTTAAAGGTATTCCCTCTTGTGCTTCTTTAAACATATCTTCAACAACATGTAAAGGATTTCTAGAAGCTTTTAGCTGTTCAACAGCTGATAATTCTTTTTCTGCCATAAAGGACTCCTAATATTTATATCTTTTAAATTAATTTCTGAAATTATAACATATAATTTTAAATATACTATTAAATTAATCTTGATTATTTTACATTGGTATTAATTTTAGACTAAAAAAAAGTAAGAGAAATAAATTTCTCTTACTTTTTCAAATTAAATATATTGGTTTTAGTAACTTAAGTTTTGGTATTCTTTATTTAATAAACCCTTTGCTACATCCATTGGTTTTGCAACTGTAATACCATTTAGTAATACTGATTTATCTTTTCCTACATTTGGTAAGTATAATGGACAAACATTAACTTTTGCACCTTGTTTCATAATTGCTTTTAACATCATTTTAGGGCTTTTGTCTTGTGGCTTTAAAACAGTACTTTTCATACCCTTAACAGCTAAATCTCCAGCTGATGAACATAAAGTCATATTAACTTCTTTCTTTTGTTTTAATGTCATCATTGATAAAACCATTGCCATCATTTGAGTTTGAGCATCAGGTGATGTAACTACAACATTTAAACCTTTTGCAGAGTTAGCACTTAATAAATTTGGGATAAATAGCATTGCTACTAGTGTAATTGCGAATATTTTTTTCATATTTTTTCCTTTTAAAATATATTTCAAAAAGATTATAATGATTTAATACTTATAATATAATTAATTTTTATAATACTTAAATAAGATTTTCTTATATAAATATATATTTAAATGAAACTATAGATTACTTTTAGTAAGTTAAATTTTGGAAATCTTTATCTAAAAGTTCTTTTGCTCCACCTACTGGTGTTGCTATTGTAATTCCTTTTAATAAAATGTTCTACTTCCACTTATGTAAAATTAATATAATCAACAATTAGAATCTAAAATAATCAAAGAAAAATAGATATTTCACTATAATATAACAAACTAATAATACTAAGAGAAAATATGAAACTATCAAATAAACAATTAGAAGATTTCAATACAAATGGCTTTTTAATCTTAAAAAACTTTGCAAATGAAGAACTATGTAATAATATTTTAAAAAAAGCAAAAGAACACTTGCAAAGAAAAGAAGCTCCAATTGAGAGTGAACAAGAATATATGAATGTAGATGAAAAAAAAATTACAGTTAGAAGGTTAAGACAAGTTTATAAGAGAGAAGAAGTATTTAGAGATTGGATGACAAATAAAAAAATCAGACCAGTTTTAAAACAAATATTAAATGATACACCCGTACTTACTTTAGCTCATCATAATTCAATAATGACTAAATTACCACATGAAAGTACAAGAACGTATTGGCATCAAGATAGAAGATATTGGCATTTTAATGGTGATAACTTAGTTTCTGTATGGCTTAGCTTAGGTAATGAATTCTTAGAAAATGGACTTTTAGAATTTATTCCTGCATCACATAAAATTCAATTCTCAAAAGATAGATTCGATGAAGATTCAAATTTTTTAGATGAAAACAAAGAAAATCAAGAACTTATAAAAACAAAAACATCACAAAACCTTAGGAAAGGTGATGTAGTTTTATTTCATTGTAAAACTTTACATCATGCTAGTAAAAACCAAAGTGACGATGCAAAAATTTCATTTGTTTATACAGTTCGAGCACAAGCGAATACTCCTATTAAAAATACAAGAAGTGATTCAGAGGAGATAGTTCTTGACTAGTGATTTAATAAAACTTTTAAAAGAAAAAACTAAACTATCAAATACATCAATTGAAAATATTATCACATTACTAAATGAAGGTTGTACTATTCCTTTTATTGCTAGATATAGAAAAGAGAAAACAGGGAATGCAACAGATGAAGACTTAAGAGCTTTTGAGGAAGTTTTTAATTATTCCAAAAAACTTTTAAAAAGAAAAGAAGAGGTTCTAAATCTTTTAGATGAAAAAAACTTTTTAAACGAAAAGATAAAAAACTCTATTAGTGAAGCTAAAACTATACAAGTTTTAGAAGATATTTATGCCCCTTTTAAAGATAAAAAATCTTCAAGAACAAGTGATGCAATTGCTAATGGATTAGAACCTTTAGCAAATATAATCCAATCTTTAAAATACACTAATGAAGAGATAAATCAAAAAGCAAAACAGTTTACTTCAAAAAATATCAAATCTTCAGATGAAGCAATACAAGGTGCTAAAGATATAATAGCCCAAAGATATGCAGATGATTTTAAATCAAAAGAGATTGTAAGAAAGCTTATATCTTCATGGGGTGAACTTCAAATAAAAGAAGGGAAAGAGTTTGATAAAAATGGAGTTTATACAAACTTTGTAAATAAAGCTGAAAAAATAAAATATATCAAGTCTCATAGAATCTTAGCCATTTTAAGAGCAGTAAATGAAAAAGAACTTTCTATAAAAATAGAAATTGATGAAAACCATATTTTAGAAAATATAAAAAAATACAAAATACCACAATGGGCATCGAGTTCTAAAGATATAGTTTTTGAAAGCTATAAAGATGGATTAAAAAGATTACTTCTACCTAGTTTAAAAAGAGAAGCTATAAACACTATAAAAGAAAAAGCAAGTGCAGAGGCTATTGAACTTTTTGGTAAAAATTTAAAAGAACTACTTCAAACAGCACCTTTAATAAATCAAGTAATTTTAGGAATGGATCCAGGTTTTGTATCAGGATGTAAACTAGCAGTTATTGATGAAAATGGTATTTATCTAGATTCAAATGTTATCTATCCTACAAAACCAAGAGAAGATATAAAAATTTCATCAAAAGTTATATTAGACTTAATCAAAAAATATAATATAACATCAATTGCAATTGGCAATGGAACAGCATCAAGAGAAACAGCAGAGTTTGTATCTAATTTAATAAAAGAAAACAATCTAGATATAAACTTTGCAATCGTAAGTGAAATTGGAGCAAGTGTTTATTCAGCATCTAAAATAGCTCAAGAAGAATATCCAAACCTAGATGTGACAATTAAAGGAGCTATTTCAATAGCTGGACGACTTCGTGACCCAATGGCAACACTTGTAAAAATTGATCCAAAGTCTTTAGGAATTGGACAATATCAACATGATATAAACCAAAAAGAGTTAGCTTTAAAACTTGAAAACACTACAGTAGATTTAGTAAATAAAGTAGGAGTAGATTTAAACTCAGCTTCATACAAATTACTCTCTTTTATCTCAGGTATTTCAGAGAAGTTATCAAAAAATATAATAGAACATAGAGATAGTATAAAACAGTTCAAAAGTAAAAATGAACTTCTAAAAGTAAAAGGCTTAGGTGCAAAAGCATACGAACAAGCAGTAGGATTTTTACGAATAAAAGATGGTAAATCTATCTTAGATAATACAGCAATTCATCCAGAAGATTATGCTCTTACAAAAGCCTTACAAAAAAACTACAAGATAGAAAATATCAAAGATAATCAAATAGATGATATTGCAACTAAACTAAATACAACAGTTCTAAAACTAAGAGATATTATAGAAGAATTAAAAAAACCAGGATACGATGTAAGAAGTGAATTTAATCAAGTGAAATTTGCAAGCGATGTTACAAAACTAGAAGACTTAAAAGAGGGATTTATTCTAAGTGGAATAGTTAGAAATATCACAGATTTTGGAGCTTTTGTAGATATAGGACTAAAAAATGACGCCCTACTTCATATCTCACAAATATCTGCAAAAAGAATATTTCATCCTAGTGAAGTTTTGAGTATCAATCAAAACTTGGAAAAGATTAAAGTTGTTAGTGTTGATTTAGAGAAGCAGAGAGTTGGACTTAGTTTAAAATAAAGGGTTTACAATGAATAAAATTCCAGGATATGAAAAAAGAAAAGTAACTATTGATATATTCAAGCATTTAGCAACTATTTCCTTAGCAATTATTGCATTTACTATTACAATTTTAAAACAAACTAATTTAATTGAGAACTCAGCTAATATATTATTATTCACTGTAATAAGTCTTTTTATAGTAATAATCTTTTCCGTTTTAGCTATATTTATACTTCTAATGAATTTAGAAACTTTAAAACCATTTTCTAAAAGTCATTTTATACTAAGACTATCAATATTTATTACCATTATTTCTTTTTTTATAGGTATCTCATCATTAGTATATTTAGTTATAGACAATTTATAGAAGATGAGAAGGTGATTCTTTTACGCTATTTTGAAACTTTGCTCTCGATTTTTTTTTGCTTCTTTTCTTTAACTAAAAAGAAAAGAGAGAACTATCTAAACGAAGACTTACTTAAAAACTTCGTAATCTATCAGAAAAAAGACCATTCTTCTTAGTTCTATTATTGTAAGAATCAACTACTTCTTTATTTTCTTCATTCCGAAGTAATATTTTATTCTTTAAACTTTTACTTTTAATACTCTTCACTTTCTCAGAATATTTTTTCATAATTAAATCCTTATAAATAAATATAACATATATTTCAAATTTCTTCTATTGTTGACCTCAATCAATACAAATAAATTCAATATTAATTATAATTATCAAAAATAATTCAAAGGTCAATACATGGAATATACATTAATTCTAATCATCCACTTACTTTCAGCAATCATCTTCATAGGTTTTATCTTTGCTGATGTGATTGTTTTTCCAACAGTTAAAAATAAACTTGGGACGGAATTCCATACAAAAATGATAGAAGCGATAGTAGGACGTGGTCTTAAAATCTATCCACCAATTGTAGTACTACTTATGGGTACTGGTGGATATATGTTTTCAAAATATGTAAATAGTGAACTAGGTTACTTCGAAACTTCTATGCAAGTATTACTATGGATTAAACTGTTTTTTGTTGTCTTAATCGTTCTTGGAGTGATTTACACTATGTATTGTAAGCTTACAAAAACCCAACCTGTTGCTTTTATGAACTATTTTCATACTTATGCTTTAGTTTTAGGAATTGCAATAGTTATACTTGCAAAAATTATGTTTGTTGTTTAAATTGCTAAATTTCTATTTTCTGTAAATAATACAAATTTATTTATCTTTTGAAATCTATATTTATTATTTAATTGTATATTTTACAAAACAAAGTGCTTTATAAAATTATTTATTAACTATAAGCAAAGTTGTTTTGTATTATATTACTTGACATATGACAAGACAGGAGAAAAAATGAAGAAATTTAGTTTTATTGCATCATTACTTGCAATTTTTGTATTTACTGGGTGTGTAAGTGTCAATTTAAATGAGCTTAAAAAGCTTAATCCATTTGAAGACTTTAACAAAAAGTATACATCAGATAAAGATGTATTTATGATGATTCTTGATGCTTCAGGAAGTATGAATGACAAAGATAGATATGGTTTAATTAAAATGGATGCTGCAAAAGATATTATTAAAGATATCTCAACAAAACTAGATTCCTCAAAAACAAATGCAGGTTTAGTAACATTTGCAAATGGGTGTTATAGTTCAAAATTATTAGTAGAACCTAGTAATAACGACTTTAATAAAATTGTAAGAAGAACACAAACTATTCAAGCAAATGGAAAAACACCTTTAGCTGCAGCTATTAAAAAAACTGGTGAAATCATGGAGAATATTGATAAAAAAATCAATATTGTAATTCTTAGTGATGGAGAAGAATCTTGTGGTGGAAATCCTGTATATGAAGCAAATAGACTAAAAAATATATTTGGTGATAGATTAAATATATTTGTTATTGGATACTCAGTTAATTCAACAATTGAATATCAATTAAAACAATTAGTTGCAGGAAAAGGTGTATATTTTGCAGCAGAAGATGGTAATAAATTAAATGATATTCTTGATAAAATTACAGATGAACTAAAAATTAAAAATGACAACTGGATATCTGGTGTTTATTCATTTAAAATAAATTTTAATTCAGGTTCAAGTTATGTAAAAAAACAATATTATCCTCAAATCAAAGAGTTATCTACATATTTAAAAAACAATAATTATAAAGTCGAGATACAAGGGCATACAGATTCAGTAGGAAAAGAGAAATATAATCAACAATTATCTGAAAAGAGAGCAGCTTCAGTTAGAAAAGAGATATTAAAGCAAGGAATAAACGCAAATAGAGTTTATGCTGTAGGTTATGGAGAATTAGCTCCAATTGCATCTAATAAAACTAAAAATGGTAAATTCCAAAATAGAAGAGTTGAAGCACATATAATTAAAGCTGGTGGATTAAATGTAGACTTAATCAATAATGCAAACTTTGCTAAGCCGATTGATGTAAGATATGCAGAAAAAAACTCTTTTGTTGGTTACTATAAACAACTTGATAAAAATAGATCTTATAATCAGTATCACTCATATATTAAACTTTATGCTAATAATACTGCCTATTCTGCAGAATTTGTTGATGGAAGAGCAATAAGATCTAACGATATTAGTTGGGAATATAATAGAAATTCTCAAAGACTATTTATGGACTGGAAAAATGGTGGAGAAGATAATGGAAAAATTAATGGAAATACAAATCATTTTAATTCAGTAGGATTATGGTCAAATGGCCAAAAATCTTATAAAGAATTTATTAGAATTTCCAAAGAAGAAATTGATTGCATGGATAGTAATGGAAAATACATCAATAATAGATGTTCAAGATAAAGTAATAAAACTAGAGAAAAGATTCTCTAGTTTTTAAAAGCAATTGCATCTACTTCAACTAAAACATTTTTAGGTAAAGTTTTTACTGCAACTGTTGCACGAGATGGTGCAGTTTCAGCTTTAAAGTATTGTGCATAAATTTCATTAAAAGCTACAAAATTATCCATATCTGATAAATAACATGTAGTTTTTAAAACATTTTCATAAGAACTTCCAGCCTCTTCTAATACTGCTTTTAAATTATCCATAACAACTTTTGATTGTTCTTTAATTCCACCTTCTACAATTTCCATAGTTTCAGGATTAAGTGCAATTTGCCCTGATGTAAATACTAAATTTGCTAATGCTGTTGCTTGATTATAAGGTCCAATTGCATCTGGAGCTTTATTTGTTGATATAATTTCTTTCATTTATTATTCCTTTTATATAATATTTAAACTATTTATTTTCTACTGGAAAAAATAGTTCAAAATCTTTTTTTATATGACAAAGTGTTTCTTGATTTGCTAGCTTAAACCCTTTATATTCTATTGCAGAAATAACTACTGCTTTGGAGTAAGAAAGAACACTTTCATCTTCTATGTATTCATTTACATCCATCCACTTTGCTTCTAAAATTTCTTTTGTATCTTCAATATTTATTTCACTTGATTTTGCATTTGCAATACATAATATATATAAATTTGATTTATGAAATTGATGTGGATAAAAATGTCCTAAGCTAATAATTGAATCAAATTCTACATCAATTCCAGTTTCTTCTTTTACTTCTCTAACAACTGCTGTAGAAATCATCTCACCATTATCAATATGTCCACCTGGTAGTTTAAATCCTATGTTTGATATTCGCTCTTTTATTACTAATAATTCATTTTTTTCATTTATTACAACTGCACCTACTCCTAAAGTGTGGTTTGCTGCTGTTGGAATTATTGCATCTTTAATTAATCTTTTTACAACTAATACATATTTTTCATCACAAGAGTGGAAGAAAAAACCTTTTCTTATTGCAATGGGAATAAAATCTGAACGTTTTATATCAATATATATCCAGATAACATTTCTCTTATTTTCTGTATTTTCTATTAGATAATCTAAATTTACCTCAAACTCTTCTTTTGAATCTGGAAGAGATGATTGTTCTATCGTAATTCCATTATAAGGGTCTAAAATAGTTTTAAAACATCCTATCTCTTCTATACTTGTATTATTCATTACTTTACCTTTGTACTTAACAATAAAAATAATACCTAATATACAATTAAATCTATCAAAGTATACGAAATAATAAGCATAATAATACCAATAGAAATATCCAAAATTTTCCAAGTTATTGGTTTTTTAAATAACGGTATTAAAAGCCTAGCTCCATATCCTAAAGATATAAACCAAAGTGATGAACCAGAAATCGCTCCTAGTAAAAAATATAATTTTAAATCATCATTTAAGTTTGCACCAATTCCACCAATTAGAAGTATAGTATCTAAGTATGTATGGGGATTTAGAAAAGTAAAAACTAAAAGCATTGATATCACTTTCCCTAAAGGATTAGTTTTGACTTGGTCATCAATTTGAATACTTTCGTTTTTTAATGCTGATTTAAAAGATAAAAAAGCATAAAAAGTTAAAAATACTATTCCAAAAATTGCAATACTATTTATTAAAAGCTGATTTCCTTTAATAAAGAAACCAAGTCCTAATACACCAGCAGAGATTAAAAGAGTATCAAATAAAATACATAAAGTAACAGCAATACCAACATACTGTCTTAATAATCCAAGTTTTAAAATATATGCATTTTGAGCACCAATTGCTACAATCAAAGAGAAGGTAACAACAAAACCTTTTATATATATATCAAGCACCCATATATCCTTTCGCAAGATGTACAATACCACTTATTATAAATTGAACAGCAATAGCTCCAACAATTAATCCCATAAGTTTAGTGATAATATTCTGTCCAGTGATTCCTAAGTATTTTTTAATATAAATAGAGTTTTTTAGAACAAAATAAAAAACTAAAGCATTTAAACAAAATGCTAAAGAAATAGAAAATAAATCTACAAAAGTATTCGCTTGATGTTTAAAAATAATAATAGTAGTAAACAATCCAGTACCAAAAGCAATAGGAATTCCAATAGGAATAATTGCTAGTTCTGAATAATCTTCTTTTTCTTCATTATTAGTTTTTTCTTTTTTTACGCCATTTACCATAGAAATCGCCATTAAAATAAGAATAATTCCACCCATAACTTTTAATGAATTTTCATCTATTCCAAAAACTTTTAAAATAAATTCTCCACTGATTAGTACCACAAAAAAGGCAATTATAATTGTTAAAGTTGATTTAAAAGCAACTTGAGATATTTGAGTTTTTGTGATATTTGTACTTAATAAAGACAAGGCAATAGCACTTATACCAATAGGATCCATAATGGCAAAAAATGTTATTGATTGTTGTAAAAAGTTTGAAATGAGTTCCACTTAACTCATTCCACCCTTGGAGGCCATTTTCTTCTCTAACCTATGTCCAATATAACTTAATATAGAAGTAATACATAAATATAATAATGCAATTACAATCCATGTTTCAAAAGGAGAAAATGTATTTGCAACTATCTCTTTTCCAACCTTTGTTAAATCTGTAATAGAAATTACAGATACTAAAGAAGAATCTTTTACAAGTGCAATAGTTTCACCAACTAATGTTGGTAAAGCTCTTTTAAAAGCTTGAGGTAAAATAATATATCTCATAGCTTGAAAGTTTGAAATACCAAGCGATTTAGCAGCTTCAAGTTGCCCTTTATCAATTGATTGAATAGCACCTCTTAAAATCTCTGCCATATATGCACCAAAGAAAATTCCAAGTGATAATATACCCGCAACAAATCTTTCAAGTTCAAATATATTTGCAACTATAAAATAGAATAAAAATATTTGAACAAGCAGAGGAGTTCCTCTGATAATTGTAATATAAACAGTTGCTATATCTCTTAAGAAAACCATTGAAGATAGTTTCATAAGTGCTACTATTATACCAATGATTAAAGTAAGAATCATTGCAAAAAATGAAATTTTTAACGTTATCCAAAGTCCTGATAATACAGGTCCTGCTTTCATTTCAGATTTTGAAGCAATTACATCACCTTCATAAATATCTTCACCAACTGTATAATCAAATAGAAAACTACTATCTAAATTCTCAACTTCTACTTTTTCATCACCTTGGATAAAGTATTTATTGTCTTCGAATACTAGTTTTCCATCTACTGGAGATTCTATGTTTGCAGTTTCTTCATATGCAAAATATTTTGGAACACTATTCCATTTCCAAACATAATTCATATTTGCAGCTGCTGCATAAAAGAAGTAACCTACAGCTACGAAAAACATTACGGCAATAAAATGCCCTAATGTTTTATTTTCTGCTAATGATTGTCTCTTAGCCATGTGTTATTGAACTCTTTTTAGCCAAGAAGTATCTCTTAACCATTTTTCATTTAATTTTTCATGGAAATCTACAACTTTATCACCCTTAATTTGTCTTAAGAAGTTATTTAACCAGTTTAAGAAATCAGGATCACCTTTTCTAATTGCCCAACCAAGAGGTTCATAAGTTAATGGTGTATCTAAATGAACTAATTTATCTTTACCTTTATCACTCATAAATAAGATATTATAAGGTTGATCATAAACCATTGCATCTGCTTTACCATTTAAAACTTCAGAAGCTGCATCTGATTCTGTTTCAAAAGTAATGATTTTCGCTTTTTTGAAGAATTTTTTAGTAGCAATTTCACCTGTAACACCTAATTTAGTTACAACTGTATATTCTGGTTTATCTAAATCTTTTGCAGACTTGATTTTTCCAGCTAATTCTTTTCTAATCATCATTGTTTGACCAACAACAACATATGGGTCTGCAAAGTTAATTTTTAAGTTTCTTTGTTGAGTAATAGTCATACCTGACATAATAATATCAAATTTATTAGTAAGTAATCCTGCAATAATTCCATCCCATGAAGTAGGAACAAGCTTTAACTTATCTCCCATCTCTTTTGCCATTTTCTTAGCCATATCTACATCATAACCTATGATTCGACCTTTTTTGTCTTTCATTTCAAAAGGCATGTAACCAGGTTCCATACCAACTCTTAATTCACCTCTTTGTAAGATTTGATTTAATGTAGATTTTTTCCACAACTCAATATCATCTGCAAATGAATTTACAGAGAATAATGTACTAATAGCAAAAATTGCTACTAAAAACTTTTTTACTAAATTTTTCATGTGTTTCCTTTTTTTAAGATTGATTAGTGTGTTAAAATTTCTTTTAAGAACTTTTGAGCTCTTTCGCTTTTTGGATTATTGAAAAACTCTTCTGGAGAATTTTCTTCAACAATAGTTCCATGATCCATAAATACTATTCTATCACCAACTTCTTTTGCAAAACCCATTTCATGAGTAACACAAACAATAGTAAAGTTTTCTTGAGCTAAATCTTTCATTACAGATAATACATCTCCAATAGTTTCAGGATCGAGTGCAGACGTTGGCTCATCAAAAAGAATAACTTTTGGTTTCATAGCTAAAGATCTTGCTATTGCAACTCTTTGTTTTTGACCACCTGATAAATCTCCTGGATAAGAATCAGCTTTATCTGAAAGTTTAACTTTTTCAAGTAATTCTCTTCCAATTTCAATAGCTTCAGCTTTTGATCTTTTCTTCACTAGATTTTGAGCAAGAGTAATATTTTCCAAAATAGTTAAATGAGGGAAAAGGTTAAAATGTTGGAAAACCATTCCAACTTCACTTCTAATTTCTTTTAAATTCTTTTTACTAGCATGAATATCAATATTATCAACTAAAATAGTACCACTGTCAATATCTTCAAGTCCATTAATACATCTAATTAATGTAGATTTACCAGAACCTGAAGGTCCACAAACTACAACAATCTCACCTTTTTTTACAGAAAAATCAATATTTTTAAGCACATGAAAATCATCATAATACTTATCAATTTTATTCATAGAAATTATATTTTCACCCATTAAGTCTCTTTGTTTAATTTTAAATTTTCATCTTATTATAGATTTATTTAATATATCATTAATATGTTATTTCTCTATAATAAATATACAATTAATAGTTTATCAAATTTTTGATACAATTCCAAGCTAAAATGGAGATAAAATGAACAAATACAAAATTTTTGAATATAGAGCGGATATATTACTATTAACAGTAGCGATTGCTTGGGGTGTTACTTTCTTAATGGTACAAGAAGCTATTGATTCAACTCCAGTTTACTCATTTTTATTCTTTAGATTTGGACTTGCAAGTATTTTAATGTTTTTTATCGCATATAAATATTTAAAAGAGATAAATAAAAAAACTATTCTAGTTGGAATGTTATTAGGTACTTTTCTATTTTCAGCTTTTGCAACACAAACCTTTGGCTTAAGTTACACAAAAAGTTCTATCGTTGCTTTTATCACAGGACTTAATGTAATTTGTGTTCCTTTTTTAGCCTATTTTATATTTAAAGACCATGTAAGAAGAAATGTTTTTATTGCTTCACTTATTGCTGTTGTTGGTTTATACATGCTTACTATGTCTGGTAAACTTACTTTAGGTTACGGAGAATTTTTAACACTTATTTGTGCTTTTCTTTTTGCATTACATATAATTTTTACAGGTAAATATTCAAAAGAAGTTAATGTATATCTATTAGTATTATTCCAATTAATCACAGTAACAATTTTATCCCTTATTTTTTCGTTAAGCCTTGATGCTACGACTTTTGATTTAAATTATGACTATACTTTTTTTAAAGCAGTAATAGTAACAGCAGTATTTGCAACAGTTTATGCTTTTTTAATACAAACATATATGCAACAATTTACAACTGCAACTAAAACAGCAGTTATATTTACAATGGAGCCTGTTAGTGCTGCAATTTATGGATATGTAGCTGGTGGAGAGATACTTACAAGTACTCAAATTACCGGTGCAGTTTTAATTATTCTTGCTACGTTAATAGCAGAGTTACAATTTAAGAAAAAAACATAGGTAAAACTTGCTCTTTTAATGCTACTTTTAATAGATAACATTGTTATACATATTATTTAGGAGCATTAAATGAGTAAATTTCTATATATCACTGACCAACTTGAGCATAAAGAACATAGTTTTATTGGCCCACTTTTTGAAAAATATCTAACTGCACACTATAAAATAAATATTGTCTACTTTTCTAAAACTAAAAACAGTTTTGAAAGTTATGATAATAAGTTTATTATTCCACATGATGAAAAAATAGATACTTTATCAGTATTAGAAAGAAATGGAGTAAGTCTTGGAGACTACGATTTTGTAGCAGTAAGAAACGATACTGATATTTTAAAAGAAGTTATACAAAAAAGAGCTCTTTTTAACTATAAAGTTGCATTTAGATTGTCTTACCCAAAAAGAATTGCAAAACTTCAAAAAGATGAAGCAAACAATAAAAAGAGTTTCTTAGATGTTATTAACAACAAAATTAAATTATATGGAGAAACAAGCCTTATAAATGATTGCGATATTTTCTTACCAACATCTAGAAAAATGAGAGATGATTATCTAAAAAATGTTAAGACTAGAACCTTTGTTATTCCATCAGGAATTGATCCAGAAGTTATGACAAAAAACATTCAACATGAAGGTGTAGAAAAAAGATTTTTCTATGCAGGAACACTAGATAAACTAAGAGAATTTGAAACTATTTTAGATGCCTTTAGTGAATTATCTGATGGAACATATAAGATTATGATTTCTTCAAAAGATCCTGGATATACTCAAAAATTAGTTGAAAAGTATTCAAATATTAAGGAACATATTGAAGTATATGATGCTAAAACAAAAGAGGAACTTTTAGCTCTTATTGCAAAAGCAGATATTGGCCTTGCACTATTACCTGATATTGAGTTATTTAATTCTTCAACACCAATGAAAGTTCTAGATTATTATTCATCGGCAGTTCCATGTATTATGACACAGAATGAAAATAATGAATCAATTTTTGAAAAAGATACAAGTGCATGGATGTGTGATTTTTCAAAAGAAGCTATTAAAGAAAAACTTGACTATATATTAGGTTTAACAAAGGATGAAGTTACACAAGTTGGACTTCAAGGACAAGCAAGACTTCTTGCAGTTAGAAATTATAAACGAATAGCTGATGATTTGGCACATCAGTTAAATATTTTATAGGAGGACTTACCTCTTATAGTTATCCTTTTTTAAAAACTTTTACAATATAGGACAATTTATATCCTATATTGATTTAAATCAAGACAATAATTGTCCTATTTAATTATAATTCTCTTAGAAATTCAAAAAAAGGATAAAAATAAAAAGATCTTTCAAATCTATTTTGTTTTCGTTATTAATATTTACTTCAGCACATGCTGGAGACAAGTTTGCTAATCTTACTGAAGATTATCTAACTAATAACGCTTCATTAAATGTAAGAACGGTTATTGCTAAAGATTCTAATACTTCATTAAAAGTTTTAGAAATCTTATCACACGACAGTAATAAACAAGTAAGACAATATGCAAAAAACAATTTAAAATAATCAATATAATACAGTAGGTTAGTTTCTCCCTTCCTACTGTATTTTCTACAATTTGACCTAAATCACAACTGCTATACAAATTTTTTGATATTATTTTCAAATCCCAATAAAGAGTAATTTATGAAAAAATTCTTCAAACAGTTTAAAAAAGTAAATTCGGAACCTATAGAAAAAGCAAATATTATATGGTCATGGATAGCATCTTTTTTAGGAATATTAGCAATTTCATATTTTCACCAAGATGTATTAAATGATAAAGACTTAACATTAGTAATTGCATCATTTGGTGCTAGTGCTGTATTAATTTATGGAGCAGTAAACTCTCCGCTTGCTCAACCTAGAAACTTAGTAGGGGGACATATTTTATCTGCAATTATTGGTGTAGCTTCATTTAGAATATTTAATGGAAATATTTTATTTTGTTCAGCTTTTGCAGTTGCAACTGCTATTTTAGTTATGCAATTAACTCTTACTTTACATCCCCCAGGAGGGGCAACTGCTTTAATAGCAGTAATTGGAAGTGAACAAATCCATGAATTAGGCTTTTTATATGTATTAGTTCCAGTTGCTTCTGGATCCTTGATATTATTATTAATTGCACTACTTGTAAATAATATACCTAAACATAGATCATATCCATTATCTTTAAAAGAATTTAGAGAAAAATATTTAAGTGATGATTAAAAAAAATTTTTATCCCAAGAAATCACAGCCCAATAAGCAAAATCTTTTTCTTCTTTTTTCTTCTCATCTATTGAGTCATAATAAGCTTCTAATCTACTAATCTCATTTTTACTTAAACCATCTATACTCCAAGAAACACTTTCTATGAACTTCTCTTTTGAAGTATAAATAGTACTTCTTCCCTCACTTTGTATAAAATTAACACTTGCATTTATTCCAAGAGAATATAAAATATTAACTACATAAATATAATCAGGTTTTCTAATAATATCTCTTTGTAAAACTTCTAGAATCTCTTCACTTACAAAAGAGCCACCTTTTTTATATGTGATAACTACTTTTTTATTAGCCTTTTCATTTAGTTTTAATAAAGCTTCTTTCATATTCTTTACTTCCATAGAACGAGATGCTATTACTAAATCACAATTAGATACCTCATCCCATGAATCGTACCAAGATTTATTTATAATATTTATATTTTCTATTTTTTCTTTCTTTGCATTTTCTTGAAGTATTTCTAACATTACAGGTGAGTAATCTAAACTATTTACTTCGTTTACACTTTTTGCAAGTCTAAGTGATAAATTTCCAACTCCACAACCAACATCTAAAACACTATTTATATCAGTTAAATCAAGTAAGTTTAAAAACTGCTCATTATAAATTGACTTATGAACTTTTTTATTCATAAAAGGTGCTTTTTCATTCCAAGCATCTTTTCCTTTTGCTTTAAAAGAAGTAAGTTTTTTTTGTTCTACATAAAGTTTATTAAAATCAATATCTTCATATTTCATAACTAATCTTTTTTAACCCAAACTTTAAATTTCCAAGAAGGAGACTTAATTTTTCCATGCTCTAGTATTTCATCATATGATTTTTCTTCTAGTAAATCCCAAGTTGAAAAATCAATAGGTTTTAAAAAGGCATCTGCAACACCTTCGAAATCTACTTCAGATAAGTACATTTTATCAACATAAGGGAATAGTGTTTCATATATATTAGCACCACCAATTATAAATAACTCTTCTTCAGCAGACTCTCTTGCAAAGTTAAATGCCTCTTGAACATCAGAAAAAGTATGTACACCTTCATTCTCAAAGCCAGAATTTGATAATACAAGTGATGTTCTATTTGGAAGTGGTTTTCCAATACTCTCAAAAGTTTTTCTTCCCATTAAAATATGATGACCACTTGTAATAGTTTTAAAGTTTTTAAAATCTTCACTTATATGCCATAACATTTCATTGTTTAAACCTATTTCCCAATTTTTACCATATGCTACTATCATTGAAATTTTCATCTCTTATCCTTATACTGCCATTTGGGCTTTGATACCCTCATGCGATTTATATCCAACTAATTCAAAATCTTCCATTTTAAAATCTTCAATGTTTTTAACATCTGGATTTATTTTCATAGTAGGTTTAGAAAAAGGTTCTCTAGAAAGTTGTAGGTTTACTTGATCGTAATGGTTTGAGTATATATGTGCATCACCAAATGTATGTACAAAATCTCCCACTTCTAAATCACAAACTTGTGCAATCATCATAGTTAATAATGCATAAGAAGCAATATTAAACGGTACTCCTAAAAATGTATCTGCACTTCTTTGGTATAACTGACAAGATAATTTTCCTTCTGCCACATAAAATTGAAAGAATGTATGACAAGGTGGTAATGCCATTTTTTCTAATTCACCTACATTCCAAGCTGACAATATTAAACGTCTTGAATCTGGGTTTGTTTTGATTTGATTAATTAGTTCTGCTAATTGATCAACACTCTTTCCATCAGTACCTTTCCAAGAACGCCATTGAGCTCCATATACAGGACCTAATTCTTTTATTGTATCAGTATTAACATAACCTAAATCTTTACCTTGTGCATTTGCGTTTGCAGTCCATACAGTTTTTTTATCCGTCAAGTTTTCTCTTTTATCACCAAAGTTAATTTCAGCAAGTCTTCTTTCATCTGTACTTCCCTCAATAAACCATAATAACTCAGAAATTATTGCTTTTAAGTGTGTCTTTTTTGTAGTCACAAGTGGAAAGCCTTCACTTAAATCAAATCTCATTTGGTATCCAAATACAGATGTAGTTCCCGTACCTGTTCTATCTTCTTTTTTAACACCATTTTTTAAAATGTGGTCTAATAAATCTAAATATTGTTTCAATTACTTTCCTTCTTCATATACTCATAAAGATATAAGTATTCTCTTAATTCATTTAAACTTGTTTTTTGTAAACCAGCTTCAATCCATTGTTTTATTTCATCAGGAAGTTCCAAAGGTTTTACAAGTTCTTCTTTTTTTGATTTTGGTATTTTACCATGTTCTTCCAATAATTTCACATCAATTTTCTCTTTAAACTCTTCTTTTATATCTTTACATAGATTTATAAACTCTTTTCCATATTTTTCGAACTTTACAAGCCCTACTCCATTTACTTTTAACATCTCTTCTTTTGTCGTTGGAAGTTTCAAGCTAAACTCTTTTAGACTTTTATCTCCAAATATTACATAAGCAGGAACTTCATGTTTTAGTGCTATTTGCCTTCGTAAATTTCTAAACTTTTCATATAGTTCTTCATCAAAAGATAGAACCTCCGCATACTCTTCTTGTTTTACAGTAATTCCAAGTTTATCACTATCAATTAAAAGCTTTTCATCACCTTTTAATATCTTCATTCCTAGATTGTCTATTTTAAGAACTCTAAATTCTCCTAAAATAAGTGCTTGCATATCTATTAGTTTATCAGCAATTGCTAGCCATTCATTTTTACTCTTATTAGCCCCCAAACCATATACTTTTAGTTTATCATGACCAAACTCTAAAAGTTTTTGATTTTTTGAGCCTCTTAAAATATCTATAATATGATTTGTTCCGAACCTTTGCTGGCTTCTATAAACTGCAGATAAAAACTTTTGAGCATCCACACTTACATCTACTTGGTTTACTTCACCTTTAGTACAATTATCACATAAGATTTCACAAGCAGGAATATCATCTTCAAAATACGATGCAATGATTTGATGTCTGCAATTATTAGAAACACAATATCTATACATAAACTCCAACTTATCAAGTCCAGTTTGTTTATATGAATCATCTATAGAGTCTTCTATTTGTATCTTTCTTTTTACCTCATCACCTTTTGAATAAAGTAAATATACATAAGACATAAGACCATCTCTTCCCGCTCGTCCAATTTCTTGATAATAATTCTCTAATGTTTTAGGTAAGCTTGTATGTATAACAAACCTAATATTTGATTTATCAATCCCCATACCAAAAGCAATAGTTGCTACTACAATATCTACGTTCTCATATACAAAGTCATTAAAAACTTCATCTTTAGTCTGCGCACTTAATCCTGCATGATAAGCTTTTGATTTATAACCATTATCACTCAAGAATTTAGCCGTTGATTCTGCTTCTTTTCTAGTAAAGGTATATATGATTCCACACAATCCTTTGTGTGATTTTAAAAAGTTTAGTATTTGGCTCTTTCCATTTGAAATACGAGGTTCCACTTTTATCTCTAAATTATCTCTTAATGTTTTTGCTCTAAAGTGTTTTGCATCTACTAAATTTAAACTCTGTGATATATCAACTTCTACTTTTTTTGTAGCAGTTGCTGTAAATGCAGCGATACTAACTTCTGGAAAAAATTGTTTTAATCTATTTAAATTTCTATATTCAGCCCTAAACTCATGACCCCATCCAGATACACAATGAGCTTCATCTATTACAAAATAGTTAATATTTATTCTTTGAAGTACTTGCACAAACTCATTTGAAGTAAATCGTTCAGGTGCAACATATACAAATTTTAACTCATCTTTTAACAAAGCTTGCATTGTAAATGCATTCTCATCATTAGTCTGAGATGAACTAATCATAGATGCTTTTATATCTAAGTCTTTTAAAGCTTTTACTTGGTCTTGCATTAGTGCAATAAGAGGAGAGATTACAACAGTAACTCCACTCATTAATAAAGTTGGTAATTGATAACAAAGTGATTTTCCACCACCAGTTGGAAGTATTGTGAGTACATCGTGGCTTTTTAATATACTATCAACTACTTCTTCTTGGAAAGATCTAAATTTATCATGTCCAAATATATTTTTTAAGATTTTTTCTTTTTCATTCATCCTTGAATATTAACATAATCTATTTAAGTATTCTGCTATACTTAATAAATAACCTTGAAAGGTATTTTTATGCTAGAAAAAAAAATAGATTTAAAAAGAGATATCACTTTAACACTTTTAGTTTTTTATGGTCTTGGTAATATTTTAGGTGCTGGTATTTCAGGTATGTATATCATTTTTTCTTTTTTACTTGCATGTATTATAATCTTTTTTACAGCCTTAACATATGCAGAACTTTCTTCACGATTTCCTTTTAGTGCAGGTGAAGCTTTATATGCAAAAGAAGCCTTTAATTCTAAAAGTTTATCTATTGCTATTGGTTTAATTATTTCACTAACAGGAATTTTATCTAGTGCAACAATTTTACATGGCTTTAATGGCTACATCTCACACTTTATTGAGTTGTCTCCTTATGTAACATCTACAGTAGTGATTATTGTACTTTGTATTGTTTGTATTTTAGGAATTGGACATTCAGTTAAAGTTGCTTCTGTTTTTACACTTATAGAAGTTTTTGGATTATTATATATTATTTTTATAGGCTTTGATAAAATTCCAATGGATACAGTAGAAATAGCTACACTAATTCCGCCTTTTGAAATATCTGCATGGTATATGATATCACTTGGAGCTTTTTTAGCTTTTTATGCTTTTATTGGGTTTGAAGATATGGTAAATGTTGCTGAAGAAGTTGAAAATCCTACAAAAAATATGCCAAAAGCTATTATTATAGTACTATTTGTATCTACTTTTTTATATATTTTAGTAGCTTTTGTATCAGTTATTGCAATAGAACCTAGAATGTTAGCTAAAAGTACTTCTCCACTTGCAGATGTATATGTAAAACTAGCAAATGAAGATCCTGTATTATTAAGTTTTATTGGTATGTTTGCAGTTATAAACGGAGCTTTAATACAAATAATTATGGTTTCCAGAGTATTTTATGGAATGAGTATGAATAAATGGATTCCAAATATATTTTCTAAAGTAAATGAAACAACAAGAACTCCAGTATCTGCCACAATATTTGCATCTGTTAGTATACTTATTTTTACACTTTGGTTACCTATATTAACTCTTGCAAATCTAACAAGTTTTTTAATTTTTATAATATTCACGTTAATGAATGTAGCATTAATTAAAATTAAAATGCAAAGACAAGCACCTGAAAGAATAATTTCTTATCCTCTTTATATACCAATAATAGGAATTTTAATAAATGTATCAATGATAAGTATTCAGTTTATTTCATTACTTACTAATATTTAGCATATTGTAATATGTGAAAAGATATTATAATAAAACAACTCAATATCATAAGGTTTATTTTATGTTAACTAACCAAGACTTTATTGACTTAAACACAAAAGTCAACACTTCATGCAAAGCAAAGGCTAGAATTTTTACCTTACTTACGGTGCCATCTATACTTTTTGCTATTATAATACTAGGATACTTAGGGCATTTTCCACTTAAAGTTGAGATTCATAGTGTTATTTTAATAGGTTTTATTTATTTTATTTATCTCTTCTTTATTAGACATAATGCTTATTATGTTTCTTGTAAATTTAGAACTTCTTATGAAGAGCTAGTTTTTTATTTAAAAGAGTATATTAATAACAACCTTTTAACTATTGGTGATACAACAAAAGCAAATGGTAGTGCAGATGATTTTTTAAAAGATTTTACAAGCAATATTAGAAATACAAACTTTTCTTCAATTGCATCAGGTATATTTCCAACACTTGGTATTTTAGGAACTTTTATATCTATTGCTTTTTCTATGCCTGATTTTTCTTCTGGAACTTCTAGTGCTTTAGAAGAAGAGATTACTTTACTTTTAGGTGGAGTGGGAACTGCCTTTTATGTATCAATCTATGGAATATTCTTATCTATTTGGTGGACTTTTTTTGAAAAATTTGGAATGAGTAGATTTGAGCATGATTGCTTTGTAATTACTGAAAATACAAAATCTTTCTTTTGGACAAAAATAGATATTGAATCTATTAATATAAAAAGTAATATTGAAAACTTTGAAAAAATGACTCATATTTTTGAGCAACTAACATCAAAAGATATCTTAGATAATATTAATACTTCAATAGAAAAAAGAGCCAATTTACTTGAAAATATTTTAGATAAAGAGTTAACTTTATCTTCAAAAGTAAATGATAATATTGCTAATAGTGAAAAACTAGCTGCTATCGTTGATACCTTAAATACAAATATTCAAGCTAAAATAGAAAACTTTAGTGAAGAAAAAGAAATTCATACAGAATATACAAAACTTTTAAACAATAATGTAAAAGAATTAAATCAAGCCTTAGAAAATATAAGTTCTAAAAATCTTGAGCTTATTTATGCAAATATTATAAAAAGTATCGAAACTATGAAAAATGAAATGGATAGAATTGGTTGGAGATTTCATAAAGAACTAGATGAATATGATAGTAAATTTTCTAATAAATTACAAAATTCTTTAGAATCAATAGATGAAGAAACAGCTAAAATTATTGAAGATTTAAAAGAATTTAAAGAGATACAAAAGTAGCCAATATGTATGATAAAAAGCAAAGCAATGAAGAAAACTTTTGGATATCTTATGCAGATTTAATGGCTGGATTACTTTTTGTATTTATTCTAGTAATTGGTGCAATTATTATAAAATATCTTTATGCTCAAACTGATTTAAAAGCAATTAAAACAGATTTACAAGAACAAAAAAATGCTTTAAATTTAAGTGAAGAAGAGCTTTTAAATAAAAAGAAAAAACTAACTAGTGTAAATAGCCAATTAAAGAAAATTCAAGAAGAGAAAGTACGCTTATCTTTTGACTTAGCTAAATCACAAAATATGTTTAATGAAACAAAAGAGCTTTTAGAAAAAGAAAAAGATTTAGCAAAAAAGTTAGGTACACAATTAGATGAAAAAAATAAAAACTTAGAACTATCAATAGAACAAATTGAAAAGATAACTGCAATTTTAGAAGATAAAGAAAACAGTATCAAACTTCTAAATCAAAATCTTGAAGATGAAAAAAATACAATCTTAGAAAAAACAAAAGAGATAAACCTAAATCTTGAAGAAATGGCAAAATTAAAAGCTTTACTTTTTGATTATGAACTTCAAGTTAAAGAGCAAAATGTAAGGAATACAGAACTTTTAGTAAAACTTGAAAATCATGAGAATATGATTTCTTTAAAAGATGAAGAGTTACTAATGCTTGAGAATAAAATACTTATTCAAAGTAAACTTCATCAAAAACTAGTAGAAGAGTTTGATATAACAAAAGTGAAAATCAAACATCTAACAGGTATTAAAATAACAGTAATATCAAAACTTAGAGAAAAACTAGGAAAATCTATAAATATTGATGAAAAAAGTGGAGCTATTACCTTTTCATCTAATATTCTTTTCGATCAAGGTAAATATACTTTAAAAGAAGAATCAAAAAAAGAGCTTAGTTTAGTTTTAAAAAAATATTTACAAGCCTTACTTGATGATGAAAATATACGAAAATATATACACAGTATTACAATTGAAGGACATACAAACTCTGATGGGTCTTACTTAGATAATCTTGCTCTTTCACAGCAAAGAGCCTTAGAAGTTATGCAGTTTTTATATACTTCGCAAATTGCAGATAAAGCACTTTTAGAAAAATATGTAAATGCAAGTGGTAGGTCTTACTCTGATATTGTTTATAAAGATGGTGTAGAAGATAAAGATAATTCAAGAAGAATTGAAATAAAATTTAGAATTAAAAATGAAGTTGCTATAAAAGAACTTCAAAACTTTTTAGGCAACAAAAAATGAAAGAGCAGTTATTTGAACCTAAAAGATTAAAAGAGTTATCAAGTAAAATAAGAGAAAAGAAGAAAGAGAAAAAAACATTTTTACGAAAACTTCTAACTAAGCTGGGTTTATGAAAAGAAGAGACTTTATAAAATTTTCTGTTCTTGGACTTGTATTATTTCAAAAAGAGACACTTATTGCTAAAACTATATCAAAAAACAATGCCTTAGTTTTAGAAGAAGTTTATGAAATACTATTTCCAAAAACTACTACTATGCCAAGTTCTAAAGAGTTTAATGCCTTAAAGTTTTTACTATCTACAATAAATCATAAAAGCTTTTTAGATTATGACAAAAACTTAGTTATCAATGGAGCAAATAGTTTTATAAGAAGTTTTCCAAAGTTTTTAAAACTTAATAAAGAAGAAAAAAAAGAGTTAATTTATTCAATTGTAAATGACAATGATTATGCTAATACTTGGCTTTCAAAACTTGTATATTTTGGAATTGAAGCAATGCTTGCAGATCCTATTTACGGTGGAAATACAAATCAAATAGGATGGAAAAGTATAAATCATAAAATAGGATATCCAAGACCTAAAAGAAGATATGGGAAAAAACTATGATGTATGATATTTGTGTAATTGGAAGTGGAGCTGGAGCTGGTCCTATTATTTATGAGTTATCAAAACAAGGACATAAGGTTTGTGTTTTAGAAAAAGGTGACTTTTACAAAAGAGAGGATTTCTCAAAAGATGAACTTGCAGTTACAAGAAGAAGCGTTTATAATCCAAAATTAGAAGATGAATACCATACAGTTGAAGAGTATATTAATGAAGAATGGACAAAGTTCCCTACATATGATACGGGTTGGAATTTTAATAATGGAAACTTAGTAGGTGGTTCTTCAAACTTTATGAGTGGATTTTTTTATAGATTAAAACCTGATGATTTTAAATTAGCTTCTAAATATGGAAAAATAAAAGATTCAAATATTGTAGATTGGCCAATAACTTATGAAGACATGGAAAAGTATTATGATAAAGTTGAAAAAATTATTGGAGTATCTGGTGAAGTTAGTGATTACAAATATCAAGAACCTAGAAGCTCAAAAACTTTTCCTTTTAAAGCTTTAGATGAACATCCAATTACAAAACTAATAGATAAAGCATCTAAAGAGTTAAACTTTAGTATTGTAAAAACTCCCCGAGCAATTATAAGTGAAGCTTACAAACAACGTAGTGCATGTTACTATTCGAATTATTGTGGCTCTTACGGATGTTCTAGTGGTGCAAAAGGAAGTTCAAGAGAGGCTTTAATACTTCCTGCATTAAAAACAAATAATTTGACTATTATTACAAATGCAAACGTAATTAAACTAAATACAAATAAAGATAAAAAAATTACCTCTGCTTTATACCTAAGCAAACAAGGAAGTAAAAAAGAAGTAAAAGCAAAGCTTTTTATTCTAGCAGCACAAGCTATTGAGTCTTCAAGATTGTTACTAAATTCAAAAGATGCAAACTTTCCAAATGGAGTTGCTAATAATTCTTTAAATGTAGGGAAAAATCTACTCTCTTCAAGTGGTGGAATAGTTACAGGGACATTTGATGAAAGCGTAATACCTTTAAAAGAGTTAATGACTCCGGGACTTTTTGTAAATAGAGCTATTAAAGATTTTTATTTTACAAAAGAGTTCAAAGGTGGAATGGTTGAAATGGTTTTTGAACATGCAAATCCAATAAGACGAGCAAATTTTTTTAAGTGGGATGAAAATGATTCAAGTAAACTTTTAATTGGAAAAGAATTACAAGATAAACTTTTTTCTTCTTTTACAAAAACAAAAACTTTAAATATGGAAATATTTGCAGATTGGAGTTCAAATGATAACTCTTTTGTAAGTGTTGATGAAAACTACAAAGATAAATACGGAATACCTGTTGCAAATATAAGAATTGGAACTTTAAAACATGATTTAGAAGTATCAAACTTTTTAGCAAAAAAAGCAGTTAAACTCTTAAAGCAAATGGGTGCAAAAAATATTCAAAGTAATATAGATGCACTTCCATCTTCAAACTTACAAGCAGGGGGTTGTAGATTTGGAGATAATCCAAAAACTTCTGTTTTAAATAAGTACTGTCAAGCACATGAAGTTAAAAACCTTTTTGTAACAGATGGAAGTTTTATGCCAAGTGGAGGTTCTGTTCCTTTTACTTTTACAATTTATGCAAACTCTTTTAGAGTCGCATCTTATATTAAAAACAATTTTAATAAATTAGTTGATAAATAAGATGTATTCTTAGTATCTTACTAATTAACAAACTCTTTTATATTATCAGCTACCATTTTTATAAGCCTAGTTCTAGCTTCTATACTTGCCCAACCTATATGTGGAGTTAACAGTAATCTATCTTTATTTTTAACTTTTAATAAAGGATTAAATTCTTCAATTGGTTCTTTATTAACTACATCAATTCCACAATAAATTTCTTTTTCATCAATTAAAATGCTTAGATCTTTTTCATTTATAATTCCACCACGCCCAAGGTTTAATAAGATTGCACCATCTTTCATAGTTTTCATATTTTTATAATTTAATAAATTTTCTGTTTGCTCATTTAAAGGACAATGAATTGATATAATATCACTAGTTTTAAGTAGTTCATCAAGATTTACTCTTTTAAATTCACTATTATTATTTCTTCCACTTGTAGAATAATATACTACTTCACAATCAAAAGCTTTTGCTCTTTTTGCAAATGATGATCCAATATCACCAAGACCTATAACCCCTACTCTTTTTTTATCAAGCTCAAAAAATGGCTTATCTATATGAGTAAAGATTTTTGATTTTTGCCAATTACCATTATCCACATAAGATTTATAATAATTTAACTTTTGTACAAAATAGAATATCATTCCAAAAGCAACTTGAGAAACAGAAGAACTTGAATATCCTGCTACATTTTTTACTTCAATTTCTTTTTGCTTTGCATACTCTAAATCTACATTATTCATTCCTGTTGCACTAATACAAATAAGTTTTATATTTGAATTTTCCATATGTTCTTTAGCAATTACAACTTTATTTGTAATTACGATATCTGCATCTTTTACTCTATCTTTTGTTTCATTTTCATTTGTCATATCATAAGATGTAACATCACCTAAAGTGTTAAAGTTATCTACATTTATATCAAACCCTAAAGTTGATCTATCTAAAATTACTATTTTCATATTTTTCCTTTATAAATTATTGTAATAGTACAATATAAAAGATTTAATTCAACTAGCAAAAAACTTGATCTATAACAAACTCTAAAATAAAAAGTCAAAACCCATATCTTAATTATTTTTAAGTACACAGGATATTGTTTTGTTGAAATAAATATTATTTAAATTAATTTAATTTTTTTTAAGATTATTTATATTAAAAAAAGATAAACTATTAAAAATAAATATAAAGAGTTAATATGTTTAAAAATATGAAATTAACAACAAAAATTCTAAGTTCAATGTCTATCTTAATTATAGGGATGCTTATAATTACAGCCACTTCTTATAATGGTATACATAAAATAGGCAATGAAATAAAGGAAATAGCTGAATATGAAGCTCCTTTATTAAATGTAATTACAAAAATTGAGAAAGATGTTTTAAAAGAAGAAGTTTTAACATTAGAATTAATTATTAGTTCAAAAAATGTTATGAGTAAAGAGTTTAAACATATATCAGAAGAAATAAATAAGCTAGAGGAAATGACAACTAAAGACATATTAGCTTGTATTAATCTATCTAAAAAAGCTGCCAATCATGCTCATGATTTGAACTTAAAAAATCGTTATCTTAAAGTTGGTGAGGCATGTCAATTATTTAAAAATGAACAAAAAGTATTTGAAAAACATTTAATTCAATTAAAAAGTGATTTAACTCTAGGTCATTTAGAGAATATAGACAATCAACAAAATATCATTATGGAAGAATTAATGAGAATGGATGAACAAGCTCTAAAAGTAGTTCAAATTATGGAAGAATTATCTGATAATCTAATTAAACAAGCAGAGAAAGATGAAAAATCTATTCTACTTACAGTTGAGTTAACATCAGTTATATTTTTATTACTTGCTATTGCTATTACTATTTTATTAAATAAAGAGATAAAAAGAAAAATAGATGGTTTCCAAGAGGGTCTTTTAAATTTCTTCAAATACTTAAATAGAGAAAATAGTGATGTTCACTTACTAAATGATACTTGTAATGATGAAATGGGAACAATGGCAAAAGTTGTTAATGAAAATATTAATAAAACAAAAATAGGTATTGAACAAGACAGACAAGTTATTAATGATACAATTATGGTTTTAGCTGAATTTGGAAAAGGTGATTTAGGACAAAGAGTAACAACGAATAGTAGTAATCCAGCACTAGAAGAACTAACAACTTTATTAAATCAAATGGGTTCAAATATTGAATCTAATATAGAAAAAGCTTTAAATATTTTAGGAGAATACTCAAATAGTAATTATATGAATAGAGTTGATACTCAAAATATAAAAGAGCACCTATTAAAATTAGCAAATGGAGTTAATATCCTAGGTGACTCAACAACAAAACTATTAACTGAGAACTTAGTAAAAGGACTGTCCTTACAAGAAAATGCTACAACATTAAATGACAATGTATCAAAATTAAGTACAAGTTCAAATCAACAAGCTGCATCTTTAGAAGAAAGTTCTGCTGCATTAGAAGAGATAACAAGTACTATTGCATCTAATGCTGGAAATGTTACAAAAATGTCTTCTTTAACAAATGATCTTTCATCTGCAGTAAAAATTGGAGAAAATCTAGCAAATGAAACATCTACATCAATGAATTTGATTGATGAAAAAGTTAGTTCAATAAATGAAGCAATTGCTATTATTGATCAAATTGCATTTCAAACAAATATTCTTTCACTTAATGCAGCTGTTGAAGCTGCAACTGCTGGTGAAGCAGGAAAAGGTTTTGCAGTAGTTGCGGCGGAAGTTAGAAACTTAGCAACAAGAAGTGCAGATGCAGCGAAAGAAATTAAAGAATTAGTTCAAGATGCAACAAGTAAAGCAGATGAAGGAAAAGGAATTTCTGCTAAGATGATTGAAGGATATAATGATCTTAATGGAATTATATTAACGACTGTTGAATTAATAAATGAAGTATCAACAGCTTCTTCTGAACAACAAAAAGGTATAGAACAAATAAATGATGCAATATCTCAACTTGATAAAGCTACACAAGAAAATGCAGTAATTGCAAGCCAAACAAATGATATTGCAAATGATACCACTAAAATGGCTCTTGAAATAGTAGAAGAGGTTAATAAGTCAGAGTTTAATGGAAAAAATAATATAAAAACTAATAAAAAGAGCATCGAGAATAGACCTCTTAGCACTGCGAATGAAACTATTCAAAATAAAGCACAAAAAGAAGTTAAAAAAACAATAATTGCTAATAATGATACAGATGAATGGGAGAGTTTTTAAAAACTCTTCCACTCGCTAATTACGTCGTTGACCTGGTTTTGGAGCAGTTACTTCTTTTTGTAAATCAATAGATAAATTATGATAAAAAAGCTCACCATAATCTGTAGTTCTATTAATAATCTCATAAGCTTGAACTAAAGTATTATTATATTTTAAAGCATCTTGTAAAATCTTAATTATCTTTACAGATTCTAAAAAGTTAACATGAGAAGGTGCTTCAATTGGCGAGCTATAATATTTATGCATTCTTTCTACTAAATTTTTATTTCTAATTTCAATAAATACAGATTCAATAGGTGATTTAAAGAAAAGTATTTTTTGTTTTACATTTATTGAAATATATGTTGTTTCCATTCCATATATTTTTCTTGAAAAAGAATCAAAAAGAAAAAGCTTTTTATTATAGTTATTGTTAAATAATTCATATATTAATTCTAATATTTTTATTTTTTCTTCTTTAGAATAAAAGTTACCAATACTTGCAAAACAAAAAGATAAAACTGATTTAATTGAATACCATTCTGTAGTATCATAATCATATCTTAGCATCTGATCAATTCTTGCTAATTTTAATTCTTCTATATCTTTACTACTCTTTGTTCTGTACACTTCTTGTACAGCAGTATCTCTATACATAGGACCTGGAAATTGAGCTTGAATAACAAATCTTCTATTTTGTTCTAGTTCCATAATGTATTTTAATCGACCATAATAGTCTTCATCAATAATTCTAACTTCTTTTTGAGGAATTTGAGTGATTGATTTTAAGAACTCATCGCTATTACAACCCTCTTCCCATATATAATCTGGATATCTAAATATTGTACAGATTTTATCTTTTATTTCATTACTTGGCTCTATGTCTGTAACATTGTCAATCCACGAAGTAACCGTTCTTCTATCTTTATTTATTAGTGATGCAAATTTAGAAATACTTAGATTTGATCTTTTAAATATTTCAATAAATTTATCAATTGAACTTTTGTAATTCATTCTAATACCTTTATAATCTTTATTGATAATTGTACCATTTTAAAACATAAAATCAAATATTGTACATATTCTCTTAATAGTAGAAAAAGTTGTAATTTACAATACAGAAATAATACATCACTACAATGTAGAAATGATGTATACTAATACACAAATAAATATTGAAGGATATATATGAGCGCAGGAAAAAAATTTAGAAAAGCTTTAAGTGAAGAGACTCCTTTACAAATCGTAGGGACAATTAATGCATACCAAGCATTACAAGCTACAAAAGTTGGTTATAAAGCAATTTACCTTTCAGGTGGAGGAATTGCAAATGCATCATATGGTTTACCAGATTTAGGTATGACAATGATTGAAGATGTATGTATTGATATTAGAAGAGTTACTTCTATTTGTGATACGCCACTAATTGTTGATGCTGATACAGGTTGGGGACATGCATTTAATGTTGCAAGAACTGTTAAAGAATTTATCAGATCTGGTGCTGCTGGACTTCATATTGAAGATCAAGTTGCTGCAAAAAGATGTGGACACAGACCTAATAAAGAATTAGTAAGTACAGAAGAAATGTGTGACAGAATTAGAGCTGCAGTTGATGCTAAAATGCAATTAGACCCTGATTTCTATATCATTGCAAGAACAGATGCTCACGCTTCTGAAGGTCAAGAAGCAGCAGTTGCAAGAGCAAAAGCTTACGTTGAAGCTGGTGCAGATGCAATTTTTGCTGAAGCTGTTCATACTTTAAAAGAATATAAAGAATTTACAGATCAAATGACTGTTCCAGTATTAGCAAATATTACTGAGTTCGGTGCAACTCCAATGTTTACAACTGAAGAATTAGGTTCTGTTGGAATTGAAATGGTTCTTTACCCATTATCAGCATTTAGAGCAATGAATAAAGCTGCTTTAACTGTATACCAAGACTTAAGAGAAAAAGGTACTCAAGAAGGTACTTTAGACTTAATGCAAACAAGAATGGAGCTTTACGATATGTTAGGTTACCACGACTATGAGCAAAAAATGGATTCATTATTTGCAGCAGGTAAATCGAAGTAATTCGATTTATCAACCCAAAGAAAACAATATTAATTAATTAACTATAAAAAGGAAAAAGATTATGAGTACACCTACAGGATTTAAACCAAAGAAATCAGTTGCACTTTCTGGAACTTCAGCAGGAAATACAGCTCTTTGTTCAGTTGGAAAAAGTGGAAATGATTTACATTATAGAGGATATGACATTTTAGAATTTGCTGATAAAGCAGAATTTGAAGAAATTGCATATTTAATTGTACATGAAAAGTTACCTAATCAAGCAGAATTAGATGCATACAAAGAAAAACTTAGATCTTACAGAGACATCCCAAATGGTGTTAAAGTTGCATTAGAACAATTACCAAAAACTTGTCATCCAATGGATGTTATGAGAACTGGTTGTTCAGTACTTGGTGCAATTGATCAAGAAAAAGAAGAGCATCCAAAAAATGAAGCTCAAGATATTATTGATAGATTAATGGGATCATTTTCTTCTATTCTTTTATACTGGTACCACTATGCTTATAATGGTAAAAGAATTGATGTTGTAACTGACGATGATACTGTTGGTGGTCACTTCTTACACTTATTACATGGTGAGAAACCAAGAGAATCTTGGGTTAAAGCTATGCACGTATCTTTAATTCTTTACGCAGAGCACGAATTTAATGCTTCAACATTTACTTCAAGAGTAATTGCTGGAACAAATTCTGATATGTTCTCTTGTATCACTGGTTCTATTGGAGCTTTAAGAGGTCCTAAGCATGGTGGTGCAAACGAAGTTGCATTTAGAATTCAAGAGAGATACTCTTCAGCTGATGAAGCAGAAAAAGACATCTTAGAAAGAATGGCTAAAAAAGAGATTATTATCGGATTTGGACACCCAGTTTATACTACTTGTGATCCAAGAAACGTAGTAATAAAAAAAGTTGCTGAAGATTTATCTAAAGAAAACAACGACATGTTAATGTATGACGTTGCAGAAAGAATTGAATCTATCATGTGGGATAAAAAGAAAATGTTCCCTAACTTAGATTGGTTCTCAGCAGTTTCTTATAACCAAATGGGAATTCCAACAGATATGTTTACTCCAATTTTTATTATCTCAAGAGTTACTGGATGGGGTGCACACGTAATTGAGCAAAGAGAAGATGGTAAAATC
>Ga0193963_1000107_pt1 | contig 41035 bp, 43 predicted proteins | sample FB_6_MG_FD_140359 | JGI IMG/M metagenome (GOLD analysis project Ga0193963, IMG submission 140359) | Microbial mat bacterial communities from the Broadkill River, Lewes, Delaware, United States - FB_6_MG | ecosystem: Environmental > Aquatic > Freshwater > River > Microbial mats | place: USA...
AATTGCCGATGGAAAGGTTATTCACAATGGAAAGGTTATTTACCACGCATATAATTTGAAAGTTGGTTTAATTCAAGGAAATAATTGATCCATGCTGTGCTGTAGCAATATCTTAATTTGCCCAGCAGACTATATCTAACAAAGCTAGACTATAAGGTTACTTATTGGCACATTTAGGCAGCCACAAATTTCAACCTGTTTGTAAAAAGCAGACTGCTTTATGCTTGAAAGCAGTTTGTACTACTTGGCTTATCCCTTACCCTTCTTTGTGTTAGATCAAGCCTGAGCCTTACAAATAAAGACCTGATTTCGTATTGTGTAAAAGAGCATAATATCTAAAACTTACTTTTCTATATGAAAAGTTTTTCATATTAACACCGCGCGAAATCTCCGATGATTAACTCATCATTATTCGAAGAGCATTGTGATGTGTTCAAGGTAACAACTGAAGAGCGCCTTACCTATTGAGAATTCTAATGAATCTAAACAGCAACTGGAGGTCACGATGAGGAATATAGGAAAAAATTAACGCAGCTAACCTTGATATATTGAATGGCAAGATTCGCCCTGTATTGCGTGACTTGTACGTCACTGGCATTCTGGAAACTGATATTTTTAATAGCTACAAGCTATCATAAAGTATTCCGCATTAGTCATTTTTAAGCTGTTTTGCTTTCGACCAGATAGAGCTTTTCTTCGCTAATGTAATGATAGTCAACAAATCTGCTGGGCTTATAACATTGAGAAGAGGCACCAGTGAGCGGACTCGAGCAACCACGCCCGAAGGCAAGTGATTTTGATTTACTCATATCTACCAATTTCATTGCTCTAACAACGCTATACATCATGAATGATGCTCTTTTGGGATAAGAAGAGGTATGACTCGTAAGGACCGCTTGGGTCAGATCACATTTTAAACGTTTAGATTAAGCTAGCATTGGATATGCGCTGTAGTAGCGCATATCCAGTACTATTATGGCTCGATGTTATGCCGCAGAGGTATCATCTTTTACGGCGGCTTTTTCAGGCCAGGCAAAGGTGAGCCTTTTCTTTTCACGATCAATACTAACCAGTACAACCTCTACTTCTTGATCCAGTAATATTGGCTGCTCATTCCAAGATAGCTCCATGCGCTGATTATTAAACGATATTTTATCGCCTGAATTAGCCGGTGCCTTCTTACCCGGTTTTTTGGCTAGTACAAAGCCCTCTATACCTGTCTCTTTTAGTCTGACTCCGACACCTTGGTTAGTGAGTAATGCGACAATACCGGTAAAGGTTTTACCAATGTGTTGTTGCATATAATCACTGATTAACCACTGCTCCATGTAGCGGTTGGCTTTGCGGTTATTGGCGATAGTCTCTTGTAGTTTGACAAGTTGTTGCTCATTAAATACCGGTAGGCTTTGTTGCTCTAACAAGGCATAAATAGTGCGATGATTAAATAAGTCTTGATAGCGACGAATCGGCGAGGTAATGGTTGCGTAGTGCTCAACTCCTAAGCCAAAGTGCGCACCTGCTTGTGTGTTGACTTGGCTGGGCTGTAGAAAGCGTTGGCAGGTAGAGATCAGCGCTTGATGTTGTTCATCGGCCTGTAGGCGTGTAATGAGTTGCCTGTAGTCCTCAAGTGTTGTGGTTGCAACAACGGTTTCACCGAGCTTTTCTTGTAATAGCTTTTCAATATCATCACGACGTTCGTCGCGAAAGCCATTGTGGCAATTGTGTAAGCCTGCATTGTGATGGGCTAAAAAGTGCCCAGCATTGATATTACTCGCAAGCATCGCCTCTTCGACAATCGTGTGTGCCAGTGTGCGCTCCACTTTTTCGATACTCTCGAGCTTGCCTTGCTCACTGAGGTGTAAATGAAAATCAGGGCGGTTTTGTGCGACTAAATAGTGAGCTACACGGTATTTGTTGAGCGCTGTGGTACAGGCGTGTAGTGCTTCCAGTAAAGATTGATGTGGCTCAATGGGTGATAGGCCTTCATCGGCTTCAAATGCGCGCCCCTCTAGTGCTGCACTGGCTTGTTGGTAGCTTAGTTTACCGTGAGAGCGTATCAGTGCGGGTATAAATTCAGTGTGTGTAACCTCACCATCAGCCGCAACTGATAATGCGCACACTAGTGCGCGCCGAGGGCTATCGGCAACGAGAGAAAACCGATTGTTCGACAGTGCCTCTGGTAGCATTGGGCGCGTGTTACCTGGAAAATAAACGGTATTGATACGTTTTCTGGCTTCTTTATCTAAGGCGCTATGTGGCTCAATCTCACTGCTGGGGTCAGCAATGGCTACGTGTAATGTCCAGCCGTTATCTGTTGCTTCTACCCAGAGTGCATCATCCATATCGCGGGTGCTGGCTGAATCAATCGTAATAAAAGGCTGCTGTTGCAAGTCTTTACGCTGTGTGACAAGATCAGGTGCGCTCTCTAGTGGTATTTGGTTGAGCGTATTAGCGTGCGCTAATACAGCCTCTGGCCAAGTATCTTCAATCTGATGGCGTGCTAATGTGTAGCCCCTTTCGATATTGGGCGTATCATCATTGCCTACTTTATAAGTGATTTTAGCCTGCGCTTTACCGTCTTTATACGGGTGGCGTGTTAGCTTAGCCGTGACATAATCACCTGATTGGCTGCCCGCGCGATCTCTGGGCGGGATGAAAATCCAGCGGTTAACGTTGGGCAAATCAGTGATAATAAAGTGCCCCTTACCACGGATACAGTAGCGCCCAGAGAGGTGCTTGACGGACGATGCGATAAACTTTTCAAATTCTGCTTCAAGCTGGCCTTTATCATTTGTAATGACGTTTATTTCAACGCGGTCATCATGAAATACGCGTTCCATTTGCTCTGGATTTAGAAATGCTTCACGCCCATCGTCAAGTACAACAAAGCCAAACCGGCCTGAAGTGGCTCTAACACTGCCAGTGGCGAGGTCTTTACTGGCTCTAATAGATTCTTTTAACTGAGAAAGTTGGGAAAGGGAGTCGTTGGTTAACATAAAAACAGCTATCTAACTATTGAAAAACGCCATGATAGCAGAGAATGTGGCGAGTTGGGCGCTTTCATCTAATTGTCATGGTGTGTCACCACAATAATAGTAAAATAAGACGTGTTTATCATTTATTTTACTTTTTTTGGTTGATTTTACATCACAAATCATTAGCATGCGTTGCGCAGATATTTTATTGGTCGTTATAACAGGAGTCACTTGTGAGCACGAATGAATGGGATGTAAATATGGACAGTCAATTGGCAACCCACGCTTCGGGTTTTACTGTTCGGGTGGATGGTAACCCTCGCTCGCCGACGGGAGTGTCGCCTAATAATGTACCGGCGGGAATGAACGTTGCCGAGCAGGCAAGGCTATTGCGCATTGGCATGGATCTTATTGCAAAAGGTGCTGTATCTAAGCCTAAGCGCCCGGCTGTTAAGCCTGCGCGCCGTGTATTGGCAGAAAATCACAAACCCAAGCGCCCGGTTTTATCGCTTAAAAAATAATCGCAACCCCTTTTTGATACGGGTGATGTCCTGGCCAATAGCCCACTCATTCACTGAGAGCTTTTTTGATAATATCAAGCATTGGCTCTGCCAATGGGAGTGCTAGGGCCGCGTTGTGACCGTCCTCTGACATCTTTTTCCAGGTTTTCTGGATAATAACGATCAGCTTTTCCTCTTCGTGTTTAACCGCAAAATCCTCCAGGTAGTGCTCTAGAAAGACTAAACAAATGACATCCTCTAGTGTCTGTGTTTCTGGATCTCGTTTTAGCCCTTGCTTTTGCAGTAATGATTTTACCCGCTCAATCGTGTCTGCGTCATAGTCGAGGTCAATAAGTACTCCCGCTGCGGTATTTGCGTGAAATTTAGCCAGATCAGTGCGCCAGCGTTTATAACCTGCGCGGCCTTCCGGGTAGTCTGTACGGAGTATTTTCCAGCGTTGGATATGCTGGCTGTAAGCGGCAATACTTAACGCTTCACTGGCGCTTGGGCAAAATTGCTCTAGGCGTGCGTGCATGTGTTGCGAATAGAGATACTCTTTGCCGTATTGTTTTCCTTGGTATTCACTGTGGTAAGGGTCGGTAGCATTGAGTGCATCAAATGCCGCAAACACATGCTTCAGGCGAGGGTTATTCATGTTCTGTCACTCTTTCTATCGTTGATGGTGTTAGTTGGCGCTCTGTAGACGGCGCTATAGTAATTGCTGAAAAAATGCAGGCACAACCGTTGTGGCGGCACCATAGTGCTGTTCATCAAACTGTGAGCCGTTGCTAGAGGCTTCAAGGTTAAGCTCTACGGTGTGCGCGCCATGCCATTTTGCTGTTTGAAAAAAGCCTGCCGCAGGGTATACATTGCCTGAGGTTCCTATAGAGACAAATAAATCACATGTCTGTAGAGCACTGTCGATACTCTCCATATACAGGGGCATTTCGCCAAACCAGACAATGTGCGGCCTCAAATTACCAGCTTGGTTGCAACAGGGGCACAGGTCGCTAGGGCTGGTATTCTCCTCACACGAAAATAGCTGTTCTGTTTCTTTACAGCGCATCTTTAATAGCTCACCGTGCATAGGATAGATCGAAGTGCTGCCCGCCCGTTGATGAAGGTTATCGATATTTTGTGTCACGAGTGTAAATGTGCCGGTAAGTCGGCTAGCGGCATCTGCCAGTGCATAATGTGCCTCGTTGGGTACTATGCCACTGAGCAGCTGTTGTCTTCTGGCGTTATAAAAATGATGCACCAACTCAGGGTCGCGTACGAAGGCCTCTGGTGTCGCTACATCTTCTACTCGGTGGTTTTCCCACAAGCCGTCGTCGGCGCGAAATGTCTTAATACCTGATTCTGCGGATATACCAGCGCCAGTTAGCACGACAATATTGTTATAGTGTGTTTTAGAGGGGGTATCTGCACTCATGAACTGCCTCTTAATTTATTGTTTTCTCACTGCTTTTAGTGACAAAGCCGGTATTGCAGCTATTATAAAAGAGTCATCTAACCAATACTAATAGTATCGCCTAGCTTATGAGCCCCAAAAGCCCGATTGACCCCAATCTGATCATGCAGCGACTGCTGGGCTCCCCGCAGAAAGGTGAAGCAATTTGGCATAATTCTCAACGTTTAGGCTTGAAGCTAATGGAGGCCGAGAGCTTCTCAGCACTGCTAGATGAACTACTCCACAACACGGTGGCGCATTTTGATATTTTAGCCTCTAGCTTATTTCTACTGGATGAACAATACAGCCTTTTGGAGCTTGTCGATATACTGCACATTGAAAACTATGGCAATCGCTTTCAAATTCGCCATAGCGATACATTTGCTAAAGCTCTGTATTCAATGCCCTATGACGTGAGTACTCAGTCGTTGAATACACTCAGTGCTGCGCGCTTATTTCCTGGGGCTCAAGTGGCTATTGATTGTGTGTTATTACTGCCATTAATGCGCCGTGACAAATTGATTGGTAGCTTACAGCTAGCTATTCATGAAAAAGACCAACCTGATATTGAAAAATATATGGAGGCCTTGCAATATTTTGCATCGGTAGTCTCTATTTGTTTAGAAGATAATATTAATCGCGAATTTTTGCGTCTGCAAAGTCGCACTGATATGTTAACCCAGGTTCATAACCGGGTGTGCTTTAGCGAAGAGTTGCCGTTGATTCTGGAGCGTGCATTGCGCAATCAGCAAACAGTGAGTTGTTGCTTTATTGATATCGATTATTTTAAGACAATCAATGACGTTCACGGCCATCAAATGGGGGATTTGTGTCTGCGAGATGTGGCGCGTACTTTATATGATCAGTTGCGTAAAACCGACTTTCTAGCTCGCTATGGTGGCGAAGAATTTGTTGCTTTGTTGCCAGGGTGTACCCAACTGGATGCACAACCTATCGCTGAGCGTATTCGTTTCGCTGTTGAGTGTCTCTCTATCACAACAACACAGGACAATGTTATTTTGCCGACAGTGTCAATTGGCCTTTCAGCATGGGAGCCACCGTCTATTGCTGACATAGGTATCGATGCTATTGCCGAGACGATTAATATGGCAAGTTATCAGTTGATTGAGCAGGCCGATAATGCAATGTATCGTGCTAAAGACCAAGGCCGTAACTGTATTATTAATTTTAGCCACTAATTCCTTTCATTAAATCCATTTGTTAGCAGATGGTACTTACCTTGCTAGGCTCTCTAGTAATACATGATCTCTCCTGTTTTCTTGTGTTTGTCATGCGAAGAATGCCCAGAATACTTGTTTGAGTATACCTTTTGATTTTGATCGGGTTCACAGAATATATTTTCAATGATTTAAATATTAATTATTGTGACCTATAAACGCTTGATCATGAAATGCTATCTGTAGACTGCTCAAAAAATAAATAATTACTCTTTTATAGATAACGATTTTTTTGAGTGAGGCTGTTGTGTGAGCGACACTTACTGTATTCATAGAATTTAACGTTATTGAGCACTGCTCGATATCAGCTTTTACTATTTTGACGACAATATTATCAACAGAGGTATAACTAATTATGCGAAATTACTCTTATATTATAGTTGGGTTTTTAATTTTAAGTGTTACCTCTGGCGTGGCCTATTATTTTACCAATAAACACGCACTTGCCAGTGTGGCTATAAAATCTGATGCAGCCCTTGATGAACAAAATAGCGCTGAGCTGAATACCACTGGCGATATTAAAAATACGAGTACTCGTAATACAGGCTCTTCTAAAGCACCTACTGCGTTGCCTAAACACGATAAGAATATTGAACCACCACAAGTGATAGCAGAGCTATCATCGACAACCGATAACAGCTCACTCTGGTTAAGCACGGGAGAGGAAAATAAAGCCATTGCTGAACAATATACCGATATTGATGACGGCATTGAACGCCAGTTTATTGAAATTGGGCGTTTGCAAATTGAAAACCTAGAAAAAAACACAGTGTTTACACTAACAATTCCCCAAACGGGTAGCGAATTTGATGCGCAGGTTAGCGATGTTATCTATCACGCTGATGGTGAGAAGACCATTAAAGCGGTTATCGCAAGTTCGGATAATGAACGTTATAGCATAACAATTACCCAAGGTGCGCAGGGAACTTTTGGCACCTTGTCGACACCCGATGGTGTTTATGTTTTAGAAGCCGGACAAACCCATGGTTGGATTGCATCTAAAAATGATTTTGTTAATGCGCAAAATAGAAACGTCAGTGATGAAATTCACATTGTACCTGATCCAAGTGATATTCCTCCCAGCTAATAGATAGTGTTATTCGTATGGCGTAATAATAACGATGTTAACGAGATATCCCTGCTCAGTGGTGATTAAACATCATCTATCTAATATTTTTAATGATCACCATCCCTTTTTTGTAGGAGATTTTTATGTACTTGAATATGACTAATTTGGTTTCACGTTTTATAAAAACCTGTTGTTTTTTGTTATGTCTGCCTGCAATACCTGCGATTGCACAACAAACTCCCCATACTATTGATGTGATGGTACTGTATAACTCAGAGGCTGCAAGTAACAGAAATGGTGCAATAACAACGTATATCAATTCTCTTATTGCCTCATCAAATACAACGTATGAAGACAGTAATATGCAAGTACGTATTCGCTTGGTTCATACGCAAGAAATAAATATCAATGGCGTTAATGCTATCGATGGTAATTCTCTGGGGCAGTTGCGTAATAATGCACAGGTCAATGAATTGCGAGCGCAATACGGTGCTGATTTAGTCGCATTATTAACCGTTGCTCAACGTTCCTCTAGTGGCGGTACTGTCTGTGGGATTGGTTATGTAGGTAATGGCAGTAATGGACAGCTTTCGCGTTTTGCGAAAGATGCAGCTTTTTCTATTACTGGTGTCAATTGTGGTGCGACTACGTTTACCCATGAACTTGGGCATAATATGGGTCTTGGTCACTCACGCAGGCAGGGCAGCACTGGTGGTGTGTTTGACTTTGGTGTGGGTTATGGCGTGCAGAACTCATTTTCGACGGTGATGGCTTATAATCAGGTATTTAATGCGCGCCGAATTGAGCGTTTTTCAAACCCTTTACAGAGCTGTGTCGGTTTGCCTTGTGGTATTAATCGCAATAATGCCGATGGTGCAGATGCTGTTTTTTCCGTGAATACAGTTGCTGCACAGCTTGAGAATTATCTGCCGAGTAAAATGGATGATGGCACTAATGAATCTGATGCCGATCCAGTACGAGCAATACCTGAAATACCCAATAATGTTGTCTTAAATAGCAGTATAGAAAGTGGTCTTGACGAATGGTCTGATCGCTTCGGTAGCCAAATTAGCCATGATAGTGTGCGCCGTTTTACTGGTGAGCATAGTGTTCGGGTGAGTAATAGATCATTTTTTTATTCAGGTGTTTCGCAGGATTTATTAGGGCGATTAACTAATGGCGAAACATATACTATTTCAGCGGCCATGCGCCTAGAGGGCGAAGGCTCTGATGCTGGCAGAATGGTGATTGGTATTAATGATGAGCGCGGCACGCGCTACACTTACTTTGACCGTATTGGGGTGACGGGAGATCAATGGAATACCATAGAAGGCGAGTTCACATTGGATACTGTTGGCCGTGTGAATAATATTTTTATACTCTTTTATGGACCTGCGGCTGAGCGAAATTTTTATGTGGACCAAGTGAGTATAGCATCGCCAAATGTCAGTGAGCCGAGTCAAAATGATCCGGTAGCGCCTAGTAATATTATTTTTAATGGTGATCTTGAACAGGCTAATGCAACCCACTGGGAGACAGGGTTTTTTGGTTCTATACAGCTAGCAGATGAAACACAACGCAATGGTTTATACAGCCTTCGCTCAGAGAATCGCCTTCGCTGGTACGATGGCCCTATGCAACGCGTGACCACACGGATAACACAAGGTAATGTGTACCAACTGGATGCTTGGGTGAAAATGGCCTCTCAGGAAGAGCATAATATTGAAGCGCGCTTATACTTTAGAGATGAGGCCGGTCATCATTGGATGCGCATTGATCGCCAACGTGTAGGGGCCGACTGGGTACAATTAAACGGCACGGTCAGTGTGCAGGCCACCGGCGATATAGAAGAAGCTCGCGTGCACTTCTTTGGCCCTGCGGCGGGGAATCACTTTTATATCGATGATGTTATTTTACAAGAACAATAATGGTTCTACATACCTGTGTGGCCACATTTAATTTACCGTGTGGCCAACGTTTAATTAAGTTAGTCAACCTGATAAGCCTAATGAATTTAGTATGCTCTAGTAAATTACGGTGAGGCATCCTTTAAAAACTATACGTAATTTTCAAAATTTTTTATCGATAGCGCGATTGAATATAATATTTAAATACAGTGAGTATCGCTGGGAGTTTCAATGCGAATCAAGTAGCGTGTTGGCCAAAATTTCCCCGTTACCCAAAACCCCTGTTGTTGGTGATCATAAGCGATACCATTGAGTACATTGCGATGATCTGGTGTTACACTATGGTGGCGCAATGCCGTCAGGTTAACTTTACCGAGAATGCAGCCATTAGATGCACTAATGGCATAGATCGCATTATCAAACCAGCGATTGGCCCAAATAATATCTTGTGTATATTCCAGCTCATTCAGTTTATCTAAACCCTTGATGGTTAGTTGACGTTTTATCTCTAACGTATGTGGGTCACGAAAACGGATACGATTAGAGCCATCACTCATGATCAATTGATGGCCATCACTGGTTAGCCCCCAGCCTTCACCACGGTAATGCAGAGTTTTTTGCAACGCTAGTGTTTGTTTGTTATAAACCTGTAGAATGCCTTTGCGCCATGTGAGTAAGTATAATTGCTGACCTATAATAGTTAGCCCTTCGGCAAAGAGTGTGGCAGAAATAATAACGAGTTGTTCTTTTTTTTGCGGCGAGTAGCGAGTGATAAATGATTTTCCATATAAACCACTGCTTTCATAAAAATACGGTGCTTCAAATACTAACCCTTGGGTAAAACTATTGACATTGTGGGGTTGAGTATCGAGCAACTGATAGTCAAGAAGAGGGATTTTTGGTTGGCCAAACAGTGGGGCGGCCAGTGATGGCAGCGATAAAGCACAGTAAAGTATGGCAGTCAATAAGCGAATCATGGCGCTATCATACAGCGCTAAGCTTATTGCCTGCAATAAAAGCTCAGTATTTACTGAGCCTAGTGGCTATTGTACCGCATCTTGCACAGGGGCTATTTTTTCTCGGCTACTGACATAGTCAATTGCATTGGCAACGGCTTGTTTAACCTTTTCTGTTGTTTCATGCAGCTCGGTAGGTGACATAAAAAAAGTCATATCCACATCATGACGAATATATTTAGGGGGTAGATGATTGAGTGCAACACAAGAGACATCAGCCATAAAGTCAGAATCAGTGGCCGCGCGACCACTGCTATTTAGTAAGGTATCAGTGACCATCTTTTCATAGTAATTGTGAATACTCGTAAGATCAGCTAGTGCGTTTTCGTTATCTCTATGGCGGCGACTAAGCAGCATGCCTTATCTCCAGTTCTCAAGTAAATGACTATTGCTCTAATATAAGCCAAAGCAATATAGGGCTATATCAAGTGTAGCCGGGTATAGCCATTTTGCGAGTATTTAGATAGGCTAATTTAACAGCGGCCACGGATTAAATCGCGAATAATAAAGCGTGAGGGGTTGAGGGCACTGATTATTTTCTCCGGTAGCGGTGGCGGGCTGCCGGTAATATAGCTTGTGAGTAGCTCAGCACACAACGGTGTATAGGCAAGGCCACGAGAACCATGGCCAATATTGAGATAGAGCCCTTCGTGGTAGCGCCCTGGCTGGTGAATAATAGCCCGTGCATTTTTGCGCAGCGCAGCAAAGGTGTCAATAAACGCTTCTCTATCCGGTGCTGGTCCTGCCATAGGAAGGTAGTCGGGTGTGGTGCAGCGAAAGCTGACACGTCCGAGAAGTGAGGTTGCATTTGATGCCAGTAGCCCTGGCGATTGTTCAGTAATGTGTTGCAGATTATTGAGGTGGTCGGCTGCGGTTAACTCAGGGCTATGGTTGTGGAGGTTAAAGCTGGCCCCAATACAATGATAACCTGCTTGTGCTGGTGCAATATAACCTTTGCTGCAAATAACACTCTTGAGTGCTTGGCTGTTTTTACTTTCAGGTACATGGGTTACCTGGCCTCGGATAGCATTGGTCGGCAGCCACTGTGTCGGCAATAGCTGTTTTGCATCATTGGCGGTGGCAATAACGAGATGGCTAATACCGTGCAATTGCCATGGTTGCTCATACTGTGTCGCATCAATACGCCAGCGATGATTATCTTTGCTGATATGTTGGACATGCGTGTTCGCTTGCAGGGTAATAAGCGGGTGGTTGAGCAGGTAGCGGCATACTTGTACAGGTTTAAGCCAGCCGCTATTGGGGAAAAAAATTCCCGGAAGTGCAATGGGTACACCAGCTATCTCGCTGGCCTGTTGTGCCGATACTGCGTGTAGCAATTGTGGTGTATCAAAACGCTCAACGATACGTTGATGTTGTAGGGACGTAGTAGCTGCTGTGCTTAATTGCAGTACGCCACAGCGACTACCGTAGGTACTAGCGTGTTGGGTAGACCATAGTGGTTGATAGGTTTGTTGTGCTTTTAACAGACTAAATAAATTAAACTCACCCAGATCTTCACGGTGCTGCGACAATTTTGCATACACAATTCCTTGGGCATTGCCCGATGCACCTGTGGCGGGTGTGGCTGCACGCTCAATGACGGTAACCGCTAGCCCTTTTTCGGCAAGCGCTCTCGCTGTATGTGCGCCAGCAAGACCTGCACCAATTACTACAACAGATTGTTCATTACTACAAGGCAGCTGATGACTGGGAACATTCCACGCTAATGGGAAAGGAGAGCGGTGCCCCAGTTGTTGTAGTGCCGCAGGGGTAGGGGGGGTATAAGGCTGTTGTAGTTTAGCGGTGATCATATCGCGCTTACGGCCAAACCCGCGGCGTTTAGTGACGCTAAAACCACTGGCTTGCAAATGTCTTTTTACACTACCTGCGGCCGTAAATGTAGCGACACTGGCCTTTGGGTGGCTAAGTTTAGCGATTGTATTGATCAATGGTTGTGTCCACATATCTGGGTTTTTAGCTGGTGCAAAACCATCTAAGAACCAAGCGTTGACCCCTTGCCAGTGTGGCTTATCATATGAAGGATGCTCACTCGCTAGCAGTTGTTTAAAGCCAGACTCAGCGGTATCAATAATTAACGTGAGTGTCACCTTACCTAGTTTAATGCTGTGCAGCCCCGTTATATTTGCACCAGGGTAGGCGGTGATGAGTGCATCACTTAAGGGGGCTAACGTTGGCCACAAAGCTAGCGCTTTTTTTAAATCAACCCAACTCAATGGGTAGCGCTCTACAGAAATAAAGTGCAGGTGTGCGGTTGTTGGTGCTGTATTTAGCCAGCATTGCCAGGTGGCAATAAAGTTTAAGCCACTGCCAAATCCTGTTTCCCCTATTATGAATTGTGCATTTTTTGCCAATGCGCTAAAGCGAGCCGGCAGCTGATTGCCGTTTATGAACGTGTGGTTAGTTTCAGCAAGCCCATCGTCAGTAGAAAAATAAATGTCGTTAAAGTGCGATGAGGTTGGCTGCCCGTGCTCATCCCAATGAATATGGGCACTGTTTAGTGGGTGGGTGTCGGCTGGTTTATCTGGCATGGTGTGTCATCTATGTAATGCTCACTATAGTGCTAACATCGATGATCTTAACGTGTCACACCACTGCTCAATACGTGCATCGCTTTGTTCAAATTCATTTTCATCATCTAATGCCAAGCCTACAAAATAGGCTTTATCATCGGTTAATGCTTGCGATGCTTCAAATGTGTAACCTGTTGTAGGCCAGTGGCCGATAATAGTGGCTCCTTGTAATAAGACTTTATTATGTAAATAACCCAAAGCATCAAGAAACCATTCAGGGTAGCCCACTTGGTCTCCCAAACCAAACAGCGCTACTGTTTTGCCTGTGAAATCAATATCGTCAATATCGTCCCAATTATTTTCCCAATCTTCTTGTAGCTCGCCATAATCCCATGTAGGAATGCCTAAGATAAGAAAAGCATACTGGCTGGCTAACGCCAATGGTGATTCCGCAACATTGTGTAAATCGACATTGTCCTCGCCGAGTTGAGCTCGGATCTTTTCTGCTGCGATTTCTGTGTAACAGGTTGAGCTACCATAGAAAAGACCAATAGGGGCAGTGTTCATGAATGCTGAGTCCTTAAAAAATAGTTAAATAGCACCGGGGAAATCTTGTTGACGTAACGCTTCATAAACGACAACAGCAACCGCATTCGATAAGTTCATGCTGCGACTATTGGCCTGCATCGGAATACGAATCATGGCTTTTGTTTGTGCCCCACTGAGGATGTGATCAGGTAGGCCACGTGTTTCTGGACCAAATACTAAAAAATCACCTGCTTGATAGTTTACTTGATGATGGTATTGCGCGCCTTTCGTGCTAATGGCAAACAGCCTCTCTGGTTTGGCTGTCGTCATAAATGTATCCCAGTCGGGGTAGGTTTTTAATGCTTGCCACTCACCATAATCAAGCCCTGCCCGACGCATACGTTTGTCATCAATCATAAAGCCTAGCGGTTCAATCAAATGCAGCTGGCAGCCAGTGTTTGCCGCCAGGCGAATGATATTGCCGGTATTCGGTGGTATTTCTGGTTCAAATAAAACGATATGAATCATAGAGGTTACTATCACTTATAGTGAGTGTATGGCCCGGTAGCTATGTGGGCACTATTATTTATATAGTTTAAATATCAGTAGCTTAGCTGTTTGTTACCGGTCTTATTATATAGTAAATCACAATAAATCACTAAGGTTCTTGTCGCTCTCCTGCGCTATATTGCACAGGTTTGTATAAGAGCTGGAACATTTTTTGCTGTTCATGCATAACTACAGCGGCTTTGGCTAGAGTTATTGGCTTTTCAAGCTAAGCTTCTAATGTAAGGGGCATTTTTTGAGTCAGTCATTGCTAAGTGTTTTGGAGTGTCATTGTGAAGAGTATCTGGCCACGTAAGAAATCACACTGTCGCATAGGTATCGAAGTGTCAGCTGAGGCTATTGGCTTTAGCGTCATTAATATGGCGAACGCTGAGCAGGCTCATGTTGAGGTGTGTGAGCGTTATTCTATAGGGCCTGATATGCCTGAGGGGTTATCGGTAGTTGCTGAGCGTCTTCGTCAACTCGGGCTGGTGCAGGCACCGTGTTATGGTGTGCTGTCACAGGGTGATTATGAATTATTGCTTATAGAGGCACCTAATGTTCCCGCTGATGAATTAAAAGATGCGGCGTATTGGCGGCTTAAAGATCTAATTACTTTTCCAATCAATGAGGCTGCAACCGATATTTTTCAGCTGCCGGATGCGGAAAAAAATAATGGCAAAAGCATGCTCTATGCTGTTGTTGTTCGCAAAACTATTATTCAAACTTTAATTGATACAGTAGCTCAGCTTAATCTTACATTATGCAGTATTGATATCCCTGAATTATGTTGCCGAAATTTGCTAGAGTATTTACCTGCAAATGACAAAGGTATTGCTTTGTTAAGGCTACAGCAGGGACAGGGTAATTTGTTTTTGGTTAAAAATACACATTTGTATTTGTCCCGATATTTTCCTTTAGATTATCACGGCGGTGTTGAAGATGCATTGCCTGAAGATAAATTAATTTTAGAATTACAGCGATCTTTTGATTATTACGAACGCCAGATGGGACAGTTGCCACCTATAGAAATTGTTTTTAATGGTGAAAATGTAATTGCTGAGAAAATAACAACGACTATTAGTAGTAGCTTTCCGGCTGCTTGTACTACATTTCCCTGGGAAGATGTGATGAGTGTTAGCGATAAAGTTGATTACAACCTGCTGGCTTCATCAATGCCAACTATTGGTGCTGCTATGCGCAAGGGTAATATCTGATGCGTCAGGAAATTAATCTATATCTGCCAGAATTTATACCTAAAAAAATATGGTTGAGTTTCAATGCCATAGTGGCTGTTTGGTTATTGCTGGTGCTGCTGGCAGGATTTACTATTGTTGTCGATTATATTGACTATCAGAAAAGTATATATTTGTTGGAAGAAAATAAAGCACTGTCTATAGCTTTGGATGATAAATTGTCAAGGCTGCAAAAAAGTATGCCTGAGGGAAATCACGAACTAGTGCAAAAAGATATTGATGCATTGATGTTGCGTATTAATCACAAACAGCAACTGTTGCATATTTTTACAGAAAAAAACATCGGTAATCGTCAGGGATTTTCAACATTTTTACTTGGCTTGTCAGAGTATCATGTGGCAGGTGTGTCTGTGACTATGTTTTCTATAGATGATGGTGGCCGGTATGCAGCCATGAGTGGTGTGGCAGAAAAAGCTGAATATGTTCCTTATTATTTGCAACAATTGCAGAAAAAAACATTGTTTTCAACTACGCAATTTGGTCCGTTATCGATTAAAAAGCATAAGACGCACTCGACGTTAGTTGATTTTCGCTTTCTTAATGAAGGTGAATATGATGGTTAAAGCACTTACATTGGTATTTGGCCAATATCGTGAGTTTGTCGAGGGCCTTCGCGATACTCAGCGAGTACTTGTGTGCTTGGCGGGGGTTGCTATTATTTACTTGCTGCTAGTATTAATAATTGGTGATAGTGTTAAACACAGTAAAGACAAAGCCGCTAATCACCTAGCTGCTGTACTTAATGATGTCAGTACTAAAAATAGCGTACTGGTTATGGCCAATCAGGCAAGGACAATAGATCCTGATGCTGCACTAAAACAGACCCGTCAACAATTACAAGATCGCCATAAGGGTTTGACACAAGAATTACAAACCCATTCGTCAGGGCTAGTGCCGGCAAGTGATCTTGTTCAAATCGTTCATGATGTACTTAAAAGTAACGAGCTACTCAAGCTACGAGAGTTGATTGTGTTGCCTGTTGAAAAAATAACTTTGGCGAGTGCTGGTAATAATCTTGAAAATAATTTACAGGGAAATGCAAGTGTATATAAATATACAGTGTCAATTAAACTCAGTGGCAGTTATTTTGAAATAGTGAAGTATCTCCAAGCATTAGAAGCCTTGGCGTGGAATTTTTACTGGCAAGGTATTGAATACAACGTAGATGTCTATCCTTTAGCGAAGGTTGATATAACATTGTTTACGCTGTCTGTTGATAAGGGTAATTTTGGTGTTTAGCTTTTTTTTAACCATTACAGTATTGTTGTTAATGAGCTGTTGTTTGTCGGTTTATGCACAAGGAGTGGATCCTACTAAACCGTTAGTATCCCCAGCCTATCAGGATGATTACTCCGTTAAAAATGCGCTTGTTTTACAATCAGTATTTGTTATTGGTGATCAAAAAACAGCTATTATTAGTGATGTTGAATACCAAGAAGGTGATTTGATTGACGGTGTTCACGTGCAGCATATAAGTGGTGATAAAGTTGTGTTGAGTGTTGGTGGTGTGGAAAAAACGTTGTTGGTCTTTGAATGATAATATGTAGGTGTCTAAAGTACTGGTTGTTATGATATTGAAAAAAAATACAGGGTTAATAGCGTTAATTTTTTTGTGGGGGTGCGCCTCACAGCCTGAATCAACAGGCTCTTCTGAGGGCGTTGCAGTTGATGCTATGGTTGCGTCAATGGATAAACCCTTGCCTCAGAATGTCGCCAACGAACTATTGGGTGTCCATACAATAGAGGTGGAAGAAGATAAGCCTTTACCATTGCCTGTTTTTGATATTGAAGCTAAAGCGGTGCCGGCAAAACGTTTTTTCGTTAACTTGATGAAAGGTGCTAACAGTAATATTGTTGTACATCCCGACATATCTGGCGTGATAACTCTGAATTTGAAAGGAGTAACCATTGTTGATGTGCTGGATGTAGTTAGAGATGTATATGGTTATGAAATAAAACAAACAAACAGCATTTTTACTGTATACAGTAAAAAAATAACAACAAAAGTATTTCCTATTAATTATATTGATGTTGAACGTACCGGCATCTCTGATACCAGCGTATTAATTGGCAATACTGAACAAAATGATAATGCTGGAGGTAGTGCGGCTAATGATAATAATAGCAGTGATTCCAGCAGTTTTGGCGAGGCTTCTAGCCCTAGTTCTCGTGTAAAAACTACGAGTACGACTAATTTTTGGGCTACATTGCAGTCAACCTTAAGTGCAATTATTGGAATTAATGCCGGCGTTAATACCGAGGTTAATACACGTCGTGTTGTTATTAATTCTCAAGCTGGTGTGGTTATTGTAAGCGCTATGCCATCGGAGTTGAGTGCGGTTAAGCAGTTTTTAGATCGCGCCCAGTTAAGTATTAAACGACAAGTTATTATAGAGGCGAAAGTAATAGAAGTACGTTTAAATGAAGGTTATGAGGCTGGCGTTAACTGGGATCAAATTAATGGTCAACTGTTGTTAACTAAAAATGTATCAGAGTTTGATTCATCTCCCAGTATTTTGAGCGCGCAGGAAAGTGTTGGCGAAATATTCTCCTCTATTGTTAAAGTGAGCAGTATTTCTGATTTGCTCTCATTGCTTAAAACCCAAGGAGAAGTTCAAGTTTTATCAAGTCCACGTGTGTCGACAATTAATAATCAAAAAGCCGTTATCAGAGTCGGCTCTGATGAGTTTTTTGTTACCGGTGTTTCAAGTTCCACCACATCTAATGCATCATCTACCATCAGTACTCCCAATATAGAGTTGTCATCATTTTTCAGTGGTATTTCATTAGATGTTACGCCACAAATTGATAGTAATAGCGATGTCATTTTACACATACATCCTGTGGTAAGCAGTGTGGCTGATCAACAAAAAGATATCACTGTTGGCAATGAGAGTTTTTCTCTACCGTTGGCCTTAAGAGATATACGTGAATCAGACAGTATTGTTAAGGCAAAGAGTGGGCAAATTATTGTACTTGGCGGGTTAATGCAAGAAAAAGTATCTGATGTTAAAGGTAAGCGCCCGGTGTTGGGTGATATTCCATTGTTGAAAACATTATTCAATACTCGTAATAAAAGTCGTGTCAAGTCTGAGTTGATTATTTTGTTGCAACCAGTGGTCGTTGATGATCGGTTATGGCATAAAAATTTATCAGACAGCGGCGAGCGTATCAAGCAATTTTACCCTCGCCAGCAGTAATGCGTAATTAAAGTATAGGTCGTTTTTTGTATTAACTGAATTTCTCTGAGTAGAGGTGAGGTATGAGTGTACATAATGAAACTATAGAATCATTAACTGTGCGTCAACATTCAACGGCGGTTACAATAAATAATGATAATTATACGGTAAAAAGCATGGCGCAGCGTGAGACATTATTAAACCGCTATAGACCTTATTTGTTGTCGTCTGTAATGTGTGTTGTCGTTGCTTTTTACATTGTTGATTATTATAGATCAGCCAATATTGCTTTACCTGCTGCACCAGAAAAACCTGAAATCGTATCAATTGATACAGTGTTAGTTGATAAAGATGTAAACGTAGTAACGTTGTTTCCTGCTGTTGGTGAAGATAATAATACCCCGCAAAGTGTGTTAGAGTTTATTGGTGGTAATTTACCTGTTTCTAACCCAGTTAAAAAACAGGTTGTTTTGTATGAGCTTGTTCCTGAAAGAACACCAGAGGTTATTGATGTTAATAAACTCTTGTCAAGAGCGAAAGCATTGTTAGAACGCGATAGGCTAACTTCACCAAAAGACAATAGTGCTTTCTCTCATTACAGGAAAGTGCTGTCGACATATCCTGATAATAAAGAGGCTTTGGCAGGGATGCAAAAAATCGTTGATCGCTATCTTTACTTTGCGGATAAGGTCATCGAGAAAGGAGAAGAGTATAAACTGCCTGAATTGATTCGCAATGCCTATTTTGTAGGTGAAAGTTATATGGATATGGAGCCTTTGTTAAAACGTTTTACTCATTATATTGCCAATGATGCCAATTCTTTTGATGGGGCTGTTGTTGAGCGGAAGACAGTTGATCAAGTACCTGTTGCCAGTATGCAAATAAAGCCTTCAATTAAATATGTTGATGTTGAAACCTCTCGCATTGCCAGTGGGCTGCTTGTTTCTGGTGATGTTATTGGTGCTAAAATAATATTGGAGAATTTTGCTGCTATTTCTGAATATTGGGGTGAGTCTTACGATAGGCTACTGCAAATTTATTTAAATGAGGGTAGTGTTGATAAGGCAGAAAAGCTAATTTATAGAAATGCAACCTTAAGTGCTTATCAGTTAGCTGAAAAAGCAGCGAGAATTTTTGTGGCTCGAAATGATCTTGCAGGTGCACTAGATTTATTGCAGGGGCATGAGCCAGGTGTCGATGGTAATGAAAATTACTATGCCTTAATGGCAGGGCTTTTACATAAACATGGATCTTATGATAAGGCGGTTGTTATATACCGTCGGTTATTGGCAATGAATCACAAAAATTCTAGATATTGGTTAGGTCTTGCCGTTTCATTGGATTCTATGCTTGATGAAAAAGCAGCGTTAACCGCATTTAAATATGCCGATCAGTATGCATCGGATAACTCTTCAGTAAAGCAATATATTGAACAACGAATAGTGTCTTTGTCAAATTGATAATATGCCTGAAAAAATAAAACATAAGAAAATTCGCATTGGTGATATTTTAGTTGCCAAACAGGTCATTTCTGAAAAGCAATTAATTGATGCGTTAGAACAGCAGCGGTCATCTGGACGAAAGCTGGGGCGAACGTTGATTGATCTTAATTATGTCGATGAAACTACATTGCTGTCAATTTTGTCAGAGCAGTTATCTATTCCCTTTGTGGAATTAAATAATTTTAATTATGAACGAGCTGTTGTACAAACACTACCAGAGACTGTTTCCAGACGTTTTAGAGTGGCAGCTTTAACCGAAGATGATAGTGGTGTGTTGTTGGGTATGTCAGACCCGACAGATATATTTTGCCTTGATGAAGTGCATAAAATATTAGGGAAAACCATTAACCCTGTAGTTGTACGTGAATCTGAACTGCTGGATATTTTAGATACCACGTATAATCAGTCACAAAAAATAGCATCAATTGCTGAAGAGCTTAATGAAGAATTGTCTGATGAGCTACTGGATATTGATGATATCGCACAAGCGGGTAGCGATAGTGATGCACCGGTAGCGCGATTATTGCAAAAAATATTTGAAGAGGCCATTAAATTTAAAGCATCAGATGTACATATTGAACCTGATGAAAATGTGTTAAGAATTCGCCAACGCATTGATGGTGTTTTGGTTGAGCAGGTCATGAATGAAAAACGTATAGCGCCTGCACTAGTTGTGCGTTTAAAATTAATTTCTGGTTTAGATATCTCTGAGAAACGCTTGCCTCAAGACGGTCGTTTTCACCTTAAAATAAGCAAGAAAAATATCGATGTACGCATATCGACAATGCCTGTTCAGCATGGTGAATCGGTTGTTATGCGGTTATTAAGCCAAGAGGACGGTCTGCGTGATTTAGCTGACATAGGTATGTCGCATACAGTTTTAGAGAAGTTTCAACGTGCTGTGCACAGCCCTTATGGATTAGTGTTGGTTACAGGTCCAACGGGTAGTGGCAAAACGACGACACTTTATGGTGCGCTGGCAGAGCTCAATTCTAGCGATAAAAAAATTATTACAGTAGAAGATCCTGTTGAATATCGATTGCCCCGTCTTAATCAAGTTCAAATTAAAGATAAAATAGGCCTAGATTTTGCCACTGTACTGAAAGCAAGCCTGCGTCAAGATCCCGATATTTTATTTATCGGGGAAATTCGTGACGCCGACTCGGCTGAAATTGCCTTGCGTGCAGCAATGACCGGGCATTTAGTGTTGTCGACATTACATACTAACGATGCGGTGACCTCAGCGCTGCGCTTAACGGATATGGGAGTTGATCCCTTTTTAGTCGCTGCTGCATTAAAAACGGTCATTGCACAGCGGCTGATACGGAAGGTGTGCGACTCTTGTAAGAAACCGTACCAACCCAATGATGCCGAGCGCAATTATTTAGCTGCAATTACAGAGCCTATAGCCTTTGTTGCAGGTTCTGGCTGCGCGCATTGTTTTAATACAGGCTATCGGGGTCGTATGGCTATTTTTGAACTATTGACTATTGATTCAGCTATGGCTACAGCATTGCGCGATAAAGATGTTAATCGATTTAATCAAGCGGCTAATGAGCAAACGGCTAGTAACCATCTAGCGCAAGAAGCGTTTAGGTTAGCCGTTGAAGGGGTGACTACACTATCTGAAGTAATGCGTGTATCAGCACAAATTACTGATCAAATTCCAGCGGCCTCATAATATGCAACGCTACTATTTTAAAGGGCGCGATCAGCTAGGTGCGTTGGTTGATGGTGAGCTTAATGCAAGCAATGCAGAATCTGTAGCAACACAGTTAATCGCACAAGGTATTACTCCTGTTACTGTTAATCTCCACAAGCATTATAGTGCTAAATTAAATCTAACGGCGATTCTCAAAGCTTGTTTGCCAGAACAGAAAGTGCCCATAGATGATATGATCATGTTTTGCCGCCAAATGCATACTATTAATAAGTCGGGTGTGCCTATTATTCAGGGTTTATATGGCATTTGTGCAAGCCTGCAATCAGGCTTGTTAAAACTAACTCTTGAGGATGTTACTCATCGATTAGAAGCTGGGGTTAGCTTATCTGCGGCTATGTCGGCACATCCAGTGGTGTTTGATCACTTGTTTTCCAATATGGTAAAAGTGGGCGAAAGCAGTGGTACGTTAGATCAAACATTTAAACAGCTTGCACTTTATCTACAACGTGATTTAGAAACACGCCGAACGATTAAAGCGGCATTACGTTACCCGTTTTTTGTGATGGTGGCGATGGTGTTAGCTATTACTGTTGTCAATACAAAAGTAATACCTGCTTTTACTGAAATGTTTAAAAAATTTGATGCAGAGCTACCTTTGATGACAAAAATATTAATTATATCATCAGATTTATTTGTCCATTACTGGTGGTTGTTGATGGTGTTGTCTGTATTTTTTGTCGGTGGTTTTTTGTATTGGATAGGTACTGATACAGGGCAATATCAGTGGGGTAAGTGGAAACTACGTATTCCTATTGTCGGTGATATTATCCATAAGGCCTCGTTGGCTCGTTATACCCGTTCATTTGCATTAATGCTACAGGCAGGTGTGCCATTGATTATGGCATTGGATTTGTGTGCAAAAGTAATCGATAATTACTTTTTGGCTGACAAGATACAGACTATTAAAAAAAGTATAGAAGGTGGTGATAGTCTTAGTCGAACGCATAAAAAAAGTGATATTTTCAGCCCGCTGGTATTGCAGATGATCACTGTGGGTGAAGGTAGTGGGCACGTTGATGTGCTGTTATTTGATGTCGCTGATTTTTATGAAAACGAAGTAGAGTATGAGTTAAAAAACCTCAGTGCAAAAATAGAACCCATATTAATTATTGTTATGTCTCTCTTTGTCATGGTGTTAGCTTTAGGGATATTTTTACCGATGTGGGAGTTGTACGCTATCCGATAATAGATCGTGGGTGACATAATAATGGCAGAATTGTAATAGTTGTATTACTTAATCATAACAGTGGCAATAGTCTGGCGTATTTTTGTATTTTTCCCCCTGTTTTCTTATTGTTTTGTCGGGGCTAATCGACATCAAAGGCGTTGAGTATTTTAAGTCGTACTGCTATAACAATTGAGTGTCATCTTATATATTCTTGCAGGTCTCTGGTTGTTCAAAAACTATTCCATAACTGTCTAATTATAAATTGGAAACAGTATTAACCCCAACTATAGTTAGTAATAACAGTAGCAAGTAAGTGCATCTTTATCATATGGCCAATGTACTTATTCACAGAGTTGGAGAGTAGTTTATGAGAGCCACGGCGTCAGGTTTTACACTAATTGAATTAATATCAGTAATTGTGATTTTAGGTGTTTTGGCTGCTACGGCTATTCCTCGCTTTGTTGATCTATCTGATGCTGCTGAGGATGCGAGTGTACAAGGTGTGGCGGGTAGCCTTGCTAGCGCGTCTGCGCTTAATCATGCTAATAATATTGCCGCTAATGCGGGGCTTACAACAACAACGCCCATCACGACTGCAACCAATTGTAATCAAGTTAGTGGCTTGCTAGATGGCGGCTTGCCAACAGGTTACTTTATTACCGCCTTAGCAATAGGTACTGCTGAGGGTGATTCTATTTCGTGTTCGGTATGTATAGATCAAGATAATGGTAGTGATTGCGATTCGGCAGAACCCACTGCTAGCTTTACCGCTTATAATGTACAGTAATAAAAATGTTGAATAGTTAGTCTTTATTTAATTGGTAATATCCTTTCCTTTTCGTTATATCGCCGTGACCGTTTTTAAAGTAGTACTAGCGGTCATGGCGATTCTTATTTAACTGCCTTGTCGTTACTCGACTATACTATAAGCATAATAAACCTCTGGATTATTTAGCATTGTTTTTGTTTGCTGAATTATCAGATGTAATTGTTCATAGGTCGTGTTTATAAACGTCTACTGTGTCTATTGTATATCGGTGACGCCCGGCTATGCCGGTAGATAAAAAGGTGGCAGTTTGTTTACAGCAAATAATAAAGGTTTTACGTTACTTGAATTGTTAGCGGTCGTCATGATCGTTGCTGTTATTTTTACTGCGTCCATTAATCGATTTGGATTTTTTAATAGTGATTTGCACGTGGCAAAAAAAACACTGTTAGATAGCCTTTTTGTTGTGCAAAAAATAGCAATGTCACGTGCAGATTCGGCGAATTCTGTGACCTTTTCGGCCATAAATTCATATATTGATATCCGTGAGAACAACCGCAGTGTGCAATTTGGTGCAATAGATTATCCACAACAGCTGCCGTCAGGAATTACCGTAACACAGGGGGTAGATAATCTGGCTTATGATAAATTAGGTAATACAGCCGCATCAAAAATTGTATTGTCTTCAAGTGAATCCTCACTAGTGATTACGATCGAAGCGAGTGGTTATGCCTATGAATAGACCGCGCTTTAAAGGGGTTTCTTTAGTGGAGTTGTTGGTTTTTATGGTTGTGTTATCGATTGCATTAATGGTTTTGTTAGGCACTGCTAATTTTGCCTTAACTCACAGCGCTGATCCTGCAATACAAGCCCGCCTTATCAGTTTAGGTCAAGCACAACTCGATGAGATTATTGCTAGAAAGTATGCTGAAAATACACCGACAGGCGGGGTCCCAGCGTGCGGTTTAGGTAGTGGTTGCACGGCGATTGGCATCGATTCAGGAGAGAGCCTTAGCCGTTCTTCTAGTTTAGATGATGTCGACGATTTTCACGGTTATAATGATTCTCCCTTTACTGGTTACACTCGCCGCGTTGAGGTTGTTTTTGCCGGCACAGACTTGGGGCTTCCTGCTGCGGAAGCTAAAAAGGTGACTGTCACTGTTTCTACTGGCAGCCAAACAATAGTGTTGGCAACATATCGAGTTAATTTTTAATGTCTCGGCAAGTGGGCTTTACACTGATAGAACTTATTATGGTCGTGGTGATTTTATCCATTGTTAGTGTATTGGGCGGGCGTTTTATTGTCAGTACGATGACAGCATATGTAGAGGTTGAACAGCGAACCACACTGCTAAATTACTCTCATCAGGCGGTTGAAAAAATGACACGAGTACTGCGCACGGCATTACCTTACAGCCTGCGTCTGACAAACAATAATCAGTGTTTGGAATTTTTGCCCATTATTAGTGCCGGGCATTACCGCAACCCTGTTCCTGATGCTAGTAACAATGCGGCTGCTTCTGGTGCAGGCAGACCACTGATAACAGCACCTTATCGCTTAGCTGATAGTCACACACCTCTTTATATGGTGATTGGTGCGGCATCAGCCGATGAACTTTATGGAGCGATGACAGCATCACTTGCCTTAGTTAAATCCCAAACACCAACGACTATTACGCTCGCCGCAGAAAAACGCTGGCAGCGAAACTCTATTGCCCATCGTTTTTTTTTAGTGGGTAGTGCTCAAGCCTTTTGTCTGCTGAATAATGAGTTGCGGTTTTACCAACAGCAATTATTGGCACGTGACAGTGTGGATATTGATGCAGATTATATACTGCTTGCCCATAATGGGCGCACTACTGGAGACGCGCTCTTTTCTATTTCACAGGCAAACGCCGATCGAAATGTTCGCATTGTTGTCGATATTGCTTTTGTACAAGGCAATCAACGGATTGATTTTAATCAGGAGGTAGTATTGCGTAATGTTCCCTAGGCAAAGTTATGGTGTGGCAGGGCGAAATAATCAAAAAGGCTTTTTATTACCCCTGGCTTTATTTGTATTGGTTGTATTGGGCGTTGTTGCCGCGGCCATGACGCGTTTTGTCAGTCAAAGTGGATCGAGCATTACGCTTGAAGCAATTAGTGTACAAGCATTTTATGCTGCTGAGTCTGGCGCTCAATTGGGAATGAACCATTTGTTTTATAACGCAGATATCAGACGTCAGGATGTCGATAATATTTGTCTGTCGATGAATCAATCGATAAGGTTAACGGCTGCTGGATTAACCAATTGTCAAGTACAATTACACTGTGAGTGTCTGTTTGATAATAATACGTTATGCGATACTAGTGATGCTAATAATTATAATGGGAGTAATGGTATTGCCAATAGCCTTTATACTCTATCGAGTCAGGCAAGTTGTGGGGTTAATGCGTTACGTGCCCAGCGTCGCATTAGCGTAGGCGCTTATCTGTGAGGCTTTGCTATAAAACACCTATGGTGCTATTTTGGCTGCTGTGCATTTGTGGTATGTCGGTAAGTTATGCCGATACACTGTGTTCAGATACCTTATCAAATGCCGAATCTGGTGTACTTACCGATAGCGGTACTAGCATTGCTAACTATGGTCATAATCAAACCTGTACCTTTGTAATTCGGCCCGCATCGGGTGGCCCGGTCGTTTTTAGCCTTCTTAGTTTTGCCACTGAATTTTTTTTTGATCGCCTACAGATTTATGATGGTACAACAACATCTGGCCGATTGTTGGCTACTTTATCTGGCAACCGTTCACCGCAACACTACCGTGCGAATTCTGGCACTATTACCGTGCGCTTTAGCAGCGATGCTTCTGTTTCCCGGCCAGGGTTTGTTGCTTCTTGGTCAAGTGTTAATACCCAGCATGGTTTGTTGGGTAGCTACTATCATCAACAGGGTATACCAAGACAATACTTTACGGGTTCGCCTGTAGTGCGTATTGACCCCAGGGTTGATTTTGATTGGGGAAGTGGTGCGCCGATTGCAGGCGTTGGGCGCGATGATTTCTCGGCTCGTTGGGTCGGTGAGGTTGAAATTCCTGTATCGGGTAATTATACCTTTAGCACCCGCTCAGATGACGGTGTACGCTTATGGATAAACGGTCAACTGGTGGTTGATAACTGGAGTGATCATGGTGAAACGACTGATTCGGGGCTCGTTGCTGGGCTACTAGCTGGGCAGCGCTATAGTGTTGTTATGGAATTTTATGAACGTGGTGGGCGTGCTGTTGCGCGTTTGTTGTGGCGAGGTCCGGGTGTGTCACAGGATATTATCCCTGAGCATCATTTGTTTCGTGAGACAACGCCACCTAGGCTAACCCGTGCACTACGCTCTTGTATTGCCAATCAAGTGCAATTGAGTTTTTCAGAACCTATTACTCGTGACAGTGCAGAAAACCTCACCAATTACAGCGTTAATAATGGTGCAGTAGTGACCACAGCCTCACTCGATGAGAGTGCTCGCAATGTCACTTTACAGTTAGCCGATACCAGCGAGCAAACACTGTCTATTACGGCACGCGATATTGTGGATCTTTCCGGTAATATCATGGGTGCACCTGAAACCCTAACCACAACACTTGGTGTTAATGGTCTACTGGGGACTTACTTTAATCAAAATGGATCTTCAACTGCGTACTTTTCTGGCGCTAGTGTATCGCGTATTGATGCGACCGTTGATTTTAACTGGGCCAGTAATGCGCCGATAGCAGGTGTCGGCACTGATTTTTTTTCCGTTCGTTGGGTAGGTGAGATAGAGGCTCCTCGCTCTGGGCGTTACCAGTTCTCTACACGTTCAGATGATGGTGTACGCCTTTGGATTGATAATCAATTAGTGATTGATAACTGGACACTACACGCAGCAAGACGTGATACCAGTGCACCCATAGAACTTGTGGCTGGGCGTCGGTATGATATTCGTATGGAATTTTTTGAATATGCAGGCCATGCGGTGGCGCAACTGGAGTGGCAAGGACCTGGTATTGCGCGACAGATTATTCCCGCAGGCCAGCTATTTTTAGCATGTCCTAATACCCCCACACTGGATCATTTTTCAATAAATCACGACGGCTCTGGTATTCATTGTTTAACCGAGCCTGTGGTCGTAGCGGCAATGAGCAGCAGCGGTATTTATCATGGCTATAATGCTTCGGTGACACTTGATACGCAAACGGGTGATGGTGTTTGGTCCCTGCTCTCAGGCAATGGTCGTTTAGTCAATAATGGCAGTAGTGGTGTGGCGAGTTATGATTATGACCCTACAGATCGTGGCGTAGCGACATTTGGTTTATTCTACCCTGAAGGGCATGCTCGCTTCGATATTGATGCCTATGCGGGCACGGTGCGTGATGATGATACCGAAGGGGTAATCACTTTTAGTGCCAGTGGCTTTAGTGTCACGGCTTCGGCGTTAGCGAATCCACCACCGACCGTTATTTCTGACCCTGTAGGCACCCAGGTAGCGGGGCGGGAGTTTACACTGAATATTGCAGCCTATGGTACTTTACCTGGCGATGATCAGTGCGGGATTATTGAAACTTACCAAGGTGAACACCGTATTGTATTGGCAAGTGAGCATATTAACCCCGACAGCGGTACCGTAATTGCTACAGGCCCAGAGACCGTCTCTTTTATACGTGGTCAAGCAACGTTGCCGGTCAATTATGAAGATGTTGGACGTATTCGCCTAAGTGCAACAGATCGCGATAATGCATTAGCAGGTGCGACAAATACCTTTGTCGTACAGCCGGCTGATTTTTCAGTGGTGGCTACTAATAATCCTAGTACAACGAGTACTGGCAGTGGTTTTGTTGCCGCAGGTGAGCCATTTACCGTCGTTGTTGAAGCGCTCACCGAGACAGGTGCGGTGGCGGCTAACTATGGGCGTGAATCACCACCGGAGTCAGTTACGCTGGGTATCGCTGAGCTGGTATTTCCTGTGGGTGGCAATAGCGGTAAGCTTGAGTCGGCCAACCGCTTTAGTGGGCTAGGTGCTGGGCGCTTTCGCAATATAGCGGTTAGCTGGAGTGAGGTGGGTAGCGTGAGTCTGTACGCGCAGGTTGCCGATGCTGATTATTTAAATACGGGTAATATTACTGGCCGCAACAGCGCACCGGTCGGGCGTTTTTACCCTGATCATTTTACCCTGTTAAGAGGGCAAGCTACTCATCAGTGCGGCAGCTTTGCCTATTTGTCACAACCGGGTTTAACGGTTGATTACCAGCTACAAGCACAAGCTCGCGATAATAATCCAGTGGCAAATTATGATAGTGCATTAAGCTATCCTGTTGCAGGTATTAGGTATCATGCTGAACATAATAATAATGGTATAGATCTCGGTGGACGAGCCGAAATTGCATCGAGTATTTGGCGTGCTGGTGATTATTCTGTACTTGATAATCGAGCGGCTTTCATGCGAACAACCATCATTGAAGCTCCATTGTCATCGTTGCAATTGGGTATTAGTATCAATGACGTTCTTGATAATCGTGCCCTGCATGGGCTATCTATGAACCCCTCGACAACATCAGATTGTCTGTCGATGGCCGATTGCCAGGCGGTGCGTCTTGGTGGTGAACTTAACGTGTTGTTTGGTCGGTTGTCCCTGCCTGATGCCTATGGTCCTGAAACCGCGCAGTTGGGTGTACAACTGTATAGTGAATATTGGAATGGTGCACAGTTTGTTCGTAATCAAGCTGATAGTTGTACGCGTATTGCGCGTACAGATATTCGCTACAACACACGCACCATCGCCTCTACGTTGAGTGTTGATCTTGGTGGTGGCACTACGGTGAGTCGTTATGGCGAATTAACGCCGAGTGATATTGGTTTAAACAATGGCGATGGGCAATTGTCTTTTTCGGCGCCGGGTCTTGATATTACACGCAACCGTATTAATGTTGATATTAATCTAAGCGCAAGTCCTTGGTTGCGCTTTGATTGGAATCAGGATGGTCGCTTCGATGACAATACACTGCCAACGGCTACGATGAGGTTTCAATCTTACCGTGGTCACGATCGCATTTTATATTGGCAAGAGCGTTTTGATTAATCATTGTTGTTTGTTAAAATTTTTCAGTAAGACTAATATCAACGCCTAAATTGTCAGCGATATTATCAAGCTGCTCTAACAGTTCATGGGTATTGGTTGTCTCAGGTGCTAGTAGCTTTCCGTTTGCCTGAAACAATGGCTCACCAGACCACGGCATACTTGAGCAGTAGGTTTCTAATTCATCGATACTGATACCCTTATCGGTAAATGCCTGGGATAGTTCATGTACGATACCCACATTGTCTGCGCCTACGAGCTCAAATGAAAAAGTCTTTTTCGGCGTGCTTTTTGACGCGTCATGTTCTTGGAAAAAAGCGCGATCGATTAGCACTTGAATGCCCCGTGCTTTTAATTGAGTAAGTGCTGCTGCCAGGCTGGTAATTTGGCTGTCATCGATGGTAACTTTTAAAATCCCTGCGAATTTTCCCGCAAGTTGTGACATGCGGCTTTCAAGCCAACTGCCGCCGTGATCGCTAATGGTTTTTGCTAAAAGTTTAACGACCCCAGGATGGTCATCGCTTAAAATAGTGATTACTAAAAACTGTTTAGCCATAAGATTCCCCTAGTTGATTGGACTCTGTTACTATGACATTGATGTCTATTGCTGAGAGCGTATATGATTATTCCTGCTGACCGAATTAGTGCTGATGCCCTACAAGGTTTGATAGAAGCATTTATTACCCGAGAGGGAACTGATTACGGTCTGCAGGAAGTTGACCTTAACACTAAAGTCATTCAAGTGCAGCGACAATTGCAATCAGGTGCAGTTGTTATCGTGTTTGATGCAGCGACAGAGTCGGTCACACTGATGACACGTGAACAATACCAACAATGGCAAGTAGAATAAACAGCCAGTTGGGTAAGTGGTAGATAAAATGTAGAGTGATATGAATTTGACGATACCCACTATAGACCATTGGCTGATTGACCTGCCGGAAGGTTGCCAACAGCTTACCCAATGGCGCGGTACTATTTTGTTGTTAGCCCATGGCGCTGGTGCGCCAATGGATAGTGAATTTATGGCACAGATGGTTCACTATCTTACTCAGCTCGATATTGCTGTCATTCGCTTTGAGTTTCCCTATATGCAGCAACGTCGTCAAACGGGTACTAAACGGCCCCCGAACCCTCAGGCTATATTGATGGATGATTGGCAGCAGCAAATAGCCTTGCTGGATACGTATTGCCGCGCCCACAGTGCCGCTGCGTTAGCGACACGTTTATGGATTGGTGGCAAGTCACTAGGTGGCCGCATGGCGTCAATGGTTGCCGATACCTGTTCGGTTGCAGGGGTTATATGTCTGGGGTATCCCTTTCACCCTGTCGGCAAACCTGAAAAACAACGTATAGCGCATTTACAGACATTGATGACCACCTGTGTGATTATACAGGGAACGCGCGATAAACTGGGTTCTACTCAGGATGTTTCAGAGTATGAGCTATCACCGATGGTTGCTGTTTACTGGTTAGAAGATGGCGATCACGATCTCAAACCGCGCAAGCGTAGCGGATACAGCCACGCTGAGCATATGCAGCTGGCAGCTCAGATTGCTGCTGATGCTATGAATAGCCCAGCCGTTGAGCGCTCAGCATAAACCTTGAGCGTGGCTATCCAGTGTCTGCTCTGTTTGTTCGCCTATTTTAATCCAGGCCTGTAATATATGGTAAATCAGTATGTGGCGCTCTTGCGTGCCATTGCTTTCAATCCATTGATTGCCAATATCGGTAATCACAGCAATAATGTCACTGATCACTTCAGGCTCTATGTTGACGGTCATGGTTTTATGAGGGTAACCCTGTAGAAGGTCGTGTGTGGGAACGGCAGGGAGATCTGCTAATAGCAGTGGGCTATGCTTTTTTAAGAGCAAGCAGGTTAATTGTAATACCTGTGGGTCGATAGTCGTTATAATAGCCAAAATTCGGGTTCCTAAATTATAAAGCCACATAAATAAATGACGACTGACCTTATAAAGTCGCAAGCAGCACAGAGTGTTTTTTGTCGCCGCTTACATTTAGTGTAGACAAGCCCGTTGAAATAACTAGTGAAATAGGGGAAATTACCCTTCTTATGTGTGAAAAAATAGACAAGGTTCTCGATACGAGTGGGCTTTTGTGCCCGGAGCCCGTTATGATGCTACACAAAAGTGTGCGCGATATGCAGGTGGGTGAAACGGTTGAAGTTATTGCAACCGACCCTTCAACAGCCCGTGATATCCCTAAGTTCTGTCACTTTTTGGGTCATGAGCTGTTGCGCCAAGATGAAGATGAGCGCACCTTTCGCTACTATATCCGCAAGGCCCCCCAGCAATAGTCCCCATGCCAAGTGACAACCCCGTGTTAGGTTTCGACTAGCAGTGATATAGCAGCAATAGCCTCTGGGTCTTTCTCTTTCAATTTGTTCGCTATATGATGCTGAAAGTAATATTTGAACTTTGCATTTTCCTGGGCGTTATACAAGCAGTTATCGCCGGGCAGTACCGGTGTCGATTTAACCTTCTCTTGGTCGGCGAGCATTCCGTGAACTGTACCGTCGTAAAATAAGCGCCAACTAACCACCTCTGCTAAGGTGAGGCTGTGAAAGCCATCATCGGATAAAATCGCATGGGTGCCGATAGTATCGGGAACCTCCTGAACAATATCCTCAGGGTCATCGCATTGGTATTCATAGTACTCTGCGGCTGTTTCAAGCTCCACGACTTTATGCATGGGCGCTTCTTCAAAAATATCATCAATACCTGGGTCATAGTAACCTTCCCAGCGGCCATTGAGTGGGTCGCAGATATCGGGGCAGGCCATCAATTGATTGAGCCACGGTACTAGGCCTACGACCTCGCCGTTGGCGCGCAGCCCCCAGCAAAGCACTTGCAGACTGAATAACTTGCCATCGCTCGCATCGTTAGAATATAACATTTCAAGCCCATCGAGCTCGGGTGCGAGGCGAATAATACGCTCATCGCGTAGGCGATTGAGGGATTTTCCACTAAAGAGTTCAACGACATTGCTCTCGCTGTTGTGGCTTTTGTCCGAGGTCTTCATAATACGCCTCCTATCAGGGTTAGATCGCCCGATCCATGGTTGACTACAGTATATCAAATAGACCGCAGAAGTTATTATAAGTGCTGGTTTATTGCTATACCTGTTCTAAAGGTATATCTAGATTGATAAAAGTACAACTAAAACATCGGTTTTTTTTACAAAAAATAACAATATCTAGCAGCAGGGCACACATTATGCTTGTCAGTGGCAGTAAAGTCAGCACGACGGATATTTTATGAACGGTATCATGAGCTTGCCACTACAAACAGGTTCATCGGTGCCTATCACCACTCGCCTTGATGGCGATCAAGTTCACTGTGTTGATCATTTAATCGGCGTATTCAATCATGTCTTTCTCAAGCGCAATCAAACGTGTCTTGTCGGCGGGGGCGATGAACCAGAGTATCTGCCAGCAGAGGCCGCATCTGGGTATCATCGTATTATTTTTACCCGCGATTATTATGCCAGTGCACTGCATGAAATCGCACATTGGTGTATTGCCGGTAGCGAGCGCCGCCTACTGCCTGATTATGGCTATTGGTATGCACCTGATGGGCGTACCGCGCAGCAGCAGCGCGACTTTGAACAAGTAGAGATTAAACCCCAAGCGCTTGAGTGGTTGTTTTCGATGGCTTGTGGTTATCGTTTTCGCGTTAGTGCAGATAATCTCAATGCGCACACAGGCCCTAGTATAGAGTTTAAGTGCGCCATTGTTGATCAAGCAAAAAATTATTGTAAATCTATGCCCGATAGGCCAAAACTATTAATAGAGACATTGGAGCATGTGTATCAAACGACAGACACGTGCAACCCTGGGTTGTATACCGTGCAGGCACTGGAGTAGCGGCCGATGTCGACGACACCCACTTGTTTGATCGATGCATCGATTTATATCTTTCAATATTACTTCTCGCTGCCTGATCATTGGGTGAGTGACAGCGGCTGGCCTACAGCGGCAGTCTATGGGTACAGCACTTTTTTAATTCGCCTGTTAAGTGAGCATCAACCTGACAGGGTCGCTGCCTGCTTTGATGAAAGTCTAGAAACGGGTTTTCGTCACAGGCTCTACCCCGCATATAAATCAAGTAGGGCTTTGCCCGATGAGGGGCTTGCCTTTCAACTGAAGGCTTGTCGTAATATCAGCGAGTTGTTAGGCATTGCCACCTACGGCAGCGAGGAATATGAAGCGGATGATCTATTAGGCAGCTTGTATCAACAGTTGCAACGCAGCCCTCAGCCTATCGCCTTGTTAACTCGCGATAAAGACTTAGGTCAATTGTTGCGACGCCCTCAAGATTACCTGTGGGACTATGCCGCAAATCAGCGACATTATAGCGAGGATATTAAGCAAAAATTTGGTGTGCTGCCGTCACAATTTATCGATTACCTTGCGCTGGTTGGTGATCCTAGCGATGATATTCCTGGTGTGCCTGGTATCGGGCAAAAAACCGCCGCGAAACTGTTGCATCACTACGGCAGTATCGAGCAGTTATGGCAGGCACCGAACGATCTATCCTCATTACCTATCCGTGGGGCTCATCAGCTACGTGACAAATTAGAGACACATCAGGAACAACTCCAGCTCTCACAAACACTGGCGCGTATTGTGACTGATATTGAGCTTATACAGAGTGTTAATGACCTTAATTTACGACTACCCCAGTGGGCGAGGCTGCGCTCTTTTTGTTCAACGATGGGGTTTGAAAAGCTTTTTGTGCGCGCACAAAAGCAGTTGGGTTAAGTAAGTTAAATGCCGTTAGCCAAATAGCCGTGGAACTTATGGTGCATAAAATTAGATACAAAGGCGGGTAGGGGCTTAATACGCTATATGATAGTGTTGCTAGCCGGTTATTAAAAACGACCAAGCAGAATGCTCAACGGCCTATGGCAATGGGTGGGCGTTTTTGAACATTGATAATTGCTAGGTGCTTACAATAAATAACCGTGTCGTATTCGTGTTGGATACCGTACCGGGTGATAGCTTCATCAATGGTTGCTGTTTTGAGATAACAATCTTGATTGAACAACCTTGACCTAAGAATAACGTTGATCATATGCATAACTGGATAGATATTCATGAACGTTGGCACTGTTGATCGAATCAAATGTACTGCGATTGTGATATTTAACGTGTAATGTTCAACCTGTGGTATTCAACACTCACTTATCATTTTACTAACCTAAAGGATATTTTATAATGAGCACTCTCACTTGTGTCGCCATCTTTGAAGCCGCAGCCGGTACAGAAAACGATGTTAAGGCAGCATTAACTAAATTATTAACACCTACCCGACAAGAAAGTGGCTGTATTAGCTATAACTTACATACCGATAATGCGACAAGTACCACCTTTGTCTTCTATGAAACCTGGCACTCAGAGGCAGACTTTGATCAGCACTTGGCCTCTGACCATGTTAAACAGTGCCTGGCTCAAATTGAAAGTAAGCTGGTTTCAGTTGATATTAAACGGATGACAAAAGTTGAAGGCTAGCGGATTATTTTAGTCTTTGCTTGTGTAATAATGCAGGCTATATTGACCCCATTATATTAATAGGCCATATATATGTCTCTTGCCATTGATATTGTCACTGCCTGCAACGCATCTTCGCCCTGGCTAATGATGGTTCACGGCGTATCGCAAGATCGCCGAGTTTTTTCAGCACAAATAGAATATTTTAGTCGCGAGTTTAATTTGTTATTGGTTGATTTACCCGGCCATGGCCAATCTGTCGATATGGATGGGCCTTACGGGTTAGTCGAGTTTGCCGATAGCCTCTGCGCGGCCCAAGACAAGGCGGGCATAACTGCGTCGCATTTTTGGGGTACTCACCTAGGGGCTGGGGCAGGCTTAATACTCGCAGCTCAATATCCGCACAGAGTGCACTCGTTGATTGTTGAGGCACCGGTATTACCTGGTTACCCGCTACCCTCCGTTACCGGCATACTCGATAAGGTCAGGCACACAGCGATACACTCAGGTGTTGATGCTGCGCGCCACATTTGGCTTGCAGAATCACCGTGGTTTGCGGTGATGCGCGAGCACCCAATTGAGTGCCGCCTAAATGAACACAATGCAATGGTTGCCTCGTTTACCGGCAAGCCTTGGTTGGATTCACGCTTAGCTAAGCCCGTCGAGGCCATTGATGATGAGCTTGCGCTGCTAGATACTCCCGTACTTATTATTAATGGTGAGTATGATCTGGCTGACTTTATTGAAGTTGCAGGCACACTGCGCGGCCTGATGAGAAATACCGAGCATATTTTTATCCCCGGTGGGGGTGGTTTTCCGTTGTGGGAATACCCTGATACTGTCAATGCGACAGTTTCTCAATTTTTGCAAAAATGTTCGTTGCCACGTACCTTTTAGTTTTAGTTTTAGTTTTAGTTTTAGTTTTATCTTTAGATTAATGTACCACTACAGTTGGTAAGGTAATGCTTGCCAGTTGTGGTGAGTCTCTTTTACTGCAATATTTTTACTACAGTGTTTTTACTGTAACGGGAATAACGGGAATAACGGGAATAACGGGAATAATGTAATACTCTCTATTCTATTTTTTAGCGTAAACAATATATGCTATAGCCTAATAAAGCACTTATGGTTATTGCTATACACTATGAACGCTTGATGAAAACTCAGTTGATACTTATTTTATGAATATTGTTGCCGATGAAAATATCCCTCTAGTCAATGAATTTTTTGGCGCCCTAGGGAATGTACAGACACTACCTGGACGACAGATCAATGCACGCGATGTCGCTGATGCTGATATTTTACTCGTGCGCTCAGTAACACAAGTAGATCAAGCGTTACTACACAATAGTGCTGTGCGCTTTGTCGGTAGTTGTACTGCGGGTATGGATCATGTTGATACCGATTTTCTCGACCGCAATAATATTACTTGGGCGAGTGCACCGGGGTGTAATGCCGAGGCCGTTGTGCAATATGCGCTAACTGCCATGGCACGATTAAAGCCGAAATGGATGACCATGACTATTGGTATTATTGGTTGCGGTAATGTCGGTGGGCGTTTATATCATCGTCTACGGCAATTAGGTGTAACCTGTTACTGCTATGATCCTTTTCTAACCGATAGCGATTGTAGTGATTTGGTGTCTTTAGAGCATTTACTCGCCTGTGCTGATATTATCTCTTGCCATGCCCCATTGACGACTACGGGAGATTTCCCGACATACCACTTGTTGAGTGCGCGTGAGTTTAAACAATTAAAGCCACATGTTTTACTGATTAATTGTGGGCGCGGCGCAGTCATTAATAACTCAGACTTACTCACTTTTCTACAGACCCATAATGATGTATCTGTCGCACTGGATGTTTGGGAAAATGAACCAGATATTAATTTGGCCTTATTGCGCTTGGTCGATATCGCAACACCACATATTGCAGGTTATAGTGTCGAGGGTAAGCGCAATGGTACTGCTATGGTTGCAGCGGCATTGGGTGATTTCTTAAATATTGATGAGCGCGAGATTGATAGGCTTAACGCTATTATTCCCTGTGAATACCAGCCGCTCAATGCACCTGCGTTCACCGGTGAGCAGACCTATAGTGATCGATTAAATACATTGTTGTTAACCGTCTATGATCTGGGTGTTGATGATAGTGCAATGAGGGCAATTGTTGAATCACAAAATACGCGTTATTTTTTTGATCAACTACGTAAAAGCTACCCAGCACGTAGAGACTATAGCTATTATCAATGTAAAAATAGGCTACAAAAAAAGCCGCTCAGCGAATGGCTGGCGGCGCTAGCATTTAATATCTAACTAGGAGAGAGACGTACACGCTGCCAGACAATAGCTGCTACTGTAACTAATGTTTTCTTGATGTAATTCGATTAACGCTTGATTCACCATGGCTTCTGTAATCAACACTTCGCGACCTTGCTCATCGATAATCGCACCTCCATTAAACGGGTGCTGTTTAGCCGCTGGTGTTAGTGCTGTCTCAATATCGCCATCAATATGCACTATAGCATCGCTATGAGAATCATTGATTATATTCACTGATATTGATCTCCCGTAAAAGTATTGAATAGTCAAGCAAAATTCTAACGTGAACTAATGACACCAATATGACACAATACAGTGACAATTAATATTTAGCAGGTTCGTTATTGAGTATAGGTTTGACTGTTTTTATTTTGCGGCAAAAATTTATACCGTTTTGGCATAGCGGGAATGGCCCAGTCACCGCGTGAGTTGTTATTAACTACCCAAGCACCATTGTGTGGGATTAACTGCAAATGAGAATAGCTACCCTTAACGAACATTAATCTATCTTGATACGTTGGCACTGTTTTGCCTTATTGATCTGTACTACATTCACAGTAAATACATGAATAACACTCCATTTCGTATAGGCTTATTGATTAATCCTTTAGCCGGGCTTGGCGGACCTAGTGCGCTAAAAGGCAGCGATGGTAAGGCTATCGTTGCCCAAGCGCTGGCTGCTGGCACGGTAGCATTAGCACAGCAGCGTGCCGCTGTTGCGTTGCAGGCGCTTAGTGATTATCTCCCAGATATCCATTGCTATTGCGCACCAGGGCCTATGGGGGCTGATGTTGCCAGAGCCTGTGGTTTTGACGTGAGTATTGTCGGTGAGCTTACATCGAATACCACCTCGGCAACAGATACTAAGCGTTTGGCAGGCGCACTGGTTGCCACAGGCATTGATTGCCTTGTTTTTGTCGGCGGTGACGGTACCGCCCGCGATATTTATCACGCTATTGGTTCAGGCCAGCTGGCACTGGGTATTCCTGCAGGGGTGAAAATGCACTCTGGTGTCTATGCTATTTCACCGCAAGCAGCAGCGCGTGTGCTTGGTAGTTTGGTGCGCGGTGAGCCGGTGAGTGTGAGCCTGTGTGAGGTGCGTGATATTGATGAATATGCGCTACGTGATGGGCGTATTCTCTCGCAGTATTATGGTGAATTGCTTGTACCTAATGATAACCGTTATGTACAACAGGTTAAAAATAGCGGTCGTCTTTCAGAGGTGAGCTGTCAAGAAGATATTGCTGCTACTTTGATTGATGCGCTTGATGCAACCACTGAGACTGAAACATTGTATGTTGTTGGCCCCGGGACAACGACACTGGCCTTTCTAGTGCTGCAAGGGCTTGAAGGCACATTGCTGGGTGTTGATTTGGTGCGCAATGGGCAATGTATTGCCTGTGATGTCGATGCCCATACACTGGGTGCACACCTGACTGAACATACTGGTGCGGTTGTGGCATTGATAACCGCAACAGGTGGGCAGGGTCATATTATTGGCCGGGGTAATCAACAAATTACCGCGGCACACTGGCATACAATAGGCAGAGAGAATCTGCGGGTATTAATAACCCCGAGTAAACTAGGTGAGCTCGCGGGGCGCCCCTTATTGATGGATAGTGGTGATCCACTACTGGACCGGCAGTGGTCGGGCCTTATCCCCGTACTCACGGGTTATCAACAGTCTGTAATGTATCCGTTATCGTGTGGTGATGAATGACACTTGATGAACTGCTTCAACAATTGCAGGCGGGCTTACTCGCTCAGCAACAACACGGCAATAGCTGCCGGTTATTTCATGGTCGCGGCGGTTGTTACCAAGGCCTTGAGTGGCTGGTGGTCGACAGCTTTTTACCGGTCTTGGTAGTCACCTACTTTGCCCCACCAGAGCCATCCTGGGAGGCCCAATGGCTGCCACAGCTCGTCAATCTTGCGCGTACTCAAGGTATCGAAGGTGTTGTCGTACAACGGCGTTATCTCGCGGGTGCGCCCAGCGATGTCATCGATGGGCATATTCCAGCGGCTTGCTATGCGGTACGCGAAGGGCTGCGGTTTCACCTACAACTCGCTCAGCGACAAAATAGTGGATTTTTTCTTGATATGGAGCCGGGGCGGCAATGGGTAGCAACCTATAGCCCCGGTAGACGAGTACTGAATTTATTTGCGTATACCTGTGCATTTTCTGTCGTCGCGGTGGCTGCGGGTAGTACCAAAGTCGTCAATGTCGATATGAGCAGTAACGCATTATCTCAGGGGCGGGATAATCACCACCTCAACCAGCTGCCTCTCGATAGTGTTGTTTTCTTGCGAGAAAATATTATGAAATCGTGGGGGCGCATACGTCGTCAGGGCCCCTATGATGTCATTATTTTTGATCCGCCGTCGTATCAGCCTGGCAGCTTTATTGCCGAGCGTGATTATCACAAGCTGGTTAAACGGCTCCCGGAGTTATGTGCGCCCGGTGCTGATATTCTCGCCTGTTTGAATGCACCGGAGTTGCCGTTAACCTTTTTGAATACCCTATTTGACACGGCCGATAGTTGCGAGCTTAAAGGGCGCTTGGCAGCCAACCCTGATTTTCCTGATAAGGATAGTGAGCGCCAGCTTAAACTGATGCACTATCGTTACCGATAATGGGGGTGGCATGTGGTATAGCCGAAGTCATGGGTTCTTATGGTAAATTATTTTTTTGCTTTTGCGGCGTTGATTTTTGTAACCCCGATTTTTGGTATAATGCCACTAAGTTTGATGTGGTGAGTATCCCGGTCGCAATCGCCGTGCCGGTTAAAATAAATATACAGGCGACAACCATTGATAACGTCACCACCTCAGAGAGAAAATAAGCCCCCCAAACGACGCTAAATCCGGGTACGAGAAAAGTAATCGTACTGGACTTTGCCGGCCCGATACGCTCAATCAACCCGAAAAAAATAACATAGGCGATACCCGTACACATGATGCCCAATACGGCTACGCCTAACCAACTGCTGGCCGAGGGCATATGTACTGGCCAAAACAGTAGTGCTAGTGGCAATAATAAAATACTAGATGCCACCTGGCTGCCCGTGGCAAGTGTCCAGGGTTTTATATGGCTAAGTTTCGCTTTTGTGTAGGTTACGGCAATACCGTAAGAGCAGGCGGCCCCTAAGCCGGCTGCAATGGCAATTAGCTCATTGGGGGTGGCTAAAAAGGATACCTTATCCCAGACTAAAATGATCACGCCAACTAGCCCAATCAACATACCTAACAGTTTTGCACTAGACAGTGAGTCATTGATCCACCAATAGGCAATCAGTGCGGTAAATAACGGCATAGTGGCATTGAGGATAGACGCAAATCCAGCTGTGAGATATAACGTCGAATAGGCAATCAGCGTAAAGGGCAGTGCCGAGTTGAAAATACCCAGTATACACAGTGCACGTTTGTGCGCCCATAGATCACCCAGTGGGTGCCGCCACTGAAATAGCGGGAGCAAAAATAAAGCGGCAAACGTAATGCGTAATTCAATTAACGCAAACGGGCCAAATTCACCCACTGATGTGCGCATTAATAAAAATGAGCCGCCCCACAGTGCCGCGAGAAATAATAATCTTAGCGTATCGCTGATACTCAATGCTTACCTCAACTGTAATCTATTGCCAACAGAATATAAAATCTACTCGTGAATCTGGTATGACATTTTGCAGTAGCGAACACCGCGCTTTAAAAAGGTATCGCTGGTTTGTGTAAAACCACGGCGGCGATAAAAATCGATCGCCGATACGCGGGC
>Ga0193963_1000112_pt1 | contig 40121 bp, 34 predicted proteins | sample FB_6_MG_FD_140359 | JGI IMG/M metagenome (GOLD analysis project Ga0193963, IMG submission 140359) | Microbial mat bacterial communities from the Broadkill River, Lewes, Delaware, United States - FB_6_MG | ecosystem: Environmental > Aquatic > Freshwater > River > Microbial mats | place: USA...
ATTTCAATTACGGGCAACTCTATTTCTCTAGATGAGGCCTCATTAAACGTTAAACCTTGAGCTAGCGATAAACCCTGAGATTCAATACAATGGGTTAGCGGTGAGCCAACAGAAACCGTACTAAAGGCAACGCAAATAGTTGGTGACAGCAAATCCAACTGCTGTAGTGATAATGAAAAATGCTCAAACCTAACAGGTTCGACAGCGCTCACAATGGTCGTTGATGCAGCAGGTTGTGTTGGCCGCATTGTAGCAATATCAAGCCCTGCCACCTCGCGATAATCACCCACTATGTGTATATCAAGCTCAGGCGTATCGAGTTGTAGACGGTCAATGACTAATTGCCGTTGCAACAGTGGCAACCATTGAATATCGACAACAAACACTTTAGCACGCAACCCTCGCTTATACTCGTTACTTGCGTTAAGACCATAAATGGTTAATCGCCCGGGTAAAAGCGCAAGCTCAAAGCGTTCAAAAGTAATGGCCACTCCTTTTTTATTAAACCAGTCAACAATAAAATGACGGGTCAATTGCGGCAATAGGCTAACACCCATTAAACCTATTAACAGCAACACAACCAGTAGGTATCGAGGCTGAAGTATGCTATTCATTAGAAAACAGGCCCATTAAAAGGTTATCGATAATGTACTCGACGCCACAGCGTTTATTTAATCAGCCATAACCGTGCGGTCTTTGGCCCACAATCGCAGTGCGGCAATATCTTCTGCGCGAGTCACCGCAATGGGTGAGGTTTGCTCAATACAATATAATATGGATGAAAGCTCAATAGCTTCATCACGCGCTCGCGAACGATACATTGCAGCCACAATAGCCTGCTCTATTTCAGCACCAGTGAAATCAAGTGCTGCTTGCGCTATCTGATCAATCGCGTCGTCCGACAGAGTAATGTCACGTTTCTTCAAATGGATACTGGCAATAGCTCGACGCGTATCTTGATCGGGAAGATCAATAAAAAAGACCTCATCAAGCCTGCCCTTTCGGATTAATTCTGGCGGTAATTTAGCGATATTATTACTAGTGGCAACAATAAAAACTCGACTTTTTCTCTCTGCCATCCACGTCAAAAATGTCCCTAGCAGACGCTGTGAAATACCTTCGTTATCATCCTGTGCTATCGCTTTTTCAATTTCATCGATCCACAATACACAAGGGGCTATATTATCAGCCAACGCTAGTGTATCGCGTAAGTTTCGCTCAGTCTCGCCATAGAATTTGTTGTACAAACTGCCCATATCCAAGCGCAACAAAGGGACATCCCACAGCCCTGCCACTGCTTTAGCTGCAAGACTTTTACCACCACCTTGAACGCCCAATAACATAACACCTTTAGGTTGGTCTTCAGCAGCCATACCTGAGTCAATAAATGCTGCTTTACGCTCACCCAACCAACGCTTTAAATGCCGCAAGCCACCAACATCGCTAAAGCGTGCCGTATCGTATTCAAAATGGAGAATATTTTGCATGTCCATCAAGGCAAACTTTGCTTTATTCACTTCAGGTAAGTCGGTATCAGTAATGGCACCGTCATCGTAAATTGCGCCACGTGCCAGACGCTGTACATCGCTACGCGATAACCCTTGTAAATTAGCCACCAGACGATTCAGTGTTTTTGCATCAGTCTTTACCCGTAAGCCTGTATTTTCACGCTGCCAGCGTCTGGCCTCTTCTAAAACCAAGTGGCGCACTTGATCCTCATTGGGTAATTGCAGCGTAAAATCAACACTGTATTGGCGCAGCTCATCCGGTAGCGACAACCGATAACTAACAAGAATCAATGTCACTGGAGCACGCTGATACAACGCGAGATCTTTTATCAGACGCACAATTTTAGGGTCACTCAAATAGGGATGAATATCACACAGAACATAAATTCCCCCTTCACTGCGTTGGCGTATAGAGTGCAGTAAAGTCTCGGGGTCAGGTAGCTTAGGGACTGCCACTTGATGCGTTGATGCATTATCAACCAGCCCATCAGTGGCAGACCAACGATATAGTTTACGTGCTGATTTCATGGCCAATCGCGTTGCAAGCTCTAGTACTCTAGGCTCTTCGTACGTATCAATCACAACCAATGGAATACCCGTATCCATTATAACCGTTAAGTCCTGTAATTCGTTCACCCTTTCTCCTTATATTGATTTTTATTTGAACAGTGCCAGCACTGCTCAGAGATCCTCTAAGACCTCCACTACTAACATAGGCTATCTGTTTGATAAACTGTACAGCACAGCATAGCAATAACACTGAAACAGTGCTGCTAATATTAGCTATCGGTTAACTTTTACTAAAATTGGCGCACTGCCTCTCACCGCAAGAAGATATACGTGACAATCCTACTAAAGTGAGAACTAGCAACTTAAAAATTAATGAGCTACGCGTTAGCATTGGCCGCATCATAGAAATAACACTAATGTATTCGCTCATTATTCCGTCGCTATCAGTCACCTTTAAAAACATTTTAATCGTTGTAGCGAATATGTATGGCTTTTTATTAGATCATTAGTATATAAACCATAATAAATACAAAAAGTTATGGAATATTACTCAAGAGAAATATAACATTAACCGCCGTGTGAAAAATTAGCACTAAATACACTATCAGGAAACTGGCTCAAAAATGAATCGACCACTTATATTCACATTGCTGACTACCGCACTACTCTCAGTTGAGTTACAAGCGGCAGATATACTCGGTATTGAAGCAGGTGCAGGCAGTTGGCAAATTGACTATGATGGCGATCTTGGCGAGAACAATAATAAAGCTACCCTTGATGAGCTTGGCTATGATGATAAAAGCCATGCCAACACATTTTATATCGTACTTGAGCACCCCGTGCCATTACTGCCAAATGTTAAATTACAACATACTGATCTAGACCAGTCTGAGCGCGGTACCATATCGCGCAACTTCACCATTAATAATGTAACGTTTAATGCCAGTGAAAATGTGAAAACATCCTTAGACCTCACTCATACTGATGCCAGTCTCTACTATGAAATTCTCGACAACTGGCTTAATGCTGATGTAGGTATGACTCTGCGCTACTTCAGTGGCAGCGCAACGGCTAAAAGTGCAACACGCACCGAAAATGTTGATTTAAACGTAGTCACACCTATGCTCTATGGCAACGCGCGTTTTGACCTCCCCTTTACTGGCTGGTCTGTGGGTGTTGCGGGCAATTATGTTAATTACGACAGTAACCGCCTACAGGACTATAGCGCTAATATCGGCTATAACAGCGATGGCTTACTGATGGATATTGGCGTTGAAGTGGGCTATCGTCGCCTCAGCTTAGATTTAGATGATCTCGATGACCTTGAGGCTGATATTGACCTTGACGGCATTTATGGCTCACTGTTTCTACGCTTTTAGGCGTTTAGGTTAACGAGACTTAAGCATGTCAAAGGCGCCAGCCTTACACCCGCCATACAGAATTAATGCTGCCAATAAAGAGGCAATAGCACTGCTAACATACAGCAACTGTGGATTAATACCCCAGAGAGCACCACTACTGATCGCCCCTAGTGCACCACCAATACCAAAGGTAAGTGCACTATACAATGCCTGCCCCTGCCCCGAATTAGTACCGCAAAAAAACTGCCGAATTAACTCAATAGAAGCCGCATGGGCTGCGCCAAAGCTAAATGCATGCAAACATTGAGCAACAATAAGCACGCTCAGGTACTCTGGTAAAAACGCAATCAGCAACCAGCGACCAGCGGTAATAAGTAGACTCCACCCTAACAATTGCACCGCACCAAGTTTTGGCATTAAGCGGTGCACCAATAAAAATAATACAACTTCAGCAACAACACCCAGCGCCCATAAAAGACCAATAACAGAGCGGCTATAACCCATGCTATCTAAGTACAAACTAAAAAAGGCATAGTAGCCACCGAAACTGAACTGTAAAAGCAACGTTGCACTAAAGAAAAGAATAACAGCGGGTTTTTTCAGCACACGAAACCAATGAGTAGCCTCATGTTGCACCTCGCGTGCTGGCGGCTCTTTAACGCTACAACAACTTAGCCATAGCAGCCCCAGTAATACCCAGATAATGATCGGCAAATAGCTGACTGAAATACTATCAAACAGAACGCCTAAACCCGCGACAAAAACAATAAAGCCAATCGATCCCCAAAGACGTACTTGACTGTAGCGGTGGCTATCGTGATGTAAATATTGAATCGTCACTGCATCAAATTGCGATAATACAGCGTTCCAAAAAAAACTATAAAGCGCGGTAATAATTAATACCGCCCACAGTGACTGCCAAAAAAATAAGCCGCCAAAGAAGATCCAAGCCCAAAAGCTGCCAAAAGCAATAACTAATAATCGTTTACCTGTGCGATCACAAAGCCATCCCCACACGTTAGGCGCAACGATTTTAGTGGCCATCAGGATGGCATTAACCCAACCAATAACCTGAGCACTATGGCCAATGTCAGTAAGGTATAATCCTAAAAAAGGTGTTAAGGAACCCACTACTGCAAAGTAAAAGAAATAAAAGCCAGATAGCCGCCAGTAGGGAACCCCCGGGACAATCATCATTGTAGATAGCTAAGCATTATCTATTTACCACACGATATCGGCTGTGGGTACTAGGCCTGAGGCGGAATTTGCGCAATATTGCGCTCAACACCACCATTTTGCCCCCTGTCACGTAAGAGGTGATCCATTAATACCAGCGCAACCATTGCCTCTGCAATCGGTGTTGCCCTTATACCAACACAGGGGTCGTGCCGACCTTTAGTCACAACTTCAACAGGGTTGCCCTGTAAATCAACACTTTTACCTGGCACATGAAGGCTAGAGGTCGGCTTTAATGCCATATGTGCTACCAGATCTTGACCCGTAGAGATACCGCCAAGTACCCCTCCGGCATTATTCGACAAAAAGCCTTCAGGCACTATCTCATCACGGTGCTCTGTACCTTTTTGGGCAACACACGCAAAGCCTGCGCCAATTTCTACACCTTTAACGGCATTAATACTCATCAACCCATGGGCAAGGTCAGCATCAAGACGGTCAAAAATAGGCTCGCCCAAACCCACCGGGACACCAGAGGCCACTACGGATATTCGTGCACCCACAGAGTTACCCTCTTTTCGCAATGCATCCATATAGGCTGCCATTTCATCAACTTTTGCAGGGTCTGGACAGAAAAAAGGGTTATTTTCTACTTCATCCCAGTGCCACTGTGGCTGGGGTAATTCAACCGCGATAGGCCCAAGCTGTGTTAAACAACCACGCACCTGCACACCAAAATATTCAGATAGGTACTTTTTAGCGATAGCGCCAGCAGCCACACGCATAGCTGTTTCACGTGCAGATGAGCGCCCGCCCCCACGATAGTCGCGCACACCGTACTTTTGCATATAGGTGTAATCAGCATGCGCCGGGCGAAACTGGTCTTTAATATTGCCGTAATCTTTTGAGCGTTGGTCGGTATTTTCAATCAACAGGCCTATAGGTGTACCGGTTGTTTTACCCTCAAAGACACCTGATAGAATTTTCACAGCATCAGGCTCGCGTCGCTGGGTCTCATAACGGTTTTTCCCTGGACGCCGTCGGTCCAGATCATGCTGGAGATCAGCCTCGGTAAGCTCTAAACCAGGAGGGCAACCATCGACAATACAACCCAGTGCTGCACCGTGGCTTTCGCCAAAGGTGGTGATTGTAAATAACTTACCAAAACTATTACCTGACATAGCGCTACCGTAATCGAAATGCCCTGCAATTAACGGGCTGTGAATGATTTATATACGCAATTATACGCGAATCGTACCCTGTGCGCTGTAAATTCCTTATTTTATCAAAAAGAATATTTTGAACAATAATTAACCTTTGCCACGTCACACTGACAGGTTGACCACATCTCTGTCATGGCCTGCCAATCGGTATTGATTAATGTCATTTATATGAATTTTTTTCTTTCTCAAAATACATCAATAAACATGTAACAAAGCTATGAGAAGTTAGTCACCACAATGAATAAGGGGGTTATACGATGGGCTTTAGTATTTGGCAAATATTATTAGTGGCCGTGCTATTTATGTTGTTATTTGGCCGGGGGAAAATACCCGCATTAATGACAGATCTAGCAATTGGCATTAAAAACTTTAAAAGCGGCATTAAAGACGCCGATGATGAATCATTAAATAATCAATCTGTAAGCACTACTGATCATGTTAAAGCATCACCTAAAGAGAGCAATTAACAACTACATAGATCATCAATTAAACAGGCCATTATTATGTTTGATTCTAGTTGGTTAGAGCTGGGGTTTGTCGCAGTTCTGGCGCTGCTTATTATAGGACCAAAAGATATGCCAAAGCTGTTTAAAGTAGCGGGCAATATTGTACGTAAAACACAACGGTTTTATCGTGAACTATTAGGCAGTGTTAACCAGCTTGAAAAAGAAGTGGCGTTGGCAAGTGCTGATATAACACAGGAAAATTCCTGGCGAGAACTCATGCCTGAGCATTTGCGCAACTTACCTGCTGATTTTATCCCTGGTAGCATGAGTGAAGATCAACATCAGCAACGCACACAGCAACAACAGGCATTCGAGCAGCAAACGACACCAGCGATAGATTCAAATGACATAAAGGCGCCTTAGCTATGCCAGATAATTTAGATCTATCTAAAGCACCACTGCTCACACACCTATTAGAGTTGCGTCGACGTTTAATTATTTGCCTGTTTTTTTTCATTATAATATTTATTGGCTGCTACTTTATCGTTGAAGATATTTATCATTTTTTATTGCAGCCTTTAGCACAAGCTTTTGGTAACAGTGAAGATCGGCGTTTAATTTATACCGGATTACATGAAGCATTTTTCACTTATTTAAAACTGTCTTTTTTTGCTGCTGCCTGTTTCACACTACCAGTTGCCTTAGTGCAACTGTGGCAATTTATAGCACCGGGGCTCTATAAAACTGAACGCAAATCAGCAACACTGCTGTTTTCTATGACACCTGTTTTATTTGCATTAGGTGCATCACTGGCATTCTATGTTGTGATGCCACTTGCCTGGGAATTTTTTATTAGCTTTGAAAGCAATGGCGGCGACACTGGCCTTGCGGTAGAGTTAGAAGCGAGGGTCAGTGAGTATTTAGGCCTTGTGATACAACTCATCCTTGCCTTTGGACTTAGCTTTGAGCTGCCTATTTTTCTACTGGTACTAGCTAAAGTAGGTATGGTAAGCGCTGCTGGCTTGCGCAGTTTTAGACGCTACGCAATTGTCATTACATTTTTAATTGCCGCATTTATTACACCACCAGATCTAATATCACAAATTGCATTAGGCACACCTATTTTATTGCTCTATGAGCTATCTATCTTATTAATCACCTGGACTGCCTCTGACAACAAGTCAATGGAGCGTCAACGCGCCATGCACTATTAATTTTTTATTAAAAATAATAATACATAATTATATAGCCATAAAAAATTTATAAAAATGTCACTAAAAAGTTAAGCCTTTGTCATCTTAGTTGACGAACATTAATGTCGTCATAATCTTCAATATATGATACCCAACCACAGACAGGATGAACGACCATGAGTGAACAAAACGATTTTATTCCACAATCAGAAGACAGTATTGAACCTATAATAAATCGCCGTGACTTTATGAAAGGTAGTGCCACTGTTGCTGCCAGCAGCGCTTTTGCTGCTATGGCATCTAGTCGTGCGGTTGCCACCAGCCTACCTTTTAGTGACGATTACGGCCCTTTATCACCTGTAGCTGATAAAGCAACAGGCCTATATTTGTTATCACTACCAGAAGGTTTTGAATACACTTCTTACGGCTGGACAGGACAGCAAAAAAGTGACGGCAACTACTCACCAACCGATCACGATGGCATGGCTGTTGTTGCAGCACGAGGAAACACTATTGCATTGGTAAGAAATTACGAGCAATCAGAAGGTGAATCAAATAAATCGCACCCGCGTGGCAACCGTGGTGTTTATAACGATGCTCAACACGGCGGAACAGGAAACTTATTATTTGATGTTCTTGAAGGTAAGTTTTTATCCTCATGGAATAGCCTCGGCGGCACTATTCGTAACTGTGCTGGTGGTCCAACGCCTTGGGGTACGTGGTTATCTTGTGAAGAAACATTCCACGCTTGGGGTGAAGGCCCTCAGGGCTTTAACCACGGCTACGTTTTTGAAGTTCCAGGCTTTGGCATTTCTGATGGAAAACCAATCACACAAATGGGCCGTTTTTCTCATGAAGCTGCTGCGGTTGACCCTGCCACTGGTTTTATTTATGAAACAGAAGATGCAGGTAGCTCCGCATTTTATAAATTTGAACCAGCTGGCAAGTGGGGCGATTTAAAAGCAGGCGGTAAATTATTTGCCATGGTTTTAGATGAAACACCACGAATCGATTTACGCGGTGGCTTAACCGAGGGGGAAACATGGTCTGTTAGCTGGCAAGAAGTTGTTGACCCAGATGCTCGTGTAGATCGCTGCTTCGACCAAGCGACCGACGCTGCTATTATTGAGCGCGGCGAAGGCTGCTGGTATGACGACGGTAAAATCTACTTTGTTTCTACCTCTGGTGGCACAGCTAATCTAGGTCAAGTATTTTGCTATGACCCGCGAAAAGAAATGCTCACTATTTTATTTGAATCAACTGACTCGGCTACTGAGGTTGATGGCCCTGACAACATTACTATTAGCCCTCGCGGTTCTATATTGATGTGTGAAGATGGTCGCTCCAACCCTAAACGCCTAGTTGCACTAACACAAGAAGGCAACACCTTTGCATTTTTAGAAAACAACATAATGCTCGACCAAGGTGACTTAGAAACCATTAATAATATCTACCCTGGTACACGCGATTTTTTCTGGGATAGAGTTGGTGACTCAACCGATGGCTCTAACCGCAGAAGCTTCACTAGCCGCGAATTAGCCGGTGCTACTTTTTATGATCGCTGGTTGTTTGTCAACATCCAATCACCGGGTGTTACTTTTGCAATTACTGGCCCTTGGGAAAAAGGTTCGATCTAACAACAATTAACACGAGAAGCGAATCACAGGGATGTGTATACACTTATTTTATTGATTGGAGATATGTATGAAAATTTCAACTAGTGCACTACTATTTACGCTTTTACTGTCGTTAACAACAACCGCTAATGCACTGATTGCTGGCGATGTGACAGGCGGTGGCAGCTACGCCGACTCAGTTGCCAGCGACAATGGCTGGATTGTTGAAAGTGCAGCCGGCAATGGCGTTGACTTTTGGACATTAAATGCAACCGCTGGCGATACTATTGCTATTGATATTACCTCAAGTATTGATTTTGGTATTAGTATCTATAGTGGCGCTGTCAGCGATGACCTTGGTTTTGCATTTAACAATGATGGGGATTTTATCGACCCTATTTCATTTGAACCAGCCAGTTATATTGGTGGTACTAACGGCTTATTCGGTGAGTTCGGCAGCCAATTAAGCGCCCTACTGCTACCAGCCACAGGTATTTACACTATTGCCATTGGCGGTGATTTAGGTTTTGGTGGATTTGGCGGGCCGTTTAATTATCAAATGGATATCGACATTACACCTGTTAGTGCGCCTGCAGGTATTTTGTTACTGCTGGCGGGTCTTGCCAGTGTCATGGTCGCTCGAAAGCGTTAGTAGAGCCTTGATTACACTAAACCCGCTCATGTAGCGGGTTTTTTTATTTATACTGAGTCCCATTGATACGCTCGCAACTGCTGAGCAGTTAACACAAAAACACCATGCCCACCTTGGGAAAACTCTAACCACAAAAACGGCATGTTAGGATATGCAGCCGCTAGCGCTTGCCCACTATTGCCAACCTCGGCAATTAACACACCATTATCGGTAAGATAATTGGCCGCTTGGCGCAGTAGTGCTCGCGTAAAATCGAGCCCATCAGCCCCAGAGCCGAGCGCAATGTCAGGCTCTGCACGGTATTCCGCAGGCATACTCGATAAGTCATTGGCATCCACATAAGGTGGATTAGTGACAATTAAGTCGTACGTATTGCCTTTGATAGCAGAGAATAAATCACTATGAATCGTACGGGTACGATCACCCACACCATGGCGTTGGATATTGCGTGCGGCAACGCTCAAGGCATCGGTTGAAATATCACTGAGATCGACAGTTACATCATTTAAGACTAGAGCACAAACAATACCAATACACCCGCACCCAGTACAGAGGTCTAAAATACGCCGAGGGGGTTGCTCTACCCAAGGCTCAAAGTGATCGCTAATCAATTCAGCAATAGGTGAGCGCGGTACTAGCACACTCGTATCAACCAAAAATGGATAGCCCGCGAACCATGCCTCACCGGTTAAATAAGGTGCAGGCACCCGCTCATCAATACGGCGTTGCAACAAAGTGATGATCGCTTTACGCTGGGGCTCACTCACGGGTTGATCGGCAATCGATGCATCGCTATCCCAAGGTAAATTTAAACTGTGCAGCACCAAATAGACAGCTTCATCCCAAGCGTTATCAGTGCCGTGACCAAAAAATAGATCGGCATTAATAAACGCCTGCTCGCCCCAACGAATACAATCGCCAACGCTCAACAATGTTTCAGTACTCATACGCATAGCCTCTCTACTAAATAATGAACGCGGTAATGAAGAGTAACACCGTGCTATCAAGATCGCGCATACTAGCGTTATTAGTATAAACATGCAAAAGCCATCCAATCCGCTTAGGGTGGCGTAAGGATCTGCCGCAAGAACAACCAACGTATCACGCTGAGCGCTACTTTGCTGCCACGCTCAATGCCTAACTAAGGGAATCGTGTGAAATACTGCCCCCCCAAAGCCGATAGTGGATCGACACAGGCTACACCACCAGAACGTACGGCAAAGGCTATTGAACGAAAGGTTATCAGGAGGGTTTAAACACGATTATAAATGATGCTCTTTTTCCATCAACCGCGTGGCAATGGTTGTGGTTATCGATATAGCACTTTACTCACAGCGTGAACATCATCTACTGTCTTTTACCGACCGAGCACATGTTGCTTATACCCCGCAAGAAAAGGTGTTAGAGTTATCAAAAGTAGCGTGTATCGTGGATATGTTTGCACGCTGCCTGCACATTCAAGAACAACTCACCCAAGACATTGCCGACGCTATTCAAACAGTTACAGATACGGAAGATGTTGGTATTGTCATTGAAGCGCGTCATTTGTGGATGATGATGTTTAGTCGCTCATAGTTGAGCAAAGATTTTTCAATAAGTGTAATTACCAAGGGATAATGTCGGTCTAACTACTGAGCGACTTTGTCGTAAAGATCATATCAGCCAGTTATTAAGCTGGCTATGTTTTTCATACTGACTCTTTTAAGCTTTGTGATTTTTCAACTCGCAATGCAGTGGTATTCATGTTGTTTCTGAGCCACATACTGCGTACACCATTCGGGCTAATATCGACTCCGAGCACCTCAGTTAGCTTCATGGCGACTTTCTGTTGACCAAGATGAGGATGCTCAATAGAGAACTGGATAACCGCTTCTTCGATTGCCATATCCACACAGTTTTTATGTCGTAGGTTAGGTGTTTCTTGCCGCTTTAGTGCAGCAGCACCGCCTTGCTTCACTAATGTTAAATGACGGTAAATTGTGTCACGCGAAACGCCACTTTGGCGCGATGCTTCGCTCACATTCCCTAGTTTTTCTACCAAGGCCAGCACCTCTAACTTCTTTTGAGTCTCCAAGTCTTCTACCGCCAGTTTACCTAGTTCAATGATCTCTGACACCTTAAGTTTGCGACCGGCGAAGTGGGCAGTGAAACCTTTCTTGCTGGTATTTCTGATTTCTATTTTTTGATTAGCAATTGAGTGTTTAAGCGGTGAATCAATCAGGTAGAATTTGTTGCCATAGCTGAAGGTATGGTCGTTACGTATTTTGCGGTGGTCTTTGATGACGCAAATATCATCCAGATTGATGTGTGTCGATAGTGGCGTAAACTCCGATGATGAGCCTTTTGATTTTACTTGGATTTGAGATTGCCAGAACTGTGGGATAAATACATGCTTCAGGTACGCGTTAGCAGCAGATATGTCTTTAATGTTGTTCAATCGCAACTCAGGCACTAAACGATCTTGAAAGGTATCGAAGGCACGTTCAATACGTCCTTTTCCTTGCGGTGAATTAGCAAAGATAACTTCAATGCCTAATTCCTCACAGGCTCTCTGCATCTGTGAGAAGTTGCAACGCTTAGGACCACCGAAGATACCCGCTCTATCCACGTAACGTGTTTTAAATATCCCCTTCGTTTCAATGCAATCTCGCATGACTTTTAAGCAACCCACGGTGGTTTCAGAGGGGAAGAACTCTGCATGCACTTCACTGGTGGCATCATCAATCATGGCAATTAAGCAGTGTTTTTTATCACCAAACCAGCGATGCGGACTACCATCCATCTGCATCATTAAGCCTGGCGCTTCCATACGCTCTCTACGTTTACGCGCTTTGCTGCGTCTGCGCTTAGCTCGTTTGACATGATGGATAGCATGCGCCCAACCACGTAGCGTCTCACGCTTCACTACAATGTGCTCGTTAACCTCTAGCTGTTCGGCAAGGTGTAGCAAATTCAAATCAAAATACTTGTCTTTTATTAAGGCTTGCACCATTTTTTTAATCGACGTTGGTGTTTTATTCGGTGGTGACTTACCACGGTTACCATGTACAACAAATTGAATACCGACTTGCTGATATCGCTTCACATAACGTTCAATGGTACGTCGAGATTTACTAAGTAATTTAGCTGCATTGGCAACTATTATTCTGCCTTCGACAACTTTAGCAATTATATCAACGGTGAGTTGAGCTTTAGAATCCATCACAATCATCCCCAACATGCCTCTAGTATTCAAAATAAGAACACTAACAAACATGTAAAAAAGAGACCGACAGTTTCCCTTGGTAATTAGCGATTACGACAGAATCGCTTGGTGTTAACACACTTATGTGTATGAATCTATTAAACCACTACAAGCTGATCAACGCGCTTAACCAGCTGTAAACCGACCCGACCTAGAACGCCGGGCTCTACCCAATTAGCGGGGGATGGGCTTTTTGCTTCGGTCTCTACAAGCATTTTGCCTGTAATTGATATCGCAGGGGGCGATTCTTACGTAAATTACGGCATTGATTTTTCAAATGCTAACGCTCTTTCGTTTGACGAGCGAGGTAGTTTGGCAGAAGATATAGCTGCATTTACCAATACGGTATATAATCTACCGGCGATTGATGAGCCGCTACGACTTATAACAGATTAGTGCATTAGTGCATTAGTGCATTAGTGCATTAGTGCATCTGGATCATGCACTACGCTGTGCAGTTTAACGTTACCGGTGAAAATGCTCAGCTAGATACACTATTGATGTTGATCAATAGATTTTTCCCGGTAAATACACCGAATAGGATAGCAATACAATGGACGCCTATTTTATTGTCAAGACACTTCATATATTAAGTTCAACCATACTCTTTGGAACAGGAATAGGTATTGCCTTCTTTATGCTCCGCTCTTATTTTACGCAGAATATCCACGAGAAGTTCTACGCAGTACGCAATACAGTGCTTGCGGACTATTGCTTCACGTTTCCTGCTGTGATTATTCAACCACTCACAGGGGTATGGTTGGTTGCACGCAGTGGGTACAATTGGACTGATTTTTGGCTAGTGGCGACTTATAGCCTTTATGGTATTGCGGGTTTGTGTTGGATACCGGTAGTATGGATACAAATTCAACTCAAAAAGCTTATTATTAATAGCTTGGAGCAACAATCTGAATTGCCTGAACGTTACAATAACCTTTTTAAAATTTGGTTGTTGTTAGGGGGGCCTGCGTTTATTGGATTGGTAGCTATCTTTTTCTTAATGGTGATGAAACCAATATGACACATAAATTCCAACACAAGGAAATCTGGTTTGTCTATGATGGTGAATGCCTATTGTGTAAAAATGCTGCCTTAGCTTTACGCATCAAGGAAGATTACGGCTCGCTGAATATATTAAATGCCAGGCATGAGCAAGGTCACCCCCTTATGGATAAAATTAATGAACGCGCTTTTGATTTGGATGAAGGCATGATCATTTATGATGGTAGTGACTTTTTTCATGGCAAAGATGCTTTGCAATTTATGGCGCGTTATGGTGATAGTCGAGGTGTATTTAACCTCGCGAATAAAGCACTTTTTTGGTCAGGTACGCTTACCAAGGTAATCTATCCCTGGTTACGTGGTGTACGCAATGCACTGTTGCGTTTTAATAAGGTGGAACGCATTGATAATTTAGCACTTAAAAATGAGCCTATCTTTAAATCTATTTTTGGTGATTCCTGGAGCGATTTACCTCCGGTAATTAAAAAGCATTATGCCAATCATCCCTATACGAATGATGTAACAAAGGTTGAGGGTACACTCGATGTGATGTGTAAGTCGCCTTTAAAGTATTTATCTCTGTTGATGAAAGTGATGGGGCAAATTCCTATCCGTAATGAACAATCGGTGCCTGTTACCGTGTGTTTTGACAGTGATGAGCACACTAAATATTTTCATTTTAGTAGACGTTTTCGATTTAAAGACCAAAAGCCTTACTTGTTTTATTCCCGTATGCTACAACTCAAAGATAATCAAGTGATTGAACTTATGCGCTTTGGTTTGGGCTGGAAAATGCGTTACACCTGGGATGGTCAAAAAGTGATACTAAAGCATGATGGCTATGCCCTCAGCCTGTTTGGGCATTTTATTCCTGTACCCTTAACTCTGTTAATGGGTAAAGGCTATGCTGAAGAAATACCGATAGATGATAAGACTTTTTCAATGATAACGAATATTACCCATCCTTGGTGGGGTAAGCTCTATGAATATAAAGGGCAATTTATGATTGTAGAGGATTGAAAGTGAAACGTATTTTGGTTATTGGCGGTTACGGAAATTTCGGCAATTTTATTGTGAAAGAACTTGCCAAAGATAAAAATATTCAAGTTATTATTGCAGGACGATCGCTGGAAAAAGCCAATCAGTTGATTGTCAGTATAGTTAAAGACGAAATAGAGGCTCACCATCAACCAGAAGCAGCTCAAGTTGATATTCATAAAGATTTCCCCAAGGCTTTACAACATATAAAGCCCGATATCGTGATTCATACCTCTGGCCCATTTCAAGCGCAAAGCTATGATGTTGCCAATACCTGTATCGATTATGGTACTCATTATATTGATCTTGCTGATGGTCGTGAGTTTGTTGCAGGTATTACTGCCTTACATGAAAAAGCAAAACAGGCCGGAGTCTCTATTATCAGTGGTGCCAGTTCAGTCCCGTGTTTAACCTCGGCTATTGTTGACCATTATATTGATGAGTTTAGTGTGCTGGAAAGTCTTGATTACGGCATTACGACCGCTCAAAAAACTACGCGAGGCTTGGCGACAACAGCGGCAATTTTAGGTTATACAGGTAAGGCATTTAATACCTTGATCAATGGGGCACTGACGAATATTTACGGTTGGCAAGGGCTAAAGGCGCGCAAGTTCCATAAGTTGGGCTTCAGGTTATTGGGGCATTGTGATATACCCGATTTAGCACTGTTTCCCGAGCGTTACCCAAGTATTAAGACATTGCGTTTTTATGCAGGCTTAGAAATTAAATGTATTCATTTAATACTATGGGCACTATCTTGGTTGGTGCGTATTGGCCTGATTCATAATTTGAAAAAGTCAGCGCCTTTATTACTGCGTTTGTCTTTTTTATTTGATGGATTAGGTACAGCCAACAGTGGTTTCTATATGCAATTATTTGGTAAGGGTAATAATGGTAGCGAAAAGTCTATACTCTTTGAGCTGGTCGCTCACTCTGGTGACGGCCCTTATATCCCCTGTATGCCTGCTATTCTTCTGGCCAAAAAACTGGCTAATAAACAAATAGTCGAGCGAGGGGCTTATCCCTGTGTCGGTTTTATTTCTTATAATGAATATCTGAATGCTTTAAAAGCGTTAGATATCACATGGCAGATAACTAGATAAATATTGGTATAAATAAATCATTGGTGATCTGCCGATATTGGTAATTTAACTGGGATAGTAGGCTGAGCCTCTTTGCCGATTAAATTATGGGAGTGCGCGTTATAGCCGCTAGCCGCTATTACTATTGGTGGCGTTGTATCAAACCCATCAGTTTATAGGTGAGTAGTGATGCTGCAAAGTCGTAGGCATGAAAACCCTCTATTGGCGCGAACTCCATAATATCAAAGCCGATGATATTTCTTTGTTGAGCAATGCTTTTGAATAGATTCAGTGTTTGATACCAACCTAATCCTCCTGGTACGGGTGTTCCGGTTGAGGGAAATACCGCAGGATCGAGACCATCAATATCGACAGTAAAAAAGACATTTTCAGGAAAGTCGTTGGGAAGCTCAAGGGTTTGAACGTGGTTGGGTACTAGCGTATCGGCATCCTGATAGCCTACATTGTATTGTTGGCGAGCTTCTATTTCTTCCTGGCAATAGGCTCGCACCCCTAGTTGATACAGGGGAATGTCTTCGTCCACAATACGCTTCATGGCTGAGGCATGGCTTAGTGGATCACCTTCATACGCATCGCGCAAGTCGGCGTGAGCATCAATTTGTACTACCCCGAAATTGCGAAAACCTGCATCAAGATATCCCTTGATTACACCATAAGTGACGGTGTGTTCGCCGCCTAGCACCACGGGCATACTACCGGCATCAAGAATTTGTTTGATCGCTTGGGCAATATTATCAATGACTTGTTGGGGGGCTGGTGAGCAATCTATCGGCTTGCAGGTATGGATACCACCTTGTGAGGGGTTTGAGTGGCCATCCCACGTTTCTAATTGCCAAGAGGCTTCCAATATGGCCGCTGGCCCTTTTGCTGTCCCACCACCATAGGAAACGGTATTTTCATAGGGTACTGGTAATACCGAAAAAGCGGCTTCAGTCATGTTGCACTGTTCAATTTCAGAGCCGAGAAATAAAGGGTATTCTTGAGCCATCATTGTTACCTGTTTTTTAGCTTTCACCGCCAAGCGCTAAGAAAGGCGGTGTTTAAAGTCATCGTAATCAAAGGTTTTAATTATGCGTAATGCATCCGTTTTAGAATTCCATACGGCCAATGCCGGTAGACGTGTGCCATTAAACGTGGTGGTTTTTACCATGGTGTAATGGGCCATATCTTCAAATACTAAACGCTGTCCAATGGCTAAAGGGGTATCAAAACTGTAATCATTAATAACATCCCCCGCGAGACAAGTTAGGCCGCCTAAACGATAAGTGTACGTTTTTTCTCCCTTGTTGCCGGCGCCTGTGATATCGGGCCGGTAAGGCATTTCGAGGGTGTCGGGCATATGGCAGGTTGCCGATGTGTCGAGAATGGCCTGAGGGAATTCGTTATGTATTATATCCAGTACTTCTGTGGTTAAAATACCCGTTCCTATTGCAATGGCTTCACCGGGTTCGAGATACACTTGCAGTTGGTATTTGTTCGTTATTTGCTCAATGCAATTGGTCAGTTCATCAACCTGATAATGAGGGCTACTAATGTGGTGTCCCCCTCCCATATTTAACCATTGCATATGATGTAGCAAGTGGCCAAATTGTGTTTCAATCGCTGCTAACGTTCTTTGTAAAGGCTGTACACCCTGCTCGCATAAGGTATGGAAGTGCAGGCCAGAAATTAAAGTAAAGGCTTGAGTAAATGCCTGTGTTTTGAGTGCTTTTTCTAGTTCGGCTAGGGTAGTTCCTAAACGTGAGCCTGGTGCACAGGGATCGTACAATGCCACTGCCCCCTCAGAATGCATGGGGTTAATACGCAAGCCAAAATGTAAATCATCGCGCCTTTTCTGTGCTTGTCTACATAGGGATTCAAAGCGCAATAGCTGAGAGGGGCTGTTAAAAATAATATGGTTGGCAAATTCCAGTAGAGCTTTTAAATCTTGCTCACTGTAGGCCGCAGAGAACACGTGGACTTCACCACCGTAGTATTCGTGCCCCAATGTGGCTTCATGTAAACCACTGGCACAGGTGCCGGATAAATAGCGTTGGCTAAGTGGCGCCAAATGCCACATAGAAAATGCTTTTAACGCCTGTAAGATTTTGGCGCCACTGCGTTGTTGTAGCGTGTGCAAAATTTTTAGATTGCGCTCGATCGCAACCTCGTCTACGACAAAACAAGGGGAGGGCAAACGGGATAAATCGAGCGCTGAAAAGTCGGTAAATAGCATAGTTACTGAAACTTAACTGTTGAGGTCGAACTGGTCAAGCTCGATCACATTCCATGGTAGGCCGTAGTGGTTCATCGCGTCCATAAATGGGTCGGGGTCAAACTGTTCAATATTAAAGACACCGGGCTGTAGCCAGTGTTTTTCCAGCATCATCTTTGCGCCAATCATTGCCGGTACACCGGTAGTATAGGAGATAGCTTGTGATTGTACCTCTTTGTAACAGGTTTGGTGATCACATATCTGGTAGCAATAGATAGTTTTTGCTTGACCATTCTTAACCCCTTGGGCAACAACACCAATACAGGTTTTCCCTTGGGTACGAGGGCCAAGAGTGGATGGGTCAGGCAAGAGTTTAGCGAGAAACTGGATAGGCACAATTTGTTGGCCATTGTAGTCCACAGGCTCAATGCTCGTCATACCTACATTGTCTAATACTTCTAAATGTTTTAAGTAATTATCAGAAAAGCTCATCCAAAATTGAGCACGTTTTAATGTAGGTATATGCAGAGAAAGTGATTCCAGTTCTTCGTGGTACATGCGGTAAATATTGTAGGTGCCTACATCTTCCGGGCAGGTAAATACCGCTTTTTTACTCATGGGGGGGGTTGTCAAAAACTGCCCGTTTTCCCAGTGGCGACATTCAGCGCTGACTTCGCGAATATTGATCTCGGGGTTAAAATTGGTGGCAAAAGGGTAGCCATGATTACCACCATTAACATCAATGATATCCAGATAATGAATCTCATCGAAATAATGTTTGTGTAGATAAGCGGTAAATACATTGGTCGCACCGGGGTCAAAGCCACTACCTAAAAGTGCCGTTAAACCCGCATCTTTAAATTTATCCTGATACGCCCATTGCCATTTGTATTCAAATTTTGCAGTGTCTAGCGGTTCATAGTTGGCCGTGTCCATATAGTGGACACCTGCCTCTAAACACGCATCCATAATAGTTAAATCCTGATAAGGCAAGGCTACATTGATGACTAGAAAAGGCTGTTCTTTTTTTAATAAACTGGCAAGTTCAGCTACGTTATCGGCATCGACCTGGGCTGTACGAATAGTAATGCCTGTCTTCTCTTTGACACCCTCAGCGATGGTTTTGCATTTTGCCTCTGTTCGACTGGCGAGTAGTATGTCAGTGAAGGTACTAGGCAGTTGAGCACATTTTTGTGTAACCACATTGCCCACGCCACCGGCACCAATAATCATCACTTTGCTCATGGGTTCTCCTCTTTCTCGAAATAAGTATAACCATCAAGGCTATCTTTAAAAGCCTTCATCATTTGCCTGCGCTTGGCAGCGGTAATCTTTCCTTCACGCACAGCTTTTTCGGAACGCTGGCGCAGCTCTTCATTCAATATTTTTGTATCATATTCGACATACGAGAGTACATCGGCAATACTGTCACCGTGAAATTCACGCACAAAGTTAAAGTTACCATCATCTTGAATATGTACACTGACGACATTGGTATCACCAAACAAATTATGCAAATCGCCAAGTGTTTCTTGATAGGCTCCTACCAAGAAAACACCTAAATAGTACTCTTCATCCTGTTTTAACGAATGCAGTCGAATGGTGCGGTTAATACCTTGTTTATTGGCAAAATGGTCAATTTTTCCGTCGCAATCACAGGTAATATCAGCAATAATGGCTTGGCGCTCGGGCTCTTCTGTTAGACGATGGATAGGCATGACGGGGAATAGTTGATCAATCGCCCAGATATCAGGCAAAGACTGAAATAAACTAAAGTTACCGTAATAAATATCTGCCAATAGCTCGGGTAAATTCTCCAGCTCTGGTGGAATAACCTGAGCGATACGAGTCTGTTTTGCCACTTTTTCTAAAATGGCAAGGGCTAGATTGTCAGCAAGTGCTCGATCTTTGAGTGTGGCTTGACCGCGCCTAAATAGCTCTCTTATTTCATCTCGGTAATAAAGAGCATCGTTGTAGCACTCCTGAAAATTATCGCCATCAACGTGACAATTGACGTCCCAAAGATTGGCTAATAGTTCATGACCATCGTGTGGCAACTGCTCAGGTAATGGCTCTGGGCGGTGATCGCGGACATCCAGAATATTAAATAACAACATGGATGAATAGGCGACGGTAGCCCTACCAGATTCAGTGATAATAACAGGGTGAGGAATTGCGAGTGGGTCGAGACTTTCACAAATAGTTTCAACAATATTTAAACAATATTCATTGAGTTGATAGTTCTTACTATGAGTATTATTAGTACTTGCACCTTCATAATCAACGGCCAAACCACCACCAAGGTCGAGGTATCCCATGGGGGCACCTTCGCTAATCAAGCCGGTATAAAAACGACAGGCTTCCATAACACCACCACGAATATTGCGAATATTGGGTATTTGAGAGCCTAAATGGCAGTGTAATAGCTGTAGACAATGGAGCATCTTTTCTTGTTTAAGCTGCTCAACTACCTTAACTAGGGAGGCCGTTGATAAACCAAAAATAGAGCGGTCACCACAATCTTTATTCCAGTGACCATCAACAGCGACAGTAGAACGGATTCTAACACCGAGTAAGGGCTCGATACCTAAAGCTTTACTGCGCTCAAGAATGGTGGGCAATTCCATTGGGGTTTCGAGCACGAAAAAGCAGGGAATACCCATTTCTCGGGCATAAAGCCCAAGCTCTATAAATTCTGCATCCTTGTAGCCATTACAGATGATGAGACTTTTGTCATCTCTTTGTTTAGCCAGCGCTATAATTAATTCAGCCTTACTACCTACTTCAAAACCATGGTGATAATGACTACCATAATCGGCAATCTCTTCAATTACATGGCATTGTTGATTAACTTTAATGGGAAATACACCACGATACACATTGTGATAATTGTATTGGGCAATGGCTTCGGCAAAGGCCTCATTAAGAATTTTGATACGCTCATCGAGTAGGTTTTCAATGCGCAGAACTGTAGGCATATTAAGTCCGCGTTGTTGCATACCTTCAATGATATCGATCAGCGGGACAGTCACTGTCTTGCCCTGACATGGCACTTTGACATTCACATTGCCTTGCGGGGATATATCAAAATAATCAACGCCCCAATCACGAATGCCATAGAGGCGAGCGCTGTCATCTGGCGACCATGGTGTGCTTTCTAATGTTGTAGTTGTTGACGAAGAGAGGGGATTAATTCCCATTAGCTAGTCCTCACAGCTTATGTCCAAAAAAGGCGGTTAATATTGGTGCTTTAGCGCTTTCTGGATAGAGTGAAAGACACTTGGGCTAAAAAGTCATAAATCCTCTAGGGGGTTAACATTAAGTGGCTTAAAAAAGTCGGGCGAATTTAAGGCAGAAGCGCTTAAAAATCAAGAAAAATTTAATATAAATTCACATAACTTCGCTTACGTGGAAGGTAAAACTAAGTGGCTGTTAAGCTTGAGCGAAGTAATCAGATAGACTTTTGCGACAACAGCCCGACTTTGCCATACTTTTTCCAACAAAATGAGCAATGAACGTACCCTGTAGGGTTAATAAAATCAATAACTTACAAAAAATAGCGTAGCTTTGAGCAATGGGGCAACCAACAAGGGGTTACTTTGAGAAAACACTATTATTTCAAAGCGATTATATTTGAGCTACTAGAGTTAATTTGGGCTTGAAGCCCAGAAGGCGTGGTGTTGTGTTTATTGGCCGTCATTTTTAATTTCGTGTTCTAAGGCATCTAAGCTTTCAATAACGCGATCGCTGGCGTCTTCCATATGAGAAAAGAGGTCTATGGCCTGTTGTTGCCTACCTTCACGTTGGGTAAGCAGAGCTTCTAACCCATTTTTATGCACGTTTGCATGAGGGATGGCTAATTGCTGAAAGGCGCGGCTACGAGCATACTTCTCAGCACCTTCACCCTCGTAATACCATTTACCCAGTCTACACATTGTATGGTCGGCAAAATCAGTAGCGTCCCCTTCGCCTGAAATAGCTGCGTTGTAAATAGATGCCTTATAAGCTAAATGATCTAGCTTAACAGTTTCTATAAAACAGGTATTGGCATTGTTTATGAGGTAACTCATGGTGATCTTTGAGAAATCCATCGCCTGTTGAATCTCTTCGACACCTTCATTGACATCATCGGCAAGCTTTGTACAAGTCTGGTGTGACTGCTGTATATGCTGGTCAGTCTCTTGCGTGTCGGTTTCTATTTGATTAACCAGTGTGGCTATTTTTGAGCTGGCTTCGCTTGCACGTTGTGCGAGTGCGCGTACCTCATCTGCGACTACCGCAAACCCTCGCCCTTGCTCACCAGCTCTCGCTGCTTCAATCGCTGCATTGAGCGCGAGTAAATTGGTTTGTTCTGAAATGGTATTAATAATACCGACAAATTGAGTAATCTCTTTTGCAACCCCTTTAAGTTTAGACAGACTTTCGATACTGGTTGATGAGTCTTCTGCTATGCGCGTTAAATCTGTGCTGATTTTTGATAGCGAGGCTGAGGCTGCCTCGAAAACGCTATTATATTGTGTCATCTCGTCGCGTTGCGATACCATAGTATCGCGCAAACCTGCCACAGTGCCGCGCACTTGTGTTATCCCAGAGAGGCTACGCAACAGTAGTGTAACTTGATCACTTTTATCTGTGTTCTCAGTCGCTTTTTCTAGTTCATTAATGCGTGTAATTAATTGTTTATTTTGGTCTAGTAACGTTTGATTTTTTTGTTCTAGCTCAGCAATTACGGCATCTTTGTTATCCATAAGGGCCTGCTTGGATCGTCCGAACATATCTGGTATCTCTCTACGGTTTAACTATCTCTCACTGGAGTCTAGCAAGGATATTTAAGCGCTGCCGATACTTTATACTGGTATTTTATACATGATTGGTCTATTTGATATGTGAGCTCTGTGTTTTCATCAGTGTATTTAGCTTAATTTTATGTTGCCCTTACATTGTGTCAGTGACAGGTGATATGGATTGATGCGGTGCTTGTGCTGCACTAAACTGTACATAAGTTTTATTATTTAAGTATTTGCTGAGCGATTTGTAAACGCTAAAAACCCAGAGGCAGCAATAAGTGCTGTACCGCCAATACGGTTTAAATACATCGGGTGATTATGCATAAAGCCCAAAAACCTTTTAGCCGATAAGGCATAGATCATGACCCAGGCAAAATCCAGTAGGGCCATCGTTGGGCACATAATGGCCATTTGTTGAAAAAGTGGCTGCGTTGGATCGATAAACTGAGGAAAGAACGCAGTGAAAAAGACAATAGCCTTTGGGTTACCCGCAGCGACTAAAAAACCACTAAAAAATAGTGTGCGAGACGGAATTGGTTTTTCACTAGCTTCAGGCTCTATTTGAGGGGGCCTACTCAATAGCATGCGCAACCCCATATATAGAAGCGTGATAACGCCAAACCATTTAATCAGGGTAAAGGCTAATTCAGAGCTGGCAATAATGACACCTAAACCAATAGCAACTAAAATCATTTGCAGAAAGTTAGCAAAGATATCACCTAGTGCTGTAGCTATTGTTTTTTTAACGCCGTATTTCATTGAGTGTACAACACCTAATAAAATACTGGGGCCTGGTGTCATTGTTAGTATTAGAGATGCAGCGACAAATGCCAGCCATGTTTCAATATTCATTATTGATCCTGTGTCGATAGATGGTGTTGAATACTATAAATAGTTACTAGTACCTTTCAGTTTTTCTCACCGATATGCTCTAGTGGCAGGGCGGTTGTGTTGATGACTTTTTTCATTACAAAACTTGAGTGCACACCTGTTACACCATCAATAGTGGTTAATTTTCCCAGTAAAAATGTCTGGTAAGCTGCCATATCTTTAACGACGACCTTTAACTGATAATCTGCACTAGAGCCTGTAATTAATAAGCACTCTTGTACTTCTGAATACTTCGCTATTGTAGATTCAAACGCATTAAAACGTTCAGGTGTGTGTTTATCCATGCTGACACTAATGAGTGCGGTTAAGGTTAAACCCAGTTCTTGCTCGTTAAGCAAAGTTACTTTTTTGCCGATAATCCCAGCAGCCTCTAGGGATTTTACCCGGCGTAGGCAAGGTGATGCCGATAAGCCAATTCTATCCGCTAGCTCTAGATTACTGATATTCCCATTTTTTTGTAACTCTGACAATATGCGTTTATCGGTACGGTCCAGTTTATCCACTTTTTATACCTATTGTATTGTGTTTGTAGAGGGATTAAAACGGTATATGTTTATAAGCAATTATTGACCTTTAAATGTTTGTTTGTGGGTTATTTATTGCTTTAATATGCAATATTTGGGGTTTGTTTGCAATATTTTTTTGCTGTTAAAGAGGTAAGATAGTTTTGGTCAGTTAAGCGGCGCAATGGCTTACATCACCCCGTGAGCTTACTTCTTCTGCTTCTCAAAAAGAGGCAGACGTTCAGAGACGTACCCTGTCAACGAGCATGAGCTTGACTGATTCTTCACCATCGTTGATTTCTGCGAAGGTGCCCTATTTACTATTGATGAGTTTGCTAACCCTATGAGCCCGTTTAATCACGACCACTTTGATTATAAAAAATACCGACCATTCCCTGTGCTTAATAAGCCGGATCGCCGTTGGCCATCGCGTGTTATTAAACGTGCTCCAATGTGGTGCTCGGTTGATTTGAGAGATGGTAATCAAGCATTGATAGAGCCTATGTCTGTCACTCAAAAACAACGTATGTGGGCACTCTTGATTAAACTCGGTTTTAAGTTTATTGAGATTGGTTTTCCGGCGGCTTCACAACCTGATTTTGATTTTTGCCGTTGGCTGATAAATGAAAACCAGATACCTGATGATGTTACCGTACAGGCCTTAACACAGGCTCGCCCAGAGTTGATTGAGCGTACTTACACAGCGTTAAGTGGTGCAAAAAAAGCCATTGTCCATGTGTATAACTCTGTCTCTCCTGTGCAGCGTGAAAAAGTCTTTCAGTTGGATAAAAACGAGATCACTGCTATTGCATGCCAAGGCGCTCAAAAGGTACTGGATGAGTCAAAAAAATACCCCGATACCGAGTGGTCTTTTGAGTATTCACCTGAAAGCTTCTCAAACACTGAAATTGATTACGCGATTGACGTCTGTAATGCGGTCATTGAAATATGGCAGCCCACGTTAGATCATAAAGTTATTATTAACTTACCAGCGACAGTTGAGTGTGCTACACCCAATGTTTTTGCAGACCAGATAGAAACATTTTGTGATCATGTTAATTGTCGCGATGCCATTATTGTTAGTGTGCATACACACAATGACCGTGGTTGTGCGATAGCGGCGGCTGAGCTAGCGCTAATGGCGGGTGCTGATCGAATCGAAGGCACATTAATGGGTAATGGTGAGCGCACAGGCAATATGGATATTGTGACATTGGCAATGAATTTATATAGCCAAGGTATTGACCCTATACTCGATTTGTCTAATGCCGATGAGATTATGCGCGTTGTTGCTGAGTGCACTCGTATTGAAACGCACCCTCGCCACCCTTGGTTTGGCGAAATGGTATATACCGCTTTCTCAGGTAGCCACCAAGATGCCATTAACAAATGTTTAAGTAAGCAGCGTGAGGATGAACCTTGGGATGTCGCCTACTTACCGATTGATCCACGGGATCTAGGGCGAGATTACCAATCGGTTATTCGCGTTAATAGTCAGTCGGGTAAAGGGGGCGTGGCTTATATTCTGGAGCAACAATATGGTTTGCGCCTGCCTCGCTGGTTACAAATAGAGGCGAGCCGTAAAGTACAAGATTATGCTCAGAGTCACGAAGTTGAAGTTTCTCATCAAGATATATGGCGTATTGTGGAAAGTAGTTTTATGCTTACCGACAAAGCTTATCAATTGCATGCCTATCATCTGGATAAACATGGAAAGACGGAAACCATACAGGCAACAATATCCTCTAGTAACAATCTGGTTGAGGATGTAATGCTCGTCGGTGAAGGTGATGGCGCCTTAGTGGCTTTTTGCCAAGCTATTCAGCAAGCGTTAGGTTTGACGGTAGATATTCTTAATTATGATCAGCATGCAATAGGCGCAGGGACTCATGCCTCAGCAGTAGGTTATATACAGGTTAAAATCAATGGTCACCGCTATTGTGGTATTGCAAAAAATAGCGATATTATCAGCGCTAACCTCAACGCAATTTTGGCATGCGTAAATCAGGCAGGTATACACTTTGATGAAGCCGTTGCCTGTTCTATTTCGCGTGTGCTTTCCGCTGAGGGTTAGATAGTACAATCGTTAAAGTTTTTCACAGTGTTAAAAGTTGTTTGAAGTAAAACAACTTTTAACTTTTGCCAATCTATTAATTTTTAAATGCTATCTAGTAATCTACTTGTCTAGCTATCTGCCTAGTTATATAGCTATGTGCTTTAAGTCGTGATTGTATATAGTTAAGAGTATCTCATAACGGTTAATCCATCCTTTCTATTGGTGCCTGTAGATCATGGTTACTATGTTCTTTGCTTTTATTTATGCCACAAGGAAGAGTCAATGTTTAAATTATTATATGCCGAAACAGAATAACAATGAGTATTGATAATAATGCTTTGTGTTTTACAACGAACAGAACAAGAAAATTATTTAGTTTGGTGGCATTAGATGTGTTAATTGTTGTCGCGCATTGAGTTTTTTGATGTGGAAATTTTAGTTATATCGTAATTTATTAAGAGTAAAAAAAGATAAATCATACAAAAAGGCCGTCGTGCGTGACAAAATATACAACTACTTCACAGTGCTCTGTTTTAATGGTAAATATAAGATTTTTATGTGCTTTAATGGTTTTGCTTTTTGTACAGAAAGTTTACTTTAACTTTTAACTACCATTGTAGGAGAGTGACATGAAAAAGCGCAATAAAAATGGCCAATATACTGGCTCTTTATTAGGTTAATCTTAATAAAGTGAGAGGGGGAGGGGTTCTTCCTCCTCTCTACTTAAACTTAAAATTTTCCCTAAGGAGCTTGGTTTTATAATGAATAAAATCATGATATACCCTGAAAAAATTAAATCATATGGGCAGGCTGATGAAGCAAAAGTTTTTTGTTTGCTGACTAATTCTGAATATATTGATTGCTTCGTTATTAGTAAAAATAATCATTATGATCAATGTCTAATTGTTGCCTATGATGGTGATACCGACTTTGATGACGTCTTGAATGATACCATCCCTAATCACTGCCATATGCTAACAATTTTGCCCAATTGCTTGTTGCACTCCGTGAGTAAAGAGTCTCTTGATAAAAGAAAGCTATTGATTATGGCCTGCAAGTCAGGGAAAACCTCACTTGAAGGGGTAGAGCATTTTCTACGTATAGGTGAAAAGATAGAGCCTGATGAACAGGTTAATTTTTCTAACAAATTCTTCTCAAAAGGAGAGGCATCTTCATTATTTACACTGGCTAACCCCACTATGGGTTTAGAATGCACTTTTGATCATTTGGATGAACAGCTGGAATGGCATGAACAGCTAGGAGAGCTGGAGTGGGGTGATCAGCAGGTTTTTCCTTCGGGAGAAATTGCGTGTTTTTTAGTGCCGTTAAAAATTCAACAGTTAGATGATGATGTAAAATTTCGTTTGAATGGGAAAATTGCATTAAATGGTAATGTGATCGTTCAATCTGGGCCACCCTCATTTTTAGATTCTGATCAAGAGCGCATATTTCAACACCTGTCAACGACTATGTATGCAGAAGTCGTGCTCGATATAAAAGAAGGTGAAATAATACAGGCTAAGGCGAGTAATGAAAAATCGTTACCTGCTGAAAAAATGTTAAATGCTCTATTTACCGTGGACTCTAGATTTCGGCGAATATACGAGGTTGGTTTTTCGATCAATACACAGGCAACGCCTTGGCCAGGAAATACCGCCATGAATGAAATCTGTGGTGGCAGCTTAGGGCGTATTCATTTGGGGATAGGTATGTTACCGCATACTCAATATCATTTAGATATGTTTTGTGATGGAACTGTTGTAAAAGATGACAAAGGCGATATTCTTTTTGGTAAAGCTTCGCAGCCAGCGACCGATGAAGTTAAAAAAATGGTTCGCCATCGCTCCGTTAGTTGCCCCTGTATCGAAATCTAGGTAGAGGTTTAAATGATTAAAGTTAACGCACATAAAATTATTAATTTTGGTGACGCGACCGAGGCAACCTATTTTTGCCTTGTAACTAACAGCCAATTAAAAGACCAGTTTGAGATCAATATCGAGAAAAAATATAAAGCATATAAAATATTTTCTTTAGATAATGCTGATGATTTTGTAGCGTTGATGAAAAATGACATGCCAGATAATGCACATATTCTGGTTGTATTACCGAGTGTTTATTTTAAACCCCCCCCTGCTGATTTATTAGGTGGTCAGCGTAAGTTAGGTGTGTTGGCATGTTCATCAACGCCGAGTGATAGCGAGTCTATACAACACTTTATTCGTGTTGCAGAAAATACAGACCCAGTTGCTCAAGATGTATTTGCTGACAGATTGTTTTCCCTGGGAGAAAAAACCAAACATCTACTTTTTTATAATAAAAAAACAAAAACAGAGGCAGTATTTCATCATCTTTATGATCATTTGTCGTGGCATGAACAGATTGGCGTGCTCGATTGGGGGCAGCAACAATTATTGCCCTCTGGTGAAATTAGTGTATTGCCGGTTAATGTATTTGATCAAAATATTGAAGTGGCATTGGATGTCACCGGAGAGCTTACTCTTCAGGGAACAGCTATTTTACATTCAGGAACCCCCTCTTTTAGTCCTCGCGATCAACAGAGAATATATGAAGATCTAGCAACGCTGAATGACGATGCCGTTATTGCTAGCCTAGATGGCGGGCATATTACGTCATTGAAAGCTGCATCGAAAAAATCTTTTCGAGCGATACGTGCCTTGGAAGCATTAATGTATACTGATTCACGTTACAGTACATTATTAGAAATTGGTTTAGGCGTAAATACCAATCATGATTTAATCGCGGGAAATTCTGCTATGAATGAAGTCTATGGTGGCAAAAAAGGTGTTATTCACTTAGGTTTTGGTCTGACACCTTACACGCAGTATCATCTAGATATTCTGTGTCCTGATACGGCACTGTATACCGCAGAAAAAGAGTGGATCCTCGGTGAAACAGCTCACTTATCAGACCAGATTGGTGAACAAGTAATAGGATAAGCTATGCAACATTTGAGTGTTAAGCAGCAACTGGATTCTTTTTGTAAAAGGAAATACTTTAACTTGGAGAGCAGCCATTATTTGAATGGTGCTTATATGTCCCCTTTGCCGATAGTAACGGAATCAGCAGGTATTGAAGGGATGAGGCGAAAACGTATTCCTGTACACTTGACCAAAGATCATTTCTTTTTGCATAAAAAATTAGTTCGTGAACGTTTTAGTCAGCTACTCCATATAAATTCTCCCAAAAATATTGCACTTATACCGTCTGTTTCTTATGGTTTAAGTATAATTGCTAACAATACGCCTTGTACATTTAAGAAAGATATTATTGTCGTCGAAGATGAGTTTCCATCGGTCTACTATACTTGGAAGAAGTATAGTGAACGTCATAGCGCACACTTAAAAATAGCCAAAAGACCTAAGGCGATAGAAAACCGAGGCACAGCATGGACTGATACGATACTTAATCTTATCGATGAGAATACTCATATTATATCTATAGGTAATATTCACTGGCAGGATGGGAGTTTATTTGACCTCAAAAGAATAGCAGAAAAAGCGCATTATTTTGAAGCCTTGCTAGTTATCGATGCAACCCAATCAGCCGGGGTTATTGATATTAACGTAAATGAGCTGAAACCTTATGCTCTTCTCGCGAGTAGCTATAAAACGCTATTGGGCCCATATAGTATGGCGGTTGGTTATTTTTCTGATGCGTTATGTTTAGGTGAACCTCTTGAAGAAAACTGGATTAACCGTCATCGCAGTGATAATTTCTCTGAATTAACACAATATCAGGACCAATATCGTGAAGGTGCAGAGCGTTTCGATGTGGGTGAGTCCAGTAATTTCATATTAATGCCCATGTTGGCAGAATCGTTGAAGTTATTGCTTAACTGGGGTGTGAATGATATCCAGCATTATTGTCAATACCTATCAAATTATTTGGTGGAAAAATTAAGGCCATTTAATATCCAATTGATTAATAATAGTGAGCGAGGCAGCCATTATTTAGGAATATCGATTAGTCAATTTGATCTTTCGATGTTAAATAAGGTTTTGTCTGATGCTAATGTCATTGTCTCTGTTCGCGGAAATTTTATGCGTGTTAGTCTACATGCTTTTAATAATATAGAAGACTGTGACGCCCTTGTTGATGCCTTACAGTATGTCTTGTTAAAACAAGAAAACAACATTCTGGTTAGTGCATGAGTCAAACAGGGAAGGCGAATTATTCTATTATTTTAGGCGGGTTCTTTGTATTACTATTTAGTATGGGCGTTCGACAATCATTCGGCTTGTTGATGTTGCCCATCACATGCACTACAGCAATAACCAGCTTGGATTTTTCTTTTATTCTTGCCGTGCAGAACTTATTGTGGGGGTTGTTTGCGTTTATTTTCGGCTTTCTCGTATCAACGGTAGGTGAGAAAAAAATACTTTTTTTAGGTAGTGCATTAGTTGTACTGGGTCTTTTAATTATTCAGTTGGCGCAAACCGCGTGGGTATTTTTTATTGGCGCAGGAATATTTATGGGCGTTGGTTTAGGTGCATTGAGTTTTTCAATTGTGCTTGCTACCGTTGGCAAACATATTCCTGCAGAAAAAGTAGGCATGACCTTTGCTGTGGTGAGCTCTGGTGGTTCGATTGGTCAATTTTTACTTCTGCCTTTGGTGAAATGGGGGTTGTTCTATTTTTCTTGGCAGTCTATCGTTATGCTAATGGCTTTGTCGACAATATTGTTATTTCCTGCTGGATGGTTATGTGTTGGTTCTGCGAACAACAATAGACGTACACCGGTTCAAGCCAGTGTTAGCTACAAAGAATCATTGTCTACATTGAAACAATCTTTTCGAAACAGTTCATATATGTTGATAAATATCGGTTTTGCTATTTGCGGTTTTCATGTGACGTTAATTAGTGTTCATCTACCACATTACTTCCAATCACTGAATAGTACTGACATCTCTGCTTTTGCTGGTGCAGCAGCACTTAGCATCATAGGGTTTGTCAACATAATAGGCACGCTTAGCGTTGGCTGGTTGATGAAATACTTTCAACCTAAGCTATTATTAATTAGCCTCTATGGAATGCGAGCATTAGTACTGGCAATATTTATAATGTCGCCTAAAAATGATATAAGTATTGCTATTTTTTCATTATTAATAGGGGCACTCTGGCTTGCTACAGTTCCACTTACATCTAAGTTAATTAATACACTTTTTGGGCGGGAAAACCTTGCGCTATTGTTTGGCATGGCAATGTTATCTCATCAAATTGGAGCTTTTTTTGGTGCTTATTCAGGGGGGTGGTTTCTCGAAAATTACGAGCAAGTCTGGTTGATTGCAATGTTTTTGAGTTTGCTCGCCTCAGTAGTTCACTTTCCAATTAAACAGAAAGCGATTGTAGTATAAAATTATTAACCATAAAAAGGCGCTAGTGATTGCATCTATGGTTGAAGAGTAATCTGTATAAAAAATAATAAAGATCACGTGCTATCTATTTGTCATAAGTGAAAAAATATACCGTACTTTGGTTTTCCGATCTAGATAAAGTTTGCTTAATGTTGATCGAAAAACACTGTGTTTATGAGAGGTGTTGATGTGGCCTATTGGTAAATTTGCATGATAAGCACCTAGAGACTCAGACAGATGATGCACAGGCTGTGGCGAGCACTACGACTAACGAAGTTCTGTTTACCTGTTCTTGGGAAGAAGTATTACCGTACCCTGATACCGGCGCCTGTTATTTCTGGTGGAACTCCCGTCAAGTGCAATTTGATAGAAATGCACGCTATCTAGCTGGATATACAACCACCTAAGCGCATCTATTGTCTATCCTTCAAAAGAACAATCAGCGCCATTTGGCCATGATGCACTTAAGCTTTCACTTTGACCGACCCTAACTGGTTCTGAAGTATCACAAGAGTCTTCATGCTCTCTTTTTATTTTTCATTTGTCTTTAAAGTGTGACGTACGTCATATAGGCTACTATGGCACAGCTTATTCGCAGTGCCTCTATAATTTAGCACTATAGCCTAGCCATCATTCAGATTTTCATAGCCAAGTATCATTATTGACTGTGTACAAGATAACTCACGTATTTAGCGATGACATCATAGTTGTTTTAATCGGGTAATGCTACACTATGGCTATATGGTTAATGATAGTTTAATTTAATAATGTCAATTCAATAAAGGTTTTACATGTATCTCAGACACACGTTATTTTTAGTAAGGCAGTGTTTATTCATTAGTGGTTTATATCTTTTTTTCTCTTGTACGGTCTTGGCCGATGATGTGAAAAAAGAAGTCGTCGCCGATGAGGTCATATCTGATGTTGTTGTTGATCAGCTTACCCGTCTTACCGACAATATTAAACAGTATCAATCTGAAATTAAAACGATTGATCGGCAGCTTCAAAAAACTACACAAACTGTAGAGATTGAGCAATTAACCTTACAACGCAAAAACATTCAAGAACGATTAGATGAACATAACCAGTCGCTAGAGCAAATAGCAACAGGTAAAGTCGATTTGAGCTTGTTTGAAATTGAAAGCGATGAAAAATCTTTTAGTTGGCAGGATGAAATTACAGATATTTTAAAGCCAGTTTTGTCTGAGTTAAAAAAAATAACTGAACGCCCCCGGCAGTTGGAGCTGCTGCGCAGTCAGCAGGCATCGTTACAAACACGTTTAGTTGCAACTAATTTGGCAGTTAAAGAAATAGATGTTTTGCTTGTCAATATTAAGTCATCTCAAGTAAAGATAACGCTGACTAAGTTATTAAAGAAATGGTCTTCTCGAAAAGAAGATATTGAAAATAAATTACAACTTATTCAATTTCAAATAGAAGAAAAAATAAATGCTGAAGAACATAGTGGTCAATCTGTGTTTGAGAGCTTGAAAACCTTTGTGACTGGTCGTGGTTTGCATTTGTTTTTAGCCTTTTTTGCGTTTTTAGCATCGCTTATGCTATTGCGCTATGTAAGTCATTTGATAGAGCTTTGGATTAACCGCGGGAATGATAAAGAGCGGCGGTTTATGTCAAGACTAGTACATGTTGTTTTTCAAGTGTTATCTGTTTTGATTGCCGTATTTGCCTTAATGACTACACTGTATATTTTAGGTGACTGGTTTATATTGACATTGGTGATAATTTTATTAGTCGGTGCTACATTTGCACTGCGCAATTCTATTCCAAAATATTTAGATGAAGTTAGGTTGCTGCTTAATGTCGGCCCTGTGCGTGAAGGGGAGCGAGTGATTTATCAAGGCCTACCTTGGCGGGTGTCACGATTAAATATTCACTCAACACTAGTTAATCCAGTGTTGACCGGTGGCCGTTTACGTGTCCCAATGAGTGAAATGTTATCGCTTGTCTCTAGACGTTGGTCAAGAGATGAACCTTGGTTTCCTAGTAAAGTAGGTGATTATGTTTCTCTTGACGACAGTACTTTTGGCGAAGTGGCACTACAAACACCTGAGATAGTTCAGTTAACACTTAACGGCGGTTCAAGAAAAACCTACAGTGTGGGTGGCTTCTTAGATCAAAATCCACGAAATCTGTCAGAGGGGTTTGGTGTATTTGTTAATTTTGGGCTTGATTATGATTTGCAGCCAACGATTACCACTGAAGTGGTGTCAGTATTGGAGTCTGATATAAATAAACGCTTAGCTGAATCTGAATATGCACAATATTTAATTGAGTGTCGTGTAGAATTTGCAACAGCTAATGCATCTTCTCTTGATTTGTTGATTATCACATTGTTCTCTGGCGATGCCGCTATGTATTATCTTAAAATACAACGGTTTTTACAGCGGGTAACTGTTGATACCTGCAATCATAACCAATGGTCGATTCCATTTTCACAAATGACAGTTCATCTTAATCGAGATGACTCATAAAGTATGCATCAATAAATATAATTTTTCGCTGATAGTGTTAATTGTTGGCGCCAAACTTTAATTCTTCTTATCTTTTAAATTGGCACTTTTTAGGTCGTAGTTTGTTGGTGATCAAAAGTGTCGATTATAAGTGTATTGTCGTTCATATCATCGGCAATAGTTTATTTATATTATTTTCCCCAATTTTTTTCAAAAAATATTTATATTGTTCGATTTCTTCTTATTGATTTTGGTGGGTAATATGTTGATTTGTCTGCGATAGAACGCTCAAATATTTGATGACTATTGTGAAAATAATAACAATTAAAGTGCCTTGAGTGATGATTGTTATTACTAAACGTGACTATTGTTTTCATGACAATGATTACAATCTATTTCCATAAATATCCATAATATCTTTGGTTTGACAATAATTAAAAAATATAGATAAGATGCGTGCGCATTTTAATATTTAATGCGTGTCTTATAAATGTAATCACTGATAACTAATGTAAAGAGGAATTTATGAATTTTCTATTTAGAAAGATGCATGTTCTGCGGTATTACTTTATCGGTATGATGGTTTTTTTCGGCAGCTTATTGTCACTAAATAATGCGTACGCAAATATAGATGTGCATATTAAACAGATGGATCGGCGTGATGATGGTGTGTCAACGCGTATTGTTGGTGGTACTGCGGTGCCTGCTGGCGAGCGTACATTTCAGGTAGCTTTGCTACAACGCAATGGTCAACTATGGTGTGGTGGTTCAATTATTGCGGATAACTGGGTACTAACCGCGGCCCATTGTGTTGAAGATAGCACTGTAGATCAGGTTCTAAGTGGCACTCGAAATCTTAACCTAGGAGGGCAGCGTCACTCTATTGTTCAGCATATAATACATCCTGGATATAACGGTAATGTTGGTGCAGGCTATGATATAGCATTGATTCAGATTAACGGAGTTTTTTCTAGTTACCTTGAGCGCTTAAAGCTAGCAACGCCTGCCATTATGGCTTCAAATGGTGGGCCGGGTACAGGCGCTGTTGTCTCTGGTTGGGGAAGAACATCAGGCGGTGGTACGAGTAGTAATGTGTTGCTACAAACGGTGAACCATATTATCAGTGATGCACAGTGCGAAGGTTTGGCGGGTAATATCGATACAGGTACTATTATTTGCGCGAATGACCAATACCAATCTTCATGTAATGGTGATAGTGGTGGTCCATTAACAATCAGGAGCAATGGTGAGTATTATAGCGCCGGTGTTGTAAGTTTTGGCCCGAGTTCATGTAGTGGATATTCAGCTTACTCTGAAACCGCTGCGCTACGTAGTTGGGTTACTCAACATGTTGATTTAGGCAATGGTGGTAATGGTGATACTGAGCTTCAAAATAATGCGCCGATTTCTATAGCCGGTTCAGCCAGACAAAGCCAATATTACAGCTTCACATTACCTGCGCGTTTTAGTGCTGGTGAAGTTCGTATTTCTGGTGGATCTGGCGATGCTGATTTGTATGTGCGTAAAGGCGCTCGCCCAACTGATAGCGATTATGATTGTCGTCCATATATCGGCGGTAATAACGAAGCCTGCTCGCTTTCAAGTGCCGGCACTTATTATGTACGCATAAAAGGCTATCGCAACTTTAACAATGTTACACTTGAATTAAGTTATCAATAAATATTCATTAATGGTGTTAATACAACTTAAAAACAATGGCTTATGTGGCCTGCTTTATGTTCACAGGTTACATAGGCTAGGTTATACTGTTTGTTCCACTCGATATGCGAGGCTATTTTCTCTCTTCTTTAAGCTGAAGGAGTTGTTAAAGATTTAACAGACTTTGAAACCTCCCTAGGCGATGTGATGATAGAGCCTATGCTATGTTGGTCGTTTAGATTATTAGTCTCTACAGCGATTAACTCGAAATAATACCGTATGATGACAATGAAAAATCTATTATTTATCTGTAGCAGAAATCAATGGCGCAGCCCAACAGCTGAAACAATGCTGAAAAATCATAAGCACTATAATGTAAGATCAGCAGGGACTAGCCCTAAAGCACGCAAAACGGTTAGTACGGCAGATATACGTTGGGCTGATATCATTATAGTGATGGAGCAAAAGCATAAAAATAAGCTTAAAGCTGAATTTTCAAGAATGCTTTCCCATAAGCCTCTACATGTCTTAGATATACCGGATGAATATACCTATATGGCCCCTGAGCTGATTCAAGAATTAGACGCAGCTATGCAGGGTGTATTTGCTGATAATAACTCATAAGAATTCACTGAAATCAGATACTAACGGATTTACCATTATATTGAATTTAGCGAGTGGATAATGATACAGTGGTAAGGTGTAATTGAATCAATAGGAATTCGTTTGTGAGATTAAAGAATATTATAGTGTGTTGTGTCGCACTTACATTAATAGGATGCGATAAGGTCAATAATGCCAACCGCACTATGGATACGTTACTCGGTGGCGACTATGATGTCTACATTCAAGGACATGATGCAGTATACCATGTGAAAAATGGTAAAGTGACTAGCGTACCGGATAAGGGGTATTATATTTATTACCCTACAATTAACGGCAAGAAAACCATGGTTCAATCCCCGATACAGTTGACTACCATTATTAAGGTTGACTAATCTTGTATTGATTACAGTGGCATTCAGGTAATACTGGATTTAACCATATCAAGCATATCAAGTAATCGTGCAATAAATTGATCTTTGGGACGAAAACTGCCGTGGGTTTTCTGTACAAAGTCTTGTTGTAAATGGCTTATCATTTTTTTCAGACGACGCTGATGCAACCCTATTGCGGCTTGAATAGGATCGGTGAGTATACCGGAAAATGCAGCGATCGCAGATAATACCCCCATTATTGCAACAGTAATGGCTACTGTCATTCCTAATGATGGCTCAGGTGGAAAGATTGTATAATAGATATTGCCCAGTGTTGGCCCTAGTATAAATGTATTTGCTGCGAATGTTTTAGCTGTCATGAATGCAATAACTATGGCAATGCCAATACCGCCGGGCGTAAATTTTTGAAAGAGAAATGCACCAAGTACAGTACATGATACGCTATTGGTAATATCTGCTGAGGCAGTACGCGTTATTTGATACTGCGCTAGAGCATCGGCAATCAGTGGATCTATTAGACGGTAAAACCTTTCATCAGATAGTGGTTGATTGCTATGTTGAATGTAATATTCGTGTAAGGCATTAGCAATACAGTCTTTTAATTCCTGTGGAGCTAATAGTTCATTCACTATTAATTGAGAGATATGTCGTTGTATCTCTGTGGTATAGCCCGCGGGTATGCGCTCAAGGTATTTACTTAGCCACCCCCCCGAAGGAAGTTTTTGTAACATAAATTTAATAATGCAAACTAATGCATAAATGGGTGCCCAACATAAATTAACTGGTGCGCGTACAATATCCCACCCTAAGGCCCTGCGATTAATCGCAAGAGCGCCTGAATAAGTAAAGTGTTGAGCAATAAACCCCGGTATACGGCTCTCACATTGTTCAAAATACTGCTGTGCACCGTTTTCTATGACATCCTCAAGCTGTTGGCCCAAGGCTTGATTATCAATAGGGTTTGTAGGTGTTTTAGAGGTAGTCATCATGAGGCAAAAATCATATTTGCTACTAACTGTTATAGCTTAAGTTATACTGTAACGGTTAGATATTAATATCTATTTATAGGCTATCAAAGTACTGAGTGAAGCATACCATAAAATAAAATGGACACTTGTTTTTTTGAATCAAAATAAGCGATCGATGATACTAACATATAATAGTTTTATTTAAGTTAATAATCTATTGCTCAAAAACACATTGAAGCGCTTTTTTAGCAATGCGGGTTTCACTCGGGTAGCCAAATGCATTGTTAATGTAGGTAATAGCATCGAGTGTAATGTGTTGATTAATATGGCTGTGGCCGTATATATGAATATCTGGATTAAGTATTCGCACTTGCTTTTCAAGGATAGGACTTCCCATTATAGGGTGTAAATAATCGAATGAAACGGGGATAAATGCTGGCAGTATATCAATGCGTGGCAGAAAATGTGAAAAACTAATCAGTGTTGTACAGTCTGTTGGTGATACGGTTGTATTTTTATCCGTAAAAAACCTAGTGATATCCTTGGTGCTCCAATCATCAGGCCATCGGCACGCTTTAAAATCCATCCATGCTTGCTGGAGATCTTCATTCGGCATGCCAAATTCAAAATCATACCAGCCTAACAGCGGTATAATACCAACGCCATTATACTGGAAGGGTTGTGTTACTACACCAGTCTTCTCGGCTAATTGCATTACATCAGTAAATCGATCAAGAGAGGATTTTGTATTTTTATCGTTGTAAATCCATAAATCGTGATTGCCCGGTACAAATAGCACGTGTAAAAACTTAGCACATAATAACTCAAAACAGCGTTGTATCGTCTGTATGTTCTCTGAGATATCACCCGCAATAATTATTATGTCTTTCTGAAAATCAGAATTTGATAGGTTGGCAAACCATCGTTCATTTTCTTGGTAATCAAAATGAAGGTCCGATGTGACAAAAATACGCAATGCAAGCTCCTTAAATATTCATAAAGTAGGCACTAAAAGCCACGAATGACACTCGACTAGTGTAAAACTACGATATAGTTGATGCCAAGTGCTTTTTCTTAAATTACGTATCTCTTTTTTAAATACTATAAACGTGATGGCTTTACGATACCATCTATGACGCGTTTAATGCTACTAATCCTTATACCGATGTGGGTTATCGTAGATTTAAACATCAGTGCAAATAGTGGCGCCAGCGTAGACCTATATAGTATTAACAAATTAACAATAGAGAATATTAAGGTTGGTTTTCTCTTTGAAAGTTCATATATTGAAAGCAGTAACTATTATCGATAGTATAATTATAAGCTATTAATCAATAAGTCATCTAAAACGTCATTAACAGCGGGTGCTTTGTGTTAAAACCTGTTATTCAACTAAAATCTATAAGTGAGTATTGTTCATTGTTTAAATGCTACTTTGTTATATGTCTATCTGAGGTGATACTGTGAATTATAGTGGGTTAATCGCGTTAGTGATGTTTTTGAATGTCACTAACGTTCAAGCTAATGTGTGCTTTGATCAAGATAAATCACCGATTACATTAGATAACCTACATACGGTGCTGTCGTGTTTTGAACGAAATATAAACGAGTTGAAACAAGAAAATAAACGGCTTAAAAAAGCGATGGTTGTACATAATGGCCCTAGTCACTCCAATATAACGCAGGGTATCCTTCAAGGTGAAACGATAATTTCTGATATTAAATTCACTGTGCACTCTGCACGCATTGTTAAGAATGGTGGTAATAAAAATATTGCAGTGCGCTTATCGTTAACTAATTTAGGAAAAAATTCTCTATCAGGTTTGTTAATAGGCCCTGAGCCACTGTTGGTGCATTCCAGCGGGGCTCGATTTTTGTTAAAAGAACCTATGAAGAATATGACAGGTATCGGTGTTTGTAGTACTAATAAAGGCATGAGTGATTCATCGCAATGGTGTGCCGATATGTACAAAAACAAAGGTTTTACGGACCTTGCCCCTAATACGGCCGTTTATGTTAATTTATTATTGCAGCCTCAAAATAAAGAAAATATACAAAAGGGAGGGGCGCATATAGTGTTAAGTGTATTACTGGAGCGTGAAAAATCATTTGAAACAATCGTGGCGACGATTGATCATATTAGTGTTC
>Ga0193963_1000113_pt1 | contig 40118 bp, 40 predicted proteins | sample FB_6_MG_FD_140359 | JGI IMG/M metagenome (GOLD analysis project Ga0193963, IMG submission 140359) | Microbial mat bacterial communities from the Broadkill River, Lewes, Delaware, United States - FB_6_MG | ecosystem: Environmental > Aquatic > Freshwater > River > Microbial mats | place: USA...
AAAATTAAAATTATGGTAACTTTAAATCAATTAATATCTAAAAAACGTAAAAAAAAGGCACATAAAGTACGATTAAAAGCATTAGAAAGTTGCCCTTATAAACGAGGTGTTTGTATTAAAGTAACTACAACAAAACCTAAAAAACCAAATTCAGCTATTAGAAAAATAGCAAAAGTTGTTTTAAGTAACAAGCGTAAAGTAACAGTAGCTATTCCTGGTATTGGCCATAGTTTACAAGAGCATTCTGCTATTATTGTTCGTGGTGGTCGTGCTAATGATTTACCAGGAGTACGTTATAAAGCTGTGCGGGGTAAGTTAGATTTTGTTAATTATGAATCGTTTGGAAGAAAAAATAGAAGATCTAAGTATGGTGTTAAAAAAGGTTGATAAAGAGTATTATATTTCTTTGTTTATTTCAAATTTGATTAAACAGGGGTTTAAATTAAAAGGAGAGAAAGAAATTTATAAAATATTGAAAGTAATTAAAAGTAAAAAAAAAGATTTACCTTTTAATTTACTGTTAGAAATAGTGCATAAAGTATCTCCTGTAGTTTTTATGAAAAAGAAAAAAGTAGGTGGTGTTAATTATAGAATTCCTGTTTATTTAAAAATAAGTAAACGTTATCCTTTGGGAATTAAGTGGTTAGTTTCTTTAAGTAGTGGAAGAAAATTAGGATCATTTAAAAATAATTTGCTAAAAGAAATTTTATTAATTGAAGAAGGGCGTGGTACTTCATTAGAGCGTAAACGCTCAATTTATGATTTAGCTTTAGTTAATAGAGCTTATATAAAATTTTTATAATATTTAGCAGGTATGGTGGAATTGGTAGACACGATGGATTTAGGTTCCTTTGGCTATTTAGCTGTGCAAGTTCAAGTCTTGTTACCTGTAATTCTAGTTTACTTTGTTGTGGGGTGAAGCAGTGGTAGCTTGTCAGTTTCATGCGCTGAATGTCGAGGGTTCGAATCCCTCCTCCACAAATTATATTCAATTAAAAAAATAATGATAATTTATTATTTTTGCTCATCTGGTGGAATTGGTAGACACGATGGACTTAAAATTCATTCCTTTCGAGGGTCTCGGTTCAAATCCGAGGATGAGTATTGTTTATTTATTTTATTTTATTTTTAACAATAATTATATATATATATATTATGAAAAAATTAAGTTTTGGTTTTCATCAAGTTGTAGGAAGAAGTAAAGGTAAGATTACATCATATCAAAGAGGTGGTGGACACCAAAAACGTTATCGTTTTGTAGATTTTTTTCGTTTTTTACATGGTGTAGAAGGTAAAGTTTTAAATATCATTCATGACCCATATAGAACTTCAAATTTAGCTTTGATTGGGTATACTAATGGCTTAGTATCTTATATGTTAGCTATTGATGGTATTAAAGTAGGAGATCATTATAAAACTGTTATTACTTCTAAAAATACGGATTTTACACAAAAAGGTTTTACTTGTAGATTAGGTAATGTTAAAGTAGGTTTAATTGTGCATAATTTAGAAATCTTACCTTTAAATGGAGGTCAATTAGCAAGAAGTGCAGGTACAGGAATTCTTTTATTAAAAAAATATAAAGATGAAGGTTTAGTTAAGTTACCTTCTGGAAAATTAATGTTAGTCTCTTTAGATTGTTTGTGTACTATTGGTAATGTGTCAAATATTGATCATAAATTGAAATCATTAAAAAAAGCAGGACGCTCTCGTTGGTTGGGTATTAGACCTCATGTTAGAGGTAGAGCTATGAATCCTGTAGATCATCCTCATGGAGGTAGAACAAATGGAGGGATTATACCTAAAACACCATGGGGTCGTTTAGCAAAAGGAGTACCTACTAGAAAAAAAAATAAAAAAAGTATTTAACTAAGAATTAAAAAAAATTAAATAAGCTTAATTAAAAGTATGTTAAAAAAAATTAAAGAAAATAAGCAGGTTTATAATATTAGTGTAAGAAATACGGATAAAATTTTATTAGAAGATATTGGGAAAACTTTTATAGTTAAGAATGGTATTTCTTATTTCTCTTTATTAATTGTAGAAGGTATGGAAAATAATTATTTTTCTGAGTATTATACTACTAAAAGATTAGGGAAGGAAATTCATATAAAAAAAAAAAATAAAAAAAAAAAAAAAGAAAGGATGGGTAGAATTACTAATAGTCTTGGATTACGGTTAGGTCAAGTTATTCCATGGAAATATAAATCTTATGGAAAATTGACTTTTTTCAATTTAAATAATTTTAAATTTGAGGATTATGTTAAAAATTTAGCGCATTTTGGAGAATTAGTTTCTTTAGGATTTTTAGTTAACAGAGTAATTATTTGTTCAGAGAAGAAGGTAATTAGTGTTGAGTTATATGATTCTTATTTTGTAGAAGATAATCCTATTTATAACTATTTTTTAGAGTTACGTTTAGTTATGTTTGAACGAAGTATTTTATTAGCTTTAAAATTATTTTATAAGGATACTAATTATGAATCTAATTTAGTTCTTTTGTCAGTAGATTCTATTAGTGCGGAAATGATTGTTTCTTTTATTCGTATAAAGTTTATGCAACGATCAACTTTTGGACAAATTATTATGCTAATTCGTACATTATTGTTAAGTATGAAAAAATTAGAGGGTGTCCGCTTAGATTTTTCTGGGCGTTATACTAGAAGACAACGAGCGAGTCATAGAAGTATTCGTTTAGGGCGAGTACCTTTTTCTTCGTTAGAGAATGTTATTGATTATGCGGAAGGTTCGGTAATTTTGAAGTATGGTAAATGTGGTTTTAAAATATGGTTAAATAAAGTTAATTAATTAATTAATTTATAATTATAAAGAAGTAAATGCGTGTTCATAATTTTAAATATAGAAAGGTACATAAGATTAAGGTTAAAAAAGACTCTAGTGATTATAAACGATTACAATTATTACACGGGTATGTTGGATTACGTTCTTTAGTTGAATATCGTTTAAAAGCGGTTCAAATTGAGTCTTGCAGACGTGCTATAAAAAAAGTAGTAAAAAAATTAGGGAATGTTTGGATTCGTGTTTCAGCAGATAGACCAGTTACATCTAAGCCAGCGGAAGTTCGTATGGGTAAGGGAAAGGGTAATTATTCATATTCAGTTGCTATTGTTAATAAAGGTACTATTCTTTTTGAATTAAGTGGTAATAGTCTAAATATAGAATTAGCGAAAGAGGCGTTGAAACAAGGAGCGGAACGGTTACCTTTTAAAACGGAAATTTGTTTTTATAAAAGTTAATAATGATTATTGTAGGTTCTAAATTAAAAATAATTGATAATTCAGGTGCTAAGATTGTAGAATGTATTAAAGTTTTAGGTCGGAATGGAAGTCAAGTAGCTTATGCAGGTGATATTATTATTGCTAGTGTTAAAAAATCACAACCTCGTAAAAAAGTAACTAAAGGGGATATTGTACGTGTTGTTGTATCGACGGTAAAAAAAGGTCAAATGCGTAAAAATGGTATTTTAGTCAGTTTCGGGGAGAATACAGGTGTTGTTGTTAATGCTAAAAATGTTCCTGTAGGTACTCGTGTATTGGGACCGGTTATGCTAGAATTACGTGAAAAAGGTATGTTAAAAGTAATTTCAATGGCTACAGTGGCTATTTAAAGGATATAATAGATAAAAAACTAATATAATAAAATAGAATAAAATATAATGGTTTATATTTTTAAAACATATGAGACTCGTGTAAATCGCTGGTTAATGCAAAAAAATTTTATGGGGGATTCTTCAACATTTGAATCGATAGATTTATTTGTTTCTTTTAATAATTTAGTTTCTAATGATAGTTTAGAAATTTTAAATATTTTAAAATGTTTAGAAACAATTTCAGGGCAAAAAGCTGTTATTGTGAATGAGGAAAGTAAGTACGTTGGGTCTACTAAACGCTTTTTTTTTAGTGCAAGGGTAACATTACGGGGTTTACGTTTATTAAAATTTTTAAATTATTTTTCGTTAGTTGCGTTACCTAATGATATTAAACGTTATGGTGTTAAATATGACTTAAATCTTACTAGAGAAAGTAAAGATTATACTGTTTGTTTACAAGATTTAGGTATTTTTTATGGTTATAAATTTGAAAATTTTGATGGTAATATACATGTTAAATTTGCTGTAAAAAATAACACTTTAAAAGATTTATTGAAATTGTATAAGGTACGAATATAAAATTAAAAAAAAATATTATATAAATACTAATAAGATATGAAATTTTATACTTGGATAAAAATGAATTTGTATGGTGATTGTATAAAGAAAAGTTTAGAACTTACAGAAAAACTTTTCGGTGAGGAGGTTTGGGATAAAACTCTTGGATCTGTCCCAGTATGTGTGGATAAAACTATGGATATTGTAAATGTTATGATTGAATTTTTGTTGAAATAAGTAAAGTAAGATTTTGAGTAGGAGGTTATGAGGTATAACTTAGAAAAAGATAAAAAAAACCGAATTTTATTTAAAAATTCAGAATTAAGACGTAAAATGTTGAAAGGTTTAAAAATGAATCAATTTTTAAGTTTAGCCTTACGTATTAATGCGAATTTTAAATTATCTGAAGAATCTATTTATTTACCAAAAATAAGAAATTATTGTATTGAGACGGGCAGAGCTCGCGGTATTTTACGTTCTTTTAAAGTATCACGTATGGTGTTTAAATCTTATGCAAGTAATGGTTTTTTTGTAGGTATTAAAAAATCTAGTTGGTAATTAAGTTTATATAAAAAGTAATATGGATTTGTTAAGTGATTTTATTTGTAGAATTAATCAGGTAATTGTGTTAAAAAAGTTAGAAGTAAAGGTAGTAAAAACAACTTTTATTCTTGAAATTTTAAATTCTTTCGAAGAGTTTGGTTTTATTAGAGGCTATAAGATATTGCCAAATTCGAATGAAATCTTAGTATTGTTAAAATATGTAAATGGTGTTAGTATTCTTTCTAAATTAGTGCGTATTTCTAAGAGAAGTAAAAAAGTTTATAATTCAAATTATCAAGGTAAAACTTATGGTTTTAGTTATTTAGTTATTTCTTCGAATGAAGGTATACTTATTACTTCTTCTTTTAAAAAAATACCTATAGGAGGAGAGATCTTAATGGTAATTAAATAAGAGTAAATATGGAATTATTTTTTAAAGATATAAATATTAAAATAGATAATAAATTAAAAGAATTATCTTTAAAGGGATTTTTAGGAGCAATAACTTTACCATTGCATGGGACGGATTTAGTATTGTTTTCTTCTAAAATTTTTTTTAAAAGTTTAAGTTCTTATAGAATTTTACATAATAAATTAATTAGTTATGTAGATGGTTTAAATCAAGGTTATTTTGTTGAATTAAATTTAGTTGGTTTAGGATTTCGATTCATTAAAATAGGAAATTATTTATTGATTAAACTAGGTTATAGTCATTATATTAAATTTATAATACCTAAAAATATTCATGTTTTTGGTTTTAAAAGGCGGTTAATTATTTTTGGTATTGATAAAGAAGAAGTTTCTAGGATTGCAAATATTTTAAGAAGTTTTAGAAAACCGGATGCTTATAAAGGTAAAGGTATTCAATTAAACAATGAAAATTTGAAATTTAAAGTAGGAAAACAAAAATAGGTAAATTATGAGTGCAGTTAAAGTTTTAAAAAAATGGTATGGTATTTCAGATACTTGTGCTAAATATTATTGTGCTGTAGTAGGTTTAAATATATTTTCTTCAGAAAAAGAATTAACAAAAGAAAAATTAAAAGAAATTACAAAACATCTACACCAAGATCGTTTAATTGATATTGATCTTCGTAGAAAAATTAAAGAAAATATTTCAAAGAAGGTACAGTATAGAACTTATGTGGGTGTTAGGCATAATCAGTTACTTCCAGTAAGGGGGCAACGTACAAAGAATAATGCGCGTACAGCACGAAAAAGAGTACATATGTCTTTAGCATTAAAATAAATTTTTTATAAAAGGTAAGGGTAAATAATGGTAAATATTTTAAAAAAGCAAAAAATTTATAAAGTACCTGTTTCTGTAATTTGCTATATTAATAAAACAAAAAATAATGTTTTTTTAACTCTAACAGATTTAGAAGGTAAAGTTATTTTACAATTTTCAGGAGGAAATATTGGTATGAAAGGACCAAAGCGTGATACACCTAATACAGCAGAATTGTTAGGTCGTAAGTTTGGTTCAGAAATGCTTATTTTAGGTTATAAACGTTGTATTTTACGAGTAAATGGTCCTTTTAATAATTTTGTTAAAAGTGCTGTTAGAGGTATACAGCTTTATAAAATACGTTTTATGGAAGTACAACAAATTAAGTGTGTTTCTCATAATGGTATTCGTAAAAAAAAACCAAGAAGAATGTAATCTTTTTAATTTTATAGTTATACTTGTATATTATGGAAGAAATTTTTGTTAATGATTTTATTTTTGTACTTCCGGAATTTTTATTTATGTTTAGTTTGTTATTAATTATACCTTTTGGTGTTACTTTTAATTCAGGGTATATTCAGGTAAATAAGTTATTGTCTAGGCAAATTTTAGTTATATCTTTGGTAACAATCTTTTTTATTTTTTTAGTTTATGCGGATTTCTTCTTATTTGATATTGAAATCTTAGCAGGAGTATTTTCAAGGGATTCCTTAAAATATTTAATACTTTCTTTAGTTTTTTTTGGGGTTTTTTTGATTTTATGTTTGTCTGATCAATATATGATAAAAAATTCATTATCTGATTATGAGTTAGTTTTACTTATTTTGTGTGTTTTATTGGGAAGTATTTGTATTTTATTTTCTAATGAATTTTTAACGATTTATTTAGGTATTGAATTGCAAGGTTTAAGTTTATATATTTTAGCAACTTTAAAACCGAATTCTACATATTCTACAGAAGCAGGTTTAAAATATTTTATTTTAGGAGCTTTTGCATCGAGTATTTTATTATTTGGATTGTGTTTATTTTATGGAGCTACAGGGATTTTAAATTTAAATGATTTGAAATTATTAAATTTTGAGAATTACTCAACATTTTTAGATAGTTTTAGTAATTTAGCAGTTATTTTTATTTTTGTTGGGTTAATCTTTAAAGTAGGTGGGGCACCTTTTCATTTTTGGGTTCCAGATGTTTATGAAGGGGTCCCTACGTTGATTACAGCTTTCTTTTCTATTATACCTAAATTAGTAATTTTTTCATTATTTGTGAATTTGGTTTATGGTGGATTTTTGTATTTTTGTGATAAAAGTTTGTTGATTCTTTTATATAGTGGTATTTTTTCTGTTATTATTGGTTCTTTAGGGGGTTTAAATCAGTTATCAATAAAACGTTTACTTTCATATAGTGCTATAGCTCAAGCAGGTTTTATTTTATACGGGATTAGTACTTATACTACTGAAAGTTTTATTAGTGTTTTGTTGTACTTAATTGTATATGTTTGTTTGTTAATTAATTTATTTAGTATTTTGTTAACTTTTACACAACGACTTAATGGAGATACTATAAAATTAATAAAGAATTTACGTTATTTACTGAAGTATTCTCCTTTAATTAGTATAAGTTTTGCTTTGTCTCTTTTTGGTTTAGCGGGAATTCCTCCATTAAATGGTTTCTTCTCGAAACTTTTAATCTTTTTTGCAGCTATAAAAGGGGGGTATATTCTAACAGGTATCTTATGTATTATGGTAAGTATTATTGGGTGTGTATATTATTTATATATGATACGTACGGTATCTGTAGTACAAAGGACGAATCAATGGTTATTTTTTACAGATAGTAATTATGTTAATTCATTAATAATTTCGTACAGTTTATTAATTAATTTATTATTTTTAGTTTATTCTGATTTTCTTTTAAGTATTTGTTATAATGTTGAGTTAAATTATTTTATTTAATATGGGGTTAGTTATTAAATTACGTAAGCAAGGTAATATTAGGAAAGTACACTATGAAATTGTAGTGACAGAAACAAAAACTGGTGTTGTTGGAAAATTTATAGATATATTGGGGTATAGTTTTTTATTACATAGTAAACCTTATGATAGACATTATCTTGTGTATAATAAGTATAAATTAGCCCAATGGATCTCTAAAGGAGCAGTACTTTCTAAATCTTTAAAGAAGAAGTTAAATATATAGTTATAATGGTTGTTAATAAAAATTTTTTGGATAAAAATTTAGGTTATTCCAAAACTAAGAAGTTAAATATTGGAGATGTTATTTCTTTTAGGTATGAGAATAAGGGGGGTTTTTGGAAAGTCCGTAAATTTGTGGGTATATGTATTAAGCGTAGTTTAAAAAATTTTAATGAACGTTATACATTACGGAATGTTATTAATGGTATTCCTGTAGAGTTATCTTTTTATAAATATTCGCCGATTATAATACAGTTAGAACGGTTACCGATTAATAAGGTACGAAAGGTTAAAAAAGGATCTTTAGTGTTGTTACGTCGTAAACGTTTAAATGAAAGCAAAGTGGTTGCTTGATTATTTGTATATTGTTTATGGGATTGCGGGAAGGTATTTTTTTTTAGTTTAAAGATTAAATTTATTAATTATTATGGATAAAAATCTTACAGCAGCAGAAATTTCATCGATTATTAGAGATAATATCGTAGAATTAAGGTATAAAGAGTATTTTCATGAAACAGGTAAAGTATTAACAACAGGTGATGGTATCGCTGAAATTTATGGACTAGACGAAGTAGGAGCGGGAGAAATGTTAGAATTTTCTAGTGGTGTTCGTGGTATGGCCTTAAATTTACGATCAGGTGTTGTTGGAGCTGTTATTTTTGGTGATAACCGTTTAGTTCGAGAAGGAGATAGTGTTCGTCGTTTAAATGCTATTTTAAATTTATCAGTAGGAGAAGGTTTATTAGGTAGAGTTATTGATGTTTTAGGTAATCCAGTAGATGGATTAGGTAAAATTGAAGGTGAATTAAAAACAGCTTTGATTGAAGTTAAGGCACCAGGAATTATTCCTAGACGATCTGTACATGAACCTGTACAAACAGGATTAAAAGCTATTGATAGTTTAATTCCTATTGGTAGAGGACAACGTGAATTAATTATTGGGGATCGGCAAACAGGTAAAACAGCTATTGCTATTGATACAATTATTAATCAAAGAACTGCTAATGAAAAAAGAGGAGCTTTAAAATTATATTCAATTTATGTAGCTGTTGGACAAAAAATGTCTACAGTTGTAAGAATTGTAAGTATTTTAAAAAAAACAGATTGTATGAAATATGCAGTTGTTGTTACTGCTACAGCTTCTGAAGGAGCACCGGCACAATATATTGCACCTTTTGCGGGGGCTACAGTAGGTGAATTCTTTAGAGATTCAGGACAACATGCTTTAATTATTTATGATGATTTAAGTAAGCATGCTACAGCTTATCGACAAATGTGTTTATTATTACGACGACCACCAGGCCGAGAAGCTTATCCTGGGGATGTTTTCTATTTACATTCTAGATTATTAGAGCGTGCGGCTAAAATGAATGAAACATTAGGAGGAGGTTCTTTAACAGCTTTACCTGTTATTGAGACACAAGGTAATGATGTATCTGCTTATATTCCTACAAATGTTATTTCTATTACAGATGGACAAATTTTCTTAGAATCTAATTTATTCTATAAAGGTATTCGACCAGCGGTAAATGCAGGTTTATCTGTTAGTCGAGTAGGATCAGCAGCTCAGTGTAAAAGTATGAAATATATTGCAGGTTCTATGAAGTTAGAATTAGCACAATATAGAGAAGTTGAAGCTTTTGAAAAGTTTGGATCATCTTTAGATGTAGAAACTCAAGAATTATTAGAAAGAGGTAAAAAATTAGTAGAATTATTGAAACAAGATCAATATACACCTTTGAGTATTGAAGATCAAGTTGTAATGATCTTTAGTGGAGTACGAGGTTATTTACGATCAATTTCTTTATCTGATATTGCTTCATTTGAAGAAAAATTATTAAATTTTGTACATACAAAGCAAATTGTTAAACCATTTATGGAAGTAATGAAAGATGAGTTAAAAGCGCACGAAGATGTTGTAGCTCAAGTATTAACTCATTTTATTGATAATGAATTTACAGGTACAAACAATTAATTTTTGATTTATTTTTAATTTTTGAGGTATAGCCAAGGGGTAAGGCAGCTGTCTTTGGCTCAGCGATGCGGTGGTTCGAATCCATCTACCTCAAGAATTTGTGATAATTTATTATAGATAGTTTAATTTTTTGTAGTATTTGAGGGAAATCTAGATATTAAAGTAATAAAACGTATTAATTGCGCTAAAGTATGGGGAGTGTGAAGTATATGCTGATTAGAACAGTGATCCATACATTTTTTTAGAGTTAACTCAGAAATAAGGAAAGATATATACCTAGTGAATTGAAACATCTTAGTAACTAGAGGAAAAGAAATCAATAGAGATTCTGTTAGTAGTGGTGAGCGAAAATGGATTAGCCCTAATATTTTTATGACTCCCTAACATTTATAAGATTCCTTAAATGGAGCGCTATAAAAGGTTAAAGCCCTGTTTTTAGTTAGCGAGATGTTGTAATGTATTATTGAGTAGTGCGAATCACGGGGAATTTTGCATGAATAATAGGGGACCACCCTTAAAGGCTAAATATACTTTAATAATCGATAGTGTAATAGTACTGTGAAGGAAAGATTGAAAAGTTTTCTTTGTATTACAAAAGAAAGATGAAATATTGAAATCAAATACTAAGAGCACTCAGAGCTTTTTTATAAGTAATGAGGTACCTTTTGCATAATGGGCCAGCGAGTTAATATTTAAAGCGAGCTTAAAAAATGTAGGCGTAGCGAAAGCGAGTTTGAATAGAGCGTATAGTTTTAGGTATTAGACCCGAAACCAAGTGAGCTATCCTTGAGCAGGTTGAAGGTAAGTGGAAGCTTATTGGAGGACCGAACCCGTGTATGTGGAAAGATGCTGGGATGACTTAAGGATAGGGGTGAAAGGCTTATCAAACTTGGAGATAGCTGGTTTTCCGCGATATCTATTGAAGTAGAGTGTTATTTGTTTATTTTTTGGGGTATAGTATACTAGAGGATGCGGGGGATTAATTTCTTACTTAGTTCTCTAAAACTAAGAATACGAAAAAGTATATTGAGAATAGCAAACAGACTATTGGTGATAAAGTCGATAGTCGTGAGGGAAAAAGCCCAGATCATAAGCTAAGGTCTTTAAATATTATGAAGTGAGAAAGGAGTGAAAATAGCAGTGACCTCTAGGAAGTGGGTTTGGAAGCGACCATCTTTTAAAGAAAGCGTAATAGCTCACTAGAGTAGCAATTTTCTTCTTAAAATGTAACGAGACTTAATAATATACCGAAGCTGTGGAGATATTTTTATTTAATAAAATATTTGGTAGCGGAACGCTCTGTAAATCTTAGAAAATATTTTGGTAAAAAATATTTGAGATATCAGAGGTGAGAATGCTGGCATGAGTAACGTTAAATAGTATGAAAAATACTATCGCCGAAAGCTTAAGGTTTTCTACGCAAGGATAATCCACGTAGAGTTAGTCGGCCTCTAAGACATTAATTTGAATAAATTTGTTGATGAGAAAAAGATTAGTATTTCTTTACGAAGTAAACAGTGACAAAGTTATTAATTTGTTATATTACTAATGGATAAGTAATATAAGATAATTTTAATTTTCAAGAAAAAACTATACTTTTTTTACCGTACTAAAACCGACACAGGTGAGCTGGTTGAGTATACTAAGGCGCTTGGGATAATTGTATTGAAGGAACTCGGCAAATTGCATTCGTAACTTAGGGAGAAGAATGACCGGTTGAATAAATCGGTGGCACAGAATTGGGGGTAGCGACTGTTTAATAAAAACACAGGATTCTGCTAAGTAGTAATATGATGTATAGGATCTGACGCCTGCCCGGTGCCGTAAGGTAAATAGGAAATGTTCACGCATAGAATGTAAGCCCACGGTAAACGGCAGCCGTAACTATAACGGTTCGAAGGTAGCGAAATTCCTTGTCGGGTAATTTCCGACCTGCACGAATGGCGTAACGACTTCCCTACTGTCTCCAATACAAGCCCAGTGAAATTGAATTCTCCGTGCAGATGCGGAGTACTAATAGATAGACGGAAAGACCCTATGCACCTTTACTGCATCTTTATATTGTTATCAAAAATTGTATATGTAGGATAGATAAGAGCTTATAATCTCTATATTCTGGTATAGTAGGGAGGCGACCTTGAAATATTATTTTTATATATTTTTGAAACTAACCTTTTTTCGGGGACAGTATATGGTTGGTAGTTTTGCTGGGGCGGCAGGCTCCTAAAAAGTAACGGAGCTGTGCAAAGGTAAATTCAAAGAAGCATTTAGTTTCTTGTAGAGTGTAATGGCATAAATTTGCTTGACTGAGAGGCTGATAAGCCGAGCAGGGACGAAAGTCGGCCATAGAGATCCGATGATACTAAGTGGAAGGGTCATCGCTCAACGGATAAAAGGTACGCTAGGGATAACAGGCTTATGACTCTTGAGAGATCTTATCGACGGAGTTGTTTGGCACCTCGATGTTGGCTTTTCACATCCTGGGACTGAAGTTGGCCCCAAGGGTTCGGTTGTTCGCCGATTAAAGTGGTACGTGAGCTGAGTTTAGAACGTCGTGAGACAGTTTGGCCCCTATCTTCTATTAGCGTTTAAAAATTGAGAAATGCTTTTCCTTGTACGAGAGGACCGGAAAAGCCATACCAATGGTTTACTGGTTGTTTTACCAAAAGCATGGCCAGGAAGCTACGTATGATAATTATAACCGCAGAAGGCATCTACGCGGGAAGAGAATTTTAAGATTAATTTTTAAAGTGGTAGGGTTATTTAGAATAACTTTGATAGGCTAAATGTGTAAGTATAGTAATATATTAAGCTTTTTGGTACTAAAGAACTACCCGAGTTAAACTATTAATAAAATTTGTAAAAAAAGAATAATCAGAAATATAAGAAGAAAAAAAAAACATACATATATATATATATATATATGTGTATAAAAGCGAAGCTCTCTTAGCTTAACTGGTGGAGCAATGGTCTTCTAAATCGTAGGTTGCCGGTTCGAGTCCGGCAGAGAGTTTTTATATTGAGAAAAAAAAAAGTATGCTATATATGCTTATAAATAATTTATGCGTCTAGTAAAAGAACATTCGTTACTCTCGACAGTATATCATTTTATTATTTATTACCCTGTACCAAGTAATATTACTTATATTTGGAATTTTGGGTCATTAGCTGGTTTTTGTTTAGTTGTTCAAATATTAACAGGTATTGCGTTGGCTATGCATTATACTCCAAACGTTGACTTAGCGTTTATTAGTGTAGAGCATATTATGCGTGATGTTAATTATGGATGGTTATTACGTTACGTGCATGCAAATGGGGCATCAATGTTTTTTATTGTTGTCTATATTCATATGTTTAGAGGATTATACTATGGGTCATATATGTATCCTCGAGAACCATTATGGTGTAGTGGTGTAATTATCTTTATTTTAATGATGGCTGCGGGATTTATTGGTTATGTTTTACCTTGGGGACAAATGAGTTTTTGGGGTGCTACAGTAATTACCAATTTATTTTCAGCGATTCCGGTAATAGGGGATGAAATAGTCTATTGGTTATGGGGTGGATTTTCAGTAGATAATCCAACATTAAATAAATTTTTTAGTTTACATTACTTAATTCCTTTTATTTTAGCAGGAGTAGTTATTGTTCATTTAATTTTTTTACATGAACATGGATCAAATAATCCATTAGGTGTTAGAGCAACTTTAGATCAAATACCCTTTACACCTTATTCAACTTATAAAGATCTTTACTCTTTTATACTATTTTTAATGTTTTTTGGGGTTTTTGTTTACTTTATGCCGAATGTTTTAGGACATTCTGATAATTATATTCCAGCAAATCCTATGGTGACTCCGCCACATATTGTTCCTGAATGGTATTTCTTACCTTTTTATGCGATTTTACGTTCAATACCTAATAAATTAGGAGGTGTTATTGCTATGTTTGGTGCTTTATTAATTTTATTAGCAGTACCTTTTATGGTAAAATCTGAGGTACGGAGTGCTGTTTTTAGACCTATTTATAAAGTATTATTTTGGGTTTTCTTTTTTAATTGTTTAATTCTAGGTTGGATTGGGGGTAATGAAGTAAAATTCCCATTCTATGAATTAGGACAAATAAGTACTATTTTTTACTTTTTATATTTTATTGCGTTATTACCAATTTGTGCTAAATTAGAAGCCTATTTTTGGAGTGAAAAATTTAATGCTAAGTAATAACTTAAGTAAAAAATACTAGGTGTTTTGGGTGAGAATGATAAAAAAAAAAAGATAAAAATTTAAAAATTAAAATGCGAATTGACTTTCAAGATCCAGCTACGGCTATTATGGAAGGTATAATAGATTTCCATCATGATATTCAATTTTATTTGATTATTATTGTTACATTTGTTGCATGGTCACTATTATCTATTGTTTATGAATTTGGTATTCAAATGTATATTTTACAAGATATACATTTAGAAGATACTTTAGAAGCTAGAAAGTATAGCTTGGTTGTTAAAGGTATTACTCATGGTACTGTTTTAGAAATTGTTTGGACAATTCTTCCAGTATTTGTTTTAATTGCTATTGCTGTACCATCATTTGCTTTATTATACTCTATTGATGAGTTAATTGAGCCTACTTTAACTGTAAAAATTATAGGCCACCAATGGTATTGGTCGTATGAGTATTCTGATTATGAAGAAGGAGATTTAATGTTTGATAGCTATATGCTTACAGAAGAAGATTTAGAGCCAGGACAATTACGTTTATTAGATGTTGATCGTAAATTGTGGTTACCAACATTTACACATATACGACTTTTAGTTACAGCGTCAGATGTTATACATTCATGGGCTGTTCCTTCATTTGGGGTGAAAATGGATTGTTTACCAGGACGATTAAATCAAGTATCTTTATTTATTAAAAGAGAAGGTGTATTTTATGGTCAGTGTAGTGAATTGTGTGGGGTAAATCATGGATTTATGCCTATTGCAGTAAAAGCTGTACCTATTGATCTATTTAATTTTTGGGTGAGTTATAATTTAAACGAGCTTTAACCGTATAATGGCGTTAGAGTATAAAGGAATAAATAAGTGGTTATTTTCCACAAACCATAAAGATATAGGTACACTCTATATTATTTTTGGTGGTATTTCAGGAGTTATTGGTTTAATTTTTTCTATTGTTATTCGAATGGAATTAGCTAGTCCCGGTAATCAAATTTTAGCAGGTAATTTTCAGTTATATAATACTATTATTACAGCGCATGCTTTTATTATGATTTTCTTTATGGTTATGCCTATTTTATTTGGAGGTTTTGGTAATTGGTTTGTTCCATTATTAATTGGTGCAGCTGATATGGCTTTCCCTCGAATGAATAATATTAGTTTTTGGTGTATGCCACCAGCTTTAATTTTATTAGCATCTTCAGCTTTAGTTGAAGTAGGTGCTGGTACAGGTTGGACTGTATACCCACCATTATCAAGTATTGAAGCACATTCTGGAGCATCAGTTGATTTAGCTATATTTAGCTTACATATTGCGGGTGTGTCATCTATTTTAGGTTCTATTAATATGATTACAACAGTAATGAATATGAGAGCACCTGGTATTTATATGTCAAATTTACCATTATTTGTTTGGGCTATTTATATTACTGCTTGGTTGTTATTACTATCATTACCTGTATTTGCAGGAGGAATTACAATGTTATTGACAGATAGAAATTTCAATACAACATTTTTTGATCCAGCAGGAGGAGGTGATCCAATTTTATATCAGCATTTATTCTGGTTTTTTGGGCACCCAGAAGTTTATATTTTAGTTATACCAGCATTTGGTGTAGTAAGTCATGTTATTACAGCGATGTCAGAGAAACAAATTTTTGGTTATTTTGGTATGGTTTATGCAATGTTATCTATTGGTATCTTAGGTTTTATTGTCTGGGCACATCATATGTATACAGTTGGTATGGATATTGATACACGAGCATATTTTACAGCAGCAACTATGATTATTGCTGTACCTACAGGGATTAAGATCTTTAGTTGGTTAGCTACTTTATGGGGTGGTTTACTTAGATTTAAAACGCCAACTTTATATGTATTAGGGTTTATTATTCTATTTACAGTAGGGGGAGTTACAGGAATTTGTTTATCTAATGGTGGATTAGATGTTGCTTTACATGATACTTATTATGTTGTGGGACATTTCCATTATGTTTTATCTATGGGAGCTGTTTTTGGTATGTTTGCTGGGTTCTTTTATTGGTTATATAAAATGACAGGTGCTTGTTATGATGAAGCGTTAGCTCAATTAATGTTTTGGTTAATGTTTATAGGAGTAAATATTACATTTTTCCCTATGCATTTTTTAGGTATTGCAGGAATGCCTAGACGAATACCAGATTTCCCTGATGAATTTGCAGGTTGGAATGCAATTTCATCATTTGGGTCTATGGTAAGTGTTTGGTCAATTGTTTTATTTTTCTATATTATAAGTACATTAGATGCAAGAAAAAGAAGCTAGTTAGTTTCGAAATAGAGGCGAAGTAGCTTAGTGGTAAAGCGATTGTTTTGTAAGCAATAGATCGCAGGTTCGATCCCTGTCTTCGCCTGAAGCCTCTTTCGTCTAATGGGTAGGACGTCGCACTTTCTATGCGAGAATGGCGGTTCAAGTCCGCCAAGAGGTGGTTCAAGAAAAAAAAAATTTATAAAAAAAAAAAATGATTCGTTTTGTATTATTTGGAGTTGCTCTTTTTTTAATAGGTATTTTGGGTTTATTTTTAACAAGAAAAAATATAATTATTATTTTGATGTCTATTGAATTAATGCTTTTAGCAATTAATATTAATTTTATAGTATTTTCTGTTTATTTGGATGATCTTTTAGGTCAAATTTTTTCATTATTTGTATTAACTGTAGCTGCGGCAGAGTCTGCGATTGGTTTAGCTATTTTGGTTGTTTACTATAGGGTTAAAGGTAGTATTGCAACTTTATTTATTAATCAGTTAAAAGGATAGAAATAAAATAAATAAATTATGTATCTAAGTGTTTTAACTTTACCTTTAGTTAGTTGTATTATTGTAGGTTTATTGGGGAGATTTATAGGAACGAAAGGTTCAACATTTATTGCTGTTTCCTTGTCGGGTTTTTTATTTTTGTTGTCATCATTTTTATTTTATGAAGTAGGTGTATGCGGTGACATTGTTATTATTGATTGTTTTAATTGGTTTAGTGTTGGAGGATTGACTGTTAATTGGGGTTTTTTGTTTGATACAGTTACTGCGGTTATGCTAATTGTTATTACTAGTATTTCATTTTTAGTGCATCTATATTCTAGTAGTTACATGGATGGGGATCCACATTTAACACGCTTTATGTCATATTTATCTTTATTTACTTTTTTTATGATTTGTATGGTTATTAGTTCTAATTATGCACAATTATTTTTAGGTTGGGAAGGTGTTGGTTTATCTTCTTATTTGTTAATTAATTTTTGGTTTACTCGGGTACAAGCAAATAAAGCAGCGATTAAAGCTATTATCGTTAATAGATTTGGTGATTTTGGTGTAATGTTTAGTTTAGTTTCTATACTCTATGTTTTTAATACATTAAATTTTAATTCTATTTTTTTAATTTTAGAATTTGTATCAGAATATTATATTACAATTTACATTTGGCAAATACATGCTTTAAGTTTAATTTCTTTTTTTTTATTTTTAGGGTGTGTTGGTAAATCTGCTCAATTAGGATTGCATACTTGGTTACCTGACGCTATGGAAGGACCTACACCAGTTTCAGCCTTAATTCACGCAGCTACTATGGTTACAGCAGGTGTTTTTTTATTGATCAGAAGTTCACATATTTTAGAATATAGTTCAACTTTATTAATTGTGATTACAATTATTGGTGCTTTAACAGCATTTTTTGCGGGTACAATTGGTATTTTTCAGAATGATTTGAAACGAGTAATTGCTTATTCTACATGTAGCCAGTTAGGTTATATGGTTTTCTCTTGTGGATTATCAAATTATTCAGTAGCAATGTTTCACTTGATGAATCATGCCTTTTTTAAAGCTTTATTATTTTTAAGTGCGGGTGCTGTGATTCATGCTGTGGCTGATGAGCAAGATATGCGTCGGATGGGTGGTTTAATTAAATTATTACCATTAAGTTTTAGTGCGTTTTTGGTTGGGTCATTAGCTTTAATGGGGTTTCCATATACTACAGGTTTTTATTCGAAAGATGTTATTTTAGAATTAGGTTATTCAAATTATTATTTTGAAGGTTTATTTGCTTATTGGCTGGGTTTATTTGGTGCAGGTTGTACTGCATTTTACTCAATGAGGTTACTTTACTTAACTTTTATTGGTGAAACAAATAGTTATAAACGTGTTATAGAAGGTGTTCATGATGCGCCTATACGAATGGCATTACCGTTAATTATTCTTTCAATGGGTAGTATTTTTGTTGGGTATACTTTTAAAGATTTATTTATTGGTTTAGGGACAGATTTTTGGGGCAATAATTTAGGATATGTTAATAATTTAGGTGATGTATTACTATTAGAAGCAGAATTTTTACCGGCGCATATAAAATTATTGCCTGTATTATTTAGTTTTTTTGCTAGTTTAGTATGTTTTTATTTATATTCAGAATTCCATTATATTTTTTATTTGGGAAGTTCAACTTCATTTGCAAAACTAGGTAGATTTATTTATTCGTTTTTTAATAAAAAATGGTTTTTTGATGCAGTATATAATTTTTATATTGTGCGTGTTGTTCTAACATTTGGTTACCATACTACTTTTAAATTATTAGATAGAGGTATTGTTGAGCTGGTAGGTCCTACAGGTTTGGTGAGAACTTTTGGTACTTTAGCAGATAAAATTAAAAATTTGCAAACTGGGTATGTCTTTAATTATATTTTCTTTATGATTGTTAGTGTGATTGTTTATTTATATTTTTTAAATTTTGATTTATATATATTTAACTCACTAGCATTTCCGATTTATATGTTAATTATACTGCAATATTTTTATAAATTTAGTAAATAATTTTACTAAACTAAAAAAAAGATAAAATTGAAAAATAAAAATAAAAATAAAAATAAAAAAGACATGACTACTGATACTAAAACTCAAGAGCAATTGAAAGTTAAACCTGTAGCTACTCCTATGACTGGAGAGGAAACGAGAAAAAGGGCTTATCAAAGTAAGTTTGTTTGGTTATTAATTTTTTCTTATTCAGGTTATTTAGCTTATTTATATTTGTATGATATTGTATTTGTTAATTATTTGTTAGAAGCTTTAGCTAAAGGTAATTCTATTACGTACTATGAGGAATTGCCTCGATTTTGGGATATGATTTGGTTTTTCGAAGCTTATGATAATTTTTTATCTATAATGGATCCTTTTGTTCGATCTATACCAAAACAATGGGATTCACTTATTATACGTAGTTTATCAAGTTATAAGTATAATCCGGATGTAGTTGCATTGTATAATAGTGCATTTTTATTAGATATTTCGGTTTGTTTCTCGGAGTTGAGAACTATTTTAGGTCTTGCTCCATTTACTGGGTTACAATTTGTACATTATCTTGAAACACTTTTTAATATAGATTCTTTATATTTAGGTGTACATATACCTTATCCACGTTATGAGGATGTGGAGGTACATTATTGGTATCGAATGTTATCTAATGTTCTTATAATTCTTTTGTGTGATTACGAGGAATTTCGGGAGCTTTACATGGATGTTTGGAAATTTTTACCTAAAGATTATTTTTTTTTGGGTATTCAAATAAGAGCGTTACCTCTAGTATCTAGACTTTCTTTAGTTGTAGGTTTTTTTTGTAGTTTTCTTACAATTTTAGGAGAGCCTACGAATGTTATTGAAGGATGTTTTGAATTTTATGCTAGTTATTTAGAAATGATAATAGGAGCTTTTGAAGGCCCAGCATTATATTTTGTGCTTTTTATTGCTATTTTAGCTATAATTAGTTTCACTATTATTGGTCTTTTTTTCTTATTTTGGAAGACACTGATGCTAGGTTACGGCTTTTTTATTTATTATATTATAGGACCTGTGGTGTCTTTTTTTATGGGAGGTCATTATCTTTTAACAGGGCTATTTGAGATTATTGTTGATTTTCATAATTCAGATACAAGCTATTTTTGGGCCTATGTTGGTATAGGATGTGTAGCTTTCTTAATGATTTTTACATATATTATAACTATAATTAGTTCTATTTATATGTTTATATTTACAGTAATAGAACATCTAGATAAGATTTTTTTTTTAAAAAAAATCGCTTATCAAAATAAACTGATATATTTTAAGACTAAAAAAATTCATCCTTTTTTCTTTAAATTAAAGTATATGGTCCATATAGACGGTTTGCGTTTTAAATATCTTTATGCGGCTGAAAATCCTAAGGAAACTTATAAAAATATTTATAGGATAGCCAAAGAATTTTTTTTTAGAGGTAATCCAGAGTTTTTATTTACTTGTTTAGAAATATTAGGTATTCTACTATTTTGGAGTCGTGTTGCTTTAGGTGAACTAGCCTTATATAAGATGAGGGAATTAGCTTTGGAGCTTCATATATTTATTAAAGGAGCGGCACTTTGGTACGATAAATTGTTTAATTATTTTAATTATGTTGAGCTTCATCATCTTATTTTAAATAATAAGTGGTGGACAACTACAGTTATTGATGTTCCAATGACTCCACGAGAAAAACGTCGTCTTGCAAAGTTAGAGATGGCAGATGATAAAAAGGATGCTATTGAATTTAGAGAAAGTTTTAGATATTATATCTTACATTATAGTGAGTATAGTTATTTTTTATTGAATATTACTACTTATTTATTACCAATTCCGTTTGTTTTGACAAATAATTTTATTTTAATATTTAATTATTTTAAAAATAATATGATAAGTGATAATATGATTCCTATGAGTACGTATAGGACTCAAAATTTTGGTCCTAAACAACATCTTTCAATAGGTAAGTATAGAGGTAGATTTGTAAATTATCGTGGAGAGTATCAAGAAGATGCTAATTTACTTCTGGGGGATGAACAGTATATATACCCAGCTAAAGCATTTAGACTAACGCCTAAATGGAAACCTATCTATGTAAAGAATCGTTCTGTTAATTTTTTTAATGATAAATACCGTATGGGTAAAAAACGTAAATTATGGTATGCATTTCCTGAGCATGATACTAGTGAATGGCGAATTTACTCTTATCCACATTTTTCTCAACTTTTAGTTAATGATGGTAATATTGATGGTTTTGGTATTGATATTACTGATGCTACTTCTAATAGTGGGTCAGGTATGCAGCAATTTTTTACTACTTATTGGCAAGTAAGGGATGAAGCTTTGGAAAAATTTTTTATACCTTGGTTAATGGGTATTGGGGTTATTTGTATTGTTTCTTTAGTTCCAAGTGGTAGAAGGATGCTTAAATATTGGATAGGAGGTATTACATTACCTTATATATTTTTTACAGAATATTGGTGCTATTATGAATCTAGTTTTGATCTTTATCATGGGCTTGTACAATGGATGGATGCAGAGTTTACTGTTGTTCACCCAGAAGATTTTGATTCTGAAGCTAGAGCTGATGGTGATACAGAAGATATGTTCGCAGAATGGTCTGGTGATTGGCGAGAGTTTACTGCTATTCAGTTACCGGATTATGAATATGGTTATCGTATTGCGGAATTATTAAAAGATGGTGAATTTGTTTATCGTGGAGATAACTTTACTTGGAGAATGACGAAGTATATGGAAGGTAACTTGTATCGTGGTCGTTTAGTTGAATGGGATAGAATAATGAGAGTTAAATCTGGTAATAGACGGAGAGGTGGTCCGCAAATTATTTATACTACTCGATGTTATCTGCGGATGAAATATTATACAACGCAATATGCATATAATGGTTATATGAAGCCTGAAAGACGTATTCCGGGTTTAGTATCTAAGGATATGGATTTAGTGCATTATAGAGTAAGTAAAAATAATCTAATGATCACGTATGTTTTAAGAGCAGTTAATCCAGAGATTAAAATTTCAAAATTACATCCAGATCATGGTACTTTAAATAAAGAACCTTTGGCTACTATGAATAATGTAATGGAAATCCAAAGATTAGCTAAAAGAGATCCTAGATTAATTAGAAGAGAAATTACAACTCCAGACTATAATCCTGGAAGAAGACTTAAATAACAAAAATATTTTTATAAAAAAAAAAGTATATATATAAAATGAATTTTTTATTTTTTTTATTTGCGAGTTTAGCTTTAATTTCGGGGTTAATGGTGGTTAGTTCACGTAATCCCGTCCATTCTGTATTTTTTTTAATTTTAGTATTTTGTTTTAGCTCATGTTTATTATTGATGTTAACAATAGATTTTTTAGCTATAATTTTTATTGTTGTTTACGTAGGAGCTATTGCAGTTTTGTTTTTATTCGTAGTGATGATGCTTAATATTAAATTAGCGGAATTATCAGAAAGTTTTGTACGTTATATACCTTTAGGACTATTGATAGGTTGCTTGTTTCTGTTAGAAATCAGCTATTCTATTAGTGATGAGTTATCCATTGATACTATTGAAGATAACTTTATTTGGGGTAACTTGTTGTTAGGTTCGGAAGGTATTAGTTTATTTGGTGAGTATTTGTATACTCATTATATAATAGCTTTTATTATTTCTGGTATGATACTTTTAGTTTCGATGATTGGTACAATTAATTTAACATTGTATCATTCTTATGATATTAGGCGTCAAGCTGTGTATAAACAATTGGGCCGAGAGCTAAAAACTGCAGTAATTTTAGCGAAATAAATTTAAAAATTTTGTTCAGGAGTAGAATCGAACTACTGACACAGGGACCTTCAACCCCCTGCTCTACCACTGAGCTACCTGAACATAATATACTGAATGTTTAAATTAAATAAACTCGACAAGATTAGCAGAAAATATGAGGAAGATTTGTGGAATCTCTTGTATTTTAAGAGAAGAAAATCTAATAATGTTTTGCTTAAATTATCAGAACGTTTTGGGTCTCGTAAAAGTATGCGAGGGAATATATTAAATTTTAATAGTACAACTAATCAAATTAACACGCGTAAGGCGAAATTAGGGTTATTTGCGGAGATACAAGAAACAAGAAAAAAGCTTTGTTTATTTTACGGAGGTATTAGTAAAAGTAAATACCGTAGTTTAAATAAACTTGCTTTTGCTATGAAAGGCAACTATTCAAATAATATGAGTTATCTACTAGAACTTATGCTAAGTAGTGTTATCTTTCGTATGAATCTTGTTACTACACCTTTAGCAGGAATGCAGCTAATTTTATCTGGAAATGTTTTTGTTAATAAAGAGGTGATTAAGTATCCTCATTTTATTATTAATGAAGGAGATGTTGTTGAAGTATCTCCTTTAGTTAGAACAGATAGTTTTTATCATATGACTCTTAAACCCGCAGCAATAGCTGTTTTAAGTGTTTTATACCATGAAATTAATTATGCTCTTTCTGCAGGTGTTGTAGTTGCAAGGCCTACTTTTCCGGAGGTACCATTTACATTTAATTTAAATGGGCAATTCTTTTTATCGGAATATTTAGGTAAATATTAAATTTTTTTTCCTAGTAGCTTAGAGGTAGAGCGGTGGACTGTTAATCCAAAGGTCGTTGGTTCAAATCCAACCTGGGAAGTTTTGGAAGAGATGGATCATCATCTTCTTCTTTTTTATTTTTTTCATTAACTTTTTCATCTTTTAGAGCAAATGCTTCTTTTAAATACCCTAAAGAGATTGCTCTGACTAATAGATTTTTATATTGTTTATTTAATTGTTTAGAATCAATGTTTCCTGTAATAGGGTATGGTATATTTGTTGTATTAAGTTCAATATTTGAGAATGTACCGAAAGCGATATTATTTAAATTTAATTCTTTTATTACGTCATTAATTTTATTTAATTTTGGTTGTGAGATGAATATAAAATTAGGTAAACGTGTTAAAGCTTTATGTTGCTTAGCTGTTTCTTTATAATTAGATATTAAACCATTTGGCCATTCTGTCTTTAAAAAATGATTTTTTAAAGGATTATTACGAATTTTATCTGGGTAAGCTATTAAGACAAATCCTTTAGATGCTGTAATTTCTGTGATAATTTGGGTTACTTTTTGTAAAATATTTAATGTTAATGGAACATTAACTGTTGATGTATTTTTTGAAGTTTGTAATAAAAAATTATTTAATGTGTAAGCTTTTTTATTATGATTAGGTAATACAGAGTTTACTAGATTAATTTTTTTTTGAATAATAAGATTTTTATTTATTTTCATTTTTTTTTTTTTGCTTGTCTTTATTTTTAGTTAATATATATATATTTTTTTAAATTGAGTTATGAATACACAATTACAATGTTTTAAAATGGTAGGATCAGGTTTAGCTACTATTGGATTAGTAGGAGCAGGAGCAGGAGCAGGAGTAGTTTTTGGTTCTTTACTACAAGCTTACTCAAGAAATCCTTCTAAAGCTGATGCTTTAGTTCGATATGCTATGTTAGGGTTTGCCTTAACAGAAGCTGTTGGTTTATTAGCATTAATGATGGCTTTTTTAATTTTATTTGGTTAATTTTTATTTTTAGGGAGGTGTCTGAGTGGTTTAAGGAATTAGTTTGCTAAACTAACGTGTTTAATAGCACCGAGGGTTCGAATCCCTTCCTTCCTGTGATGAAAATAATAATTAAAAAAAAAATTAATATTAGGCGAATAGCGGGGCTTGAACCCGCGACCTTCAATGCCACAAATTGACGTTACTACCAACTGAACTATATCCGCCTTTTATATGTCTGCAAATATATTAATAATAATTTATTTATAATGTACTCTTTGAATTTTTTATTTAAAGATTTTAATAATCTTCAAGTTATTGAAGGTTATACTACAGCTATTGAAAAAGAATTTTTTTTAAATCGTGTATCTATCTCTTTAGGATATAATTCTAAAATGGTTATGATGGAGAAAGAATTAAAATTAACTGATTATTTTTTTGTTAATCGTCATGCTTGGAATTCTGAAAGTTTAGTTTATACTGATTTAATTTTAAGTAAAAGTTTTTTATCTAAGTTTTCTTATAAATTTATAGCGACTAATTCTTGGTTTTTACTAAATTCTAGTTTAAAAAATTTTATTAATTTGGATGGTTTACGTGGGTTGCCTATAATACATAAAAGAAGAAAAGTACGTAATTTAAATTTTTTATCGGGGAATAATTTATATTTTGTTCCGGGAAGTCAACTTAATTTCGTAAAAATTAGGCGATTAGGTTTCAAAATTATTTGGTTTTTGACTGATCTCTTAAAACGGTTTAGTATTTATTTAAATTTTTCTTTACATTTTTTAAATAATTTTGAAATTAAAATATTATCTTTTTTATTTAGAGAATTACTTCTATTGTATATTAAGTCTATTAAATATTTTTCTTATAAAAATATTAAGTTAGTGTTAAATTTAGTTTTATTAAATGTTGCTTCTTATAAAGTACCTTTATTATTAAATTCAAAAGATTTTAAGAAAGAGGATTTTAAATTGAAATTATTTCTATATTATTACTATTTATCTTCGCAAATTATAGAATTCCGAAAGTTAAATTCTTTAGTTTTATGGAATTTACTGTTTTATACAGAAATCTTGGTAAAGTATAATGAAAATCATATGAGAACTAAAAAAGGATTTATTTATCATCGTTCTTCTAGGAAAAATTTATCGGCGGTAAAATCATTTTATTTACCAGTTTTAATAAAAAAAAAATTTTAATAAAGTTTTAAATTGTTTTGGGTGAGAATGATAAAAAAAAAAAAATTAAAAAAAAAAATTAAAGGAAGATATGCCACAGTTAGATAAATTTACGTTTGGTCCGCAAGTATTTTGGCTTGTTGTTATTTTTTTTGCATTATATTTTATTTTAGTAAGTACAGGGTTACCTCGTTTATATAAAATATTTATTTTTAGAAAAAAAAAACTATTATTATTAAATAAAAGTAGTGAAAAGGGTGTAAAAGAAACATTCTTTTATCAAAAAACGCTTACTTCATTATTAGAAAATTTTTTACATAAGTTACGGGTATTACCAGAAAATTTAAATAAAGCAGTTGAAGTTGAATTATTGAATAAAGAAAATTTAGAATTAGTGCATGCGGAACGTATTAATACTGTTTTAAGTAAATTACATGATTTAAATAGTGTTAAAAATAGTATGTATGCTGCTAAATCTTTAGAAGATTGGAATTTATCGAATAAAAAAATAATAAATTAATAAGATTATGTTTATAGTAGTTGTTTCATTGATAATTTTTTTAGTTGTACGAGGGTATATAGTATTGGATGAAGAAAGTTTAATTATTATTGCAAGTTTTATTTGGGTTGATGCTGCTGGGGGTTTTATTAAAGGAGCGTTAAATACAGAATTAATTCAAAAAGGTGACTTAATTAAACAAAAATTTTTTTGGTTTTTAAATGTTAAAGCAGAAATTTTAACTAAATTAGTATATCTGCATGAATTGCGTTTAAATTTAACAGATTCTTTAATTTATTTTTTTGAGTATGTTGTAGGTAAATCGTTATTTCATTTATTATCAAATTTTAATTTACAATTACAAGGGATTCAGAAAAATATAAGAGCGAATGCAATTTTTGTAAAAATAGTAGGTATTTCAGATGCCTATACTACTCAAAAATTATTTAATATCTTTTATTTATTAAAAGATTCTAAAAGTGATGTAAAAAATTTAAGTATTGTTTCAAAAAATATTAGTAGAGGATTTGCTTTAGAGTTACCTATTGTAAATATTCGTTAAAAGAAAAATATTAATATAATAATGAGCGATTAGTTTAGTTTGGTAGAACGTCTCACTTACAATGAGGATGTCGGTGGTTCAAATCCATCATCGCTCATAGTATTTGTTTAAATATGTAGATTAATATTCATATTATGTTATGTTAGTATAAAAATTAATCTTTTTTCCTACTTAATAAAGTAGGTTTATTATAAGTAAAAAGAGAATTTGAGTTATTTGAAAAAATAAAATGTTAGTTGAGTATTTAGGTTTATTTATATATTTAATTTTTGCTTTAATTTTATCTTGTATTTTAGTTTTTGCTTCAATGTTAATTGTTTCGCGAACTACAGATATTGAAAAAATTTCAGCGTATGAGTGTGGTTTTCATCCATTTGAAGATACGCGTAATAAGTTTGATGTTCGCTTTTATTTAGTAGCTATTCTATTTATTATTTTTGATTTGGAGATTACTTTCTTATTTCCGTGGAGTTTGAATATTAACTTGTTAGGTTTAGGAGGTTTTTTTTCAGTTTTTCTTTTTTTATATATTTTACTGATTGGTTTTTTTTATGAATGGAAAAAAGGTGCTTTAGAATGGGAGTAGTTAGAAAAGAGTTAGTTAATTTAAGTGTTTATTTATCACGAGTATTGTTAGGAGTTAAATCTATTGTGGTACATGAATCTTTTATTTGTATTGAGATTGATAAAAAATATTTAGTATTGAATTCTAAATTATTAAAGAGTAGTACAGAACTAAAATTCACAAGTTTGATGGATATTTGGGGATTAGATTTTCCTGAAAAGAAAGAACGTTTTCAAATAAATTATTTATTTTTAAGTTTAAAATTGGGTGTTCGTTTAATTTTACGAACATCAGTTAAGGAATTTGAAGGGGTTAGTTCTTTATCATCTGTATTCAATTCTTCTGGTTGGTTAGAACGAGAAGTTTGGGATATGTACGGTGTTGTTTTCTTTGAAAACAATGATTTACGTCGTATTTTAACTGATTATGGTTTTGATGGACATCCATTACGAAAAGATTTTCCATTAAGTGGTTTTATGGAGGTTAGATATGATGACTTAGAAAAACGAGTTGTTTATGAACCTTTAGAAACTTCTCAAGAATATCGTATTTTTAATTTTAAAAGTCCTTGGGAAAAATTATGAGAAAAGAGTATAAAGAAGTTAAAAATTTTACAATGAATTTTGGTCCGCAGCATCCAGCTGCTCATGGAGTTTTACGTTTAGTTTTGGAATTAGAGGGTGAAGTTGTATTACGAGCTGACCCTCATATAGGATTATTGCATAGGGGGACAGAAAAGTTAATTGAATATAAAAATTATTTGCAATCGGTACCTTATTTGGATAGATTAGATTATGTTTCTGCTATGGCGCAAGAGCATGCTTATGCTTTAGCTGTGGAAGAATTATTAAATATATCTGTACCTAAAAGGTCGCAGTTTATTCGAGTTTTGTTTGCAGAAATTTCGCGATTATTAAATCATTTGCTTGCTTTAACTACGCATGCTATTGATGTAGGAGCTATGACACCTTTATTGTGGGGGTTTGAAGAAAGAGAAAAATTGATGGAATTTTATGAACGAGTATCTGGAGCTAGAATGCATGCTGCTTACGTAAGGCCTGGTGGTGTTGCTGTTGATTTGCCGGTTGGTTTGTTAAATGATATTTATGAGTTTATCGCTCAATTTTCACAGCGTATTTTAGAAATTGAAGAAATGTTAAGTGGTAACCGTATTTGGAAACAACGTTTAGTTGATGTTGGTATAGTTTCTGCTGAGGAAGCATTAAATTGGGGATTTTCAGGACCAATGTTGAGAGGTTCTGGAATTGCTTGGGATTTGCGAAAAGTAATGCCTTATGATGCTTATAAGGACATTGATTTTAACATTATTGTAGGTAAGCATGGAGATTGTTATGATCGTTATTTGATTCGTATTGAAGAGATGAAAGAAAGTCTTAGAATTATGGATGCTTGTATTCGTTCTATGCCAGGAGGAGAAGTTAAAGTGAGTGATAAAAAAATTACTCCACCTTCACGAGCATTAATGAAATATTCTATGGAATCTTTAATACATCATTTTAAACTTTATTCGGAGGGTTACACTGTACCTACAGGAGAAGCTTATGGTTTAGTAGAAGCTCCTAAAGGAGAATTAGGTGTTTTTGTAAGAAGTAATAATACTAATAAGCCTTACCGTTGTCGTATTAAAGCGCCAGGTTTCTTACATTTACAAGGATTAGATTTTATGTGTCAAGGACATATGATTGCTGATGTAGTTACTATGATAGGAACACAAGACATAGTTTTTGGTGAAGTTGATCGATAAAAAAAAAATTTATAAAAAAAAAAAAGTATAAAAAAAAATAAAAAATGTTTACACCGTTAGAACAATTTAAAATACTTGTATTAGTGCCGTTTTATTTTGGAAGTTTAGATTTTAGTTTAAGTAATGCTACAGTTTATTTATTGTTAGCATCATTTTTTATATATATTATTTTTAAAAAAGGTACAGAAGATGCTATGATTGTACCAGATGGGGTTCAAAGATTAGCTGAATTAATGTATTTATTTATGAATAATTTAGTTAAACAACAATCAGGAATTCGAGGGTTAGTTTTTTTTCCGATTTTATTGTTGTTATTTTATTTAATTTTGTTTTTAAATTTAGTGGGATTAACTCCTTATGGGTTTACATGTACAAGTCAAGCTTGCTATACTTTTACTTTAGGTTTTGGTATGTTTATTGGGGTTGTTATTATTGGTTTAAAAGTACAAAAAGCTAATTTTGTTAATCAATTTATTCCTGCGACTACAGGGCCTATTGTACCGTTATTGATTGTTATTGAAATTTTTTCATATTGTATACGACCTTTTAGTTTATCTATTCGGTTATTTGCTAATATGTTAGCGGGGCATACATTATTACATATCTTAGCAAGTTTTGGTATGTCTATGTTAAAAGTAGATTTTTTAGTTTCTCTTTTAATGGCTGGTCCTATTATTGCTATTTGTGTTTTAGAGTTCGGTATTGCTTTTTTACAAGCTTATGTATTTGTAGTTTTAGTTTGTATTTATTTGAAAGAATCATATTACGGTCATTAATTTTAGTTTAATATAAAAGAAATTTATCTTTAAGATAGTATTTAAGTAAAATTATCTTTACTAATTTGTATATATAGTATATATAAGTATTTGTGGTAAAAATAACAATAAATGAAAAAAAAATATTGGTTCCTTCTGGAATTAGTATATTACAAGCTTGTGAATTAGGAGGTATTCAAATACCACGGTTTTGCTATCATGAAAAATTATCTATAGCGGGTAATTGTCGTATGTGCTTAGTTCATTTGGATAAATCATTAAAACCAGTTGCATCTTGTGCTATGACAGTAATGGATGGAATGTCTATTTTTACTGATTCGGCTGTAGTGAAAAAAGCAAGGGAAGGTGTTATGGAATTTTTATTAGCCAACCATCCTTTAGATTGTCCTATTTGTGATCAAGGTGGTGAATGTGATTTGCAAGATCAGGCTTTAATTTTTGGGAATGATAGAGGTCGATTTTACGAAGTTAAACGTTCTGTAAGTGATAAAAATTGTGGTCCTTTAATTAAAACAGTAATGACTCGTTGTATACATTGTACGCGTTGTGTTCGATTTTCTGATGAACTTAGTGGATTACGTGAATTAGGTACGACAGGGCGTGGACATTCTACAGAAATTGGAAATTATGTAGGAAAAAGTTTAGTTTCTGAAGTTTCTGGAAATTTAATTGATTTATGCCCGGTTGGAGCTTTAACATCCAAACCTTATGCTTTTACGGCGAGATCGTGGGAATTAAAACGTGTAGAAACTATTGATACACTAGATGGGATGTGTGCTAATATTAGTGTACATATTGCTGGTCGACGTATTATGCGTATTTTACCTGTATTACATGAAGGTATTAATGAAGAATGGATTAATGATAAAACTAGATTCTCTTATGATGGAGTATTTTCTCAACGATTGCTTACACCATATAGAAAAACTAAGATAAATAAATTAGAGGAAGTTTCTTGGAAAATAGCGTTGTGCTCATTAATTTATCAATTTAATAATTTAAAGAAAGGGTACAAATCTTTTATTATAGGTTCTGATTTGGATTTAGAGAGTACATATAGTTTGATTAGTTTAACTAATGTATTGCCTAACTCGATCTTGAGTTATAAAGATATTCTTACTAAGGTTAACGTAGATTTTAGAGGAAATTATCTTTTTAATGAAAGTTTTTCTAATTTAGAAAAATTAGATTCTATTGCTTTAGTAGGTATAGATTTGAATAAAGAGATGCCTGTATTGTTGATGCGTTTGCGTAAAATACAACGATTACGAAAATTATTGATTTGTTCTTTTGGTATTTCTTCACATTATTCTCTATCAATGCTTCGTTTGGGGAATAGTATAGATACTTTTTTATCTTTTATTGAAGGAAAGCACAGAGTATGTGGCCCCTTTATTAATTCTAAAAAAAGTGCTATCATTTTAGGTTCAAGTTTTTTAGAACATCATGCACAAAGTATTTTATCTGTTTCTTTACAAAAATTAGCTATTGTTCAGAAAGGTAAGATGAGTATTAATTATATTCATACAGGTGCTGGTAAAATAGGGGCTTTTGAATTAGGTATGGAGGGACAAGTTTCAAATAAAAAGGGAACATCTTTGTTTTATAATGCTAATGAAGTAATAAATAAAAATATTTATGATAGTACTTATTTTAGTACACATGGTACAGACAATATTCAAGGGGCTTCTTTGGTTTTACCTTCTTTAACAAATTTTGAAAAAGAATCACTTTTTTTAAATGTAGAAGGACGAGGGCAGCATAGTAAAAAAATTATTACACCTAGTGTAAGTACTAGAATTGATTATAAAGTTTTGAATAGTTGGTTAGATATTTCTCAAAATAATTATAAAATTTCTGAAAATTTAGGGGATATTCGCTCTTCTATTGAATCTTATACACCTTTTTTATATAATAGTGTAGGTTTTCAAACGTTTTCGTTATCTCTTTCACAACAAATAGGTTTTGTTTCCAGAGGTTTATGGAGTAATTCAATTGAATCATTTTATCAAACAAACTCCTTAACTTTTGCTTCAAAGACTATGACCGAGTGTGTTAAAAATAAAAAGATAATGCGATCATATGTTTAAATTATGTTAGAAAATTTTATATTTATTATTTTTGTTCTTTTACGTATTTTGGCGATGGTGTTGCCTTTATTAATTTCTATTGCATACTTAACTTTAATTGAGCGAAAAGTTATTGCTTCTATGCAAAGGCGTAAGGGGCCTAATGTTATAGGTTTCTTTGGATTACTACAACCTTTTGCGGATGTTTTAAAATTAATAGTTAAAGAAACTATTTTACCTAGTGTAGCTAATAGAGTTATTTTTATTGCGGCGCCTATTATGACTTTATTTTTAAGTTTAATGGGTTGGGGAGCTTTACCTATTATGGATGGTAAAGTTTTTTCTGATGTTAATTTGGGTCTTCTTTATATTTTTGCGGTATCTTCGTTAGGTGTGTATGGAATTATTTTATCAGGATGGTCAAGTAATTCTAGATATGCGTTTTTAGGTGCTTTAAGATCGGCAGCTCAGATGGTATCGTATGAGGTTTCAATAGGTTTAATTTTAATTAGTGTATTAATCTTTGTAGGGAGTTTAAATTTAACTATTATAACTAATTTTCAGAATTATATTTGGTTTATAATTCCATTATTTTTTGTTTGTGGTATGTTTTTTATTTCAGCTTTAGCTGAAACTAATAGACCTCCATTTGATTTACCAGAAGCAGAAGCAGAGTTAGTTGCTGGATATTTTGTTGAATATTCCTCTATGACATTTGCTTTATTTTTTGTTGGTGAATATGGTAGTATTCTTTTAATGAGTGCTTTAGTAACAATTTTTTTTTTAGGTGGTTGGGTCCCATTTGGGGCTATTTTATTTTCAATAAAGACTGTTTTTGTTGTTTTTTTGTTTGTTTGGGTGCGTGCAGCATTTCCACGGTATAGGTATGATCAATTAATGCGATTAGGTTGGAAAGTATTCTTACCATTATCGTTAGGTTGGGTTATTTATTTTGGTGGAATAATTGTTGGATTCAACTAAAAAAGGAAAAAAAAAGTTTAAGTAATCTTTATTATGAATCTATTAGAGTTGTTATTAAGTGTAAATGTTGTATCTATTCTTACTTTATTAGTTATAAGAGAAATACGTCTCTTAAAAATTATTAGTTTAATTGGAGCATTCTTACAATTATTTGTTAGTTCGTTATTATTAATTAATTTTGAAAAAAATGCTATTTATCCGCAATTTGATGTTTTTTATGGGATAAATTCAAATTTTAATTTAGTTTATCATTTAGCTGTAGATGGTTTATCTTTATTTTTTATTTTACTAAGTGTTTTCTTATTACCTATTTGTTTACTTTGTAGTTGGACTACGGTTAAGTGGCGTGTAAAAGAATTTCATATTTGGTTTCACATTATTACTTTAATGTTAATTAATGTGTTTGCTGTACAAGATATTTTATTTTTTTATATTTTTTTTGAAAGTGTTTTAATCCCTATGTTTTTAATTATAGGAATTTGGGGTTCAAGGGATAGGAAGATACATGCAGCTTATCAATTTTTTTTATATACTTTAGCTGGTTCTGTTTTGATGCTTTTAGCAATTCTTTATTGTTTAAGTATTATAGGAAGTACACATATTGATAATTTATACTTAGAGAATTTTGATCTTTTAGAGGGTCGTTTAATTTGGTTAGCATTTTTTTTATCATTTGCGGTTAAAGTACCTATGATGCCTTTTCATATTTGGTTACCGGAAGCACACGTAGAAGCACCTACAGCGGGTTCAGTTTTATTAGCAGGTATTTTATTGAAAATGGGGACATATGGTTTATTAAGATTTTCATTACCTATGTTTCCGGAAGCATCTATATATTTCCAACCTTTAGTTTTTGTGATGAGTTTAGTTGGTATTATTTATGCTTCTTGTACTACTATAAGACAAATTGATTTAAAAAAGATTATTGCTTATTCGTCAGTTGGTCATATGAATTATGTTACTATAGGTATTATGAGTAATAATCTTTATGGTGTTGAAGGTAGTATTTTCATGATGTTAGGCCATGGATTCGTTTCAAGTGCTTTATTTTTATGTGTAGGTTTGCTTTATGAGAGATATCATACAAGAATTATTAGTTATTATGGTGGTTTAATTTTTGGTATGCCTATTTTTGGTATATTATTTTTATTTTTTACTTTAGGTAATGTTAGTTTACCTGGTACAAGTAATTTTATAGGAGAATTTTTAATATTAGCGGGATGTTTTGAGGTACATTTTATTAGTTGCTTCATAGCTACTGTTGGTATTATATTAGGTGCTGTTTATGCTATTTGGTTATATAATAGAGTTATGTTTGGTTCAGTTAAAAATAATTTTATTATGGAGTATTCAGATCTAAATAAAAAAGAATTATTATTATTTTTTATTTTAGTATTTTTTGTTTTATTATTAGGTATTTATCCTTCTTTTATTACTGATTATTTACATCCTATAAGTATTTATGTATTATTGGATTAAAAAAAAAATAGTGCTTATAGTTTAACTGGATAGAATAGCGCGCTTCGGATGCGTTGATCTAGGTTCGAATCCTAGTAAGCACTATAGTAGGAATTTATATTAAGAATAAACTTATTTATATAAGTTTAGGTTAATGATTAGAATGAGTTTGATCCTGGCTCAGAGTGAATGCTAGTGGTATGCTTAACACATGCAAGTTGAACGTAGCTTTTTGCTAAGTAGCGTACGGGTGAGTAATATAAAAGAATCTACAATACAATCTGGGACAAGAGAGTAATATCTGCATAAATACCGGATAAACTTTTTTAAAGTAAAGATTATATCGTTGTATAATGAGCTTTTATAGGATTAGGTAGTTGGTAGTTTAAAAGACTACCAAGCCAAAGATCCTTAGTTGGTCTGAGAGGATGATCAGCCACACTGGGACTGAAACAAGGCCCAGACTTCCATGGAGGGCAGCAGTGAGGAATATTGGACAATGGGCGAAAGCTTGATCCAGCAATATCAAATGGATGATGAAGGTGAAAATCGTAAAGTCAAAAATATTTAGGAGGATAATGACGTGTACTAAATATTAAGCCCTGGCTAACTTCGTGCCAGCAGCCGCGGTAATACGGAGGGGGCAAGTGTTACTCTTAATAACTGGGCGTAAAGGGTACGTAGGCGGTTTTTTAAGTTATGATTTAAAGTTAACATTAATAGTGTTTTATGGGTTGTAATACTGAAAGGCTAGAGTCTAGAAGAGGAAAGTCGTATCTTTAGTGGAGAGGTGATATTTGATGATATTAAAGAGACGATCTAATGCGAAGGCAACTTTCTGGTTTAGACTGACGCTGAGGTACTGAAGCATGGGGAGCGAATTGGATTAGAGACCCAAGTAGTCCATGCCGTCAACGATGAGTGTTACATATTGGAATATAAGATTTTAGTTTAAAAAGGCTAAATTCTTTATTTAATTCCGGTGTGTCAGCTAACGCATTAAACACTCCGCCTGGGGACTACGGTCGCAAGATTAAAACTCAAAGGAATTGCGGGGAAGCTGCAGCAGCGGTGGAATATGTGGTTTAATTTGATACAACGCGAAAAATCTTACCAGCTCTTGAAAAGTAATAGAATTTATGCAATTGTGTATATATTTTTTTATCGAATTTAGATGATAAATTTAGAATCTATTATACAGGTGTTGCATGGCTGTCGTCAGTTCGTGTCGTGAGATGTATGATTAATTTCTTTAACGGGCGCAACCCTTTTTGTTTGTTAAATTAAACAATACTGCCGTCGAAATGTCGGAGGAAGGTGAGGATGACGTCAAGTCAGCATGGCCCTTATGAGCTGGGCTACACACGTATTACAATGGTTGTGACAAAGAATAGCAATAGTGTGAACTGGAGCAAATTTCAGAAAAGCAATCTTAGTTCGGATTAAACTCTGTAATTCGGGTTTATGAAGGAGGAATCGCGAGTAATCGCAAATCAGCATGTTGCGGTGAATTTGTTTACAGCTTCACGACACACCGCCCGTCACGCCATGGGAATTGGTTTTATTCGAAATAAACTTATTTATTTTATTTATTACTTTAATTTTTGTTAAATTAATCTTTATTTAAAATTAAAAAAATGAAATAAAGGTGCACTAGTTTAAGATCAAGGACTGGGGTGAAGTCGTAACAAGGTAGTTGTAGGGGAACCTGTAGCTGGACCAATTTTATAAAAAAAAAAAAGGTTAAATTAATGTTTGTTTGTACAGGGTATAGTGTAATGGCAACATATTTGTTTTGGGAATAAAAGATTGCAGGTTCGAGTCCTGCTACCCTGAGAGGTAGACTAGATAGCATAATTGGTAGTGCGGATCATTGCAAATGATTTGATGATGGTTCAAGTCCATCTCTAGTCTTTCCTGACCAGTAGCTCAGTTGGTTAGAGTATACGCTTGATAAGCGTGAGGTCGGTGGTTCGAAGCCACCCTGGTCAAAATTTTGTGTTTTGGGTGAGAATGATTAAAAAAAAAAGAATATAAAAAAAAATATATATATAATATTATGGAACAAAAACATTTATATCATTTAGTAGATCCTAGTCCGTGGCCAATTTATACAGCGACATCAGCATTAAGTATGCTTATTGGTGTGGTTATGTATTTACATTCATATTGGGGTGGTTTAGGAGTAGCATTTTTAGGATTTGTTGCTTTAGTAGTTTGTATGGGAGTTTGGTGGCGTGATGTTGTGCGTGAAGCGACATATGAAGGACGCCATACTCTTGTAGTTCAAAAAGGACTACGTTATGGAATGGCTTTATTTATTTTATCAGAAGTTTGTTTTTTTGTTGCTTTCTTTTGGGGATTCTTCCATTCAAGTTTATCACCAACTATTGAAATTGGTTCTATTTGGCCGCCAGAAGGGATAGTAACTTTTGATCCGTGGCAAATACCATTTTTAAATACAATTATTTTACTTTTATCAGGTGCGACAATTACTTGGGCGCATCATGCTATTGTTGGAGGATTACGAGAAGAAGCTCTTTTGGGTTTAGAAGCAACTATTGGTTTAGCTGTAGGTTTTACTCTTTTACAAGCATATGAATATGTTGAATCATCATTTAGTATTTCGGATGGAATTTATGGTTCTACTTTTTTTATGGCTACAGGATTTCATGGGATTCATGTAATTATAGGAACAATAATTATTATTGTTATGACTTTACGATTATATTACCATCATTTTACTAAAGAGCATCATTTTGGTTTTGAAGCGGGAGCATGGTATTGGCATTTTGTTGATGTAGTATGGTTGTTCTTATTTGTAACTATTTATTGGTGGGGTAGTATTACTGTTTAAATTTAGAGATAATTATTTTTAATTATGGTAAAAAGACCTATTTCACCTTTTTTAGCAATATATAAACCACAGGTAGGTAGTATTTTCTCTATTTTAGAGCGAATTAGTGGTATTGTCTTATTATTTACTTTTATTGTTTATTTGCTTTTATTTAGTTTAAAGAATAATTTTTTAAGTTTTTATTTTTTTTATCAAATATTTTATTTTTTTGTTAAGTTAAGTTTTGCAGATACTTCTTTAAGTGCGTTTATTTTATTTATTATTTTTAATTTTATATATCATTTATTGTTTTCTTTTCGATATTTAGCATGGAGTTATTCTGGGGGTATATTTAAATATTTTAATTTAAATTTAGAAGGTTTATATTATATTTCAAACTTATTACTTTTTGCAACTTTTGGTTGTTCTTTTTTAGTTTGGTGTTTAATTTAAAACAATAAAGAAATAGATATGATGGTTACTTTATTAAGTTCTTTTTTTGTTAAATTTTTTAATTCATTTAATTTTTTTATATTTTTAGCAATTACTTCGACATTATTTGTGTTAATTTACAGTATTTTTGGATTTTTACCAAGTTTAGTTTGTTTAAGTTTAGTTGCTTTATTAAAAATATTCTACTTTACTCATGGAATTTTTGGTTTTATACATGTAGTTGAAGACTATATTTTTAATAATATTTGTAAATATTTTTATATTATATTATTAGTTTTAATTTTAGTTAGAGGTATTATATTTTTAATTTAAATTTATAATTTTTTTAGGGGCCTATAGTTTAGTGGTAAAACCTGCCGCTCATAACGGTAATTCAAGGGTTCGATTCCCTTTAGGCCTAATTAATGTGGAGTGGAGAGGTGGCTGAGTGGTTATAGCGGTGGATTGTAAATCCATTCCTTTATTGGGTCATAGGTTCGAATCCTATCCTCTTCATATAATTTATAAGAGAGTAGTTTAATTGGTAGAATGTTAGTTTCCAAAACTAATGGTTGAGGGTTCAAGTCCCTTCTCTCTTGAATAAAAAAAAATTAAGTCTATTAAAAAAGAAAAATTTATGTTATTTTTTTGGTTTATTAAGGAATTTTTTATACGGTTGAATTATATTTTAATTACGTTAAGTTGTTTTTTTATTATTTTATTTCATTATAAAGAAACTTTACTTTTTTTATTTTTGCTACCGTTTATTAAAACATTTCCGGATTCTACATTAAATATTTTAGATTTTTCTGAGATTTTTTTTATAGAACTAACTCTTATAATACGTATTAATATTTTATTTTTAGTTTATTTTATTAATTTTAATTTGTTTCATTATTTATTGGGAGGTCTTTATTCTTTTGAATTAAAATATTTTTATAAATTCTTTAATTTTTATATTTTAATATTAATTTTTTTAGTTTTAATTTATTTTACTTATTTTAATTTTTTTTTAGAGTGGTGGTGCTTTTATCATTATCCTGTAAATATAAATTTATTTACCTTTACAGCAACGATTACATTAAAGAATTATTTTTCTTTTAGTTTTTTATTCTTGACAATTATTTTTTTTATACAATTATTCTTATTATTATTTTTTATATTTGCACAATTTATTTTTAGTAACAAATTTTTATCATTTTATAATTTACGTTTAGTATTTATTTTATTTATTTTTGTGGGCATTATATTGTATGTTCCACCAGATATTTTTATTCATATATTGATATTATTTATTTTATTAATTTTTTTAGAAAGTTTTATTTTGATTTTGTTTTTTATAAATTTTTATAATTCTAGATTAGGGAGAGTAGCCTAATGGTACGGTACTGGTTTGTCTAGCCATGTGATGCGGGTTCGACTCCCGTCTCTCTCGTTATGTTTGATCCCATTTCGAACTCAAATACAACATAAACTTATCTTATGAAATACTATTTTGGGAATTAGTAAGATAAGTAGTATATTTAGACTGATGAAAAAGAGGGTGCATAGCTTAGTTGGTAGAGCAGGGGACTTTTAATCCCAAGGTCTTGGGTTCGAGTCCCAATGTGCTCATTATTCTTTGAGGATGTGTGGCTGAGTGGTTTAAGGCGTTTGTTTTGAAAGCAAAAATGTGTAAGCATCACAGGTTCGAATCCTGTCGCATCCTTTTATTTAATATTTTGGTATTGGGGATGTAGCTTAGTTGGTAGAGCGCGTGCCTTGCACGCACGAGGTCGTCGGTTCGAAACCGATCGTCTCCATCTAATATAAATTTATTATTATGATATAAAATTTTTTATGATTGATAAAAATATAGAAGGTATTATTTGCGGAGTTCACTCATTGGAAGGAACTTTATTGTATGATTTACGTAAATCTTTAAAAAAAAAATTTGGATTAACTATTACTTTGATGAGTAAAAAAGCGGTACCTCAATCATTTTTTTTCTTTTCTAATTCTTTATTGTTAAGTTTTGATTCTTCGCGGAAAGAAGCTTTTACTTATACTGAATTAAAAAAATTAGAATTATTTTTGGCTAATTTTGATATGTATTATATTTGCTTTGTTAATAAAGAAAAATTTGTTGGTTTAAACTTTATTTATTCATTTTATCAAAAATATCCGACTTTAGAAGTTAATAAATTTTTTGGGGTTTCATTATTAAATTTATCAAAAAAAAATTGTTTTATTCCTATGAAAGGTATTCAATTA
>Ga0193963_1000116_pt1 | contig 39876 bp, 40 predicted proteins | sample FB_6_MG_FD_140359 | JGI IMG/M metagenome (GOLD analysis project Ga0193963, IMG submission 140359) | Microbial mat bacterial communities from the Broadkill River, Lewes, Delaware, United States - FB_6_MG | ecosystem: Environmental > Aquatic > Freshwater > River > Microbial mats | place: USA...
AAAAGCTCAAAATTTGTATTAAATGAGGCTTTAAAAGTAAGCTATGGTCCGAGTGGTTTAAATGTTGAAATTGGTTCTTTATATTCTGCATTAGTTGGAGGAGTAACTGTAATTACTCCTGATAAAAATGATATCAAAATTGAAAAAGATGAGGTATATACTTTATTTGCAGGAAAAGATTCTTTAGAGAAAAAAGAGTATTTTCATATTAAATTCGCAAATGCAAACGGTATTGATGCAAATACACCTATTATTTATAAAGGCCTTGCTATTGGAAAATTAACAAGCTTAGATTTAAGAAATGACACTCTTACTTCTAAAGCTTTTATTTATGAAAAGTATAAATATTTACTTACAAATAAAACGCAATTTTATATTGAATCTCCTGAAATTAGTTTAGAAGGGGTTAAAAATTTAGGCAATATAGTAAAAGGAAATTTTGTATCATTAAATTATGAAGAAGGTGAACCTAATAATATTTTTACTGTTAATAATTCTAAAGAAAGTAAAGAGATAGATTCTTCTTTAATTTATACTTTAAAAAGTGATAGTCTAAATTCAATTACTAAAAAGTCAAAAGTTTATTTTAAAAATATTGAAATAGGAAAAGTTATTTATTATTCTTTAACTAAGGATTTAAAAAAAGTAAATATTCAAATATTAATTGATGAAAAATATAAAAAACTAATTCATAATCATACTCTTTTTTATGATATGAGTTCAAAACTTTTAGAGTTAAAAAACTTTGATATTGATATAAATTATGCAGGAGTTAATCCTTTATTAAATGGTGCAATTGCAATTGAAGAAATTAGACGTGATAAAAAACTTAGTAGAAAAAGTTTTAAATTATACGAAAGTTATAAAGAAGTAGAAAAATTAAAAAGACTGCATAATGATGGTTTTACTATTGATGCATATTTTAATAATGATTTTAAAATCAAAAAAAATATGGCAATAGTTTATAAAAATCAAGAAATTGGTTTTGTAAAAGCTATTAAATTTGATAGCAAAAAATCAAATGCAAAGCTATTTATATATAAAGATTATAAAAAATATATAAATAAAACAAGTAGATTTTATAAAAAAGGTGTAATAGATTTAAATGCAAGTTTAAATGGGATTTTATTTAATATGGATAATTTCACTTCTCTACTTGAAGGTTCAATTGTCCTAGAAAACAATACAGATATGCTTTATTCTAAGTATAATATTTACTCATCAGAAGATGAAATGAAAGATTCTTCAAATAGTATTACTATAATTTTTGATGATGTAGAAGGTGTTCATGAACAATTTTCTCAACTTACATATAAAGGTGTAAAAGTTGGGAAAGTTACAAAAGTTTCATTAAATGAAAAACAAAAAGTTGTAGTTAAAGCACAGATATATAATGATTATAAATCTTTTACAAAAGAAGGAACAGTTTTTTATTTAAAAAAGCCAAAAATTTCACTTCAAGAAGTATCTAATATTGGTTCTTCTGTAATGGCTGTAAATATTGGAGTTATAAAAAGCAATAACAAAAAATCACAAATTAGATTTAAAGGCTTCGATACTCTTCCTTCGCTTGACAAATCATATCATGGAACAATTTTCAAGGTTCACGCAAAACACGCTTCAAGTGCAAATGTAGATGCTCCTATTTATTATAAAAATGTACAAATAGGAAAAATAAATAAAATTGATTTATCAAATGATGCTAGTAGTGTTATTATGGATTGTTTAATTTATGAGAAATACACGAATTTTGTTAGAAGTAATTCAGTGTTTTATGATATAAGTGGCTTTAATATGAAGTTCTCACTCTTTTCTGGTTCAAAAGTTGAATCAAATACATTTACAAGTATTTTAAAAGGTGGCTTAGTTGTTGTTACACCGTATTTATATGATAGACCAGCAAACAGTAAAGATAAGTTTTTATTAGTAGAAGAACTCACAGAAGATTGGGAAAGTATAAGTCCAAGTATTAAGAAGTATTAAAAATATTAAGAAGTTTATAAAATAAGAAGTAAAAACTTCTTATTTTATATAATTTTCTTTTTTATCATTTGTATCTAATTCTTGCCCAATTGCTTGGTATCTTTTAAAGTAATATTTTACAAATTCGTTTATTTTTTTATTTACAGGCATAAAATATTTACCTTCTTTTATAGCATAAATATTTAAAAACTCGCTCGCATCTTTTTTATCTAAATAGTGTTTTGCTAAAGAAGTATATGTTTGAACATACCATTTTTTAAGCTCTTCATATTTTGAATCTGATAAGTCAATAATTAGTTTATTATCTTTAAAATCTAAAACTTCTGAATCAAATAATCCGCTTAAATGAATAATTCCTTCACAATAATATGGTTGAACTTCATCAACTTCCATCCAACCCATTAAGCCAACAGCTCGTTTAACTGTATCTATTAATACTTGTTTTTCTAGTTGTTTTTCATCGTTTGATTCATCTAGAAAGAATGATACTAATCCACCAGTTGTTGCTTTAAACTCTTCAATATTTTTAAAGTTACCGCTTTTATTCATAACAGATTCTGTTTCATCATCGCACCATAAAATATGACCAAATTCATGACCTATTGTCGTGATATCATAAACTTTATGCCAAGAAGCTGTTTCATTAAACAAAAACTTTCTATCTTCATTTAATATTTCATGTCCAAAGATTTCGCTACTTAATTTTAAAAATGGTTTAGCTCTAGTTGTTTGCAATATTTCATCAGAAAAAGCAAAAATCTTTTTTCCCATTTCTTTTGAAACAATTTCATCATTAGGTACAACTTGTGCTGAAAATAAGCCATTTAATTCAGCTCCAAAAAATAGTGCAGGACGTCCTATATAAAGCTGAACTTGGTCAAGTGATTTTAATGAAAAATCATAAACAGATTTATTTTTTTCATTTTGTTCAACATTTTCAAAAACTTTTGCAAATGCAGATTTGATTTTATTAACTCTGTTATCATCTTGTGAAAATTCAGGGTTTGTAAGTCTAATATCCCATTCTAATGCAACTGCTTTTCTAAAATGATCTTCATAATATTCTAAAGGATGACCAATTTGAACTGGAGATTTTATTTTCATCCAAGCTCTATCAACATCAGCCCATCTAGAAACTAATAAATGAGTTTTATCTTCACCAAAAGCTTTTATAAGAGATTGAATATATAGAATATAATTCCATTTTTCATTATATTCTTCATCTTCAAGCTCAATTAAACTCTCTTCAAAATCTTCAAGTGCATCAATAACTGCTGTTGTTTGTGTTTTAAAAGCGTTTATATATGCTTTTGAATGATATGAATCTTTTTCTTTTACGAGTGCTGAATATGATCTATCTGCTATGATATTATTATGTCCTAAGTCTAGTAAATTTTCATCTTCAAGATATTTAAATACTTTTTCTTCATTACCATCAAATTTATTCATTAACTCTTTATTTATTCCATTGATAATATGTGCAGTCCATAAACTTTGCCAAGAAGACATTTTTAAACCAACTTGATAAACACCTTCAAAAACTGCTCTATAAAATGGAGTTAATAGTTTATTATTTTGAATATACTCAACTGTATTTTTATGTTTTTCGTGCCAAAAATCTCTAGTAAAACAATAAGCATCTTCTTGTAATTCAATAATCTCTTCTTCATTTTTATTGTTTTTCTTTAATACTTGAACAAGTGAATCATCTCTTAAATTAACAAGTCTAGTAACAAGTGCAAATCTTAAATCTTCACTCATTGGAAGTTCAAGATATTTTGCAAATTCTTCTATAATTGTTAGTTTTTCAAATTCATTATTTTCAAGATATGAAATAAGTTTATTTACATTAGATTTTTGAGTATTTAAAAAAGTATAAACTTCATCTAAGTCATTTAAAAATTTATCATTATTCATTATATTATTCCTCTTGTATTATTACTCGTAGTTTATCTATTAATTGCTTTTTTATTAATAAGTAAATAGTTTTATATGGGTTTAAGTTGTATTTTTACATAATAGATGATAATAAAAAACATATATACTGTAAATAAAGTACATATGTTATGTAATAGGAGTTAGTATTAGTAAAAAGAAATTAATAGTTAAAAATGTTTTTAAAGTCTTTGGGAAAGAACCCAAAAAAGCTTTAAAAATGCTAAATGAAGGTGAGAGTAAAGATAATATCTTTACAAAAACAGGTATGACCATTGGTGTACAAGATGCAAGTTTCGAAATTAATGAAGGTGAAATCTTTGTAATTATGGGACTTTCTGGTTCTGGTAAATCAACACTTGTAAGACTTTTAAACAGATTAATAGAGCCAACTTCTGGCCAAATTTTTATTGATGATATTGATGTTACAAATTTAAGTGATAAGGAATTAATTGATATTAGAAGAAAAAAAATATCAATGGTTTTTCAATCTTTTGCTTTAATGCCACATATGAATATTATTGATAATGTTTCTTTTGGTTTAGAATTAAGTGGAATAGAAAAAGACAAAAGATATGAAGCTGCACAAAAAGCACTAGAGCAAGTTGGTCTTAATCATCATGCATTATCTTTTCCTGATGAATTAAGTGGTGGTATGCAACAGCGTGTTGGTTTAGCACGTGCTTTAGCAAACGATCCTGATATTATGTTAATGGATGAGGCATTTTCTGCACTTGATCCTCTTATTAGAACTGAAATGCAAGATGAACTTGTAGAACTTCAAGAAAAAGAAAAAAGAACAATTGTATTTATTTCTCATGATTTAGATGAAGCCATCAGAATTGGCGATAGAATTGCGATTATGCAAAATGGTGAAGTTGTTCAAATTGGAACACCTGAAGAGATTATCAATGAACCTGCAAATGATTATGTAAGATCTTTCTTTAAAGGTGTTGATGTAACTTCAGTATTAAATGCTTCTCATATTGTTAAAAAAACAAAGGCAACTATAATCAATAAAGAAGGAGTAGGTATTAAATCTGCTTTACAATATATTGGTGATTATGATGAAGATTATGCATATTTTATTGAAAAAAACGGTAAATATATTGGTCTTTTAACTGTAGAATCTTTAAAAGAACAAAAAAAGATTGATGGAAATATTCATGATGCAGTAATTGATGAAAAGCCAATTAATGAAAATCTTCAAATTGGAGAGTTTATTTCAGATGTAGCAGGGCATGCTTATCCATCTGCTGTAATTAGTGATGATGGAAAATATAGAGGAACAATTTCAAAAAGTAGATTGTTGAAAGTATTTGATGAAGGAGTTGATAATGAGTAATGATCCTTGGGGAAATGCATCAACTGCACAAGAAAATAGAGAATCATCAGTTGATTGGACACAAGAAGCTGCACAAGCTCCTATTGAAGAAGCTAATGAATTCAATATTTTGAATCCATTTGAAAATGTTCTTATTCCTTTTGACAAATGGACAAATGATGGAATTGATTGGTTAGTTGTTAATTTTAGAGAAGTATTTTTAGCAGCAAAAGCTCCTATTGATATTGTTTTAAAATCAATTGAAAGTTTTTTACTATTCTTAAATCCTTATGTTGTAATTTTATTCTTTGTATTATTAGCTTTACAACTTGCAAGTAAAAAACTTGCAATTGGAACATTGATTTCATTTTTTATCATTGGATTTATAGGTGCTTGGGAAGAATCAATGATTACACTTTCTTTAGTTATAACAGCAGTACTCTTCTCTGTAATAATAGGCTTGCCTTTAGGAATTTGGTCTGCAAAAAGTGATACTGTTGATAAAGTTTTACGACCTATTCTTGATGGAATGCAGACAACACCTGCATTCGTTTACTTAATTCCTATTGTAATGTTATTTGGTATTGGAAATGTTCCTGGAGTTATTGTAACTATTATTTTTGCACTTCCTCCACTTATTCGTCTTACAAACTTAGGAATTAGACAAGTACCTGAGGACTTAATTGAAGCTTCAAGATCTTTTGGAGCAAGTTCATCTCAAATGTTATGGAAAGTTCAAATTCCCGTTGCAATGCCTACTATTATGGCAGGAATCAATCAAACATTGATGCTTTCATTATCAATGGTTGTTATTGCTTCAATGATTGCTGTAGGTGGTCTTGGACAAATGGTTTTAAGAGGTATTGGAAGACTTGATATTGGTCTTGCTGCAGTAGGTGGTCTTGGTATTGTATTACTTGCAATTATCTTAGATAGATTAACTCAAGAAGCAGGTAAAAAAGATAAAAATGATAAAAGACGATGGCATGAAAAAGGGCCTATTGGTTTTATTTTAAATTTAAGGAGAAAAAATGTTAAATAAAAAAAGTTTAATTAGTCTTGTTGCTTCTGTTGCAGTAGCTTCAAGTTTATTTGGGGCAAAAGTAACTGCTGTTAAAACAGCAATTGCAGAAGAAGGTTTCCAAATGCAAGTTGTTGTGGAAGTTTTAAAAAAAATGGGACATACAGTTGAAGTTACAAATGATGTAGATTATGCAATTGCTTTTCAAACTATTGCAAACAATGCACAAAGTGATGATGTTTATTTTATGGCAGCTCATTGGGATCCATTACAAAATACAATGGTAGAAGGTGCAGGTGGAGAAGCTAAACTTACTAAATTCTCTGACTTTGTAGCTAATTGTGCTCAAGGTTATTTAATTGACAAAAAAACTGCTGATAAATATAATATTAAATATGTTAATGATTTAAATAAACCAGAAATTGCAAAACTATTTGATTCAAATGGAAATGGTAAAGCTGATTTAACAGGTTGTTCTGGTGGTTGGGGATGTTCTAAAGTAATTGAACATCAATTAGATGCTTATGGTTTAAGAGATAATATTGACCATAACCAAGGTTCTTACTCAGCACTTATTGCTGATACAATTGCAAGATATAAAACAGGTAAGCCAATATTCTATTATACGTGGACTCCTTATTGGGTAAGTGGTCAATTAGTACCTGGTAAAGATGTTACATTTTTACAAGTAACTAAATCAGCTAATCCTGATGGATACTCTACAAAACTTCCAAATGGTACAGATTATGGATTTGCTGTTAATAATCAAAAAATTGTTGCTAATAAAAGTGTACTTACAAAGCACAAAGATATAGCAAAATTATTTGATATTATAAAGCTTAGTGTAAATGATGTAAGTGGTGAAAATATGTTAATGGCAAATGGTCAGAATAAACATACAGATGTTCAAAGACACGCACAAACATGGTTAGAAAATAATAAAGCTACAGTTGATGCATGGATTAAAGAAGCAAAAGCTGCTAAATAATTCTTCTAAAATATAATTTTAAAACTAATTAAACAACAATTATAATTATACTAGTTATAATTGGAGTTTATTGGTTTTAAATTACTTTAGGAGAGAAAATGATTACTAAAAAAATATTACTAGGTGGATTACTTTCACTAGTTCTTACTTCAAATTTATTCGCTGCAAAAGTTACAGCTTTAAAAACTGTACTTGCTGAAGAATCTTTTCAATTACAACTTATTGTTGAAATGCTTAAAAAAATGGGACATAACGTAGAAATTTCTAGTGATTTAGAGTATGCAATTACTTTCCAAACAATTGCTGATAATGCAAAAAGTGATGATGTTTATTTTATGGCCGCTCATTGGGATCCAATTCAAACAAATATGATTAAAGGTGTAGGTGGTACTGAAAAACTTGCAATATTTTCTGAATATATATCTAATTGTGCATCAGGTTATGTAATTGATAAGAAAACTGCTGATAAATATAATATTAAATATATCAGTGATTTAAAAGATCCTAAAATTGCTAAACTATTTGATTCAAGTGGTAATGGTAAAGCTGATTTAACTGGTGCTAGTTTAGGATGGGAAGTTGCAGATACAATCAACCATCAATTAGATGCTTTTAAATTAAGAGATACAATAGACCATAATCAAGGTGCATATTCAGCAATGATTTCTGATACTATGGCTAGATATAAAACTGGTAAACCTATTTTATTTTGGACATGGACTCCTTATTGGGTAACAGGAAAATTAGTTCCTGGAAAAGACATTACATTTTTACAAGTAACACAGTCTGAGCATCCAAAAGGTATCGATACTCAAATTTCTAATGGAGCAAATTATGGATTTGCTATTAATTCTCAAAAAATAGTTGCAAATTCAAGTGTTTTAACAAAACACCAAGATATTGCAAAATTATTTGATATTGTTAAATTAAGTGTTAATGATGTAAGTGGTCAAAATATGCTTATGAGAAATGGACAAAAAGAGCCTAAAGATATTAAAAGACATGTTCAAAAATGGATTCAAGCTAATGAAACAAAAGTAAATTCTTGGATTAAAGAAGCACAAGCTGCAAAATAGTTTAAATTTAAATAAGGGTTTTAACCCTTATTTTCAGCAAACTTGGCTAAATCATTTATAGCTTTTACAATAGCATCACTAAATGATTTTATATTATCCCCATTTACACTTTTTCTACTAATTAAATTCATATCAATTCTATCATCAATCAAGTTATACCAAAAACCAAAACCATCAGGAACAACAGGACCAAAACCACCAAGGTCAAAATATTTTGATTCTATTCTACTTGTTGAGATATAACTGTATGTAAGTTTATTATATCCAACATCGTTAAAAAACTCTGGCATTTCTTTTAAACCTAACTCTTCACCAAAAAGTGTATACATATTTTTCATAGCAAAAAAGTATCTCTCAACTCCATTTGAGCGTAAACAATCTTTTATTCTTCTTGATTGTTTTTTACAAGCATCAGACATTAAATCTTTAAGTGTACTCTTATTTGAATCCTCATTATCAAATGCTTTTACAAATTCTAAAAGTTCCATAGATATAGGACGAGAACACTCTGTTCTACCATTTAAATAAATTCTAGTAGTAACAGCTTCATAGGTACTTTTTAATGTTCCAAACTTTCTATATTGTGCAAGTTGAAGTGCTAATTGTAAAAATGCATCGGGACTATAACCCATTTCTTTAATTTCATTACTTCCAAAATCTTTGAAATATAAAATCTCTTGATGAAGGTCCTTAGTTTTTTTAATATGTTTAGCTCTTAAATCATCTAATTGTTTTTTTAATTCTATAGATATTTCCCAATCAAGTTTTTTTACTTCTATGATTTCTTTGCTGTTATTTTCAATATGACTAGCCATAATCGAAGTATTTGTGATGTCTTCATAAACCATATTAATAACATTTATCCAAGAACCAGCATCAGAGCCTGTATGCTCTAAATTAAATCCAAAATCACCATTTTGATTAAAGATTAGTTGTAGGTTTTTGTCAAAATATCTATTATTTTCATTTGAAGCAATTAAACTCATTGCAAACTCATATAAACTTTTAGAGTTTTCATCCATACAAACAATAAATAAAGCATCTTTTAGTGTTTCGAAATTCTCACTATTTTCTTCAATTTCTACAATTTGTTCTAATAATACAGCTGCTTCATCTCTATATGCAGTAGTTATAATTCCTACACTTGTATCATTCTCTTTTATTTGCGATGTTAAAAGATTTTCTAATGTATTAGTGATTATTTTAGATGAATATCTTTTTGCATTTTCATCATTTAAAGCTAGTTTAAACATATGGTTTTTATACATCACAATTATATGAGAGTTTTTTGTTTTTTCTTTTACAATATACTCATCACGATTTTGTTTTGGAATTTTTGTTGCTTTAAACATCTCTTTATAAGCTGACATACATAAAGGTGTATTTTTTATTTTCTCAGGTTCAAAAGACTCATCTAAAATACTCTCATATATATCCATAAGTTTACTTATAATAACACCTGCAATCTGACAACTTGAATACTTAAGTTTAAGTTCATCTGTTATTAATTTGACAAAATAATTTACATCAATAGCAACAGGTTCTCTAATGTCTAAATACATATTTTTCCAAAGTGGTGCTAACCAATTACCTTCATTTTTTTTTGACCATTCTTCTAGTTTTTTTTCAAGAATAAGTCCTTCATTACTTGAAAAAGTTTCTAAATTAGCTTTTGTAGTTTGGAATTGTTCTTTAGAAATTAAAGGTTCAACCCAATCTAAAAAATTTTCACTAGCATCATTTAGATTTGAGAGTGGAAGAGTTTTTAATTGTTCTTGAAGTTCAAAAGTTTTTGACATTATTTTCCTTATTAACTATGATTATAATTTCTTTGATTATATCAAAAATTATTATAATAAGATATAATAAATAAGTAATAATCAGCATTTGGAGTTAAATGTGATAGAAAATAAAAATGATGAATATATAAACGGATATACTGTTTATAAAACGCAAGTTAATCCTAAAAGTGTGAGTTTAAATGATAGAATAATAAGAGTAGGTTGGGATAATGGTGAGCAAAGTGATTATCATTTTTTATGGCTTAGAGACAATTGCCATTGTGACGAATGCGTAACTTCTCTTAGTAAAGAACAAGTATTTGAAATTTGTGATGTTCCTTTTGATATTAAACCTTTAAGTGTTGAATTGTCAAAAGATAATATGATTAATATTATCTGGGATTATAAGTCCCATAAAAGTAGTTATCATCCAGCTTGGTTAAAGCAACACTGTTATAGTCAAGAAGCAAGGGAAAAACGAAATTTAAAATATAAAATTTGGGATAAAAAATTAATAGAAAAATCACTGCCTTTATATGAATATCAAGATGTAATGAATAAAGATGAGATTTTATTAAGTTGGTTATATGATCTACGTGATTATGGAATTAGCAAAATTGTAAACGTTAAAAATAAACTAAATGAAGTACAAAAAGTTGCACAAAGAATTTCTTTTATACGTGAAACAAATTTTGGTATAGTTTTTGATGTAATCTCTAAAAAAAGTGCTAATTCAGCAGCCTATACAAACCTAAAACTTCCTTTACATACAGATTTACCCACACGAGAATTACAACCAGGATTGCAGTTTCTTCATTGTTTAGTAAACGATGCTAGTGGTGGTGAATCTATTTTAGTTGATGGTTTCAAAATTGCTGAGTATATGCGTGAAAAACACAAAGATGAATATAAAGCTTTAAGTACTTTACCTATGTCTTTTTACAACAAAGATAAAAATAGTGATTATAGATTTGTAAGTCCTATGATTATAAGTAATGATAAAGATGAAATAGTAGAAATAAGAATGGCTAATTTTTTACGTGGACCTATTGATATTGATGGCAAAGATATGGAGTCTTTCTATAATGCTTATAGACTATTTATTCTATTGACAAGAGATGAAAAATTTCAATTTTATCATAGACTTAATCAAGGTGATTTAATTGTTTTTGATAATCGTAGAATATTACATGCCCGTAATTCTTTTGATTTAAAAGAAGGTGAAAGACATTTACAAGGCTGTTATGTTGATAAAGATGAATTATTATCAAAAATTAGAATTTTAGAAAGAGAGATTATATGAATAAAATACCAAAAACAATGAAGGCAATGCTCATGATTGGCAATGGCGATTATGATAAATTAGAATATGTTACAAATTATGAAACACCAATTCCAAAAGAAAATGAAGTCTTAATTCAAGTAAAAGCAGCAGGTGTTAATAATACAGATATAAATACAAGAATTGGCTGGTATTCTAAAAATGACAATAATCCTGAAGATGCTTCTTGGGGAGGTGAGAGTTTAAACTTTCCTCGAATTCAAGGTGCAGATGTTTGTGGATATATAGTAGCAGTTGGTAAAAATATTGATGAAAAAAGAATAGGGCAAAGAGTATTAATTGAGCCATCATTACAAAAAATAAATGGTGAACAGTTAGAAAATCCTTGGTATTTTGGAAGTGAGTGTGATGGTGGATTTGCCCAATTTACTGTTATTTCAAATGAACATGCACATGAGATAAAGAGTGATTATACTGATATTGAATTAGCATCTTTCCCTTGTTCTTATTCAACTTCTGAAAACTTATTAACAAGAGCACACGTAAATGAAAATGATATTGTATTAGTTTCAGGAGCTTCAGGAGGAGTTGGAAGTGCAACAGTACAACTAGCATGCGCAAGAGGTGCAAAAGTAATTGCAATTACATCACCTTCAAAGTTTGAAGAGATATTAGCTTTAGGTGCAAGTAAAGTGATTTCAAGAGATGATAATTTAGTTGAAGTTCTTGGAGAAAACTCTGTAACAGTTGTAATTGATTTAGTTGCAGGAAAAAAGTGGAATGAGTTTTTAGATGTGTTAAAACCTCATGGTAGATATGCAGTATCTGGTGCAATTGCAGGTCCAATTGTAGAACTTGATTTAAGAACACTTTACTTAAAAGATTTATCATTTTTTGGATGTACAATTTTAGAAAAAGAAGTTTTCCCAAATCTTATAAAAAGAATTGAAAAAAAAGAGATAAAACCTTTAGTTGCTAAAACTTTTGAATTAGAAAATATTGTTGTTGCGCAAAAAGAGTTTTTAACTAAGAAACATATTGGTAAAATAGTATTAGAAGTTAAATAAAAGGAATAAAATTGGCTTTATTAGATAACAATAAAGATGTACTGCCATTAAGTAGTATTGCTGAATTACTGACAGCAAAAGCACGAACATTAAAAATGTATGAGGAAAAAGGTTTATTTCCTAAGAAGAAAGAATTAAAGAAGCTTTATTCTATAAACGATGTTCAAATTATATCATTTGTTCATTATCTTGCAAGTGTTAAAAAAATAAATGCAAATGGTATTAAGTATATTATTGAAATGTTAGAAAATAATATGGATGAAAAAAACAAAGCAGATTTCCTAGAAATTGTTGAAAAAAAACTAGAAAAACTTTCTGCAAAAGAGATTGTAGACGTAGAGTCTATGTAATATTATATAAAATGAAAGATAAATTAATATTTATCTTTTAATTTATATGAAATATCTAGAATAATTAAAAACACTAAAGGCGTTAATATTTTAGTAAAACTATCTCCTATACTAAAATGTGAAAAAGACGCAAATATAAAATCAAATGCAAATCCACTATAAGCTACAAGCTTAATTGATTCAAACTTTCTAGGTAATACTAAGGCTATAGCTCCTAATATTTTAAAAATTCCTAATAGTGTAAAGAAATACAAAGGGTATCCCAATTCTTGTGATGCAGAAATTACACCCTGTGTTTGTAAAATATCCACAACACCACTAAATAAACCAACTAAGATAACTATGATTCCTGTTGTTAGTAAATATAAATTTTTTATATTAAATATTTTTGATTTCATTTTTTAACCTTTTCTCAACCTTTATTTTTATAAAAAAAGTATATTATTTTTTTGTTTAGTAAGTATTTATTAATTTAAATTAGCACTTTTGGGCTCATAGTGCTAATTTGTCTTTAAACTTTAGCTTTCTTTTATAAAGTTTTGATAAAATTACATCTATTATATTAAAAAATACAGGAGATTTTTATGGCAAAACATCAATTTCAAACAGAAGTAGGTCAACTTTTACAATTAATGACTCACTCATTATATTCAAACAAAGAAATATTTATTAGAGAATTAGTATCAAATGCAAGTGATGCAATTGATAAATTAAATTACTTAAAATTAACAGATGAAACAATCAAAGCTGCATTACCACAAGATTGGGCTGGTCAAGTAAACATTACTTTCGATGAAGAAGATAAATCATTAACAATTATTGATAATGGTATTGGTATGAATGAAGATGATTTAATCGCTTCAATTGGTACAATCGCAAAATCAGGAACAAAATCATTTGTAGAAGCAATGACAGGTGATGCTAAAAAAGATTCAAACTTAATTGGACAATTTGGTGTTGGTTTTTATTCAGTGTTTATGGTTGCATCACATGTTGATGTAATTTCTAAAAAAGCTGGTGAGGATACTGGTTATAAATGGTCAAGTGATGGTACAGGTGAATTTGAATTAGCACCTTGTATTAAAGAATCATCAGGAACTGTTATTTATATTAAATTAAAAGATGAAGAAGCAGAAGAGTTCGCAAGTAAAGAAAGAATCAAAAATATTGTTGGAAAATATTCTAACCATATTGCATACCCAATTTTTCTATCTTACAAAGAAGAAGTTACTGAAACTTTAAGTGAAGAAGATGAAAAAGCTGGTAAAGAAGCAAAGAAAACTATTGAAGATAGAAATGAAAAAATTAATGAAGCGACAGCTTTATGGATGCAACCAAAGTCTAAGTTAAAAGATGAAGAATATAATGCATTCTATAAATCAATTTCTCATGACTCTACTGATCCAATGGCTACAATTCATACAAAGGCTGAAGGTGTAAATGAATATACAACTCTTTTCTATATTCCAGCAGTTGCACCAATGGATATGTATAGAGCTGATTATGAACCAGGTGTTAAGCTTTATGTTAAAAGAGTATTTATTACAGATTCTGAAAAAGAATTATTACCAACTTACCTTAGATTTGTAAAAGGTATTATAGATTCTGAAGATTTACCATTAAATGTTTCAAGAGAAATTTTACAAGAAAACAGAGTAATGGCAAATATCAAACAAGCTTCTGTTAAAAAAGTTTTAAATGAAATCAAAAAAATGTCAAAAGATGAAGAAAAATATGCTTTATTTATTGAACAATATAATAGAGCATTAAAAGAGGGTGCTTACCAAGACTTTACAAATAAAGAAGCATTATTAGAGCTTATTAGATTTAAGTCTTCAAAAGCAGAAAAAATGACTTCATTAAAAGCTTATAAAGAAGCTGCTGATAGTGAGCAAAAAGCTATTTACTACATCGTTGGTGAAAATGAAAATGTTCTAAGAAACTCTCCATTATTAGAAGCATATAAGAAAAATGATATCGAAGTTCTTATCTTAGATGATAAAGAAATTGATGAAATCATTACTCCTATGTATGGTGCTTACCAAGAATGGGAATTTAAAGATATTACATCTGCTGAAGCTCCAAAAGTTGAACAAACGGAAGAAGAGAAAAAAGAAGTAGAAGAAAAATTTGAAGATATCACTAAAAAGATCAAAGAAATTTTAGGTGAAAGTGTATCTGATGTTAGAGTTACAAATAGATTAAGTGAGTCTCCATCTTGTGTAGTAAAAGACGCAGGTGATGCACAAATGGCTCAAATGGCACAAATGATGAAAGCAATGGGTCAAGCAATGCCAGATACTGCTCCAATTTTAGAAATTAACCCAGATCATGAAATCGTTACAAAATTAAATGGTTTAGCTGATGACTCATTAGTTTCTGATGTTTCATGGGTATTATTAGATCAAGCAAAATTATCTGAAGGTATGGAAATTACTGACGCAGTTGCATTTGCACAAAGATTAAATAGAATTACTGCAAAAGCTTTATAAAAACCTTATATATTAGTAACGTAATATTTACGTTGCTAATATTTCTTTCAAATATCTTTGATTCATATCATTAGTTAAATAAAAATTTTTTGTTAAAATGATCTTTAGAATAAAATAAAAATGAAAGATTAATATGCAAAAAATTATACTTTTGGCATTAACAATTATAATATTAAATGCTAATACAACAACACCTATAAAAAATAATTTGCCAAGAACAGTAGAGCCAAAAGCGCAAGCTAAAGCTGATGCACAACTTAGAATACAAAATAAAAAAATTATAAAAATGGTTGTAGCTGAAATAGGGAAAAATCTTCCTCAAAAAATTGATAACTATACTACTTTTGTATCTATTACTGATGAAAATTTAACTTTAGTTTCTACGTATGAAATTAATACAGGTGAAAAAAGTGATGAAAAAGTAAGAGTTGAAGATCAACCTAGAATGCAAGAGTTTGTTGTCGAAGGAATTTGTAGAAGTTCTAAGCGATTTTTACAAGCAGATATAAATATTACATATGTTTATAAAAACAAAACTACTAAAGTTGAACTTTTTAGGTTTGAAGTAGAAGCAAATAATTGTATAGATTTTTGGAAAGAGTAAGTTTGATTTACTACTTACTTTCCAAAGACTTTAAAGAAATTATAATTGACTCAGAAACTTCATCACTTATCATTTCTTCATATTTTTTAATTTGATTAGGTATATTTTCATTGCAAATATCTAGTGTAATTTGATTAAAAAACAGATTGTCATTTATCATATTCAAAGTGTCTTCAATATCCAACTCTTTATTTTTAACTGCATTAATATTTTCATTTGCAAAATATTGTAAAGCATCCATTGCAGCTTGTTTTTGTAATTCAATTTCAAATATATTATCTATATCTTCATTTAAATCTTTTAACATCTCATAAATAGATCCAAGTGCGTATTCTAATTTTATATTAAAATCTAACTCTTTAGTATTTGTAGTATTTACCAATATTCCAAGTGATACTTGATAATATGTATCATATTTAGCTAAATTATTTATTATTGCTAGTTTGTTAAAGTATTTGTTAATATCCATTTGTCTTCCATTATTTTTTCAAATTATAGCAAATTAGTCTTGTATTAAATTCATAAAGATGTTAAGATACATTTCTTAATATTAAATAAAGGATAAATCTTGGGTTTTATAACTAATAGTTTAAAGTCAATTGTAAAAAGTTTTACAAAACTTTCAAGACCAGTTTTTAATTTTCAAGATAATACTTTAAAGTTTAAAATAAACTCAGATCAATTCTATACGTATACTTTAGAAGATTTTGATACTAAAACTAGGCATGACCCATATACTATCCAAGCATATACATTAAAATCTCAAAACATATTTATTGAATATATACAAACTGACATAGATGTGCAATGGAATGCCCTTCCTAGTTCTTTATATATAGATTTAGTTAAAAAAAAGCTAAACTTAAAATCTATGAAGGTTTTAGAAAAATATGATTTTAATAATTACGAATTTATCACTTTTAAACTTGATGAGCATTATATATTAAATTTTATTTATATTTTTGAAACAAATAAAGATGTATTTATCTTAGATATAAACTCAAAACTATATACAAATTTATTAAAAAACTTTAAAAAAGATTATACTTATACTCATGAAAGAAACGCAGAAGATACTGTAGATTTTAATTTTTCAATCACAAGAGAAAATAATCTTAACAACTATTTCTCTTATGAAGGCTCAGGAAATTAATTTCCAAACACTTGTTTTAAAAGTGATGTAGTTTGAGCAACTGGGTTAGTTCTAATTTGGGCTTCTTTTTGTGCAATCATAGTAAATAAACCATTAATTGCTTTATCTGTTACATAATCATCAATTGATTGATCTGAACTTCCAGGTAAATATGAATCTACACCAAAACTTTTAGCCATATCCATCACACCAGTACTTTCAACCATACCTTTTGCATTTTCTTTATAAAAATTGTTTGCCATATCATAGTAAGATGCTACTTGATTTTCTTTCATTGTTTCTTTAATAATTGGTGCAATCATTTCTTTTAATGAAGCTGTTGTATTTGTTTTAAAATATTCTGTTGCAGCATTATTGCTTCCTGCTAAAATATTTTTTGCATCATCTACTGACATTTTTTCAATTGCATTTGCAAATATACTTGCAGTTTTTGGTGCGGCTGTTGTTGCTGCTTTATTCATTGAGTTGATTAAATTATCTGCCATTTTATCTCCTCCTGCACTTCTTAAAAGAGTTTCAACTTTTGCTAAATTTTCAGGTAAAGGAATTTTTACTAATGAATTATTTAAATATCCATTATCTTTACTTAAATTCTCTACTGCATATGTAACACCAGTTTTCAAAGCTTGTTTTAAACCACTTGTAACAGTTGAGTTATCCAGATTTGAGTTTACTGTATTTGTACTAGATTTTGAATCTGCTGTTTTCGTTTCATTTGTAACATTATCAATTACACCTTTTGCGATACTTCCTAAGTCAAAGGCATAACTTAGACTCGAAGTTAAAATTAAAGATGCAATAATTGTACTTTTTTTCATTAAATATCCTATTTATATTTTTGTTTTATTTTAACATTATATAATGTAATAATTGTGAAAAGGATAATAAATATAATGATTAATGAAATTTCTGAATATTTACATAGTTTTAAAAATAAAGTTATGGAAGCAGAACAAATATTACAAGAGTGTGAAATAAAAATATCTACATATGCTCAAAAATTAGAAAAACAATCTTTAAAAAAAGAGTTTGAAGAAAACTTTTATACAATTTTAGGATATACATATAGATTAGAAGATAATAAACAAAGACTTTTTTACACTTTTCAAGAAGCTGTTTATGCAATTGATTTAGATAAATTGATGAGAAATGATGACTCTTTAAAATTAAATAGTATTGTTTATATTTTAGTTCTTGATTCAATTATTAAAGAGTATAAAACAAAAATGGTAAATGAAGAAGAAAAACAAAAAGCACTAGATACTTATAAAATAGTTCAAGATAGACAAGCAAAAGAAAATTCAAAATATCATATGTATCAAAACTAGGAGATAAGATGGCAAAATTCACTGAAAAATTAAGTTCTAAAGAGATTGATTTTATAAATGAGCAAAAAATGTTTTTTGTATCAACTGCTCCTAAAAATGGGAAAATAAATATTTCTCCCAAAGGCTTAGATAATACTTTTAAAATTTTAAATGAAGATACCATTTTATGGTTAAACTATTTTGGAAGTGGAAATGAAACAGCAGCACATTTATTAGAAGATAATAGAATGACTATTATGTTTTGCGCTTTACAAGGTGATGCAAATATTTTAAGATTATATTGTGAAGCTAAATGCATTCAAGAAAAAGATGATGATTGGAGTGAATATATAAATCACTTTCCAATTTCAAGAGCAGCTAGACAAGTATTTGAAGTAAAAATAAAAAGTGTAAATAACTCTTGTGGAATGGGTGTTCCTCTATATGATTTTGTTGGACAAAGAGATGAGCTAAATGATTTTTATGATAACTCTACAAAAGAAGAACACCTTGCATATATGAGAAGAAAAAACTTAATTAGTTTTGATGGAAAAGATACTAAACTATTTGATTAGTTTTAGTATCTGTTTTTCTATTAATTTTATATCATCTGTTAAAGTCATAATTTCTAAATCTTCTTTTTGAATCATATTATTTGCACATAATGATTTTTCAAAGAATTTAATTAAATATTTCCAGTAATCATAACCAACTAAATATATTTTTAATCTATTTAATTTTCCTGTTTGAACTAGTGTTAATACTTCAAATAATTCGTCTAAAGTACCAAAACCTCCAGGAAATACGACTATTGCTTTTGAATATTTAACTAACATATATTTTCTAGAAAAAAAGTAATTAAAAGTCATACTTCTTGTTGTATAAGGATTTGGAGTTTGTTCTTTTGGAAGAGTGATATTTAAACCAATAGATTCAATATTTTTGATTTTAAAAGCACCTTTATTTGCCGCACCCATTATTCCAGAACCACCACCAGTTATGATATTTATATCATTTTTAGCTAATTTTTTTGAAAGTTTTTGTGCTAATTTTGCATAAATATCCACATCTTTTGTTCTAGCACTCCCAAAAATAGTAACATTGTTTTTTAAATCTTTTAATATCTTTTCTGCATCTTTAAAATCTTTTAGTATTTTTTTATTATCAAGAATTTGATCTTTTTTCATTTTTATTCCTTATTAATATTATTATATAATCAAATTGATAAAACTCACTTATATCTCACTATAATTTATTAAAATATAAAAAAAGGATATTACTCTTGTTTAATGAAAAAAATATTCCAAGGCTTATTATTTTAAGTCCAATTATAACAGTAGTACTAATTGCTTTCTTTACTATTTATTTTTTTATCAAAACTCAAAATGATTATTTTAAAGAAGAGAGTATTAGATTTGAGAAACAGTATATCTTAAAACAAAAAAATGTACTACGAAGAGAAGTATCAAGTATTATAAACTATATAAACTTTCAAGACAATCATAATACAAAGCTAAGTAAAGAAGAATTAAAAGATCAAATTCTAAGATATACAGAAAGTATAAGTTATGATAAAAATGGTTATATTTGGGTTCATGATACAGAGTATAATTTAAAAGCACATCCCTATAGACAAAACAGTTTAAACGAGAATGATAAATATTTAAAAGATGCTGTTGGAACATATATGATTAGAAAACAAGTTGATAATGCGTTAAAGAATAAAGAGGGTGCTTTTATTGAATATTATTGGATGAAACCAAATGAAGAAAAACCTTTTAAAAAATTAGGTTTTGTAAAACTTTATGAAAAATATAATTGGGTTATTAGTGCTGGATTATATACTGATGATATTCAAAAAACGATTTTAGAAAATAAAAAACTATTAGAAAAAAGAATTGACAAATATATTAGATTAGTTGTTATTATCTCTTTTTTTGTTGTTTTCTTTATAGGTCTAATTTCTTTTATTATGTCAAAAAAAATTACTGAAGTTATTCAACGTTATCAAGAAAATGTTGTTAGAAAAGAACTACTATTAGAAGACTTAAATAAAAACTTAGAAAAGAAAGTTCAAGTAGCAATTGTTGAAGCTCAAAAAAAAGATAGAGCAATGCTTCATCAATCAAGACTTGCAAGAATGGGAACTATGCTTTCTATGATTGCTCATCAATGGAGACAACCTCTTAGTGAAGTTTCTGGAATTTTAATGGAGTTAGAAACTGCAAATAAATTTAAAAAAGTTGATGATAAGATGATAAATGAAGTAGTTGCTGATTCAAATAAACTTATACAATTTATGTCTTATACAATTGATGACTTTAGGAACTTTTTCAAACCAGATAAAAAGAAAGTTGATTTTTATATTGAAGATTCATGTATGGAAGCAATATCTTTAATTAGTGCATCTATTAAAAATTACAATATAAAGCTTCAATATAATATAAAGATGAATTATGAAATATATGGTTATAAAAGAGAGTTTGCTCAAGTTTTATTAAATTTAATGTCAAATGCAAAAGATATCTTGAATCAAAGAGAAATTAAAAATCCGCAAATAAACTTGGAAGTAGATTTTAAAGATGGCTATGCATTTGTTAGTGTTAAAGATAATGCTGGTGGGGTGGAAGAAGAATATTTAGATTTGATTTTTGAACCATATTTTACTACAAAAAGTAGTGCAAAAGGAACTGGTCTTGGACTTTATATGTCAAAAATGATTATTGAAAAAAATATGGATGGCGAATTAAGTGTAAAAAATGACGAAGACGGTGCAATTTTCACAATAAAAATAAAGGCATAAAATGGAAGATATACTAAATCAATTAAAAAACTATACTGTTCTTTGTGTTGAAGATGAAGATGGAATTAGAAAAAGATTAGTAAATACTTTAAAATACTATTTCTCAGAAGTATATGAAGCTTCTAATGGAGAAGAAGGTTATTATTTATATTACGATAAAAGACCTAACCTTATTATATCTGATATAGAAATGCCAGAAAAAAATGGTATTGAAATGGCTGAAGAAATAAGAAAAGATGATTTAACAACAACAATAATTATGTTGACAGCTTATTCAAATGAAGAATATCTCTTAAATTTAATTAATCTAAATATTAATCACTATATTTTAAAACCTATTGTGTCAGAAAATCTATTAAATGGGATTATTAAAGCTTTAGGAAATAAGTTAGAAAAGAAAATTGTATTTGCAGAAAGACTTTATTTTGATACACAAAAAAGAGAACTTTTTTATAAAGATGAACTTATACCTTTAAGAAAGAGAGAAAAAGATTTTCTATTATTACTTAATGAAAATAAAGATAAAGTCCTAGTATATTCTACTATTGAAGAATATATATGGAAAGATAAAATAATGAGTACAAGTGCATTAAAAACATTTATAAAAGAATTAAGACAAAGATTACCTCTTGATTTAATCATTAATGTTCATCAAGAAGGCTACAAATTAAAAAACTTATAAAGTATTAATAAAAACTCACCTTTAACTCACTTGAAATTCCTACAATAACTTATCTAAAAATTAAGGAATTACAATGTTAAAAAAATGTTTACTTCTAGCGTCTCTTTCAAGTTTAGTATTTGCAGGAAATGTTAAAATGGATTTAAATGCGAGACAAGGTTCAAATAACTTTCATACGCAAGGTGTTGAAAAATTTGCTTCTTTAGTAAAAGATTATACTAAAGGTAGTGTAAATATTACAATACATCCTGGTTCTTCACTTGTAAAAGGGAATCCTTTAAAAGCTGTAAAAGATGGTACTGTTGCAATGGCTGATATGTTTATACCTTTTACAGCAGGAGGAGGTAAAGTATTTGGAATTTCTGCTTTACCTTTTATTGCACAATCTTATGAAGATGCATATAAACTTTATCAAATCTCAAAACCAGCTTATGACAAAGTTGCTAAGAAATGGAATCAAAAACTACTTTATAGTGTAACTTGGCCACCATCAGGATTTTATGGAGATAAAAAACTTGAAGCTTTATCTGATTTAAAAAATTTCAAAACTAGAACTTATGATAAAAACTCTGCAAACTTTGCAAATGGTGCAGGTGGAAATGCTGTTGCCTTACCTTGGGGTGAAGTTTACTCAGCACTTAGAACAGGTATGGTTAACTCTGTAATTACATCTTCATCATCTGGAAAAGATGGTAAATTTTGGGAAGTATTAACAGATTTTACAAAAATTAGCTATGCATATCCTTTACAAGCAGTTACTATTAATCTTGACTACTGGAATTCTTTAGATGCATCTCAAAAAGAAGCAATGTTAAAAGCAGCAAGTGAAATTGAAAAAGAACAATGGGAAGTTGTACGAGTTGAAGATAAAAATGCACTGGATACAATGGCTAAAAATGGCATGAAAATATCAGAAGCTAGTGATGCATTAAAAGCTGAGTTATCTAAAGTTGCAGATAAAATGCTTGAAGAATACTTATCTGATGCTAAATCTGATACTAAAAAAATCTTTGAAGAATATAGAAAGTAAGTTATGAAAGCTTTTTATAATTTTGCAAATAAGCTCTCTTTATGGGGGGCTTATCTTTCATCAGTTCTATTGATTTCTCTAGTATTGTTGATTTTAACTGAGATATTTATCCGATATTTCTTTGATATGTCCACATTAATAGCAGATGAATATAGCGGATATTTATATCTGTCATCAATTTTTTTAGGTTTAGCTTATACTTTTAAAGAAGGTGCGCATATTAGAATTAATATTTTGACTTCAAGAATGAGTAAAAAATCTAATAGATTTATTGATATTTTTGCAGGAATGATTACAATTATTGTTTTATTTTTTGCATTGTATAGAAGTGTTTTATACACTTTTGATTCGTATGAGATGGAAATGCTTTCTGAAGCTGTATCTGAAACACCGATCTATTTAACACAATTAGTTATGCCTTTAGGTATTTCATTATTTATTTTAAGTGTTATAGTTTTTGTTATACAAGGATTAAAAAATGATATCTGATCCACTAATTTTATCAATTGTTATTGTAATTATAATGTTTACATTTTTATTATCTTCAATTTGGATTGGTGTTTCTTTAATTCTAACGGGAATTATTGCAATGTTGATATTTGAACATAATCTTCCTCCAACTCTTTCAATATTTGATAAAATTGGAGACTTATTAGCTTCATCTATGTATGATTCATTAAATTCATGGTCGCTTGCAGCTTTACCTATTTTTATTCTCATGGGTGAAATATTGTATAAGTCATCAATTTCTACAAGACTTTTAAATGGTTTAACACCATGGCTTAGTTTTATTCCTGGAAAATTACTTCATGTAAATGTAGTAGCATGTTCTTTATTTGCAGCAATTTCTGGTTCAAGTTCAGCAACGACTGCAACTGTTGGAAAGATTACACTTGATGAGCTTCAAAAAAGAGGTTATTCAAAATCTTTAGCATTAGGTTCTCTTGCTGGAAGTGGTACTTTAGGGTTTTTAATTCCTCCATCACTTATTATGATTATTTATGGAGTATTATCAAATGTATCAATAGGTAAGCTATTTATGGCAGGTTTACTTCCAGGACTTTTACTTGCAACTTTGTACTCTATTTATATAATGATTGCATCAAGGGTTGATAGTAGTGTAGTTCCAGTTGAAGAAAACAAATATACTATTAATGATTATTTATACTCATTAAAAGACTTATTCCCTGTTTTTACTTTGATTATTGTCGTATTAGGTTCAATTTATGGTGGACTAGCAACTCCAACTGAAGCAGCTTCTTTAGGAGTATTAGGTGCAGTTATTCTTGCTACTTATTTTAAAAGTATATCTATTGATATACTAAAAAATGCTTTATTGAATACTATAAAAACTTCAGTGATGATTAGTTTTATTATTGTTGGAGCTGGTTTTTTATCACATGTTGTAGGTTTCTTAGGAATAGCAAGAGCTATTAGTGAGTTTATTGGAGCAATGGGACTGTCACCATTTATGTTAATTGTAATTATTGGAATAATGTATGTCTTTTTAGGAATGATTTTAGATGGTATTTCAATTGTAGTTATGACACTACCTATTGTATTACCAATTATATTATTTGCAGGATTTGATCCTTTATGGTTTGGTATTTTTTTAGTATTTATGGTTGAGTTATCTCAAATCACACCACCTGTTGGATTCTCCTTGTTTATCATACAAAGTATAAGTGGAGAGAAAATCGAATATATATTAAAAGCAACATTACCGTTCTTTTTACTAATGATAGTTGCTGTTGTTTTAATTACAGTTTTCCCTGAAATTGTACATTTCTTGCCTCAATATATGACGGCAAAATAGAATAAAATATAAAATAAGTAAGGATTAATAATGAGTATAAAATTAAATTGTGATATGGGTGAAAGTTTTGGACTTTACAAAATTGGACTAGATGAAGAAATTATGCCCTATATAAATATGGCAAACTTAGCGTGTGGTTTTCATGCAGGTGATAGTGTTACAATGAATAAATCTGTGCAATTAGCTAAAAAAAATAATGTTGAAATTGGTGCTCATCCTGGGTACCAAGATTTAGTTGGTTTTGGTAGAAGAAGTATTGCTTGTACCCAAGAAGAAATTATATCAATGCTTGTATATCAAGTAGGTGCGCTAGAAGCTTTTTGTAAAATGTATGATACAAAAGTTACATATGTAAAACCTCATGGTGCACTATATCAAGACATGATGAAAGATGATGCTGTATTTATGGCAATTGTAAAAGCAATATCATCTTATAATACTAACTTAAAATTAATGATATTATCAAGTCCAAGAAATCATGAATATGCAAAAATGGCAAAAGAATATAATATTGAATTATTATTTGAAGTGTTTGCAGATAGGAACTATAATGACAATGGAAGTCTTGTTTCAAGAGCTTTAGATAATGCTATAATTAAAGATGAAGCAGATGTAATTAGTAGAATTAAAAGTCTAAAGGAAAAAGGTACTCTTCTTAGTATCTCAGGTAAAGAACTATCTTTACAAACGGATGTACTTTGTGTTCATGGAGATACTAATAATGCATTAGAATTCATTCAAATACTTAGAAAGGAAATATCTGCATGATATTTAAAATAGCTTCTGTTGATTCTCTTACAATAAATTTTGGAAATGAAATAAGTAAAGAAATTGCAAGTGATGTTCAAAAAGCTTATTTATCATTAAAAAATTTGAATATTGAAGGAATAATTGAAATTATTCCTTCATATACAACTATATATATTTCATACGATGTTTTTAAATATGACTATTCTTCTTTATGTAAACTACTAGATAATAGTATAGATTTAAATTATGAAGATAATAGTATAAAAAATATTATTAACATTGATGTTTATTATGGAAAAGAAGTAGGTTTAGATTTAGAAGATATGAGTGTAAAGAAAAACCTTTCTATTAAAGAGATTATTCAAATACATACACAAAAAGAGTATGATGTTTATGCTATTGGTTTTGCACCAGGTTTCGGATTTTTAGCAAGTGTTGATGAACGAATTGCACTTCCTAGACTTTCAAGTCCAAGAAAAAGTGTTCCTAAAGGTTCAGTTGCAATTGCAGATAAGCAAACAGCTGTTTATCCTCAAAGTTCACCTGGGGGTTGGAATATTATTGGAAGAACTGCAATGGAACTATTTGATAAAAGTTTAAAAGAATTATCTCCTTTAAGTGTTGGAAGTAAAGTAAAGTTTAATTCAATAAGTAAAGAAGAATTTTTAGCTCAAGGTGGAATATTATGAGTTTAGAAGTAATAAATAACCCAATACTAGCAACCATACAAGATAAAGGACGTTTTTTTTATTCTCATATTGGTGTTTCAAATTCAGGTGTATTAGATGAATATGCTTATTGTTATGCAAATAAAATTCTCTCAAATAATTATGGAACTAATATAATAGAAATATCTTTTTCAAACGTAATCTTTAAAGCAAATGCTTCTACTATTATTGTAGTAACAGGTGCAAAATGTGAATTTTTTATTAATGATATTTTATGTAATTCTTGGCAATCTTATACTATTAAAAATGGTGATATTATTAAAATAGGGAAAATTCTAGAAGGTACTAGAGTTTACTTAGCTGTTAAAGATGGTTTTAATATTAAAAAAGTTTTTGGAAGTAATAGTACAACTATTAAAGAAGGACTTGGAGGGATAAATGCAGATAAACTTAAAAAAGGTGATATTTTAGAATTTAATTCCGCTTTTGAACAGATTACACAAAGATTAAATGATGAATATATTCCTAAGTATACTGATGAATTAGTTTTAAGAGTAATTTTATGTGCTGAAGTTGACACTTTTGAACAAGAAGAAAAAGATAAATTTTTTCAAAATGATTATACTGTAACAAATGATTTTAATAGAATGGCTTGTAAGTTAAATGGAGAAAAAATAAGTAGTAATATTAACGGTATTATTTCTGAAGGAATAGGTTTTGGAACAATTCAAATACCAAGTGATGGGCAACCTATAATATTATTAAAAGAACGACAAACAATTGGTGGTTATCCAAGAATTGGAGCTGTATTTAGTTTAGATTGTTTTAAATTAGCGCAAGCCAAAGCAAATAGTAAAATAAAATTTGAAGAAATTAGTATAAATGAAGCTCAAGAAAAGCTAAAAGATTTTTATAAATATTTTATTGAATAAATTGAATTTATTTTTTATATGGTAAAATGTATTAATAATAATGCAAGGTGAAGCTATGAATATTAAATTAAATTGCGACATGGGCGAGAGTTTTGGTATTTGGAAAATGGGAAATGATCAAGAAATAATGCCTTTTATTGATATGGCAAACCTTGCTTGCGGATATCATGCAAGTGATGCTTTAACTATGAATAAATCAGTAGCCCTTGCAAAAGAATATAATGTTACAATTGGAGCACACCCCTCTTACCAAGATTTAGTAGGTTTTGGTAGACGTTCAATACTTTGTTCACTTGAAGAAATTAAATCTATTATTCTTTATCAGTTAGGTGCTTTATCAGCTTTTTGTAAAGCACATGGAACTGCTGTTTCTTATTTAAAACCTCATGGTGCATTGTATAATGATATGATGAAAGATGAAAATATTTTAAAAGCAGTCTTAAGTGCAATCTCTTCTTTTGATAAAAATATCAAATTAATGGTTCTTTCAACTCCTAATAATGAAGCTTATAAACATACTGCACTTTTATATGGAATAAACTTACTTTTCGAAGTTTTTGCAGATAGAAACTATAATGATAATGGTACTTTAGTTTCAAGAGCAATGCCTAATGCGATGATTAATGATGATTTAGAACTAGCACAAAGAATTATTAACTTACGAGATAGAGGATATATAGAAACAATAAATAAAGAAAAACTTTTTATTGAAGCGAATACTATTTGTGTGCATGGTGATAACAAAAATGCATTAGGTTTTATTAAACTACTAAAAAAATCTCTTAATTAATTTTCTTCTTTTAGTTCATGAAATAGTGCTTCAAAAACTTCTTTTGATTCTTCATTATTTTTAAATCTAGATATAGCATAATTATAGTCTGCTCTTATTACTAAACCAGTCTTACTTTTTAGTGTTGTATTTTTTAATAATTGTTGTATATTAAAAATTAAATCTGATACCTCTTTTTTATTTTCATGATTAACAAAAATAAAAAATTTACTATCGAAGAATCTTGCTGTTTTAAAGCTTGTTTTTTCTTCATTTAGTTTTTCTTTTATAAAATTATTTATAAATATAATTAGATTATTAGAAAGTAATTCTCCATATTCATTTTGTATATAGTCAAAGTCTATAACATCTATTATCACACAAATTCCATTATCTTTAAACTTTGAGTCTTTATCTAAAAATTTATTATATATCCATTTTCTATTGTAGCAAGTAGTTAAATCATCAACAAAAAGTTTTTTGTTTAAACTTTTTACTTCTTTTTCTAGTTTTACCATTTGTGAGTATATATCAGTAAGAGTATCAATATCTTTATTAAGCAGTGCCTTTTGTGTTCCTTCAACTGCATTCTTTACTATTGAAGCATTTTTTTCTATAGAAAACATATATTCTTCAATAGAATTGAAATCTTCAATTAGTATTTTATTTAATTCTTTTTCAAATGATGAATCTTCAAGGTTAACATCTAAAGTTCGTGCATTTTTATTAAACTTTTCAAAATAGATAGATGGCATAATTACATCTTTATTTAATAAATCATTAATTGTTACATCAGTAATTTTTTTTAGTTGAATCTTCATTATTTATCTCCAATTATTTCAGTTATTTCTACAGGTTTACTTATATAATAGCCTTGGGAATAATCTATGCCAATTGCTTTTACATATCTTAATATTTTTATATCACTAACAAATTCTGCAACTATTTTTATTTCTTGCTGTTTACAAAACTGAACAATACTTTTTATTAAGTTTAAGTAGATTTCTTCATCAATCTTTTTGATTAAAGAACCATCAATTTTTATATAGTCTACATTCAAATTTAGTATATATTCATAATTTGAAAAACCAGTCCCAAAGTCATCAATTGCAATCTTTACATTATATTTTTTTACTTCTGAGATAAAATCATTAACAATATTAAAGTTTGCTATTTTTTCGCTTTCTAAAATTTCTATTGTTAAATATTTACCAATATTATTTTTTCTTATTTTCGCAATTAATGATCTTTTTATATTAGGATTTAAAATATCTGTATAATCAAGATTAATACTAATGTTTTTTTTGTATTTATTAATATAAAAAACAATTTTATCTATTAATAATTCCATTAGTTTTGTATATAATCGACATTTTTTAGATTTGTGAATAAATACATGAGGTAAAAGAATATTACCTTTCTTATCATATAACCGCATTAGTGCTTCATATTTTATAATCTGTTCTGTTTTATTATCCATAATAGCTTGAAAATATGGTTCAACTAATTCATTTTCAATATTATAATTTAAAATATCAAGTAAATCTTCATTTATTGCTTCATTTTTGTAAAGATAAGAATCATAATACATATAATGAACAAAGTTTAATTTTGCTTGATGTAGTGCTTTTTCTGCATAAATTCTAATTAATTGATCATCACTTTTTGAACAACCAATTGTAATATCAATATTTATATTTGCAGATTTATTATTCAATTTAAAAGGATGATTAATAACATGCTCAAAGATTAAGTTTTTGATTTCTAGAATTTCATCAATTGTAAAATCTTCATATATTGTTAATTCAAAGACGTCAGCATGGGTGTTTGTTAATTCTATTAATATTTTTTTATTAATCTTTTTTCTTATTAAAGATGTGATTTTATTTTCTAATAGTTTTTTTAATTGTTTAATTATATAGTCACCATTTTGAAAATTATAAATGGCATTTATATCTTTCATATATAAAATATCAATTAAGAAAAGTGTCTTAATATTATTTTTATTGAAAAATTTATATATATAATTTTGAAGTGACAAAATCTAGCCTTTAATTAAAAAATAATGTTTAGGGATTGTATATTAAATTAACTTTAAGAAATGTAAAAAAAACATTATTTCTTGTAAAATTTATATATTTAATACTCTTTTTGATAGAATCGCCTTAAATATCTTTAGGATTAAAAAATATGAAGAAAATAAATATAAAAAATATAGAACTAAACATTGATATGATACCACTTTTAGAATTAAAAGATGTAAATAATAAAATTATTATAGATATCGATGGTAATAAATATATAAATAAAGAAGTTCCAAAGAATAAAGCAATCATTTTTATTAATGATAACTATATAAAAGATGAAAATACAAATGATATTAAATCATTATCAAATAGTTTATTTGAAAAATATAAACCAATAGTATCAGGAACAACTTGTAAAATAAAACCATTAAATAATTGGCAAAAGATTATTGGAATGAATAGAGAAAATATGCTTTATTTTGACCATCCAAGTGATGGAATTGAGATTTTTGAAGACTCTATTTTAGAAGAGTTCGGTTGGCATGCAGTTGCTTTAGAAATTGAATATAGAGATATTAGTGATTTTATTGAAGAGTATTGTGACGGAATTTTTCTTTGCTATGACAATGAAATCCAGTTTAATGGCTTTGCTATAGTTGATGATATAAATAAAGTGCGAGTACAGGTAAAAGAATTCATTATTAATAAGACAAAAGAAAATATAAAAAATGATGAAGTTGATTTAGATGAAGATGATGCAATTGAAGCTTTAGAATTTTTTGGAATTGAGGCCAAATAATGGAAGAATTGATTAAAGACTGGGGATATTTAGCATTATTTGCCTACTCTTTTGGTGGAGGGTTTGTTGGTTTAATAATAGCAGGTGTTTTATCCTTTGCAGGTGATTTAAATATATATATTTCAATCGCAGTTGCTGCTACTTCAAACTTTTTAGGGGATCAGTTTTTATTTTTTCTTGCAAGAAAGAATAAATCTTATGCGAAAGATATGATGAAAAACTACGGAAGAAAGATTGCACTTGCACATTTAATGATGCGTAGATATGGATCTTTCGTAGTTTTTGTACAAAAATATGTTTATGGAATTAAAACATTAATTCCTCTTGCTATGGGATTAACAAAATACTCATCAATTAAATTTACAATTTTTAATATTATTGCAACTATTATTTGGGCTTGTATTGTAGGATATGGTTCTTATGCTGCTGGTGAATATATTCTAGCAATAGCCGATGATTTTAAATATGTAGGAATTGGAATTGTTTTAGTAATTGTAATTGGAGTTTCATATATATTTAAAAGAATTGATAAAAAATAGATAATTGAGTAAGATTTTTAATTATTTTAGTTATACTCTAAGAATTTAATTTCTTGGAGTAAAAAATCTTGCAATACGATGTATCTTATGATAATGATAAAGCTCTTTATACTACAATTCTTAACAATACCACTGAGGGTATTATCATTGTTGATGAAAAAATTAGAATCATTGAATTAAATAAATCTTGCGAAGATATCACAGGATACTCCTTTAAAGAAGTAAAAAACAAAAATCCAAATATTTTTTCTTCAGAAACAATCTCCAGTGATAGATATAAAAAAATATGGAAGCAGATTTCTAAGAGTGGTTTTTGGATTGGTGAACTTCAGAATAGACATAAAAATGGAAATATCTATCCTATAATTATAAAAATCTATAAGTTTTATAATAAAAAATCAAAAAAACTCAATTACTTTGGAATATTTTCAGATATTTCATCACAAGAAAGAAAGAATGACAATTTATTACATTTAGCTTATCATGACCCTTTAACAAATCTTCCAAATAGACTTAAACTTGAAGCACAATTAGAATATGTTGTGAATAACTCTAAACGAAATAATTTACAATTTGCAATTTTATTTTTAGACTTAGATGATTTTAAAATCATAAATGACACTTTAGGTCATTCAAGTGGTGATGAAGTTTTGATCTCCTTTGCTAATAAATTTAAAGAAATTATTAGAACGAATGATATGATAGCAAGAGTTGGTGGAGATGAATTTATTGTAGTTTTAAGTGATATTTCTAACTATTTATTTATTGAAAGAGTTTGTAGTAAAATTTTAGCCCTAGTAAATAAACCATTTAATATTAATAATACTAGTTTTAATATAGGTGTTAGTATTGGAATTGCAGTTTATCCGCAAAATGCCGATAATTATAAAGATTTAATTCATAATGCAGACTCGGCAATGTATTATGCAAAAAACAAAGGTAAAAATCATTTTAAATTTTATTCAAAACAAATGAATAAAAATCATAATTTTCAAGCTGAAAAAGAAATAGAACTTTTTAATGCTATTAAAAATGATGAATTTATTATTCACTTTCAACCAGAAATTGATCTTAAGACTAATAAAGTTTTTGCCTTAGAAGTTTTATCTAGATGGAAAAAAAATAATAAAGTAGTTATGCCTAATGATTTTATATCAGATTTAGATAATACAAATCATATAATAGAGTTTGAAAAACAAATCCTAATAAAATCCTGTAAACAGTTAAAACTTTGGCAAGATAGAGATATCTATCATGGTGTTATTTCTATTAATATTTCTGGAAAACATCTAGAAACAGGTGATTTATATAAGCTAGTTGTAGATGTGTTAAAAAGTCACAAGTTAGAAGCAAAATACTTAGAATTAGAATTTAATGAGTATGATGTAATGAAAATATCAACAAAAACACTTTTTACATTAAATAATCTATCGGTATTGGGAGTTAGTTTATCTATAGATAATTTTGGAAAAGGTTTTTCTTCTTTTAATTATTTAAGAGAATGCTCAATTTCAAAACTAAAAATTGATAAATCATACATTGATTCTTTAACAAAAGAAAATAATGATGAAGATATTGTTAAATCAATTATTGATTTAGGTATTAATATGGGATTATCTGTAATTGCTGAAGGTATAGAAGTTCCTTTACAAGATGAAATTATAAAGAAAAATTCATGTACTAAAGTTCAAGGCTTTTTTTATGCAAAACCAATGGATAGTAAAGAGTTTGAACATTGGTACAAAAATTTCAATCAATTAAATATAAAAGCTTAAGTTTAGATATAATATCAAAAAATTATAATAAAAAAGGCTTTATCATTTCTACAAATATAAAAGAAGATGAAAAATTCTCAAAATTAAAACTTCCAGAAGAGTTCTTAAAAAACCTTGAATCTTTAGGTTTTGACAAAATGACAGAAATTCAAGCAAAATCTTTACCTTCACTTTTAGATGAAAAAGATGTAATTGCACAAGCAAAAACAGGTTCAGGAAAAACTGTTGCTTTTTCTATTCCTATTGTTCAAAAACTTGATGTAAAAAGATTTAGAATACAATCAATTGTACTTGCACCTACACGTGAACTTGCTAATCAAATTGCAATTGAAATTAGAAAACTATCACGACATATTCATAATGTAAAAGTTCTTACACTTTGTGGCGGAGTTGCATATAGACCTCAAGTATCATCACTTTTTCACGGAGCACATATAATTGTTGGAACTCCAGGAAGAATTTTAAAGCATATAAATGAAGAGAATATCAATTTAAATGAAGTTAATACTTTAGTTCTAGATGAAGCTGATAAAATGCTTGATATGGGTTTTTTAGAAGATATTGGACTTATTATTGATACACTTCCAAAAAATAGACAATCTATGCTATTTTCTGCAACATACCAAGAAAATATTGATAATTTAGCTAAGTTTGTTACAAAAAATCCATTAAATGTAAAAAATGAAAATGAAGAAAAAACTATAATTGATCAAAAGCTTTATGAAACAAATCAAGATGCAAAAACATCGATTATTCCTTCTTTAATCTCATCAAATAAAGCAAAATCTGTGATTATTTTTTGTAATACAAAAATACAATGTGATGCCTTAAGTGATGATTTATATGACTTAGGACTTGATGTATTAACTCTTCATTCTGATTTAGAACAAAAGCAAAGAGATGAAACAATTATCTTTTTCTCAAATAAATCTTATCCTATTTTAATTGCAACTGATGTAGCTTCAAGAGGTCTGCATATTGATGATATTGATTTAGTAATTAATTATGATTTAGCACGAGATGTAGAAACTCATACACATAGAATTGGAAGAACGGCAAGAGCAGGTAAGGGTGGTTTAGCTATTTCTTTATTTACAATTGATGATGAGGATAAAATAGAAGATTTAAAAGCTGATTTTGATAACCTGCAGTTTGAAAGAGTCGAACACTTAGATGATGATTTATCATATAAAATTGATAGTGATTACAGAACACTGTTTATAAATGGTGGAAAAAAACAAAAAGTAAGAGCAGGTGATATTTTAGGAGCCCTTACAGCAGGTGTTGGACTTGCTAAAGATGATATAGGAAAAATAAACTCTCTAGATTTTTGCTCTTATGTAGCAGTAAAAAAAGAAGTAGTAAAAAAAGCTTTAGATGGCTTAAGTAATGGTAGAATTAAAGGTAAATACTTTAAGATTTATGAAAAATAGTGATTCAATAGTTAGCCAAAAGGCTAACTATTATGAATCTTGATTGATAATATGTACATCTCTTTGTGGGAAAGGAATTGATATATTTGCTGCATCTAATGCATTTTTAATATCTTCTCTTACACCAAAATAAACATCCCAGTAATCATCTGTATTACACCAAGGCATTACAAGTAAATTAACTGAAGAATCAGCTAATGCATTTACTCCAACTGCACAAGCAGGGTCTTTTAATACTTTGTCATTTTTAGCAATTGTATCAAGTATTACTTTTTTAGCATCAGCTATATTACTATCATAAGAAATACCAATTTCCATATCAACTCTAATAGTACCATTTGCAGTTACATTTGTAATTGAGTTAGAAGAAACTGCTGAGTTTGGTAAAATTACTGTTTTATTTTGGAACGTTGTTAAAACAGTATTAAAGATTTGAATTTCTTTAACAATTCCTAATTGACCTTGTGATTCAATTAAATCACCAATTTTATAAGGTCTAAATACTAATAATAATACTCCTCCTGCAAAGTTTGCAAGTGAACCTTGTAATGCTAAACCAATAGCTAAACCAGCAGCACCCAGAACAGCTACAAATGAAGTAGTAGCAATTCCTACCATTGAAGCAACAGAGATAAATAGTAATATCTTTAATCCCCATGATGTTAAACTTTGTAAAAATGGAATTAAAGTTTCATCTGTTTTTGAAGCAACTAATGCTTTACCTAATACTTTTGTTACTGCACTAATAATCCATAGTCCAATGATTAATGTTACAATTGCAAGTGCAAGCTTAGGTGCATATTCCATTGTTAAATTAACCGCAGTTGATACGTATTTTTCCATATCCATTTCTATGTAATAATCCTTTTTGTGTATTAAATAATAATATATGAAATTATAGTGAAATTAATGTGTAACATTATTAAGTTATGATAAAATCTCAAAATTTTTAAAAAAGGAATAAAATGAAATCAGCATCTGCTAGACACTTATTAGTTGAAAGTGAAGAATTCTGTAATGAATTAAAAGAAAAAATTGCAAACGGAGAAAAGTTTGAAGATCTTGCAAAAGAACATTCAAAATGTCCATCAGGTCAAGATGGTGGGAACTTAGGTAATTTTCATCAAGGACAAATGGTTCCTGAATTTGATGCAGTAGTATTCAATGAAGCAATCAATGTTGTTCATGGTCCAGTTAAAACACAATTTGGATACCACTTATTAGAAACTACTTCTAGAAACGACTAATTAGAAAACTTAATACTTCTTTTATTTAATTTTATTATAATAAATAAAAAGGAGTATTATGAAATTATTACTATTAATCTCAACACTTACAATAAGTTTATTCGCAGGCTCAATAAACTTTGAAAAAGATTTATCTACTGCTAAACAAAAAGCAATTGACTCAAATAAAAAACTTATGATTATGTACTCAACGCCTACTTGTCCGGAGTGTAATTATATGAAGAAAAAAGTTTTAAAAGATAAAGAAATTGTATCTTTTGTAAATGAAAACTTTGTATCTGTTATTATGGATATTAAAGAAGATGAAAAAATTCTACCTTATAAATTTATTGGTATTCCAACTTTTTATTTCTCAAATGCAAAAACAATGGAACTTCTATCAAAGAAAATAGGTGGAACAAGAGAAAAACAATTTTTACAAATTGTTCAAAATGTGAAGTAAGGTCAAGAATATGAAATATCTATTAATATTAACATTTTTAATATCTTCATTATTCGCTTATGAACAAGCAGACTTAGATAAATTTTTAAAAACAAAAGATTGTCAAGAATGTGACTTAAGTGGTGCAGATTTAAGTAAAAAAGATTTAAATGCTGCAAATTTAAGTGGAAGTGATTTAAGTGGGGCAAACTTAAGCGACACTAATTTAGTAAAAGCTAATATGTGGGGTGTAAATCTTGAAAATGCAAATTTAATTAATACAAACGCAAGAGCTTCAAATCTTACTGGTGCTGATATCATAAACATAAAATGTGATAATACAACATTTAAAGGTACAAATTTTGCAAATGCAACATTTGAAAATGTAAAGTGTACAAATCTTTCAATTTGGTCTGCTAACTTTTTAGAAACTAGTTTTGAAAATACAGATTTCGAAAATGCAGGTGGAGCTTATGCTATTTTTAGAGATGTTGATTTAAGCCAATTAAATATAAAAGGTGCAATTTTTTGGAATGCAAAGTTTACAGATTCAATTGTTAAAAAAGAAGATTGTAAGCATTTAAAAAATGAAGAAGCAATATTAAAAAATGTAGAGTGTGAGTAACTTAAATTAATTTAAGTTCTTACACTTTTTCTTCTTCTTTTTCTACTTCTTCATCCCATAAAATTGAAACACCATATTCTTTATCTGGTATTACATATTTAAAATACTCACTAGTACCTTTTCTTCCATGTAACCTTATAGTAACTTGACCATCTTGTAAAAGTTTTTTCATTTCATATTGACTAAAACTTCGTTTATTCCATCGTAAAAAAGCATTTGAGTAAACTCTAAAAGTACAAGTTGATTCTGCTGTAAATACAAAAGATTCACTTTCATCATAAACTTTTTGTGCATGTTCACAAGTATAAAGTTTTATTTTCTTTCCTTGTGCAACAAAATCTCTTGCAATTACACTTCCCTCACAGTAGGGGCATTTTCCTAATATCATAATAATACTCCTTTGTTTAATTTAGAGTATTCTAACAATTTTTTTTTAGCTTTTTAAAAAATATCTCAAATTGTAATATTATGGAGCTAATCTTTTTATTGTCCATTCCCCATCTTCTTCTTTTTCATAAAGAAATCTATCATGAAGTCTATCTTGTCCACCTTGCCAAAATTCAATTCTTACAGGCTTAATTATATATCCACCCCAAAAGTCAGGAAAAGGAACTTCTCCTTTTACAAATTTTCTTTTTATTTCATCAAACTTTTGCTCTAGTAAACTTCTTGAAGTAATAATTGAGCTTTGATGTGAAACCCAAGCTCCAATTTGACTACCTTTAGGACGTGAAAGAAAATATTTTAAAGAATCTGTTGTTGATATTTTTTCAATTTTACCTTCAATTTTTATTTGTCTTTCCATTGGAATCCAAGAAAATAAAGATGAAGCTTGTGGATTCTCATCTATTTGTCTTGCTTTTTTACTTTTGTAATTTGTAAAAAATACAAATCCTTTTTCATCAAAAGTTTTAAGTAATACTGCTCTAACACTTGGCATCATATCTTTTCCAACTGTGGCTAACATCATTGCATTTGGTTCAGGCATTTGCTCATCTATTGCATCTTGAAACCATGTTTCAAACTGCTTAATTGGATCTTTATCTAAATCCGGAATATCTAAACCTTTTGTAGTATATTTACCTCTAATTGCACTTAAATCCAAAGCTTATCCTTTTTTCTTATTACCCAATTTTATCAAAATAATACTTTTTTTAATCATTAAAAAATGTCGAATAATATATCTTTTAACTCTTTTTTCATTTCTTCATTTAAAACTTTTTTATTTGAGTAAATATAAAAAGGAACTGTGTTTAACATGGATTGTTTAAGCCTTTTTCTTAATGTTGAAATTTCATCAATATTAATTAACTCTCCACCATCATAAAATGAAAACTCTTTTTCAAGACCAATATTAAAAGAGACTACTTGATATGAAAAAAATGTTTTATCATTAGTTTTTTCCCATTTTTTTGTAAAACTATCAAGTGCAAGTTCTAGTTTTTTTGCTTTTTCACCTTTTATATATCCAAAGCTTTCTCTAAATTTATATCTCTCAACTGTAGAAAATCCAAGAACTTTATAAAATTCATTTAGATTTTTCCATGGACTTCTAAATTTTCTTTTTCCAAATAATACCTCTTCAAAACAATAAAGGTATTTTTTATCTTCAGAACTTAATTCATCTTTTTCTTTTATTATAAAGTACTCATTTTTAAATAGTGAAATAAGCCAGTTTTCATCTAACATTGAAATTGTATCTAGCTTTTTTTCTATATTTCTATTATTAAAATTCCAAAGCATTGATATATTGTCAGATGTCTTTTCATTCATTTTTGGATTTTGAAAATACTTGATAGCAAGGTATTGAATTACATTTTCTAGTAAAGCATCAGTTTTTGCAATACCATGGTTAAAGATTACTTTTTTGTAAAGATTAAATCTCATCTCTAGCATATGCTCAATATCAATTAAGGACATATCAAAAAAGCTTAAGTAAAATTTTTCATTTTGTTTTACTAAAATAGCTTGTTTTGTAATTCTTATATGATCGTTTGGTCCTGTGATATATCCACTTGCAAGCATATCTCTATTAACGTAATCTAATCTATCAGCATCTACTGTGCTATCAATAAATCTATGTAAAACTTTAAAGTCAAAACCATAAATTGTTTTTTCTTCTAAAATATATAAACAAAGTTTTTCAATTAGTTTTATATATTTTTTATCATTAGATTTTTTTAATAAATCATTAACTTCATATTCAAATAATAATCTTAAAAACTCTTTTCCAATGGCTTCGTGTAATACTTCGTTTGAATTATTAGTAATTTTTTCATAATTGTTTTTAAATTCAATCTCTTTTTCAAGTAAAACTTCTTGATTTTCTTCTTTTTGAATAATTCTTGAATAAACTTTTTTCAAAGCATTTTCAGCTTGATGAGAGAAGGGTAGGTGTCCTACATCATGAAGTAATCCAACAATTCTAATAGTTTGTAATATAACTGTATATGCTGTTGAGTGAGCTTTAGATTTAGTAGGTACATTAAATTGATATAAAGCTTTATTATCAAAATAATCCATTGTTTTTAAATCTAAATTTAAATTTTCATCTTTTACGATTTTTTTAATTGCACTTTTTAATGATGATAAAAAATCATCTCTTGTTAGTTTATCAGCATTTAAAAGAGAGTTTTTAAACATAAAAGATGCTAAATGCATAGTTCCAAGAGAGTGGATAAATCTCTTGGTAGTAATTGATGGATATGAAAAATATGCAAGTGCATTTTGTGTAATAAATTGTAATCTATTTACTATTTTTGTTTGAAGAATTTTATCTTCTAATTTTGTGTATTCAATATGATTATATATCGTATCATTTATTAATCTATTTTGTATTTTAAATCCTTAATTTACTGCTTTTTATTTTCAAATATTCGCTCTGTAAATTGTGCAAATTTACCACGAACTGCTTTATCTAATTCTATTGCAAACATCTTTAATTCTGGATGAGTTTCATTAGTTTGTTTAAGTAATGTAGTAAGTCCATTATTGTACTTATTTAAATACAAATTATCTATTTGTCTATTTGAACCAATTACAATCGCCATACATGATTCATCTAATCTTGAAAGTATCAGTTGTGTAGTTTTTTCACTAGAATTTTGCCATTCATCCATAATTACAATTGATGAACTTAAAGTTCGTCCTCTAGCTTCTCCTGGCCATAAAGTCTCAATAGAATACTTGGTTTGAAG
>Ga0193963_1000117_pt1 | contig 39657 bp, 37 predicted proteins | sample FB_6_MG_FD_140359 | JGI IMG/M metagenome (GOLD analysis project Ga0193963, IMG submission 140359) | Microbial mat bacterial communities from the Broadkill River, Lewes, Delaware, United States - FB_6_MG | ecosystem: Environmental > Aquatic > Freshwater > River > Microbial mats | place: USA...
TATCCTGGAATTGAAGAAGATTCCAAGGGTTCGGCTGTTCGCCGATTAAAATGGTACATGAGTTGGGTTTAGAACGTCGTGAGACAGTTTGGTCCCTATCTACTGTGGGTGTAAGAAAATTGAGAGGAGCTAACTTTAGTACGAGAGGACCAAGTAGGGTTGACCGCTAGTGTTATAGTTGTTTTATCAAAAGCATTGCTATGAAGCCACGTCAATAGTTTATAATTTCTGAAAGCATCTAAGAAAGAAGAAACCCTCAAAACAAATTTTCTAAAATCTGTAATAGAACATTACTTTGATAGGTTAATAATGTAAGCATTGTGAGATGTTGAGTTTATTAATACTAATATGATTAAACTATTTTTATCGTTTTAAATTTTTACTTTTCTTTACTTAGTAATATATATTTATATGTACAATACATAGTAATGGATTATAAATTATATAAATATAAAAAAAATAATTTTAAAATTATTTATTATTTAATTATTACTAAGTTTTTTTTTAAAAAATTAATTAAATTATTTTTTAGTTAAGTATTCTAATTAGTTTTTGTTTTCTATTTTGTTCATTTTATTTTGAATAAAAGTATGTGTTTTATATAATAAATATAAAACATTTTAAATGTTTGTGAAATAATATCACTCAAAAATAATTCTATGGGTTTAGAGGTATTAAAATTAGTAGGTGGTGGTGCAGCAGCAATTTCTTTAAGTGGTGCCGGTGTAGGTATTGGTGTAGTATTCGCGGGTTTAATGTTAGCTTATGCTAGAAATCCTTATTTATTAAAACAATTATTTATTTATGCTATTTTAGGTTTTGCGTTAACTGAAGCTATTGCGTTATTCGGTTTAATGGTAACTTTCTTAATTTTATTTGCTTTCTAGTTTTGTACTAGTAAAGTATAACAAAAAATTATTTATTATAGTTAATTAATAATTATCTAGTTATATACTGTGTTTATCGGTATATAACGTTTAATGTTTTTGAAATTTTTTATAAAATACTTATTTTTATCTTTGTTTATGTTAAAAGTTGTTAATTCAAATTCAGGTTTATTAAATGTATCTTCTTTTTTAGGTGTTGAAAAAAATGTGTTAAGTAATGTTGTATTAAAAAATGGCGTGGACCTTGTTTCTAATAAGTCTGGTAGTTTCTTAGATTTAGAATTATCTGATAGTGAAAATTTTAATGATATTGGTGTTGTAGTTTCTGTTGGTGATGGTATTGCTCGTGTACGTGGTTTAGAGGCTGTTCGTGCTGGTGAGTTAGTTGTATTTTTTCCAAGTGAAATTAAAGGTATGGCATTAAATTTAGAGAAAGATATTGTTGGTGTTGTAGTTTTTGGTAATGATCGTGAAGTACAACAAGGTAACTATGTATTAGGTACTGAAAAAATTGTAGATATTTCTGTAGGTCGTTCTTTATTAGGTCGTGTTGTAGACGCTTTAGGTAATCCATTAGATGGTCGTGTTTTAGATGCTGCTACTTTAGAAAAACGTCGTGTTGAAGTAAAAGCTCCAGGTATTATGCCAAGACAATCTGTAAGTGAACCTATGCAAACTGGTTTAAAAGCTGTTGATAGTATGGTTCCTGTAGGTCGTGGTCAACGTGAGTTAGTTATTGGTGATAGACAAACTGGTAAAACTGCGATTACTATTGATACTATTATTAATCAATCTTTTGTAAATCAATTAGATATTGATGAAAAAGGTACTGGTTCTCAAAAATTATACTGTATTTATGTTGCTGTAGGTCAAAAACGTTCTACTGTAGCTCAAATTGTAACTGCATTAAATAGTATGAAAGCTTTTAACTATACTGCAATTGTTTCATCAACTGCGTCTGATTCAGCTCCATTACAATTTTTAGCTCCATATTCTGGTTGTAGTTTAGGTGAGTGGTTTAGAGATAATGGTATGCATGCTTTAGTGGTTTATGATGATTTAAGTAAACAAGCCGTAGCTTATCGTCAAATGTCATTATTATTAAGAAGACCTCCAGGTCGTGAAGCTTATCCTGGTGATGTTTTCTATTTACACTCTCGTTTATTAGAACGTGCTGCGAAAATGAATGATAAGTTAGGTGGTGGTTCATTAACTGCTTTACCTATTATTGAAACTCAAGCGGGTGATGTATCAGCTTATATTCCTACTAATGTAATTTCGATTACTGATGGTCAAATTTTTTTAGAGTCTGAATTATTCTATAGAGGTATTCGTCCAGCTATTAATGTAGGTTTATCTGTAAGTCGTGTAGGTTCTGCTGCTCAAGTAAAAGCTATGAAAATGATTGCAGGTTCTTTAAAATTAGAGTTAGCTCAATTCCGTGAAGTAGAAGCTTTTGCTCAATTTGGTTCTGATTTAGATGCTACTACTCAAGGTGTTTTAAACAGAGGTGTACGTTTAATTGAGTTATTAAAACAAGGTCAGTATGATCCATTACCATTAGAGTATCAAATTGTATTAATTTATGCTGGTATGCGTGGTTACTTAGATCGTTTAGATGTTTCTTTAGTAGAAAATTTCCAAAAAGTTATTTTAATTTGTTGTGAAAGCGCAATTGCTGAGAAAATTATTTTAAACTTATCTGCGGAAAAATCATTAACTCCTGAGATTGAAGACCAATTAGATACTTTTTTAACTAACGTTTTAGCAATTTTCTTAAACAAAGATAAACGTGATGTATTATTAGCTAGTTTCATTGAACAATAATTAATATATCTTTATTTTAATTTTTTTTAATTATCTCATTCTTATATTCATATAGTGATAAAAATATGATCTTTTTTAAAGAATTATCAGCAAAAGGGGATTCTTGGACTAAATTAAAAGAGATCTTTAATGAAGAAACTCTTTTCCGTGCTATTTCTTTTGGTTTAATTTTCGCATCTGAAAAAATTAATAAGTTTATAACTCGTTGGTTATGTTCTACTAATCATAAAGATATTGGTACTTTATATTTAATTTTTGGTGCATTTTCGGGTATTGTAGGTACTTATATGTCTATTATTATTCGTATGGAACTTTCAACTCCTGGTGATGGTGTTCTATTAGGTAATTATCAGTTATATAATGTTCTAATTACAGCTCACGCTTTTATTATGATTTTTTTTATGGTAATGCCTGTTTTAGTTGGTGGTTTTGGTAATTGGTTTGTACCTATAATGGTTGGTGCACCTGATATGGCTTTTCCAAGACTAAATAATATTAGTTTTTGGTTATTACCTCCATCTTTAATTTTATTAGTTTTCTCAAGTGTTGTAAGTAGTGGTGTAGGTACTGGTTGGACAGTTTATCCACCTTTAGCTAGTATTGAATTCCATGGTGGTACTTCTGTAGAGTTTGCTATTTTTAGTTTACATATTGCAGGTGCTTCATCTATTTTAGGTGCAATTAATTTTATTTGTACTGTTTTTAATATGCGTGCAATCGGTTTAACTTTACATAGAATGCCTTTATTTGTTTGGGCTATTTTAATTACTGCTTTTTTATTATTATTATCATTACCTGTATTAGCTGGTGCTATTACTATGTTATTAACTGATCGTGCTTTTGGTACTATGTTTTATAATCCAGCAGGTGGTGGTGATCCTGTTTTATACCAACATTTATTTTGGTTTTTTGGTCATCCTGAAGTATATATTTTAATTTTACCAGGTTTTGGTATTATTAGTCATATCGTATCTACTTTTTCACATAAAAATGTATTTGGTTATTTAGGTATGGTTTATGCTATGTTATCTATTGGTATTTTAGGTTTTATTGTTTGGGCTCACCATATGTATACTGTAGGTTTAGATGTTGATACTCGTGCTTATTTTACTGCGGCAACTATGATTATTGCAGTACCTACAGGTATTAAAATTTTTAGTTGGTTTGCTACAATGTGGGAAGGTTTCTTAATTTTAAGAACTCCTTTTTATTTTGCATTAGGTTTTATTTTCTTATTTACTATTGGTGGTTTAACTGGTGTTGTTTTAGCGAATGCTGGTTTAGATATCGCTTTCCATGATACTTATTATGTTGTAGGTCATTTTCACTATGTATTATCTATGGGTGCAGTATTTGCTGTATTTGGTGGTATGTATTATTGGATTGGTAAAATCATTGGTGTAGAGTTTGATGATGTTTTAGGTGAATTACATTTTTGGGTGTTTTTCGTAGGTGTTAATATTACTTTTTTCCCTATGCACTTTTTAGGTTTATCTGGTATGCCTCGTAGAATTCCAGATTATCCTGATTTTTTTGCTGGTTGGAATGCTATTGCTTCTTATGGTTCTTGGGTTTCTGTTGTTGCTACCATTTTATTTTTTTTTAATTTATATGATATTTTTACTAGTAAACAATATGCAAAAAATAATATTTGGCAAGGTAATGTTTGGACTTTAAGTGCTATGGAAGTTGCTGTAAAAGGTAAAAAATTAAGCTTAAATGAATTTTAATATATAATTATTTATAGTTTATGGATATTATACAAAGAAATCAATTATGGACTAATTTAAAATTAAAACACCCTTTTCATCTAGTAAAACCTAGTGGTTGGCCTATGCTATTTTCTTTTAATTTATTATATTTCATTTTAGTTTTTGTAACTTATGGTATGAATCATGGTAAGTTAGAGTTAGCAGGTCAATTATCTGCGTCAAGTGATTCAGCTTTTTTAGCATTTATTTGTAAAAGTAGCTTAATTACTATGTTTTTAGAATCATTCGTATCTTGTTCAGCTACTATTTTTATCCACAAAATTTTAAGTTTATTTTTTATTGTTATTATGGGTGCTTGGTTTTGGGATGTTATTGTAGAAGGTACTTATGAAGGTCACCATACTAAAATGGTACAACGTGGTTTACGTTATGGTATGATTTTATTTATTGTTTCTGAAGTAATGTTTTTCTTCGGTTTATTTTGGGCATTTTTTCATTCTAGTTTATCTCCTAATATTGAGATCGGTGCTGTATGGCCTCCTAAAGGTATTATACCATTTGATCCTTGGAAAATTCCATTATTAAACACTATCATTTTATTAACTTCAGGTGCAAGTATCACTTGGGCTCATCATGCTTTAGTGGCGGGTAATCGTTCTGAAGTTACTGATGGTTTATTATTAACTGTAATGTTAGGTGGTATTTTTTCAGTATTTCAAGCTTATGAGTATGCTCATGCTTTTTTTACTATTAAAGATACTGTATATGGTTCTGTTTTTTATTTAGCTACAGGTTTCCATGGTTTCCATGTAATTATCGGTACTTTATTTATAGCCGTTTGTTTATGGAGACATTTAAACTATCATTTTACTAATACTCATCATTTTGGTTTTGAAGCAGCTGCTTGGTATTGGCATTTTGTTGATGTTGTTTGGTTATTCTTATTTATATCTATTTATTGGTGGGGTAGCTAATATATTAGTATATTGTTATTATTTTATATTTATATGTTTTTACAAAAATTAAGTATTAAAAAAATTATTTATAGTTTTTTATTTGTTATTAGTGGTTTTTCATATATTGGTTGGTTATCTAATAGTTTAGAAAAGAAAAGAAGTTTATTAAGTTTTAATTCAGCTTATTCAAAAGATAATTTTATTAATGTTATCAAAGTTGAAAATTATGATTATATTGATTTAGAAATGTTTAAATATGAGTATGAAGAATTAATTTCTTTATACTCTACCAAAGTAATTAACAAATCTATGCTTCAAGAGTTAATCACCAATTTAGAGTTTAATAAAGAATCTTTAAATAACTATATTATTTTAGAGTTACTAGAAAAAGAAAATAACTTTAATTATTTAATTAGTTTTATTTTCCATTATGTTTTATCTAGTCTTTTTTTAATTATTGGTTTATTAATTGCTGTAGCTTATTTTACGTTATTAGAGCGTAAGGCTATGGCATCTATGCAACGTCGTAAAGGTCCTAATGTAGTAGGTTTTTGGGGTTTATTACAACCTTTAGCTGATGGTTTAAAATTATTAGCTAAAGAAATTATTGTACCAAGGCGTGCTAGTATTAAGATTTTTATTGGTTCTCCTTTATACACATTTTTAATGAGTTTAATGGGTTGGTGTGTTATACCTTGGTCGTCAGATGTAGTTTTTGCTGATCCTAAGTTATCTGCATTATATGTATTCGCTGTATCATCGTTAGGTGTTTATGGTGTATTATTAGCTGGTTGGTCAAGTAACTCTAAGTATGCTTTTTTAGGTGGTTTACGTTCTGCGGCACAAATGATTTCATATGAAGTTTCTTTAGGCTTTATTATGGTTATTGTTGCTTTATTTTCCGGAACTTATAATTTACGTGAAATTGTATTTAAACAAGATACTGTTTGGTATTGTTTTCCATTATTTCCATTAGTTATTATTTTTTTTGTATCTATGCTAGCAGAAACAAATAGAGCTCCTTTTGATTTACCTGAAGCCGAAGCGGAGCTAGTTTCTGGTTATAATACAGAATATTCATCTATTATTTTTGCTATGTTTTTTTTAGGTGAGTATTCTAGTATGTTATTAATGGCTGCAATTATGGTTATTTTTTTTTTTGGTGGTTGGTTACCTCCTATTATTTTACATTTTGAACTTGTTGAAAGTTTTTGGTTTTTTATTAAAATTACTTTTATTGCATTTTCATATGTATGGGTTCGTGCTACATTACCAAGATATCGTTATAACCAATTAATGAGTATTGGTTGGAAAATATTTTTACCTGTTACTTTTGGTTTATTATTATTTTATGCCGGTTTATTATTAGCATTTAACGGTTTACCTGTTAATTCTGATTATGGTACTTTTTTATATGAATCTGGTTTAACTTTAAAAGATAATAAAGATGTTTTATTATTATTAAAAGATATTAAAGTTAAATAAGAAATATTTTTCAGTATTATGGCATAAAATGTAGCTCTCTTCGTCTAGGGGTTAGGACACTGCTTTTTCAATGCAACAACATGGGTTCGAATCCCATAGAGGGTACGCTTTATTTTATTTATATTTGGCCGTGGGTTTGTTTTTCTACGGTATTACGGTATAAAATTTATTTCTTAAAAAGATAATTAAAAAGTTTCTGTTTTTATACTATATAAAGTAATATTAATTTATTGCTTATATTAAATTTATTATATATTTTAGTTATCCGTTGTAAGGGCTTGTAACTCAGGGGTAGAGTGCATGTTTGATAAGTATGTTGTCGAAAGTTCGAATCTTTCCAAGCCTACGTGGAAGGAGGCTTTTATTTTAATAGAAGTCTTAAACAGCATAAAAATATTATTACTTTTGTTATTATCATTATTTATATGCTATTTTTATTTTTAACTCACCTGTAAAATATCATTTTAAAGGTGGGTCTTTTATAAATAACTTTATTCTATTCATTTAAAATTAAGTTTACTTTAATTGTTTTCTGTTGAACTTCCAATGTTAGAACGTTTTTTTATTTTTATTACTCATAAGTCAAGCGCATAATTTGCAGGTATAGTTTTATCATTTTAAACATCTCCATATAGTTTGTAAGTGTTATTTTTAAAATACTATAATATAGTGGTTTTGTTATTTTTTTTTTTTTTGTATTATTAAATAATACAAAGTTAAGTTAGTTTATCATTATTATTGTTATTATTATTGGAATATAATATTTTATTAACAAATAGTAAAGCTCCTATTAGTGTGTTGCCTCTTAGTTATAAAGTATATTCATTTTTTTTGGATTTACTTATACTAATGATTCCTCGAACAATTCGTAAAATTTATATAGAAACGAATGAAATTGAGGTCAATATTAGTAGAAATTTTTTATTAGAATTTTTTAAATTTATTAAAATTCACACATGAACTCAATTTAAAGTTCTTTCTGACATTATAGCTATTGACTATCCTGGTCGAAATAAGCGTTTTGATGTTATTTATCAGTTATTAAGTATTGCTTATAATTCTCGTATGAATATTTTAGTTAGCGTAGGCGAATTAAGTGTTTTACCATCTATTTCTTCAGTATATAAAGGTGCTTCTTGGTATGAACGTGAAGTTTGAGATTTATTTGGTATTTTTTTCGAAGGTCACCCTGATTTAAGACGTATAGTAACTGACTATAGTTTTGAGGGTCACCCACTACGTAAAGACTTTCCATTAACCGGGTACTTTGAAGTATTTTATGATGATACCCGCCAATTGATTGAGTACACTCCTGTATCTTTAGTGCAAGAATATAGATACTTTACTTTCTCTAACCCATGGCTAAATACATAAAGTATAAAAATATAAATAGTTTTGTATCATGGGGTGTTACTCTAAAATTTTTTCAGTCAATTTTTTTAACCTATATTTATAATAGAGTTAAAATGTTTGTTGACTTATTTGGTACTTTAAGGTTACCTCGAAAAGTAATTAAGTTAAGACTATTACGATCTCCACATGTAAATAAAAAATCGATGGAGTCATTTGAAGTTAGATCTTCGAAATACTTAACTTATATTTTTAATTTTAATATTTATAAAGATTTGAGATTTTTAATTGATAGCATGTCTGTATTTTATATGCATTTCTTATTTGAGTTTAATAAAAATAAAGTTTTTATTTTAAAAAAATGGAATTATCGTAGTTATTTAAGTATGCCTTTAGTAGGCATATTTGAGAGTAATATCAGTATGGAAAATTTAATTAATTTAAATTTTAGTAATAATAGTAGTATATTAGTAAATATATTAATAATCACAGTTGGTTTTATGTTAGTTCGAAAAGAAAAGAAAAAAATAATTAGTTGTTTTACTAATTTTAAGTGAAAATTAGGTCCTATGTTATCGTTAGTCGTTTTTCCTACAAAATTTGAGGAATTTAGTACAACAGATAACATTAAGAGTAGAGTATATGAAATATGTAAAAATTATATTGTAGAAGAAGATTATAAAGATTTACCTATGGATGAAAGTAGTTGGTATGCTGGTGGATGAGCTGAAGAAATTGATAAAGACGGTAATGTAATTCTTACTTATGACTCTCTTAAAGCTTTACATGATCCAGTGAATATTGATGAAATTACTTATGATCCTACTGTATACGGTAAGTCAAAAAACGTAGAGTTTTTTTTAAGAAAAGAAGAATTTATTCAAAAAGTATTAAATGTTTTAGATGAGCAAGAGTTGAAAAAGTTAAAACAACTTTATGATGCACAATGGTTTGCAAGAGATAAAGATCCAAATTTTAGTTGATCACATTTTTATAATATGGAAACAGGTGAACTATACCATGTTGAAGATTTATATAATTGGAAATTAATCAGGCATATACATGAAGTATTTTGGTTAGAACGTCAAGTTTTAGACTTAAATTTAGCATTTGACGCAGAAAGTATTAATAATGTTGATGTTTACGATAGCGACCGCCAGGGATTCTACGTTGAAGAGGGTCTAGGGATCAACATGGCCGAAAAAATCACTGAAAAGCTGCAAAATTGGCAAAAAAACGTCCAAAATAGCGTTTGATTCGACAATAATAAGAAAAAAGAGCTTGCAACTAGCATTTCAGACACTCTTTATTGGTTACGAATGCGACACGTGAAAATTCCGTTCGATAAGTATAAATCACTAAAATATAATAGTTACCGTCAATTAAAGCAATCTGAATCTTACCCGGATAGGTCTTTTAGTGAAATCTTTAAGCCTTATGTTTTAGATGCTGATGGTGTTATTGAAAGTGAGCGTACTAAAGTTAATATTTTTGGTAAAGATTTTACTTTACCTATTAATTTTACTGAGTTTGATAGACAAGCTATTACATTTATAAATCAACTTATGCATGATTGGTTTTGGAAAGAAAAAACATATAAGTGGAGTTGAGAAGATTTTAAAACTTGGATAGAGCAAGAAAATGTAAATACAGGTTCTTTAACTGAAGAACAATTAAAAACTTATGCTGAGGGTTTAGAAACTAGATACACTTTAGAAAATATGTTTACTTATGAAAAATCTTGGTATAGTAGGTTAATTTGATATACTCATGATCATCCTTATTATACACGTGTTATGAAAGACCGTGTTTATTCTTGAGTAGAAAGTTATGATGATGAAACAGGTGAGGCTTCTATGATGGCTTTTAGAGATGGTTTTTGGATTGATACTGTAAGTTGTTCTGAGTATTTAAAAATTGTACGTGGTGAACAAGATTTAGTTAATGAGCGTGAGCGTATTGTTTATGATGCTGGTTTATATTATGATCAATATTCAAATTCTTTAGATTTTGCTAGGCGTGTTCGTTGGGTTAAAGAATATTCAGAAACTTTAAGTTATTATGTTGATGATTTAATTACCGATAAATTGAATTTTGGTGATTTAGCGTTACCTAAAGAATTGTTAGCTAAAGATTCAATTGGTTGGTTTAAAGCTTGGCCTTCTTATGGTAGCGTTATGTGGGATGATAGGTTAGATTATAAGCTAGAAAGCTTATACTTAAGTTGGATTAGTATATTTCATACTAATATATGGCATGTTACTACTTATGGTGGTTTATATGGTGGTTTAAGTTGGTTATTATTTATTATTATCTTAGATATTGTTACTTCACATAGAAGAATGCGTGGTACCGTTTTAGGTTTAAGATGGAGACGTTTACGTAATAGGTTAGACGATTGGTGGCTTGATAAAAGTGGTTGGCAGATAAGTTATCATGATGGTGGTAATGCTTGGATGTATGTTACTGGTGGTTTTTGGGCTGTTAAGTATTATCATTGGTTAGATGAAAAATCTGAATATGATTATGGTCATGCGAAGTTAAGAGAGAATATGAAAAATTTACATGAGTTAAATGATGGAAAACGTGGTCGTATTTATAGTTATAATTCTCGTACTGAAGGTTATGGTTTTTTACATAATTGTTGGGAAGATGATCAGTTAGATCGTGTGTATCGTCCTGCAATTTTAAGAAATAATAATAAAAATTTAGGTCGTGCTGGGTATTTTAGTGAGAAGCAAACAGAATTATCAAATTTATGGAATCCTGTAAAATATGCTTTTGATATATTATATGTCAGTGCTAGCGAACTTATTAATAGGTTTTTATTTCAGCATGGTTTTTCAAGGGCTTTATTAAAAGCAGTGTTAGTAGAAGCTGCTTTTGTAAATAAAATTTTAAATACATTATTAGATATTCCTATAAAAGTATCTGTTTTCATTTCTGTTTATACTTATCAGCTATTTATTTTTATTTTAAGTTTACCTAAAGAAATTTTTAATATGCCTGGGTATATTATTAATATTAGTGTCGCTGTGATAAAATCTATTATTAATATGTATCAAGGAATTATTTATTCAATTAAATTTTTATTTGAGGAAGTAATTTCATTATGGTTTTTTATTTTTAATGTATTAAATTATACAGTTAAGTTATGGTTTTATTTAATTTTTATAAAACCTTTTGAATCTATTTGAAATTTTTTAGATTATTGTTTTAATATAAATTTTTGGTTTTTATTTTTTAAAAATTGAGTTTATAGTTATAAGTTAGAAATGTTTGCTCAACGCTGGGAAGTAATGTTACAAAGGTTAGCTTTTAAATGGGTTCATAAAAACAACTTACGTTTTTATCCTGAAACAAGGATGACTAATGATTGGCTACAAGATTTAAATACTTTTGGTAATTACATTATTGGTTTTGATAAATTACGTGCGGGAACTCTTGAAACTTTAAATATTTGGTATGATGAGTTTACTTGGAAATGTTGGTTATTATTAGACCATATTATTGTCGTATTTAATCAAGTGAAGTATTTAGGGTTTAAAGATTTCTTTCATTTTAGGTTGCAGAGGTTTTGTGACAAATCTTTAGAGCATTATTTTTATAAGTATTATGTTACATTTATTAATGATGATCCTTCTCGTAAATTAGAGTGGGCATACTTTAGAGCTTATTTAGAAAATATATATTGGCCTTATTTAAAAGAAGTATTTGCTTTAAATTTTAGTTATTATAAAGGTTTATTTGTTCATGTTATTTTACATGGTTATAATAGATTATTTTATGTTAATGAGTGGTCTTATTATGTATTTAGTTGGGGTTATTCATTTATTTATTATCCAATTTTTTATGTATGGCGACACACATTTGGGCAAGCTTGGGTTACTATATTATATCTTACTAATTTAATTTGGCATTGGGATTACTATAGTTTTAGTGGTGGTTTAAGTTTTTCAAGGTTAATCACTTCGTTTGGTTACTCTTTTTCTATATTTGTTGCGCATATATTTAATTTTTTTGTACAGTTAAAAGTGATGTTTATAGAAGGTTGTAAATTTTATTTTGAGGGTATCTTTTATCCTTTTATTTGTCTTTATTGGTATTTCATAAAATCAAAAGATTTTTTTATTAGTTCTTTTATGAATAATTATGGTTTATATGTTAGTGTTTTTTACCATAGTTCCGTTTCTGTTTATATTCGTACTTTTTTTAATGATTTGAGAACAATATATAATATGGCTTTAGGTACTACAAATGATTTAGCTAGCGAAAATATTAAAATTTCTTTAGAAGAGTCTGAAGACTTAGTTAAAAAGTTATCAGTTTCTGATTTATATAACAATAAACAAAAATATTCAAAAGATGTTGTTGAAACTTATGAAAAAGATCCTGAAGCATTTGTTACAGACACTTGGAATTTAGATCCAAAAATTACACAAGCTTCTATTGATGTTTATGAAGAGTTAAGTAAAGTAAACTTATTTGAAGATCATTATCCTTTAACTGCATCAGAGCGTGTTTTAGATTCATTAGATATGCTAGATAAATCACAACGTAATATTGATGTACTACGTGCTCTTGGTAGATGGCATGAAAGTGTAATTTTACAAACGATTGTTTATGAAAACCATATAGATCATCGAAATTATTCTTGGGGTTTTGAAAAGTTACCTATTCATGCTAAAATTTGGGTACCTTTACATGATTATTTAGTTGATTTTATTCCGTTTTCACCTATTGCTCCTAACTTACGTCGTTGGATTGGTGAGACTTATGTTGTTTGGGTATTAGATTCTATAAAATATTTTTTTTATACTCCTGTTATGTTCCAATATATTTTTGGTGCTTTCTTTAAGATACCAAGGTATATCTATTCAACTTGTAGTTATATATATAGTACTTTATCTAATATGTTAGATACTTTAATTAAATTACCTGGATATTTTGTAGATGTTTTTTGTTATTTTTCAACTTATTTACGTGTTACATTTGGTTTAACTTTTAATAATTTTGATCTACAATTTTTTATTGATATGTTTTATTACTGGTATTATTATGTTCCACATAGTTATTGGAAACCTCGTTATTTAAAACATATTATGCAAGATCATTGGTTATATACTGCAAATAGGTTTAATTATATTAATAAAACTTTTAATTTTAAACCTGATGGTAGATGGCAAAATTGGAGAGGTAAAACAAGTTTATGGAACAGAGTATATATTAAATACTGGGAAGGTGTTGGTAATAATAAATCATATTTTTGGTTAAATCGTTTTGTTACTTTTTGGCAACTTATATTTTCTCATAGAACACCTGTTCAAGAAAGAGAGTATCAAGCTAAGTATGTCGATAGTATTAAGGATGAAGTAAAAATAAAAATTTATTGGGTATTTAATTATATTCCTTATTGGTTTAAAATTATACGTAGACGTTATATAGAGTATGAAAATGTACAGCATTGGTTTTTAACTCCTAATTTAAGGTATAGAGCGAAAGCAAAATTAAAAATGAATGACCAGTATGTCGGTGGTTTATATCCATTTAAAGGACAAGAGTTAATTGATTTTTACAAAACAATTACTTCATACTATATTAGTTATGCAAAAGAGTGGATTGCTGATTTTATTTATACAGGTATCGTTGAATGTTTCGGGTGGATTCATACATTCTTAGTTAGAATAACACCTGGTGGTTTTTACTTCCATATTATGTTAATGGCTATTCATGAATTAAAACAAGGAATTTTTTATTATGGTACTCCTTACTTATTGCATAATAAGGCAATTGTTAATTCAGATTTTCATAAAGAGTTTACTTATGTTTATTTAAAATTTCTTATAGATTTTAAAGAAGATGCTGTTAATTTTTTAACTACTTATCAAATTATTATTGTAGATTATAGTAAGTTATTATTCAATCGTTGGTATGTTGAACCTATTAAATTAAAATATAATATTGATATTATTGAAATTTATAAATTACCTTTTTCACATTATATTTTATTTTTTACTGGTATAAGTTATGATTTACTTTGGTATTATATAAAATTAATTTGTTCTATAGTTAAATTTTCTTTAGTACAAACTTGGGACGGTCTTGAAGTTATTTGGACAAATATTTTAAAATTTACCCATGAAATTACTTCAGAATATATTTTATTACTTAAAGTAAAAATTGGTTTCAGTATAGTCAAATACTTTCAAGGTTTAGAGGAGAGAATCTGTACTTTAGAGGGGTTATTTTTTGGCTTAAATGAGCCTAAAGAAAGCTTTAGAACTAGTGCAAGGTTACTTTTTAGTGGGTCTCTATTTGAGATTAGTAATTTATTTTTAAGTAGTATTAAGTTTATAATCTTATTATTTAAATACTTATTAGAATCTTTTGGTTTAATTATTATGTGGACTTTACAAGATTTTTGGTCGTATTTTAAATTACTTTTAAGTACTGGCTATTCTTTATTTGGTAAATTTATTTTTACTTTATATGAAATTTATGTTTTAGTAAGAGTAAATTTTTTATATCTAGTTGAGAGTGTATTTACTTATAGTGTTAAGTTTATTTATAATGTGTTAAGATTATTTTACGGCTTCTGTAGTGCTGTGTATAGTTGGTTTTGGGGAATGACTGCTGAGTATATTTGGTATTTTTCTAATTGTATTTATACCTATTTCCATGTAGGTTACTTATTTATCGAGGAGTTCTTTAAAACATATTGTTTAACTATTGAGTTAGTTTTTATTGCTCCTATTAAGTTTACTTGGGAACTTATTAAATATATTGTTTCTATTTTTATTCATTATAATCCTAAAGATGGTCGTATAAGTTATTTTAATTTAGAGCGATTATATTTAAAATTTTTTGTTTATTTTACAGATTTTTATATGTTTTGTAGTTCAGATGAGTTCTGGTGGAATAATGTATTTTTTATGCATGTTTATAGAAGTTTTATAGAACCTTTAACTAACTTTATGCGTGATGTATTGCCTTTAGAGTCTGAACGTTATGTTATTGCTCCTAAAATGTTTTCAGAGACGTTTTTTGAGAAAGCTAAAGATTTTCAGGACTTTACTAACTTACAAGGTATTACAGGTCTTCGTGCAAAAGGTATTCGTGGTGATTATAATCGTAGGATGCCTTGGTTAATTGGTGAGGATCAAGATCATGTTTCTCAATCTACAATGAATTTAATGTGGGATACTTTTGATTACCAAGGTTTATCAAATGCTTTTCCAACAAGAATTCGTAATTTATGGAGTATGAATAAATATATTTCTGGCTATATTCTTATGTTAGAGAAAACAAATTTACCAGATCCTGTGAAAAGACATTTTTATCTAAAACGTATGCGTGAGTTATATTATCACAGTATGGTTACTCTTGGAGGTAAAAGTCATACTTATAAAGAAATTAGGTATTACTTTAAACGTACTTTTACTCAAGACATCTTTGGTAAAGGTAAATCACGTGATGCTTTAGCTGTTTATAACAAAATTCATAGGTATGACCAAATGTTAGATGCTATGGACGAAGTTGTAAGAAGATATAGAGTACCTGATTTTATGTTTAGGTATTGGTTTACTCATAGAAATAGTGGTCGTTGGAAAACACCTGAAATTTGGAATCAATTAAGTGATAAAGACGTTTTCTTATTACAAGATGATGCTGATACTATGTTTGATGATTTAAATAGGTTTAATATGATTAAGATATTTTCTGCACGAGATACATATCCACGTATTTTTACACATGGTTATCAAAATTTTCATTCTCGTGCCTTAGATACTTATGATTTTATGGCATTTAATCAAAAAGTTTATAATTTTTATTTAGATATGTATGGCCCTACTTTTGCGTATATTTTATACCATTTCCCAGGTCATAGTTTACAATTAAATGCTGATGACTTAACTTTAGCTGAGAGAGTTCAGTGGTTAAAAGATTTTGTATATCGCACAGAATCAAATTTAATTTCTGCGACTAGTTTAGTACATAGGTTAAGTAATTTTGAATTCCAGAAACGAATGGAACATTATGAAGATGGTGTTAAGTGGAATTATAGATGGCAGAATTATTTCTTTTTAGAAAGTCAGCACCAACATCGAGATGCTATAAGAGATCTTTTACGTTACGGACAACCACAAAAATTATGGGGTTTTGCTAATGTAGTAGATCATCGTTATAGTTTACAATATCCTATTATAGAGTATGATACTATATTTAATGATGATAACTTTATTGAAACTTATTATAATAGTTATTTTTGTGGCTTTGGTGAAGAAGATATGTTTGGGTTTGACGAAAGTTGGTATCCAGAGTGAGATATACCACAGAGAGATTTAGGTATTAGACATGCTTGAAAAATTCCTGTGGATGCCTTTTATACTTCAGATTTTATTGACTATAAAAATAGCATTTTATTACAGTTTTTATTTAAAGAAACTTATCATTATAATTGTGTATGGAATCCTACTACTTTTAGAGGTATTTATCAATCAGATTATAAAGCATGGGGTGTACTTCCTAATGGTTATGCATTGATTGGTGATTTATTAAAAATCCATAGACCTGACTTAGCTAAAGAGTTTTGGGGTCATGGTGTTGAAACTGAGAATGGTAGTATTGCGAGTTATCGTGAATATTTATATTTACAAAACCGCGTAATGTCTCGTTTTGATTATAATTGGATGGATACTTTTAGACGTACTTTTTTAGTTACTAAAGATGTTTACTATAGCTACATGTTTGGTTGTGGTGATCTTTATACACATAGAGAAGCTCGTCCAGTTGTATTCGATGCTCCAAATATCGATGTAATCGAGTATAATAATATTTTACATAAACGTATGAATAACAAACCGTTATGTTATGATTATTGAGTATTTTATGAGGACAATGTTGCAAGCTCATTAAATAATTTTGAAAATTTAAATGTTTTAAATGAAAGTATGTTTTATGATGCCCCTTCTCAATGGCAGATGGGGTTTCAAGATCCTGCTTCTCCTATTATGGAAGGTATTATTGATTTACACCATGATTTATGTTTTTTTTTAATTTTAGTTAGTGTTTTTGTTAGTTGGGTATTATTTAATATTATTTATTATTTCAATAGTACTAACTATAATCTTAAAGTTAGAATTCAAAAATGGGTTCACGAGGAGGTTCGTGAAACCTTATTAGATTTAGTAAATATGTGGTATTCATTTACTATTAAGTTAGTTGATTACTCTGCTAAAAATAAAGATAATGGTTTAGTTAATTTAGTAGCTCAAAAATGCTATAACTTAACTATGCTATTTATTTATTGGGAAAATACTTACTTTAATAAATGGTATCATGATAAAGAGTTAGAGCATTTAGTAATTACATCTAAATTACACTCGAATTCTTTATTACCAGAGAATATTACAGATATTTTAAAATATATCGGTAAAAATGATTATAATAAAGTAGAGTACTTTTTTAATGAAGTTGAAAAAAAAGGTTATTTTGTATCAAAAGATAATGAAGAGTTATATAATCAATTTAAAAATGATCCTAATACTACTTGTTATAGTAACCGTTTAGGTACTATTTTAAGTAATCTAGTTTCAATTCGTGATTTACAATTACAGTTAAGTAATTCTTACTTTACTGATATGACTAAAGAAAAATCTTATATTGATTCAGTTATTGCTGATGATATTTTAGCTTATGAAAAATTTGAAGAAGATTTTGAAGAGTATCAATTAAAAGAAGAGTTTGTATGGTTTCCGCAATTATTTACTCACAACACTACAATTGAGGTAATTTGGACTATTATTCCGGCTGTAATTTTAATTTTTATTGCTGTTCCTTCTTTTTCTTTATTATATGCTATGGATCAGATTTGGCAACCTTTATTTACTATTAAGGTTTTAGGTAACCAGTGGTATTGGAGTTACGAGTATTGTTAATTTTAGTTTAATTAACTAATATAATCATAAATTATGTTTTTTTTACAAAGTTTTATTTTAATCATTTTATTACCTTTATTAGGTTCAATAGTTGCAGGTTTAGGTAGTTTTTTAATTGGTAGAAAAGGTGCTGCTTTAGTTACAGTATCTTTAATGCTTATTAGTAATTTTTTATCTTATATTGCTTACTATTATGTTATATTTAAATCTCATATTTGTTATATTAATTTATTTACATGAATAGATTCTGGAATGTTTACTGTTAATTGAGGGTTTTATTTAGACCCTTTAGCTGTTACCATGATTGTGGTGGTGGGTACTGTGTCTACTTTAGTACACATGTACTCGTATGGTTATATGAGTGGTGATCCACATTTATCACGTTTTATGTCATATTTGTCATTTTTTACCTTCTTTATGTTAATGTTGGTTACTGCTGATAATTTTATTCAATTATTTTTAGGTTGGGAAGGTGTTGGTTTATGTTCTTATTTATTAATTGGTTTTTGGTCTACAAGAATTCAAGCGAATAAATCTGCTATTAAAGCATTAATATTAAATAAAATTGGTGATTTCGGTGTTTTAATTGCTATTGTTTTAGTGTTTTTAGTATTCCAATCAGTTGACTTTTCAACTGTTTTTGCTTTAGTTCCGTTTTTTTTTAATAAAACAGTGTTTTTTTTATTTTGGGAAGTTAATGTTGTTACTTTAATTTGTTTTTTATTCTTTATTGGTGCTGTAGGTAAATCTGCACAATTAGGTTTACATACTTGGTTACCTGATGCTATGGAAGGTCCTACACCTGTTTCTGCTTTAATTCATGCAGCAACTATGGTTACTGCTGGTGTTTTTTTAATTATTAGGTGTTCGCCTTTATTTGAATATTCACCAACTATGCTTTCTGTAATTACTTTTGTAGGTGCTTTAACTGCATTTTTTGCAGCTACCGCAGGTACTGTTCAGAATGATTTAAAAAAAGTTATTGCTTATTCGACTTGTAGTCAGTTAGGTTATATGGTATTTTCTTGTGGTTTATCGGGTTATGCTGTAAGTTTATTCCATTTAGCAAACCATGCATTTTTTAAAGCTTTATTATTTTTAAGTGCTGGTTGTGTTATTCATTCTTTATCTGATGAGCAAGATATGCGTCGAATGGGTGGTTTAGTTAAATTATTACCTTTAACTTATACACTATTTCTTATTGGTACTTTAGCTTTAACAGGTTTTCCATTTTTAACTGGTTTTTATTCTAAAGATGTTATTTTAGAAATTGCATATACTCATTATAGTGTTTCAAGTTTATTTTCTTATTGGTTAGGTACTTTAACTGCAGGTTTTACTGCTTTTTATTCGTTTAGGTTACTTTATTTAACTTTTTTAAGTGAAAATAATGCTTATAAATCTGTTATGAAAAATGTACACGAATCTAGTTGGATAATGGTTTTACCTTTAATGGTTTTAGTTTTTGGTAGTATCTTTGTAGGTTATTTAGCTAAGGATTTATTTTTAGGTTTAGGTAGTGATGCCTTTTTAAATTCAATTTTTGTACATCCTAAAAATTTAATTTTTATTGATGCTGAGTTTATTCCTTATCATATTAAATTAATTCCTTTAGCTTTTAGTTTTGGTGGTATTTTTCTTTGTTTCTTTTTTTACTCTTTTTTATTAAAATTAGAGTACTTTTGGTTTAATGCTTATAATAATAAAAATTTAAATATTGTTAAAGTTCATCATTTTTTATATAAATTTTATAATAAAAAGTGGTTTTTTGATACAGTATATAATTTATTTATAGGTTATCCTTTATTAAAATTTGGTTATAATGTTACATTTAAATTAATGGATAAAGGTGTTATTGAATTTTTTGGTCCGTATGGTTTATCATTATTAGGTTATGAGTCATCATTTTTTATGAAAACTAACTATATGCGTGGTAACTTAAAATTCTATGTACAGTTTATGGTTTTATTTACTGTATTTATATTATTTTTTATTACTATACTATCTGTATAGTAATTTTAAAAATTATGTTTTATTTTGGGGTGTATAACTCAGTTGGTAGAGTAGTGGACTTTTAATCCATTTGTCTTGGGTTCGAATCCCAATGCACTCATTTTGATAGGGGATATAGCTCAATTTTTGGTAGAGCGTGTGTTTTGCGTACATAAGGTTGTCGGTTCAAGTCCGGTTATCTCCAGTTTTGTAAAATTTACACTAAAGGTTTTATTTAGTGTATCTTAAAAATTAATTTTACAGTGTTGTTTTGTATTAACTCATTAATTAGTTATTATGAAGAGTGTATTAGAGAGAGATAAAAAGCGTCGTAATTTATATAAAAAGTATGAAATGCGTAGATTAATATTAAAATCTTTATTGTATAGTGATGGTTTAAAAGAATATGAAAAGAATTTTATTCAATATTTATTAAAGCGAATTCCACGAGATAGTTCTTTAGTACGTATTCGTAATCGTTGTATTTTAACTGGTCGTGGTAGGGGTGTTTTTACTAAATTTAGATTATCTCGTATTATGTTAAAACATTATGGTTTACAGGGTTGGGTTCCTGGTTTAAGAAAATTTTAAATTAAAATGAGTTTAAATTTTAAGTTAACAAAAATAGTAAGTTTTTTTAAAATTAGTATTCACAATAGGAATATTTTAGTAAAATATAAAAAAAATCAGTTATTGGTTAGTTTGTTAGAGTGTTTTTTAAGAGAAGGCTTCATTAGTGGTTTTTTTGAAAAAGATGGTTATATTTATATTATTTTAAAATATAGTAGTATGGGTGAGCCTGTAATGAAAAATTTTAAAATATTTTATAAGCGTCCTTTTGAGATTCATTTAAGTTGTAAAGATTTAGAGGGTCAAAAATTTTATAGAAATTTTGTAGTTGCAGAAGGTGATAAATCTGCAGTTTTTATTTTATCTACAAGTAAAGGTATTATGACACATAAAGATGCTATTAAGCATGGTATAGGCGGTAAGTTATTATTTTCTGTCAAATGTTATTAATTTAAATATGATTACTATTGAAAAATCAAATTTAAAAAATAAGTTATCTATTAAAGATATTAGTAAAGATTATTATAAAGTTAAAATTTCGGGTATTTATGGTAATATTAAAAATTACTTTAGAAAAGAGGTTGTTATGAAGGTAAGTTCAAATAGTATTTTATTAGAGCCTTACACTTTTACAAAAGAAACAAAATCTTTATTACAAACTTATAAAACTAAAATTTTAAATTCATTTAGTGATGTAGATTATGGTTTTTTTGTAATATTAGAAGTTAGAGGCGTGGGTACTAAAGTTCAGTATAGCTTAGGCCAACTTGTGTTTAATTTAGGTTTTAGTCATCAAGTTAAGTATAATTTACCAGAAGGTATTATTGGTCGAGTGTTAGATGATAAAGGGAGTGTTTTTCTTTTATTTGGTAATAGTCGTGATCTAGTTTTATCTACTGCAGCTAAGGTACGTTCTTTAAAAAAAAAAGATATTTATAAGGGTAAAGGTATTTTTTTTTTTGGTGAAGAGATTACTTTAAAAGAAGGTAAAGGTAAAAATGCTTAAGTTTTAAACTGCTATAACTATAGGAGGAATGACTGAGTGGCTGAAGGTGTTGGTTTGCTAAATCAATATATTTAATTTAAAATATCATGGGTTCGAATCCCATTTCCTCTGGATAGGTTTTGTTTTTATATTTTTATAATTGTTAAAAATTAAATAATGCCAACAAAAAATCAATTGTTAAGTAATTCAAGGAAGTTAAGACGTACATTCGTTAAACGTAAATTATTAGAAGGTAATCCTCAAAAAAAAGGTATTTGTATTCGTATTAGTGTTATGGCACCTAATAAACCAAATTCAGCAAAAAGAAAAGTTGTACGTGCTCAAATTTTAAGTACTAATAAGCGTGCTTGGGTTTATATTCCTGGTGAAGGAGGGCACACATTGCAAATTTACTCGAATATTTTAATTCGTGGTGGTCGTGTTCAAGATTTGCCTGTACAATATAAAGCTGTAAGGAATAAGTATGATTTAGGGCCTGTTGAGAAAAGAATGTCATCAAGATCAAAATATGGTCGTAAACAAGATATTAATAAATGGAAAAAAGTCAAATTAAAAACAAGATATTAAGTAAATATAACTGTGTAAATAAGAAAAAGTCAAATTTTATTGTAGGTACTAAGTTATGAAAAGAGATCGTAGTTAGCATTTCAGGTAAAGAATTTTCTAAAAATAATACTAATTATGTGTATGATTTATATTTAGTTGAAAAATTAGTTAAACATTTAATGCATGGTGGTAAAAACTATAAAGTTCAAAAGTATGTGCATCGTGCGTTTAAAAATTTAAAACTAATTTTAAGAGTACACCCAGTTATTGTATATTTTTATATTCTTTTTTTCTTTTTAGTTACTGTTGAGTTTCAAAAAGTTAGAAAAGCTGGTCAAGTATATAAAATTCCACAAAGTATTATGGATGAAGATATTTTTTTACTTCGTACTGTAAAATTGTTTAGTAATGTTTTAAAAGCAAAATGGGATTGAGAAAGTGACTTACAGTCGAAGTTATTTAGTGAGCTGTTTTTTTCATTATTTTTTTTAAAACGTACTAAGTTATATAATAATGGGTTAAAAAAATATTATAATGAAACTGAAGAAGGTATTAAACATATTGGTACTAGGTTTCGTTGGTAGTATTTTTTTTAATGAATTAACTTTAAAATTTCATCTTTAGTAGCTTAGGGGTTAAAGCACATGGCTGTTAACCATGGTTACATTGGTTCGAATCCAGTCTAAAGAGATTTTTTTAAAAATATTATCCGGGGCGTGGCGTAGTTTGGCTAGCGCGTCTGTTTTGGGAACAGAAGGTCATATGTTCGAATCATATCGTCCCGATTTCATAGTATATTTAAATTAAATTTTAAGTTATATATACTATTGTGTTTCATATTTTATTTAATTTATAAAATGTTATTCTTAGAAAGTAAAGTTAAAGTTGCAGATAATAGCGGTATTCGTACGGTAAAGTGTTTGAAATTTTTAAATGGTTATTCTAATAATAGTAAAGGTACTTTAGGTAATATTGCGGTTGTTAGTATTGCTGATTATAAAGGTTATAAAAAAAAATCTTCTAGAAAAGTTTTTTTAGGTATTATTGTATCTTTGAAAAAGTGGGTAAGGCGAAAAACTGGTTTTTTTGTTAGGGCAGGTGAAAATCGTGTTGTTTTATTAGATAATAAAGATAAAATGCTAGGTAAAGCTGTTAAAGGTCCTGTTGCTTTAGAGTTACGTGAAAAAAATATATCTAAAATCTTATTTTTAGCCAAGGTTATTTTTTAATTAATTATGTTATTTACTTTATATGAAAGAAATATTATCTGGCCTCTATTACACAATTGGGGTTTTTTTACAAATTATTTAGAGTTACCTAAAGTTGGTAGTGTTAAGTTTTCTTTTAGAGTAAGTAGAAAAGAGTTTAGTTTTATATTAACATTTTTAGCATTTTTTTTTAAATGTTTTTTTTTAAATCAAAAAGTAAGTTTTAAAGTTAATTATTCAAATTTATTTTTTGAAATTATTGTTAAGAAAAAAAATAATGACTTTTTTTTCTTTTTTTTAATTATCAATTTATTATTTAAATATTTAAATAAAGTTGTAAAGTTAAAAAAAAATAATTCTCCGGTTGGTAAAAAAAATCAAAGTGTCATGGTTTTATCTACTTCTAAATTTTTTTTATGTATTTATGAAATTTTTAATATTGGATTTTTTTACTTTCCTAATAATGATTTCATGTATCATGTATATAATTTATTTCAAAGTATTTTTTATTCAACTAGAAGTTTATCTTTAAATTTAAATATTTTTGTAAATTTTAAAGTGGACAAAAAATTTAATTTTTTAAACCAAAAAATGTTATCTTTTTATTCCTTTAATTAATAGAGGAAATTCAATTTTATTTTTTTATAAAATAAAAAAAAAGCAAAAAAAAGGCCTTCTTGGTGAAATTGGTAAACACAACAGACTTAAAATCTGTCCTCTATTGAGGCTGATGGTTCGAGTCCATCAGAAGGTAGGAGTAAGTGGTAAAATAAATATTATTTTATGCATTTATATGATTCATCTTTGTGTATTCATTTACACATATAAAATTTTTTAATTTATGTTAAAAAAAGAAATTAATCAAGTTTTAAATATTAATTATTTTATTGATTTAGGTTTACATTTAGGAAACCGTGTACAAAATAGAGCAGTCTGGTTGCAAAATTTTATTTTGGGTTCAAGAGGAAGTTCTTGGGATATTTTAAATATACAAGAATTATTGAAAAGATTAGAACGTTTAGGTCCTATTATTGTTCATATTGTTAAAAATGGTGGTACTATATTAGTTATGAATAAAAGTATGGAAAAAGAAGTTTATTATTTAAGTAAAATTTTTAACTTAAGGCCTTTTTCAAATGTTGTTCGTGTTTTCACAGATGATTGGATTGACGGTGCTTTTACAAATTTTATTAATTTTAAATTTTTAAATTTAAGGCAATTACCTTCATTAGTTTTTTTATCAGATTTCACTGGTAGTAGAAATTTTTTAGATGAAGCTTACTTTTTACGTATACCTGTTGTTGCTTTAGTTGATTCTAGAGAACACCCAGATTTATTAATGAAAAAAGTAATGATGCCTATTCCTGCAAATAATTCGATTAAATCATTATTTTTTTTTTTTAATTATTTAAAATTTTATGTTGAAAAAGGTTTAACTATTTCTAATTATTCTGTTATACGTGATGATTTATTTAGTCATTTTAATGGTTTTAAGTCTATTCGTAATAAAGATATGGTTTTAAAAAGTGATAGTAGCTTAAGTGATATATATAAAAAATATAATAAGCGAAAATTTTTTTATTATTTAGATAATTATATTAAAAACATTAGTGGTATTGAAAAAAATACAGGTAGCGTTGATTTAGATAGTGCTAATTCTAATTTAAATATTTCAAAAAATGTTTATGAAAATATTGATAGTGTAAAATCACGTCATTTAAATTTAAAGTCGTTAGTTAAATTAAATGCAAATGCTGTTTATGCTCGTGGTTTCATTCAACGTTTTCGTGGTGTTATTAAACACAGTAATTTACGTTTTGAAGAAAAATTTGATATTGACAAGCATTTTTTTACTAGGTATAATACACCTATTAATTTTAAACGTATTTGAAAAAAACGTAAATTAGCTCAAGAAAGACAAGCAAATAATTTACCTCCTTTAAAAAAATCTAGTATATGAAAAGGAATTTACAAAATGTACAACAAAAAAAATTAATGACTGATAGTTTAAGTAAAAAAAATTATGCCCAAGTTCGTGTTGAAAAAATTTTAAAATCTGCTATGGTTAAAAAAATGCAGATGGAAAAGAAAGAGCTAAAATCAATTAGAAAGCAAAAAGGTAAAGAAAGGCGTAGAAAAATACGTACTTATGTAAAGTTAAATAACTTATTTAAGTCGTTCATTCTAAATACTACAGATAAAGATGAGCAGCAAAAATTTATTGAAAAATATGGTCACTTATTTGTAAAAGATCGTATTTATACTCCTTATGAGCGTAAATTATTATCTGGTATGAAAGCACAGCGTGTTTTACGTCGTAAACGTTATAGGCCTTTAACTTCTTATAAATGGCAAAAATTAGATACAAACAAAGTTAGTCATTATTGGGATTTGTTTGAACATAGAAAAGTTAAGACTCATGGAAGTTGTTCTTTTGTAGAAGGTCATTCTAATAAGATTTATACTTTAAAACGAGTTCTACGTTTTTTTTATGGTTATTTAAAAAATAATGTTTGGCGTGGTGCTTATTTAAAAAGTAAACGTCGTAAAAATAAGGTATTAAGTTTTTTAAATTTATTAGAAAATCGTTTAGTTGTTGTTTTATTTCGTATGAACCTTGCTTTAAGTTTAATGCAAGCAAAACAATTTATTAGACATGGTTTTGTAAAAGTTAATGGTAAAAAAGTTATTTATAGAAATTTTCAGATTAAAAAAAATGATATTATTAGCGTTGATAGAAAAATGTTTTTAAATTTTTTATTAGGCAATAAGACTTTACCTTTAAATTTTATGTTTAGTTCAGTGATTAAACCTGAGTTACCTCACTTATATGTAAAACATAGACTTTTAACAGGTATTTTTTTATATGATCCTTTAAATAATTATAATGTATTAGCAAAACAACATCCTAGTTTTTTCTTTGGTAAAGATAGGGTACAGTATGAACATATGAATTTTCATAAGATTAGTAAAAATGCTCGTAGTTTTACTGAATATAAAAATAAAAAAAAACATTTTGCAAGGCATAGTAAGTCTAATCCATTTACTGCGAAATATAATGAAATTTTTGCGAATGTAAATGATAATATTCCTTTAAAAAATGTTAAGTTAGTGCTATCATATTTTTTACGTACTTAAAATTTAAATAAATATTAGGGACGGTGACTGAGTTGGTTAAGGTGACAGATTGTAAATCTGTTGGTGTTGTGCCATCATGGGTTCGAGTCCCATCCTTCCCATATATTTTATTTATTTATAACTTATTCTTTTAATTATATGAGATATCTCTAAAGTTAAGAATGTAGGTAAAAAAAATAATATTAAGCTAATTACATCTGGAGGTGTTATTAGTGCAATTATTATTAATAATGTTATATATATATATTTTTTATAATATATTCATTTTATATTATTAATAAAAAGTGATAAAAAAGGTAGTAAAAAAGTAAGGTTAAAAATATAAATAAGTTGTATATAAATTGTAAAGTATTCTTCTAGTTTTAGTTGTATTTGAATGTTTATTGGATTAAAATCTAGTAAATTTTCAAATTGTAAAAGGAATGTTATAATTATAGGCATTATTATTTTGTAAAATAATATATTTATTAGTAATAATACGGTATAGATAAATAATATTATTTTTATTAATATATTATTTTCGTATTTATATAGCCCTTTAATTAAAAATTTTCATATGAATCATGTAATAAATGGTATATTGAAATGAAAACCAATTATAATACTTAAAGTTAAGTATGTTTTAAATGCTTCAAATATATTGGTAAAAATAAAGTTAAATTGGTTATTATTATTACTAATTGGTTTACTAATTAAATAAAAAGCTTCATAATTATAGATATAAGCTAAAATAGTCGTCAGGGTTATTGATATTAATATATAAATTGAGTATATTTTTAATTCTTTTAAATATTTATTTATAATAAACATGTTATTAAGTAAGTTCAGAAATAATTTAAATTTATTTTTTTTTAAAACATTATCAGTATTAAAAAATGAAGATAATACATTTGAAAGATTACACAACCGTATTAGTGATTTTACTAGTTCAAAAAAGGGTAGTTTTTTAGATAAGAAAAGTCGTGAAAAATATCAAGAACAAAAATATTTAGATAAGTTAGAATGGTATGCACGTAAAAATCGTCTTAAAGATGTCGTAGTTTATAAATTAGTTTTTAAAGTTACTCGTAATAATGTTTTTATTACTGTTATGGATCCTTTTGGTCGTTATGTTTTTTATAGTAGTGGTGGTTTAAATTATTTCTTTTTAAGAAGGCGTACTGTAGCTGTTGCTAATATTCTTTTAGGAGAAAATTTAGGTTTAGAGTTAAAATCTAAGTTAGTATGTTTTTTAGATTTAGAGTTTCATGGTTTACCATTTAAATCACATAGGTTAAACTTTATTAAAGGTTTAGTTTCTTCTGGTATTACTATTAGAAATATTATTGATAAAACACCAATTTCACATAATGGTTGTAGTTGGAAGAAAAAACGTCGTAAAAAATTTAAAAAAAGGCGTTAAAATTTTATTTTTGGATAAGTGACTGAGTGGTCGAAGGTGCTTGTTTTGAAAACAAGTGTATTTAAAAGATACCGGGGGTTCGAATCCCTCCTTATCCGTTATTAAGTTAGTCTTTAAAGTTTAAAAAGTTATGAGTCGAAAAGGTCATGCAATTGGTAATCGTTTAGGTATCAGTAAAGATTGAATATCACATTTTGGTAGTTTTAAGTATGGTGAAAATTTAAAGAAAAGTTTTTTTATTCAACAGTGGTTGGTAAATACGTTAGAAAAATTATCTATTTGGTTCTTATCTATGAGATTAGTACAAAAAAAAAATTTAACAGATATACATGTTTTAATTTGTTATTTTAATGGTTCAGAGCCTCGTATTAATAAAGTATTTTTTTTATCATTCTTACAGGAAAATTGGTATTGGAATCCTGTAGGTATTGGTTTTTTTAAAGTTCCTTATTCTCCGAGAAGTCCTTATAGAGATAAAAATGTTAAATTAATGAAGTTAAAATTTATTTTAAAACGTTATAAAAAAATTTTAGCTTACCGTCAATTTTTTTTGAAAATTTTAGAGTTTTATTTAGAAGATAAGTTAAAGCGTATTGTAGGTAATATTGTAAGGATTCGTTTATATAATATTTTAGATTATTATAATATTTATGAAACTAATATTTTTACAACTTATATGACCGTATTTGTTAAATTATTTCCTAAAGAGCAAAAAAACTTATATCGTGGTATTAAAACCCATATTTTTTATATGGTTTTAGGTGTTTTACGTAAAAATAGTTTTTTAATTGCTAAAACATTTTCTATTGGTTTAGAAAAATATAAGCGTTCTGGTAAAGTTTTAAATTTATTTTTTAAAATTTTACGTGAAATTTTTTATCTTGTTCCTTTAAAATCTAAGTTAGGTGATGTTATGCGTGCTGAGTATTTAAAAATACAAATATCTGGTAAAGTTAATGGTCAGATGCGCGCGGTAAAAAAAATTTACTCATTTAGTTATTATAAAGGTAAACAAGTTCCTATTCAAACATTAAAAACTCCTGTAGATTATAGTTTAACAGAAGCTTATACTTTTGCAGGGGTTCTAGGTATTAAAGTATGAATATGTTAAAATTAAAGTATAGTAGATATCAAAAAAGACCTATGAAAGGTTTATATCGTAATAGAAATAATAAAAGTTCAAAAATTGTTTATGGTAGTTTTGGTTTGAAAAGTTTAGAAAATGGTTTTGTTAGTTTTAAACATTTAGAGTCTGCGAGAAAAGTATTATCACGTAGGTTAAAAAAAATCGCAAAAGTTTGGATCCGTGTAAATCCTACATTACCTGTTACTGCAAAAGTTGGTGATAAACGTATGGGTAAAGGTAAAGGTGAAGTAATTGCGCGAATTTTTAAAATTCGTTGTGGTATGGTTTTATTCGAAGTCGAAGGTACTAATTCTCAGGCCATTGTAGATTTATTAAAAAAAGCAGGTAAAAAAATACCTATAAAAATGCGCGTAGTCGGCGTAAAGTAAGTTTTGTTTTATTAAATATGTATTATTATAACCAAATGAGCTTATAGTTCAAGGGTAGAACGTTCCACTCATAATGGAAAAGTTGTAGGTTCAAATCCTACTGAGCTTAGGGTTTTTTAATGAGAGTTTATAGTATAAAAGGATTTATTCAATTTATGTTAGTTTTAAAATATTTAAAATTATTAGAGTTTTATAAAAACCCTTGAATAAATCTATTATAAATTCCAAGTGATGGGGTATAGCCAAGTGGTAAGGCAACGGTTTTTGATATCGTCATTCGAAGGTTCGAATCCTTCTGCCCCAATTTTAGAGTTACCTATTTATTTTTATTTAAAAGTTATGAAAGATTTAAAAAAATATAAAACATTTAATATAAATTTTGGCCCTCAGCACCCTTCTGCACATGGTGTTTTACGTTTAGTATTACAACTAGAAGGTGAGGTAGTAGAAAGAGCAGACCCACACATTGGTTTATTACATCGTGGTACAGAAAAGTTAATTGAATATAAAACATATATGCAAGCATTACCTTATTTTGATAGATTAGATTACGTTTCAATGATGGCACAAGAACATGGTTACTCATTGGCGGTTGAAAAATTATTAAATTGTACTGTACCTTTACGTGCACAGTATATTAGAGTATTATTTTCAGAAATTACAAGAATTTTAAATCATTTATTAGCATTAACTACTCATGCATTAGACGTTGGTGCTTTTACACCATTCTTATGGGCTTTTGAAGAGCGTGAAAAATTAATGGAATTTTATGAGCGTGTGTCAGGTGCTCGTATGCATGCAGCGTATATTCGTCCAGGTGGTGTTCATCAAGATTTACCTTTAGGTTTATTAGATGATATTTATATATTTGCAAAAGCATTTAATTCTCGTATCGATGAGATTGAAGAATTATTAACAAATAATAGAATTTGGAAACAACGTTTAGTTGATGTTGGTGTAGTAACTAAACAAGAAGCTTTAGATTGGGGTTTTAGTGGTGTAATGTTACGTGGTTCTGGTATTTTTTGGGATTTACGTAAAACACAACCTTATGAAGTTTATCGAGATTTAGATTTTAAAGTTCCTGTGGGTACTAATGGTGATTGTTATGATCGTTATTTAATTAGAATTGAAGAAATGCGTCAAAGTGTGCATTTAATTATGCAATGTATTTCTAAAATACCTGAAGGTCATATTAAGTTAGATGATAAAAAAGTAACACCTCCAGCACGTAAAGTTATGAAACAGTCAATGGAAGCATTAATTCACCACTTTAAGTTATATAGTGAAGGTTTTTATGTACCTGAAGGTAAGTGTTACAGTGCTGTTGAAGCACCAAAAGGGGAGTTTGGTGTATTTTTAGTGTCAGATGGTTCGAATCGTCCTTATAGATGTAAAATTAAAGCTCCGGGTTTTGCTCATTTACAAGGTATTGATTTCATGGCAAAAGGTCACTATTTAGCTGATGTTGTTGCAATTATTGGTACTCAGGATATTGTTTTTGGTGAAGTTGATCGTTAATTTTATGAATTTTTGGCTTTATAGAAAACAAAGGTATTCAGTTGCATTAAATAAAATTATTTTAAAGAATAATTTTTTTTTTTTTTGGAATTATAGAGATAATGAATCTGCTTTAAAAAGTTTTATGTATAGTTTAGAAGAGTTTAATATTTCAACTATTTGGTTAAAACGTGGTGTTTTTTCATCGATTTATTTAAATAATGCTAATTTAAAATTACGATATCTATTAAAAAGTCAGTCATTTTTAAGTTATGGTCAAACTAGTGAAGTTAATTTTTATGATCTAGTTAAATTTATTGATAATAATAAATCTAAATTAATATTTTTAGGTATGATTATTAATAATAATTTATTTATTGATATTAAACGCTTTAATTTAGTGAAAGATACTCTTAAAAATTATAAAGGTTCTATGGAATCTATTTATAAGTTATTTTTACAAAAATTTTTTGTTTATTTTGTATTAAATAGGTTAGCAGTATTTAAGTTTTTTTATTTATTAAATTATAAAAAAAACTTTACATTAATTAAATAAAAGTAAAGTTTTTTATTAGGCGGGTATAACTCAGTGGTTTAGAGTGAAAGATTGTGGATCTTTTGGTCGTGGGTTCAATTCCCATTACTTGCCATATTTAAATATATATATGTATATATTGTTAGTAAATGTTATAAACACATTAAAAAATGGTATTAAGCACATTAATTTATACAATAATGTTATTAGGTTTTGGTGGTGGTTTATTTTTATGGACACCCATTGTAAAAAGTAATAATCAAATTCGTGTTGTTAGTTTAGTAATTACTATGGTAATGTTTATTTTATCATGTAAAATTTGAAAAGTTTGTTTACAAAGTATTAATGAGTATAATTTTGTTTACATAGAAGGTCCTCAATTTTTTTATTTTCCAGAAGACTCTTTTATGGTATTAGGTATTGATGGTATTTCTTTATTTTTAATAATTTTAACTACATTTTTATTTTCTGTTTGTTCTTTAGTTGCTTTCAGTGTAGATAAAAAAGTTAGGTTATTTTTTACTTTATTTTTATTATTAGAATTATTTATTTTAGCTTCTTTTATTGTTTTAGATTTCTTAATGTTTTATGTATTTTTTGAAGCAATTTTAATTCCTATGTTTTTAATTATAGGTATATGGGGTTCTCGTAGCCGTAGAATGAAAGCTGCAAATTATTTTTTATTTTATGCATTTTTTGGTTCACTATTTATGTTAGTAGGTATTTTAATTATTTACTTAACTGTAGGAAGTACTGGCTGGTATGATAGTTATGTTTTTAATTATAACTTAAACACTCAAAAACTATTATGGATTTTATTCTTTATCGGTTTTGCTATTAAAGTACCTTTATGGCCATTTCATATTTGGTTACCTGAAGCCCATGTTGAAGCTCCTACAATTGGTTCTGTAATTTTAGCTGGCTTATTATTAAAGTTAGGTGGTTATGGTTTTTTAAGGTTTGTTTTACCTATTTTTAGTGATGCAACTAAATTTTTTTTACCTTTAGCTTTAACTCTGTGTGTTATAGGTATAGTTTACGCCTCATTAACGACTATTCGTCAAGTTGATATGAAAAGAATTATTGCTTATTCATCTGTAGCGCATATGAGTTATGGTATGTTAGGTATTTTTTCTTTAAATTATTATGGTATTATGGGTGGTATTTTATTAATGTTAGGTCATGGTTTAGTATCTAGTGCACTGTTCTTATTAGTAGGTGTATTATATGATATTTATGGTACTAGGTTAATTAAATATTACGGTGGCTTGAGTCAAGTAATGCCGTTATTTTCTTTTTTTTTCTTTTTTTTTACTATTGCAAATATGGGTTTACCTGGCTTATGTATTTTTGTTGGCGAGTTTTTAACAACAATTGGTATTTTTGCTACAAACACATTTGCTGCAGTTATTAGTGCATTAGCTGGTGTATTTACAGTTGCTTATATGATTTTATTATATAACCGTGTTGTTTTTGGATCACTAAAAGTACAATATATTAGTAAATTTAAAGATATGTCTGCACGTGATTTTTATGTTTTAAGTATTTTAGCTTATTTAACATTATTATTTGGTGTTTGTCCTCAAATTTTTATTGAAAGTATTGAGTATTCTGTTTTTAGATTTTTACGTCTATATGACGTAAAATAAAATAAAAAGTATTAATTTATTTTATTTTTTTATATATGTTTAATTCACCTTTAGAACAGTTTGAATTAATTACTTTGATTTCTCTTAATTTACATAATTTTTATTTTTCAATAACTAACTCTACTTTAGTAGTTGTTATGATTTTAGCTTTAATGTTATTGATATTATTTTTTTTTTCATATGTTTCTTTAATGGTTGTAAAATGGCATTTTTTATTAATTAATAATTTATTTGTATTTTCTCGTATGTTAATTGTAGAAAATGTTGGTGTTAAATATGTTAAATATATTTCACTTATCTTTTTTTTATTTTTATTCTTATTTTTATCAAATATTTTAGGTATGATTCCTTATAGTTTTACTGTAACTAGTCAATTTATTTTTACTTTTTCTATAGCTTTAATCTTTTTTTTTGGTGTTACTTTCATCGGTTTTGTAAAACATAGGTTACACTTTTTCGGTTTATTTTTACCTGATGGTGCTCCGTTAGCTATTATGCCTTTTATTGTTACTATTGAAATTATTTCATATATCGCTAGAGTTTTCAGTTTATCTATTCGACTATTTGCAAATATGATGGCTGGTCATACTTTATTAAATATTTTAGCTTGGTTTTGTTGGAGTATGTTTTTAGCTTTAGGTATTTGGTTAAATATTGGTATTTTTCCATTAATTATTATTTTTTTAGTTACTGGTTTAGAAATGGCTATTGCATTTTTACAAGCTTATGTTTTTACTGTTTTAGTATGTATTTACTTAAATGATGTAATTCACTTACATTAAATTTGGTTTAATATAAAATGTTTACTATAAATTATATAAATATATTTATTTTTTTTTTAGTTTCTATTTGTTTGGTATTTATTATGTTATTTTTAGCAAAATTATTATCTTTATTTTTTAGTCAAAATAGAGATATAGAAAAAATATCAGCATATGAGTGTGGTTTCGATCCTTTTGAAGATGCTCGTTTAAAATTTGAAATTCATTTTTATTTAATTGCGATTTTATTTATTGTATTTGATTTAGAAATTGCATTTTTATTTCCATGAGCAATCTGTTTATCTGTTTTAGGTTTAACTGGTTTTTTAACTATGTTATTTTTTTTAGTATTATTAGGTTTTGGCTTTATATTCGAGTGAAGACAAGGTGCTTTAGATTGGTAAATTAAGTTTAAAGTTTTTTATTTATAAAAATAAAATATGCCACAAATGGATTTTTCAACTTTTTTTCCACAAGTTTTTTGGTTAATTACTTTAATAGGTTTTTCTTTTTTTTACTTATTAAGAGGTTTTTTTAGTTATAGTATTATGATCTTAAAATTAAGAGGTCGTTATATTTCAAGTTTTTTTATTTTTTTTATTACATTCTTTTTAAAAATGTTTAATGAGTTTGTAATTTTCATACGTACTACTGTTTTTAAATTTTCAGGTATTTTATTTCGTAATAAATTTTTTTATGAATCGTTTAATAATTTATTATCTTATTTTACTAATAAGAACTCATATTATATTTTAAAACGTCAAAGTTTTCAAAGTTCTTCATTTTCAACAGGTTTTTTATTTTTTAGTTATTTTTTTAATAATTTAGAAGATTAATTTAGTCCTTAAGTTGTTTTTAGGTTGGTATAGGTAGTTTGTATTCGATTGCCTTTATGAAGAAATTCATAAAGGCTTTAATACAAGATTATTTTACCTTAAAGGAGACTTGAACTCCTACCTTTTTCAAGACTAGAACCTAAATCTAGCGTGTCTACCAATTCCACCATTAAGGCTTTTATTTTATTTTTTTGAGTAAAAATAAAATAATATTTTACTCCTTTATCTAAAAGGCTAAAAGTGGAATCGAACCACTATAGTTGAATTTGCAATTCAATACATTAACCATTATGTTATTTAGCCAATAATCATATTTTAACTAGTCTTAGGGGAATGTAGCTTAAAGGTTAGAGCATTAGCTTGTCGAGTTATTGATATGGGTTCAATTCCCTTCATTCCCGTTTAAAATTTATTTCTTTATGAAAGAGTCTGTATTACGTACTTCAGTAATTTTACCTATTATAAAAAATGAATTAATCGATTATCCAACACCAGTTAACATGAGTTATATGTGAGGATTTGGTTCATTAGCCGGTATTTGTTTAGCCATTCAATTAATTACAGGTATTTTTTTAGCAATGCATTATACTCCGCATGTAGATTTAGCTTTTGATAGTGTTGAACATATTATGCGTGACGTTAACTACGGTTGGTTGTTACGTTATGCTCACTCAAATGGTGCATCTATGTTTTTTATTGTTGTATATATACATATTGCTCGTGGTCTTTATTATGGTTCTTATCTATATCCAAGACGTTTACTTTGGTCTACTGGTATTTTAATTTTCTTATTAATGATGGGTACTGGTTTTATTGGTTATGTTTTACCTTGGGGTCAAATGAGTTTCTGGGGTGCTACTGTAATTACTAATTTAGTAACTGTTGTTCCTTATGTAGGTGAAGATATTGTACATTGGTTATGGGGTGGTTTCTCTGTGGATAATGCTACTTTAAATCGTTTTTTTAGTTTACACTATTTATTACCTTTTGTTATTTTAGGTTTAGTATTATTACATTTAATTTTATTACATATTGATGGTTCTGGTAATCCTTTATATTTTGATAATTATAATAAAGTTTCTTTTTACCCTTACTTTTATGTTAAAGATTTATTTGGTTTTATATTATTTTTAATGTTTTTCTCATATTTTGTATTTTTTATTCCAAATTATTTAGGACATTCAGATAATTATATTAGAGCTAATCCTATGGTTACACCTACTCATATTGTTCCTGAGTGGTATTTTTTACCATTTTATGCGATTTTACGTTCTATTCCAAATAAATTAAATGGTGTTATTGCTATGGTTGCTGCTATTTTAATCTTAGCCGTTCTATTTTTAAATCCGGTGTTTGTTAAAAGTGCACAGTTTCGTTTTAGGTATAAATTATGTTTTTGGACTTTCGTAGGTAATTTCTTATTACTAGGTTGGTTAGGTGCTCAACCAGTTGAGTATCCTTATACTGAATTAGGTTATATTGCCTTCCATGCACATTTTTTATATTTTTTATTTTTTATTCCTTATGCTAATTTTTGGGATTCTAATATGGATTTTTATTGGTGGCCTTGGAGCTATGTAAATAAATTTTTTTTATTATTTAAACAAAAATAAAGTTTAAGATTTTATAAATAAAATTGTATTGGCAAAGTAGTTCAGTGGTAGAACAGTAGAATCATAATCTACGTGTCGGGGGTTCGATTCCCTCTTTTGCTACTACAGAGTGGATAGCTTAATTGGTAGAGTGTTGGTCTCCAAAATCAATTGATGAGAGTTCGAGTCTCTCTCCACTTGTTTCAAATCCAAATAGCTCAACTGGCAGAGCAAAGGACTGAAAATCCTTGTGTAGTGGTTCAATTCCACTTTTGGGTAGTGGTATTCATTTTCAAGTTTAGTGCTTGTAATTTTTTTGTACCTAGAAAGATTTTTATTAGTTTATTTAATATTTATTTATTAATAGTTCTTATATTTTTTAACTTTGTTAAACTATTTTATTAATTCTTCAATTTTTAGTTTTTTATTTAAAGTTAATAAACCTTATCATCTAGGTCAGTATTTTTTAATTCCTATTTTAGTTGTGCCTGCTTTAGTTTTATTTAGTTTAAATAGTTTTTTTATGTTTTTACTAGTTAGTTTTTATAATGTTGATTTTTATAATACTAATGTATTCTATTTTAAAAATTATCAATTTACTAGTAATATGGTAAAAACTGAAGATTTAAGCAATGGTTTTTATAGGTTATTAGCTACTGATAATAATGTAATTTTACCTTACGGTTCTTGGATTCGTTTCTTAATTACTTCTTTAGATGTAATTCATAGTTGGACTGTACCATCGTTAGGTATTAAGTTAGATGCTTGTCCTGGTCGTTTAAACCAAACTGCTTTATTTTTAAAACGTGAAGGTTTTTTTTATGGCCAATGTTCTGAAATTTGTGGTGTTAACCATGCATTCATGCCTATCGTTGTTGAAGCTGTAGATTTAGAAGCTTTTTATGCTTGGTGTAAATCTCCATTCGATACTTTTTCTACTTTAAAAGTAAATTAATTAATTATTTTTTTAGTTATGTTAAAGAATAATATTAATAATAATAATAATTTTGATTATTTTGAATTTTCATTAAAAGGTGATGTTTTAAAAACTAAAAATGATTTTCGTAACTTTTATTCTATTTTTGTAGTTTTGGTTAGTTTAGTTAATATCTTAGTTTTTGATTTATCATTCAGTTTGAATATTCTACTTATTGTATTTTTTATTGGTTTATATCTTTTAATAAGTGTTTTTAATTTTATTTTTAAAAATTATAACTTATTTAGTTATATCCATATTGTTGAAAATATAGTGAGTAGTTTAATTTTAATTTCAATTATGGTATATTTTTACTTATATTTATCATTTTTTAATGAGTTTAATATATCGTATATCTCAAGGATTAGTTTAGTATTAACTCAATTCTTTGAGGAAATAGGTTGCCCTTATATTATTGGTGAGTATAATTCTTTTGTGAATGTTGTTAATAATATGTTTTTTTCATTTTTTTCTGAAGAAACTAATGTTGTTTTTTTTGTTAAAAGTGTTTATTTTTATAGTGTAGAAAGTTATAATCTAACTTTTGATTCACTTGTATCTTTTTTTGTTTATAGTTTTTTTTTATTAAATGCTTTTGGTATCATTTTATCTCGTAATCCTATTAATTCTTTATTATTTTTAATTGCTACTTATGTATATTCTAGTATTGTTTTATTAGCTTATGGCTTAGAGTTGTTTGCTTTACTATATGTTATTATTTACGTAGGTGCTATTGCTGTATTGTTTTTATTTGTTATTATGATGTTAAAGTTTGAAAAAATACCAGAGTATAAATTAAAAAAATCAGGTTTATTTAATTTTTTTTTATTTTTTTTATTTTTAAGTTTATTTATTATTTTTTTTAAAAGTTATAATTCTAACTTATTAATTAATTTATATTATTGAAGATTAAATGAAGTTGTTAGAGATAGCTCTTTAGAAAATTACTTTAATTTAAGACCTATTTTAAATGATTTAGAAGATTTAGGTATGGTTTTTTATACTAAATATTCATTTGCGTTTATTATGTCGGGTTTAGTGCTTTTAGTAAGTATTGTAGCTCCAATTTTATTAACTTTCCGTGAACGTCGTGGTGTAAAAAAACAATATCATTCTGATCAATTAAGTAGGACTAAAGAGAAAATTATTTCTTTGAAAGATATTTAAAAGTTTTCTATTTTCATACTATTAAAGGATAAATTCCTTTTTTTTTTATTTTTTTTAGATTTATTGGTTTTATTATTATTTTATAAATATTAAAAATTTATAAAATTAACCAAAAGTTAGCTTAAATATTAATTAAAAAATTAAACTAATATAAAAATTTGAGTGTCTTCAAGTTGTTTTGAAAAATTGTATTTTTCGAAAAATTTAATATTGAGTTCGATCCTGGCTCAGAATGAACGCTAGAAATATGCTTAACACATGCAAGTTGAACGAAATAAAATTAAAATTTATTTTGTAGCGAACGGGTGAGTAATATACGAGAATCTACCTAGAAGACTGGCATTAGAAATTCCAGATATTTAAAAGATTGATTTCGCTTCTAGATGAGCTCGTACAAGATTAGGTAGTTGGTAGGGTAATGGCTTACCAAGCCGTCGATCTTTAGCTGGTCTGAAAGGACGATCAGCCACATTGGAACTGAGACAAGGTCCAAACTTTTTTAGATGAGGCAGCAGTGTGGAATCTTGGACAATGAGCGCAAGCTTGATCCAGCAATATTTCATGAGTGAACAGACAGTTGTCAAGTTGTAAAACTCTTTCAGCAATAAATTAATAATGATATAATTTGCAGTAGGAAGTCCCGGCAAACTAACACAGTGCCAGCAGCCGCGGTAATACTGGGGGGGCCAGCGTTATTCATCATTATTGGGCGTGAAGGGTGCGTAGGTGGTCCGATAAATTTATTGTTAAAAACTAAATTGAAATATTAGTGTGCATGTAATATTTACGGACTTAGAGTTAGAGAGAGGATAGTGGAATTTTTAAAGATAAAGCTTGCATTTATTTGATCTTAAAAGGAATCTTATATGGCGAAGGCTACTATCTGGATCTAAACTGACATTGAGGCACGGAAGTGTGGGTAGCAAGCAGGATTAGGGACCCTGTTAGTCCATACCGTAAACGATGAATGTTCAATGTTGGGGTACTTATCTCAGCATTTTAGTTAACACGGTAAACATTCCGCCTGGGAAGTACGATCGCAAGGTTGAAACTTAAAAGATCTGACGGGGATTTGTCCACACGGTGGAGCATGTTGTTTAATGCGATGA